>Ga0208664_100012_pt1 | contig 110901 bp, 92 predicted proteins | sample Wag42014_10_20_FD_187332 | JGI IMG/M metagenome (GOLD analysis project Ga0208664, IMG submission 187332) | Deep subsurface shale carbon reservoir microbial communities from Ohio, USA - Utica-2 Time Series 2014_10_20 (SPAdes) (version 2) ... | reverse complement strand
GGTCCTAAACAGTGAATAACAAAAGAATTGGGCAGGTTATACGCATCGGTAATTACAGCTTCCCTCGGTTTTATGGGTGCTAATGATTTACACTCCTCCGCAAGCTTAGGCCCTGCAGCCCGATGAATGGCTCCGGCTACTCCGCCACCTGGCATAAGCTGAGCATTAGCTGCATTTACCACAGCTTCAATATCCGGCTGACTTGTTATATCCCCCTGTAATGTCTCAAGTACGACGCCATGAATCTTTTTAGTCATATTCTTCCTCCCGTTTTTATATAAAAATAATTGTTTTTGTTTTTTTGTCAAACACGTTGCAAGATATAATAATTTACATTATCATATGTTTCATTATGAAAACGCTATATTTCGATATGATTTCTGGACTTGCAGGTGATATGACAGTAGCTGCTTTATTGCAGATTAGTGAAACCAGCCATGAAGAACTATCCAAACTATTCTCAGAATTTTTTCATGATAGTGTTATCCTCTCTGTTGAAGAAACCTTTGTTAACGGTATTAAGGCCAACCGGCTTCTTATTGACTTTAGTGAGAATATTAAAATACACAGGGATTTTGCTACAATCAGTGACATGATAACCTCTTCGCCTTTACTGCCTGACAGGGTTAAAAATGATGCTGTGGAAATATTCAGAATCATTGCTGAGGCAGAAGGAAAAATTCACGGTAAAGATATAAAAACCGTTCACTTTCATGAAGTAGGTGCAGTTGATTCCATCATCGATATAATATCCACATGCTATCTTATCAATAAAATCAACGCTGATAGCATAGAATTTTCCACCCCCCTTTTAGGTAGCGGCACCACATATTCTGCCCACGGGACAATTCCAATACCCTCACCGGCTACACTTGATATTTTGAAAGGGTTGGCCTGCAAAAGGACAAACCTTCCCTATGAGCTAACCACTCCCACAGGGGCTGCAATCCTGCGTTATTATCAACAACATATTGATAACACTTTTACAGGCACGATAGAGAAAACAGCTTATTCCACCGGGACACAAAGCTTTAAAGACTACCCCAACCTTTTAAGAGTCATTTTGTTAACCAGTGAAGATCAACAGGCACACAATGTTGATGAAATACAGACAAATATCGATGATATGTCTGGTGAGCAAATGGCATATGTGATGGAGGAGCTTTTTTCAAAAGGGTGTCTGGATGCTTTTTTTGAGCCGGTATTTGGTAAAAAAAACAGGCCTTCATACAAACTGACAGTAATTTGCAAACCTGAGGACACGCACAAACTTTCGGAATTAATCTTGAAAGAGACAACAACCGGTGGTGTAAGGTACTCCCATCATAAGCGCAGAGTCTTGAATCGCTCCTTTGAAAAAAGGATGTATAAAGGATATCCTATCACTATTAAAAAATTCAGTGGGAATGGGATTTTTAAAACATATCCTGAATATAACAATGTGGCAGAAGTCGCCCGGAAAACAGGCGAACCCTTTGACCATGTCTACAGAGCAATTATTGCAAATAACAGCTAATTATTAATACATGGACAACCCAATTCTAACTAATAAGGTGTTTTCTATAACTAATTTATGTAAAATTTAACATACGCTTTTAAAATTTATAATAATGTTATTTATAAGAAGCTTTTTTATATACATAATTACATATTATTGTCTATTATTTTCGGAAATGAAATTAATTCTTGCAAAAAAAATAACAGAGTATTATTATAGTTGAACAAAAATATAAGGAGGTGCAATATGGGTTTCAATGAAAACAAAATTGATATTAACAAAGTTTTTACTTTGCAACCAGCTCGACCTGTTACGTATTTTGGTGTTGGGGCGATTAATAAGATTGGAGACATCATAAAAACTTTGCGAAGCAAAGGTCAAGGAAAAATTTTAGTGGTTACAGATGACATCGCCTATAAAGCCTGTGGGGCATGGGATGTTGTAGAACCTGCTTTAAACAAAGAGGCTGAAAGTTTTGAACATTACAATGGTGTGCGCCCTAACCCAACTTATGACAACTGTGAAGAAGCTGCACATTTGGGAGAAAAGATACAAGCTACTTCTGTCTTAGCGATTGGAGGTGGTTCCGCTATAGATACTGCCAAGACTGCAGCAGTATTGCTATATCACCCTGGCAAAAAAGCTGTTGACTTTTATGAAAAAGGAGAGCCAATTACTGGCGCTTTGCCTATTATAGCCATTAATACAGCTCATGGTACTGGCAGTGAAACAAATTCATTTGCTGTGGCTCAATCTGACGGACATGATAAACCAGCCATCACTTCTCCTCATATATACCCTACTTACTCCATCGATGATCCGCAAGTGACTTTGTCTCTACCACTTAATCAAACCATATCAACTAGTATTGATGCCATAAATCATGCTACAGAAGCTGCAACAACGATTACAACTACCCCTTACTCAATTATGTTATCCAGTGAAGCTATTCGCTTAGTGTCCAAATATTTACCTCAAGCAATTGTAGAACCTAAAAATCTTGTCCCGCGATATTGGTTGATGTATGCTTCTGCTATTGCTGGGATTTCATTTGATATTGGCCTATTACATATCACTCATTCCATGGAGCATGCTATGAGCGCAATTGATGAAAAAGTAGCTCATGGAGATGGACTCGGCATTCTACTGCCTGCTGTGATTAAAGAAATATATCATGCAGTACCTGAGGTTCTAGCTCATATGTATCACCCTATAGTGCCTGAACTCAAAGGCCTTCCTGGTGAAGGGGACTATGCTGCTGAACGCATTAAGGAGTGGTTTTCCATGGTAGGGCAACCCACAAGCATGGGCAAATATTTTTCAGAAAAGGATGTACCTAAATTAGTAGAAATGACCAAAAAATCGAATTTAGGAAAACTTTTGCTACCCCTGTCTCCCGTCCCGGTCAACGACGAAGTCTTACACAGAATTTTTAAAGAATCCTTGTAAGATAAAGATGGTAGGTAGATACGATTAATTAATCGTATCTACCTACATAATCTGACGTAGTATATAAGTTAGCCACACTTTTTATACTGCATTATCTTATGCTTTTTTGGCTTTGGTGTGCTAACACTCTACTCTTCCATAATATCTTCATCTACACTTACGAAGTGTAGATGTTATTCAAGGTTGTTAGATTAAAAAAGCCGCCTGACGGCGGCTTTTTTAATAGTATTTGTACTTATCCTGCAATTTTCTGACAAGTTTCTGTTGCTTACGTTTAGCTTTAAGAATTTTCTTTCTTCTAACTTCTGTAGGCTTCTCATAGTATGTGTGTTTTTTAATTTCACGTACTAAGCCTTCTCTTTCAATCTTTTTTTTCAGAAGCCTTAAAGCAAAGTCAACATTTTCGCCATCAACTTTCACTACTGCATTTACAGCCAAGCTAATCACCCCATTTCTTTTTTATTTGTTAAAACAATATCAAACACATCATCAATAGTCCTGACAAACTTTATACGTAGTATTTTTTTAACATCAGAAGGGATATCTGTCAAGTCTTTCCTGTTTTCCTCAGGTAAAATAACTGTTTTGATACCTGCCCTGTGAGCTGCCAACACTTTTTCCTTGATGCCTCCAACCGGCAGCACTTTCCCTCTCAAATTTATTTCACCAGTCATCGCAATCTTACAATTTACCTGTATTTCTGAAAGTGCAGAGATAATAGCTGTTGCCATAGTGATCCCGGCTGATGGTCCATCTTTTGGGACGGCACCCTCAGGTACATGAATATGAATATCAAAATCTCTAAATTTATATGCAGGGACCTGAAATTTCCTCGCTCTGCTTTTTACAACAGAGAGGGCAGTTCGGGCGGATTCCTGCATTACATCACCGATATGACCCGTAATCTGAAGCTGACCGTTGCCCTCATAAGCAGCAACTTCCGTCTGCAGAATGTCTCCGCCGTATGGCGTCCAGGCAAGGCCTGTGGCAACTCCCACATCTTCGGATTCCTCAACGTGCTCAAGTCGAAAACGCTTAACTCCGAGAAGATTTTCAAGATTTTTCCTTGTGACCTTCACTGAAGAAACCCTGTTGTCCGTTACAAGCCTTTTTGCTGCTTTTCTGATAATAGATGCCAGTTCTCTCTCGAGATTTCTCACACCGGCTTCTTTTGTATAATACCTGATTACATCCAGTATAGCATTCTCTGCAATATCCACTTTTTCAGCCGGAATATTGTGCTCTGACAACTGTTTTGGAAAAAGATACTTTTCAGCAATATTAAGCTTCTCACGTTCCGTATATCCCGGGATACGTATAACTTCCATTCTGTCCAGAAGCGCATGTGGAATGGATTCCACCGTGTTAGCTGTTGTAATAAAAAATACTTTTGAAAGATCAAAGTCCACTTCCAGATAATGATCGGAAAAACTGTTGTTCTGTTCCGGATCCAGAGCCTCCAACAATGCTGAGGACGGGTCCCCCCTAAAATCCATACCGAGTTTATCGATCTCATCAAGCAGAAACACCGGATTCATACTTTCAGCCCTTCTTACAGACTGAATAATTTTCCCCGGCATTGAGCCTATATATGTTCTTCTGTGCCCCCTGATTTCAGCCTCGTCTCTTATTCCTCCGAGACTAAGCCTGACAAAGTTTCTGTTCATAGATTCAGCTATAGATTTAGCCAGTGAAGTTTTACCAACTCCGGGCGGTCCCACGAAACAGAGTATCGGACCCTTTATTCTTTCAGAAAACTTTTTTACCGCAAGAAACTCCAAAATTCGTTCTTTGGGCTTTTCCAGTCCATAATGATCTCTGTTCAATATGTTTTCAGCCTTTTTCAAATCAAGAATATCGTCAGTATATTCACCCCAGGGCAGACTGACTATCCAGTCAAGATAATTTCTTACTACCGTTGTTTCGGCGCTCATAGGAGGCATAATTCTCAGTTTTTTAAGCTCTTTCTCAGCTTTTTCCTTAACAGCTTTCGGCATTTTTTTCTCATTGATAGCTGTCTGAAGCTCTTGGATATCAGCTTTTATATCCTCGTCTCTTCCCAATTCTTTATTAATAGCTTTTATTTGTTCATTCAGATAGTATTCTCTCTGTGCCTTGGTCATCTGAGATTTAACGCGCTGCTTTATCTTCTTGTCAATTTTTTTTATTTCGATTTCCGTTTCAATAAATTCAATAATTTTTTCGACCCTTTCGCTTAAACTCGTTTTTTCAAGAATTTCCTGCTGTTCACTTACCTTAATACCCAGATTGGATGCAATCATATAGGACAGGTTTTTTAAATCACCGATTTTGACAATTGAGTCGTAAAGCTCTTTGGGGATTTTGTTCTCTGCTTGTGCAAACTCCTTGAAGTGCTGCATGAGAGATTCTTTAAGATATTTATAAAGTTTTTCATCCTCGTTTTTATCTTCAAAAGGTTTTACATTCACATAAGTGCAATCTTCTTCCACAAACAGATCTTCAATCTCAGCACGGTAAGCCCCTTCCACAAGAACCTTAATACTCCCGTCAGGAAGCTTGAGTACCTGAAGGATATCAGCAACTACACCAACGTTGTGTAAATCATCTATACCAGGATCATTGACACCAGAATCCTTTTGCAAAACCAAAAATATTTTTTTATCTGTATCCCCTGCAATATCAAGGGCATTTATGGATTTTTTTCTTCCCACAAACACGGGTGTAACCATTGTGGGAAATATAACAATATCTCTGAGTGGTATCAGAGAAAACTGCTCTGTTTTATCTGCCATTATTTACTGCTCCTTTATTTTGCTGGATTATGCGAATAAAAAAGGCGCCCTGAGGCGCCTTATAATTTAAGCTGATTCTTTTTCATCCTCGTTTATTATCACCGGTTCGGCTTTGGAACTAACCGTGTCCTCATTTATAATACACTCTTTGATATCTTTATGGGAGGGTATCTTATACATGATATCCATCATTGTTTCCTCTAAAATACCTCTCAAACCTCTGGCTCCCGTTTTTCTGTTTATAGCCTGTCTGGCAATTCCTCTAAGAGCACCATCGGTAAAGGACAACTTCACATCATCAAATTTGAAAATTTCCTCATACTGTTTTACCAGCGAGTTCTTCGGTTCCGTAAGTATAGAAACAAGGGCATCCTCATCCAGATCATCAAGAACAGCTGCTACAGGAACACGCCCTACAAATTCCGGAATCAGCCCATACTTTATAAGATCCTCGGGCTGCAAAAGCTTCAGAATATCTGCTCTCTCATAATCGCTGACATTTTTACTGTTTGATTTGAAACCGACGGCTTTTTTCCCTATACGTTCTTTTATAATGCCGTCAAGATGTTCAAAAGCACCGCCGCACACAAACAGTATATTGGAAGTATCCACCTGAACGTAATCCTGATTCGGATGCTTCCTGCCTCCCTGAGGCGGTATATTAGCAACAGTTCCCTCAATTATTTTCAACAGTGCCTGCTGCACGCCTTCTCCGCTGACATCTCTCGTAATCGACGGGCTGTCGGTTTTACGGGTAATTTTATCAATTTCGTCTATAAAAATGATGCCTTTTTGGGTTTTATCCACATCAAAATCAGCGGATTGAAGAAGTTTCAGGACAACATTCTCCACATCCTCACCGACATAGCCTGCTTCGGTAAGTGTTGTTGCATCCGCTATAGCAAAAGGTACATTCAATATTCTGGCCAAAGTCCTGGCAAGCAACGTCTTACCTGTCCCGGTGGAACCGAGCAGAAGGATATTGGATTTTTCCAATTCAACTTCAGATTTATTGCCATACAATACACGTTTAAAATGGTTGTATACGGCAACGCTCAATATCTTCTTGGCACTATCCTGACCAATCACATAATCATCAAGTTTAGCCTTTATCTCTTTCGGACTTAAAAGCTTTACGTCACCTTGAGCTTCTTTTTCTTCAAGATCCTCTTCCAAAATATCATTACATAAATATATACATTCATCGCAGATATACACATCAGTAGGACCCGCTATAAGCTTTTTGACCTCTTCTTGATGCTTTCCGCAAAAAGAGCAGAAAAGCTCTTCGTTTTTCTTTTTCGCCATTAGGCACCTCTTCAACTAAATCGTAATTTATCAGTTACTAAAAATACGGTATTGGTTAATTTTATCAAGACCTTTTTGAGATGACCTCATCAATCAGACCGTATTGGAGAGCCTCTTCACTGCTCATGAAAAAGTCTCTGTCACTGTCCGACTCAATCTGTTCCAGAGGCTTTCCGGTTTTTTCTGACAGTATTTCATTTATCCGGGCTTTCATTCTTAAAATTTCCTTCGCATGAATCTCTATATCCTTTGCCTGCCCCTGAAATCCGCCAAGAGGCTGATGAATCATTATTCTGGCATTGGGCACTGAATATCTTTTTCCGCTGGCTCCGCATGCCAGAAGAACAGCAGCCATACTTGCAGCCTGTCCGAGACAGATTGTGGAAACATCGGGTTTTATATAATTGATTGTGTCCAGTATTGCCAAACCGCTTGTAATCACTCCACCGGGGCTGTTTATATAAAGATGGATGTCCTTGTCAGGATCATCAGCTTCCAAAAATAAAAGCTGCGCAATTATCGTATTTGCCAGGTTATCCTCAATGGGAGTACCCATGAAAATAATCCTGTCTTTCAGAAGCCTTGAATATATATCGTAGGCCCTTTCTCCTCTGCCTGTCTGTTCTATTACATATGGAACATAAAAACTCATTATTCTTCCCCGCTTTTCTCTTTATTTTCTTCCGGTTCCTCTTGCTCTGCTGCTTCTTCCGCTTTTTGCTTTTCAGCAAGCTCATCCGGATCAACATATTTCTCGGTGATTTCATTATGTTCGCCGAGAAAATCGAATATTTTATCTGTCATAATGTTATTCCTTAGACTTTCTTTACCGCCTTGTTGTTCAATTTCTTTTTTATATTCCTCTACATCTTTTTTCATCTCTTCAGCAAGCTCTACAATTTTATTTTCAATTTCTTCATCAGTGACTTCTATATTGTGCATTTCGGCAAGCTTGTTAAGAATTATTGCACTTTTAACCTGAGTTGCCGCTCTTCCTTTAAACTCGTCTTTGATATTGTCTTTATTCAATCCAAGCTGTTCGGGATTAACACCGTACATATACATATATTGCTGCAAAGTCTGATCAGCAAGTCTGCCGGCCTGTTCATCCACGATAGTCTCAGGAACTTCAAAAGGATTTTCATCTATCAGCTTTTCGATAATTTTATCATACAACCTGTCTTTAGCCATCTGTTCGGACTCTTTTTCAAGGTCCTCTCTGACAAGCTTTTTCAAATCATCCAGCGTTTCACAGTTCTCATCGATATCTTTTGCAAAATCGTCATTAAGTTCGGGTACATCCTTCTGCTTAACCTCTTTTAATGTAACCTCGAAATTCGCATCTTTACCGGCAAGATCTTTTGCATAATTTTCAGGGAACGTTACTTCAATGTTCTTTGTTTCTCCGGGTTTCATCCCGACAAGCCCCTCTTCAAAATCTTCCAAAAACGTATTGGAGCCCACAACAATGCTGTAATCATTCGCCGATCCGCCTTCAAACTTCTCTCCATCAATTGTACCGACAAAATCGATTACAACCATATCATCCTTTTCAACAGCCTTATCTTCCACAGGCTCAAAGGAACTGTTTTTCTCACGGAGATCTTCAAGAACATTCTCAACGTCCTTCTCCCTGACCTCTGCAATCTCCTTTTCAAACGAATAGCCTTTATAGTTTTCGACATTTGCCTCTGGGAATACATCAACATAAACCTTGAATTTAATAGGTTCGTTCTCTTCAAAATTCACATCCTTAATAACGGGTGTACTCAACGGATTAATTCCTTCTGAAGTTATAGCTTCATAAACTGAATCGTTAACAAGCTGCTCCAAAGCATTCACTTTCAGCTTGTGATTATGCTCCCTGATAATAATGTTTTTCGGAGCTTTACCTTTCCTGAAGCCGGGAATTTTTACTGTCGGAGCGAGCTTTTTGACTTCTGCCTCAAACTTTTCATTATATTTTTCGGCAGGAACTTCAACAGTCAGTTCCTTCTGAGAATTTTCAACATCTTTTACATCAACCTTCATAATTTTGTCCCCTTTAAAATTTGTGATTTATTATTTAGAAACAGGTGACGAGACCTGAAGCTCTCATATAGTTTTATTCAGACATAATTATGCCTTTATTCAAGATGAATATGTATAATGACAAAAACACTTAAAATCAAGACTTTTTTTACCGGCAGCCTAACTAAAAGATGCGCATTTTAAAAGGCGTGATCCGCCCGTTAGCGGACAAGTGCATAACACGGAGGTAATTAAAGGTATTTGATGTATTTGAGGCACTTGAGGGAGTTAAGGCAGTGGAGTTCCAACGGCACACACATCTTTATTAACTTTCTTAACCTCAACCTATCCACTTCCCCATCTCACTACCTCAAAATCTCAACATCATTTTCCAAAAATTCTTTTAAAGCTGCAGCCTGATTGTACCGGCGATTTCTTGCAGAATAGAGGAGCGTTAACTTCTTATTTCCTTTAGCCATAGCAGTCAATTTATCCAACATCTCAGTTTTTCCTTCCAGTTCTGCAAAATACAGCCTTTTAAACTCATCCCATTTTTCCTCATCATGAGAAAACCATTTCCGCAAACCGGTGCTGGGTGCGGCATCCTTTAGCCATAAATCCAGATACAGATCTTTTTTCTTTATCCCTCTCGGCCAGATGCCGTCCACCAAAATCCTTACACCGTCATTCTGAGATACAGGTTCGTATACCTTTTTAATCTGAATATCCATATTCACTGCCTTTTATTTTAGAAACTTTTCTCTGTATTTATCTATCATCTCATGATATTTTTCATGTATTCCTTCACCCATTTCTTTCTCTTCTATTTCTTCAAACCTTTGAAAAAGTTTATTATCCATGTCGCTGCCGAGAGACAGGTCTGCCATTCTGAAAAGGATATCGTTTTCTTTTTCGATATGTTGTCTCAAAAGCTCTACATAAGCGTATGCATTGTCGACAAATTTTCCCGCTGCTATTTCACTTTCAGCCAAATCATCCAGAGATTCAAGCATAGCTTTTATATGATTTCTTCCCATTTCGTGCTCATCAAGCATAACTCCTATAGGTCCGCCCTCTTTCTGTATCCCTGCTTTTTCAAGAGTGGGAAACAACTCACGCTCTTCCTTGGTATGATGACACTTGTCTGCAAACTCTCTGAAGAATGTTACGGTATTTCTTATGTCCTCATCTTCCAGCCTACTAATTTTACCTTTTTCTACTTGCTCAGCGATATGTTCCAGCACATCAAGCATGATTTTAATACCTTCGTGCTCATTTTTTAACTGCTCAGTGGATTTCATAATTTCCTCCTTTACTAATTATTATTGGTTATAAATATCGGCGTTCAAGGAAATTAAACTTTGATATACATCAAAAAATACGAAAACTTTCTAAAAAAGCTCCCAAAAAAGACTGTATCAAATCTCAAAGATAACTATATTTCCAAATTAAATTATTCATGTTGGAAATTTTTTCGTTTGCAACTTATTGCCAATAAAGCAAAAAATTATATTTCAAAACAAGTTTACTCTTGACAAACAGCGTTGCCTGCCACTATTTATTTTTCAAACCATCGTCTCAAAGCCCCCGTAATGTCGGCGGAAAAGAGACCGGAGAGTGGATAGTTTTATATTATTTTCAACCCAGGGATCGGGATTGATCCTGATGAATTGAGAGGTGCAATATGATACCTGAGCGCATGGCAGCTGTTCAGTTAATCGGCCATGGGGGCATTGAGAAACTTAAATACAGAGAAGATATTCCCGTGCCGTCGCCCGGTAAGAATGAATTATTGATAAAAGTTACCGCCACCGCAAAAAACAATACCGACCGGAAAGTTCGTGAAGGTTTGTACCCGACAGAAGATAACAGGGATGTGACTTCCTTCAGCATGAGCAAAGATTCCGGCTTGAGTTTTCCGAGAATTCAGGGTGCAGATGTAGTGGGACGTGTGGTAAAATGCGGATCCGGTGTTGCCGAAAACAGATTGGGAGAAAGGGGGCTGCTGGATTTTAATATCTATTCCACTGACAGAGATGATATTAACCTGACCCCGGACTACTTCGGTCACGGTAAAGACGGCGGTTTTGCAGAATATATGGTGGTTCCTGCTGATCAGTTTTACACAGTTGAAAACACTGAGCTATCAGATGCAGAGCTTGCAGCGATGGGAATGTGTTCATATCAAACCGGCCTTCATATGCTGAATGCTGCCGGTGTAAGCGAAGGTGAGAATGTACTCATTACCGGAGCAAGCGGCGGAGTGGGTACAGCGCTTATTCAGATGTGCCGAATAAAAGGCGCGACTCCATACGCGGTTAGCAGTCCGGGAAAAGCAAAAGCCCTTTTTGAGCTGGGAGCTGAAAATATCATCGACCGCTCAAAGGTTACCGATTGGCCGGAAGCGGTAAAAAAAGCTACAGACGGTAAAATAATTGACGCCGTTATGGATCTTGTGGGCGGTGACATGACAATACCTCTGATAGACTCCATGATTCAGGACATGTCCTCACGGCAAACATATCCCAGATATTCTATTGCCGGTGCCAGCGGCGGGAATGTTACCAAAATTCTCTGGACAAAGATTTATCTCTATCAGGTTCAGATATTTGGCATTTCCCACGGTACAAGAGCAGAAGCAAAGCAGCTTATTAACTGGATAAGAAACGGGAAGCTAAGACCTGTACTACATGGAACTTTCAAATTGTCTGATATACACAAAGCAGAAAATTACTTCGTAAACCGCAGCAGTAATTTTGTCGGAAAAATTGTAATAGTCCCGGATTCTGAATGGGAAGTACACGGGAAAAAATATGCTATTTCAGGAGAATAATATGGACAGAGTACGTCGTATTCAACTTATTGATACACATTCCGGTGGCGATGTAAGCAGAATCGTAACCAGTGGAATAGGTTTATTACCAGGCAAGAATGTAAGGGAAAAAATGGAATACCTGCAAAAACATGCTGACGGTTTGCGAAAACTACTTATAAATGAGCCTTACGGTATCCCGGAAATGTCTGTGGATCTTATTGTTGAACCTTCCCATCCGGACGCTGTTGCAGGCTATATTATTATGGAAGTGATGGGATATCCTGTTTATTCCGGATCCAATACAATCTGTACAGCCACAGCTTTGCTGGAGAGCGGTATTGTACCGATGCAGGAAGGTGAGCAGGAATTCATACTGGAATCCCCGGCAGGCCTTGCCCATATAGGTGCAAAATGTCATAACGGCCGTGTAGAATCGATCACCTGTGAAGGGCTGCCCAGCTATATAGCTGCTTATAAAGAAAAAATCGATGTTAAAGGTATTGGTGAAGTTACATACAGTTTAGCATGGAGCGGCGGTTTTTACGGTCTTATAGATGCTACCGATCTCGGGTTTAATCTTGAACTTAAAGAGGAACCTGATTTGGCAGCAACTGCATTTAAGATTACCGAAGCAATCCGCAAAGATTTTCGTCATGAGCATCCGGAGCTTGGTAATGTCGGTCCTCTGCCCTTTCTGCATTTTATGGGACCCGTTTCAAAAATTGCTGAGGGCAGGTTCGAGTCCCCATCAGCTACATATGTCCATCCCGGCGTCATATGCAGAAGCCCCACAGGTACCGGAACATCCGCCCGACTTGCCCTGATGCAGTATGAAGGCCTTATAAAACCTGGTGAAAGTCTCGAGACAGTCTCCCTGAGAAACACAAGATTTGTCGGCACCTATTACGGTGATACAAAAATCGGCGGATATCACGGAGTAAGCAATCGCATTACCGGCAAAGCTCAGGTAATAGCACGCTCTGAGATAGTGGTGGACCTGGATGAGCCTCTGGTGGATCCCACAGATCTGGAGCTTGTCCTCGACACATAATCGAAAATCCTGCGAATAATTTTTAATACTAAGTGTTAAGTGCTAAGTTTGAGACAGGTTGAGGGAGTTTGCCTATTTCAACTTTCTCAACCTCAACCTTTACCTTTACCTTTGCCTCTACTTCTCCACTTCACTATCTCGCCATCTCCCTCACACAAAACTAAATGTGTTTTACTTTTTAGTTTTTTCTCTAATCACTGCAAAACAGTACTCAATATCGCCACTACTATCTTTTACCATGGTAATGGTGAATTCTATAAAAATCTTTTCACCTGACTTAGTCATAGCAGGTACGGAAAGCATGTCTTTCTTGGAATATTTGCTTTTTCCTGTTTCCATCACCTTGTTAAAACCTTCCCAATGCCGCTGCTGAAGTTTTTCAGGGATTATTATATCAAGACTGCTTCCCTCGGCTTCTTTTTTTTCAAATCCGAAGATTTCCTCAGCTGACTTATTCCAATAAACAATAAACCCTTTTCTGTCCGCAGCTAAGATAACATCCGGTGATTCTTCTATAAATTTTTCCAACACTTTTTTTTCCACTTTTAAGCCTCCTTTTGTCTCCCTAATGTTTTCATAAGTATAACCGAAATTGTTATTGCCATTAAAGCAAGAACAACATAAACGATAAAACCGTTGGAATATCCTGCCGTTCCCTGTAAATCAACAAACGTCCCGAGTATAGGCGGCACTGCAAAACCACCGAAAGCACCAAGACCGCCTACCCAGCCGCTTGCTCCGCCGGGGGCTTTGGGAACATATTTCGGTACAAGTTTAAAAACGGCGGCATTAGCAACACCCATTCCTGCACCTATGATTATTTCACCGATAAGAGCTAACCAGAAATTTGAAGTAATGATGAGAAACAGTGCTCCGATTAAAACGAGTGAGTAACTTCCTATGGCTGTTTTCTCTCCACCGAACTTATCACCAAGGTGTCCGCCGTAAACTCTGATTACGGAGGCAAGAAGCGAAAATCCAAAAGCCATAAGCAGACCGGCAGATCTGATACCTATGTTGTGAAATTCCACCCAATAGGTGGGAAACCATGCCGTTAATGCGAGAAATCCGCCGAATGATGTAAAATAAAGAGCCACAAGAGCCCATGTCCCGGGTATCTTTGCTGAAATTTTCAGCGATTCTATAACCTTGCCCGAAGGAAAGAGCTCCTGACCGAGTTTTTCTGAAACTTCACGTGCTTCCTCGTGTTCCACATTATTATGCCTGAGCTGGAAATAGTAAGCGTCATGAGCAAACATTGCATAAATAATTGTACCTATTAATAAGAATAAAAACCAAGCTGCATAAGCCCCTGATAATCCCAATCCTGCCAAAACAAAAGGAAGAATAACTCCGAAAATACCCGGCGCCGTATTCCCAAGTCCGGCGTAAGTTCCGAGTGCCAGCCCCTGCTTTTTTTGCGGATACCAATAAGAGGTCTGAGGGATTCCCACCGAAAAAGTGGCTATACCACAGCCACTCAGAAGACCGAAAAAGAAGACGACAGGATACATTTCTATGGTAAGCCGGTCAGGGTAGAAGAAGAAAAGAATTACTGTAAGTCCTGCCATCCCTATGACTGACAACGTCAAGAGTGTAAAAAGAGGTTTTTTCCCGCCGGCTTTGTCCACCCATGCGCCGAAAGGGATACGCAGAAGTGAGCCGGTAAGACTTGGTGCAGCTACCAGCATACCGAGAAGCAGCCCGGACATATTCATAACATCATCAAAATTTTTGGCCACCGGGCCGTACAATGAAACAGCTGCAAAACCTATAAAAAAACCGAAGGTTGCCATGATAAGACCGGAAAGGGGAGACCCCTTTAAACCGTATTTTTTAATAAGATCATTGTTAGCCATTAAAAACTCCTTTTATATTTGTATTTAGAGACCCTTGAATCATTGCCTTACGTCACCCTGTAGCATCTTCGCTAAGCGAAGATAAATTTGTGTAAACAACCACTTGTTTCAGGGTCTCGTAACTTACTGACAATAAAAGATCCCGACACAAGTTCAGGATGACCTTTTGTAGTTATTCAAAGGTCTCATTTATTATTTGTGAAAAATAATCTGCTGCGGCTTCCTGAAAAAATATCCGACGGGCACAAAGATCAAATGCATAAGCCGGGTGAAAGGCAGCACAGCAAGTATAAGAAAACCTGTAACAATATGAGCCGTTACAATACCTGGCATACCGGCAGCATAACTTACATCGGGAGTAAAAGTGACCAGACTTTTTAAATAGCCGGACATATGTGAGGCATACCAGTTTATCCCCCAGCGGTAATTTGCTGCGGTACTTAAACCCAGAATAACCTGGATTAGCAAAATTATAAGGATAAAATAATCGGCAAAGTTCGAATTTTTTGAAACTGTTTTCTCTGTTATTCGCCTGTATAGCAGTATAATAGTACCTAAAAATGCCGCTAAACCCAGACCAAAGGCCAGAGCTTCAGCAGCAAACATAGCTTTATACCCGGATAATATATTCATTACAGTCTTAGGAAACAAAAACCCTAAAAGATGCCCGGTTAAAATGATAATTATTGCATAGTGCCAGGCCGTAATACCCCAGGAAAGTTTCCTTTTTTCAAAAAAACCGGTCGCCGGCGCCGAAATAGCCAACCTGCCTCTGGTGATAGCGTAAACTGTACCTGTTATAAAGACTGCCACGCACAGGTATGGAATTATTATATAAAAAAAGGTGTTATACATAAGTAACCTCCCGATTAGACGTAAAAGATGCCAAATCGCCTTGTAAATGTTTCATAATTTCGGCATAAATGTTGTCGGAACACTTAAGTTCTTCCGCAATTTTGCGAACGGTCTCAAAAAGGATGTCAGCCAGATATCTTTCAGCATCCTTATCATCGTTTGTTTCAAGGATTGCTCGGAATGCTTTCAGAATATCCGGCAGATAATCAGGTTGGGCATTGCGTGTTTTTAAAATTTTATACTCACTCAGAAGCTCAGCCATCGCCAGTATTATTCTGCTCTTTTCTTCTGTTGTTTCCGCCGTATGCTGCGAGAGAAAAAGAGCCGTTTTCTCATTAAAATCAAATGTTTCCACATAGATTTCCTGAAGCCTTTGAAGGCTATAGCCCTTTATGCCGCCAGATTCATCTATCCCGAGATCAAAGATATATTCTGATAATTTTTTAATATCAGTCGGATATTTTAAGATTTCAGCATATAATGCGAATATATCTTTTTTCATTTTCTCAAACCCTTTTTCCCCTTTATTCCGAATCCGGTAACCCCCTGATTCTCATAAGGATCCTCTGCTTCTGCCCGGAAAGTCTGAGGCAGTACGAAACGCTCATCGGTTTTGGCCTGGGTAAACAATCTGTGCGCCTTTTCAATCTGTTCTTTCGTAAGCGGAGAATCATCTATTATCTCATCAAGTTTTGCTTTATCATCCAGCCCTTTAGCTCGCATATATTTTCTGATTACCAAAAGCCTCTTCAATACCCCTTCTATTACGCTCTCACTACCTGCAGAAAAAAGTTTTGACAGATATCTTACAGGTATTCTCAAGTCAGCCGCAGAGGGTATTTCATCATGTATCTCAGCAGCCGCCGTAACAGGTGAAAGAGGGGGCACATAAAAAACCGAAGGAAACGTCCGAAACTCCGGATGAAGTGGTAGTGCAATCTCAAGTTCTTTTATATACGTGTAAACGGGTGAATTTGAAGCAGCTTTCAGCCATTCGGCATTGATACCGGGAGATTCTGCGGCTTTTATATTTTCCTCGTCATTCGGATCAAGAATGGATCGCTTAAACGCTTCTGTCAGATCATTATCCTCGGAATCCATGGCTTTAGCGAAAGCGTCCGCATCATAAAGAATTACTCCGAGATTTCTGATTTTTCCTACGCATGATTTTGAGCAAATTGTGGACTCCCCGTTCTCTGTTCTCGGGTAGCAGAAAATACACTTTTCAGATTTAACGGTGTTCCAGTTAAAATACACTTTTTTATAAGGGCAGGCGGATACACAGTAGCGCCAGGATTTGCACTTTTCCTGATCCACAAGAACAATACCGTCTTCACCGCGTTTGTAAATTGCACCGGAAGGGCACGCTGCCACACAAGCCGGATTAACGCAGTGATTGCAGATTCTCGGCAGATAAAACATAAAAACACTTTCCAGCTCTTTTAAGAGCTTTTTCTCCCGGTCGTCCATATTGGGATCGTTTGAAGCATATTTGTAAGAACCGCTTAAATCATCATCCCAGTTGGGACCGTTTTCTATCTCCATATATTCACCGGTAATCTGTGAGACCGCTCTTGCCGTCGGCTGTGTTTTACTGTCCGGAGCATTTATCAGATAGCTGTAATTATAAGTCCATGGTTCATAGTAATTTTTCATTGACGGCTGATCGGGATTGTAAAAAATTCGTGTAAAAAGTTTGGTCTTGCCGCCCAGCTTAAGTTTCAATCCATCTGAGCTTTTCTCCCAGCCGCCTTTATATTTTTCCTGATCTTCCCAGCTGCCGGGAAAGCCGGTTCCTGGTTTTGTTTCGACATTATCCCACCACATGTATTCGGTGCCCTTTCTGTTGGTCCACATATTTTTACATGTCACACTGCATGTATGGCACCCTATACATTTTTCCAGATTCATCACCATGGCAAACTGTGCACGTACATCCATATCAAAACCTCACTTTTTCAGATTTTTTGACAATCACATAACTGTCTCTGTTTACACCGATAGGTCCCCAATAATTAAAATAATAACTGAACTGTCCGTAACCTCCGGCCATGGCAAGAGGTTTCAGACGGACTCTTGTCAGACTGTTGTGATTGCCTGATCTGTTACCGGTTTTCTCTGAGAGCGGGGCATTAATTGTCCTTTCCGTCGCGTGATATATATAGCATACCCCTTCAGGCATTCTGGAAGAAACAACTGTTTTACAGACAACCACTCCGTTATTGTTGTAAACTTCAACCCAGTCATTGTCTTCGATACTTTTACTGTCTGCATCCTTTTCATTCAGCCAGATGACCTGACCGCCCCTGGAAAGACTGAGCATTCTGAGATTGTCGAAATAAGTACTGTGAATCTGCCATTTGCCGTGGGGTGTATGATAATTTAACTTTAGGGCATCTTCTGGAACCTTATCCGTTTCATTGAGGGAATTTTCAGCAAGATTCGGCTTGTAAACCGGCAAAGCCTCACCAGCCGATATATAAAACTCATGATCCAGGTAAAAGTGCTGCCTTCCTGTCATGGTACGCCAGGGAACACCGAATTCGGTATTTATCGTATAAGAAGAGTAAGGGCGCCCTTCATCCACAATCCCGCTCCAATAGGGGGAGGTATTGATTCTCCTGGCCTGAATGGTGATATCATCTATATTCATTTTTACTTTTTCATTACCCTTAACAAGAGGGGAAAAATCTATTCCGCATATTTCGCCGAGCTTTTTGAAACCTTTCTCAGCTGCTTTACCGTTACCTTCCGGAGCCATATGCAGAATTGTATTCACAGCTTCAGAGGCTTCCTCTAACTTTGGATATTCACTGCCATCAAATGATACTGTTCCGTTAATTTCCTTTAATTCGTTGTATTCATCGGAGGAATCCCAAGCTACCCCATGGGCACCTATGGACTTTGAAGCTGCAGGCCCCCATGAAATAAATTTATCGTAAATTCTCCGATAATCCCTCTCTACGGTTACAAGTTTAGGCATGGTTTTGCCAGGTACAGGTTCGGTTTCCCCGTATTTCCAGTCAGCGGTATCACTCTGGGCAATTTCACCAGGGGTATCGTGCATAAGAGGAGCAGCCACAATATCTTTTACCGGTTTATCAAAATGCGTTTTTGCCAGGGTACTGAATTTTTTTGCTATCTCTTTAAATGTATCCCAGTCGCTTTTTGACTCCCAGAGCGGAGCAACAGCCTTTCTCAATGGATGAGCAAAGGAGTGCATATCTGTGGTATTCAAATCATCCTTTTCATACCAGGTTGCAGCGGGCAGTATAATATCTGAATATAAAGCTGACGTATCCATTCTGAAGTTCAAATCCACAATCAGATCAAGCTTGCCCTGGGAATTTTTAATATTGTCTACAGTCTGTAAATCGCCGGCTTTTTCATCAGCACTAAGATTATCATCGGTACCCAGCACATGTCGCATAAAGTACTCATGTCCCTTTGCGCTGGAAGCGATGGCATTCGCCCTCCAGATAAACCACACACGGGGATGATTTTCCTCCCGGTCGGTTTCCTCCACAGCGAAGCGGAGTTTATTGTTTTTCAACTGTTCGGTAATATATGCGGCAGGGTCCTCCTTCTCCGCAAGTTTAAGTGGATTCTCACTGAAATTGGGATAAAAAGGAAGCCAGCCAAGTCTGACAGCCTTAGCTGTAAAATCCGCATTATGCTGTTCCTTAAATTTTGATTTATCTTTAACCTGAAAATAATCGAATACACTGCCTTCATATTTCCACTGATTGGAATGCATATACCAGAAAGAAGGTGTATTCTGTACTCTGGGAGGTTTCAGCCAGTCCCCCGCCATAGCAAGAGTAGCCCATGAAGAGAGCATTGCTACTTTTTCCTGGCCAACGTAATGGGCAAGACCTCCGCCATTTACACCGACAGATCCTGTCAGCATCAGAGCCATTATAGCCGAACGGTACATCAGGTCGCTGTGGTACCAGTGGTTTACACCGGAACCGATTATAATCATCGATTTACCTTTTGTTTTTGAGGCGTTGCCGGCAAATTCCCTTGCCACCTGAATAACCGTTTCAGCTTTTAATCCGGTTAATTTTTCCTGCCATGCAGGTGTATAGGCTTTTTCATCTTCGTATGACTCAGGATAATCCCCTTTCAAACCTCTGTTGACTCCCAGCTGGGCATTCAAAAGATCGAAAATTGTGGTTACAAATTTTTTTCCATTTACTGTTTCAACTTCTATCGCAGGGACATGTCGTACCGCATCGTTTCCGCCGTCAAATGCAGGAATATTAACAGCAACGGTTTCATCAGCTGTATCTATAAGACTCAAAGCCGGAGAAATGTCTCTTCCGGAAACGCCGCATCTGTTTTCTATTCTCCATTTCTGTTTATCGGTATCCTTTTCAGCCCATCTGTAGCCCATTGAGCCCAGAGGAAATGATACAGACTTGGTTTTTTCATCAAAAACTGCAGGTTTCCAATCGGCGTGTTCTTCATTTTTCGTATTTTCTATTTCGGAAGCTCTCAGATATTTGCCGGCACTTTTGTTTTCTCCGTCATCTTCCAACATTACAAGATAGGGTAAATCCGTATATTTTTTTACGTAATCATTAAAGTATTCATCTTTTTTATCCCTGTAAAATTCACTTAATATGACATGATTAACAGCCAGCCAGAAAGCTCCGTCTTCACCTTTATTTAGTTTCAGCCATAAGTCGGCTCCCTTCGTTACGCTGCTGTAATCAGGTGACATTACAACCACTTTTGTACCGTTTAGTTTTGATTCATACAGATAGTGGGCATCGGGAGTTCTTGTAACATTTACATTGGAGCCCATAAGAACAGTGTATTTGGAATTGTACCAGTCTGCACTCTCGCAGACATCCGTTTGCTCTCCCCATACCTGTGGGGAAGCCAAAGGAAGATCGCAGTACCAGTCGTAAAAACTCATCACAACGCCGCCGATGAGATTTAAATATCTTGAGCCGGCGGCATAACTTACCTGCGACATGGCAGGGATAGGGGAAAATCCGATAATCCTGTCGGGACCGTATTTTTTTATCGTATAAAGATTGGATGCCGCGATAATTTCCGATACTTCCTCAAAATCAGCTCTCCTCAAGCCTCCTTTGCCACGTCTTGAAGTATATTTTTCTCTGCTTGATTTATCCTCAACTATGCTTTCCCATGCTTTTACAGGATCATCATGTTTACTTTTAGCTTCCCGCCATAAATCCAGCAATGTTCCACGGATATAGGGATATTTTATCCGCATGGGATTATAAAGGTACCAGGAAAAAGAGGCTCCCCTTGCACATCCCCTCGGCTCTGTATGCGGGATATCCCCGCCGATTGCCGGGTAGTCATCAGCCTGTATTTCGCCCGTTACCACACCGTCTTTAACATAAATATTCCAGCTGCAGCTTCCCGTACAGTTTACTCCATGTGTACTTCTGACTACTCTGTCATACTGCCATCTGTTTCTGTAAAGCTCTTCCCACTGTCTTCTTTTCGGTGATTTTAGTATCTGAAACCATTTATTTTTATTTGTCATCTGTTCTCCTCCAACTTGTTATTTCGGCGGAAAAAAAGCCTTACAATTATTAAAAACACGACAAATACTCCACCGGCTGCTGTATAAATTCCGAAGCTGCTGAGCTTGGTCTGCTTTTTGGAACTTATTGACGCAAAGGAGCTGACTTTGGCATCAAGCTCTTTAGCCGGAATCGCGGCATTGCCGTATACAGCATCCATGGCTTTCACTCCACTGGACTTGATAACCATTTTCATTGTTTCCGGATCCCCGCCCAAATCATTGTAAGCTGTACTGAGATCAGTCGCCCATGTAGGGGTAGTGAAACCGGCAGCAGAGATTGAATGACATGAAACACATGCGGGACTGCCGTTACTGAACGGTTCCCCAAATGTCGTTTTCGCATGTGAAATCAACGGAATAAAAGTAAAAAATATTAGAATAATTATAATTGAAAAAAACTTTTTCATGGCTCCTCCATAAAACTGTTCTATTTTTACCTTTATGCAAAACCTATCAAGCAAGTATTTATAATTATTATAAGTTTCTAAATAGCTTGGTTATTTTTAAATATAACTACTTTCTGAAATAAAAAATTGATTTATGTCAAAAAAAATGAATTCATTTTTACGGATGGAATTTTTAGCAAAAAGAACTGTATAGGGGGGTTTGGAATTGGTATACTGGCTGCTAATTCAACTTTCTCAACCGCAGAGAAGTAAGTTACACATTTCATTGGGCTGGCTCCATCAACCATTTCAACAGTATGAGCCTCTACCTTTACCTCAACCTTAGTACTTAGCACTAAGCGCTAAGAAAATTGATTCAGAAAAACGTACTGGTCAAACCCCAGTCTTTTCGGCCTGTTCAGCTCACTTTCCTTTTGTTTTTCAGTAAGATTATCGCTTATTTCATGTGCCTTTTTACCAACTGCCAAAAGAGATATAAGCGTCATATCCTCTGGGATACCCAATACTTCTTTTGCCTTACTTTCACTGAATCCGGCCATAGGGTGCACCACTAAACCAAGCTCTGTTGCCCTGAGAATAAGAAAAGCTGTAGACATGCCTGTATCAAATAAGAAATATTCTCTGCCGGCAACCACACAATCCAAATCTTTTTTGCTAAAAACTGAAATTATCATCGATGCCTCATAGGCCCATTCATTCCCTTTGGACAGGGCAGTATGAAGATTCTTCAGCATATCTTCATCATAAACAAAAACATATCTCCACGGCTGATTGTTAAAACATGAGGAGCTTAGTCCGGCACATTCGGCCAGATCATAGATTAAATCATCGGTTACATTAAAAGACTCCAGCGACCTGTATGCTCTTCTGTCTGTGATTGTGTTCTTAACACTCATAAAGCCCCCTTTTGTGTCATAAAGTTTGTACTCATACTTATGTTTAAGTATAATACCTGTATAATCAGATACCAATAAAAATTTTTATAAAATACAGCGGAAAATATTTAGAAGTATAATTTACCTGGCCTTTTTTTACTATTGACTAAAAACAGTTAAATAACAGGAGATACAGGGTAAGTACTACTCAGCAACCGGCAAATCGTAAGATTTCGACTGAGCGCCGTGTACGCTCAGTGCAGTAACTGTGAACAATATCAGCCCCATACCTAGAATTTGCACACCGACAAGGCTTTCGTCCAAAACCACGACACCAAACAGCGAAGCGGTAACCGGCTCCACCATTGCCACAATTGAGGCTACGGCCGGAGCGGTATGATTCAGCCCAATTATATAAAGAATGAATGATAATCCCGCTCCAAGCACCCCCAGTGTTGCGAAAAGCGGCCAACTCGAAGTACTCAGTACTGCAAGAACCTGTTCGTTATCACCGGGCAAGATAAGTACGGCAGCAAGAACAGTGAACGCAATGACGAGAATTGCCTGCGGGCTGCCGTGAGGCGCAGCATATTTGAATCCGAAAATAAATACAGCATAAGACAGTCCTGAAAGCAGGCCTGAGCCTGCACCGATAAGCGTTACGCCGCCCGCACCTGTTTCGTAAATACGGGTAAGCAGCACAACACCAAGCATTACCATGACAATTGCAGCCCATTTAATCAAAGTGGGGCGTTCGAGTTTAAATGCAAATGACACGAGATAGACAAACACAGGTGCACAGTACATCAGAGTTGCTGCAACTGCGACACTGCCCTCAGAGATGCTTACGAAATAGAAAGAGAAGTTACCGGCCACACCGAGCCCGGCAACAGCAGACCAAAACCATAATCGTCGATTTGCTAATCCGCTCCCCCGAGGGCGCAACACCAGCCAGACAATAACAAACAATAGGCCGATGCCACCCCGATAGAACGAGACCACGAAAGGGTCCCAGCCGTCTGCCATGAGAATGCCACCAATACCGCCTGACAGTCCCCAACACAGTGCAGCTAATATCACAAAAATCGTATTTAAACCCGGCATTTTTCTCCTTCCTGCAGGATGAAATTAATTCTGTCGACAGTGGCGGATTCTATTCAATAGGTCAGAACCAAGGATCTTGTGAATAAATATCATCCGTTTTGAATACCCAACTTAATGAATCAACGATCAATGTGCCGCCAAAAAATTATTAAATAATTCCAGATATCCTTACAGTATCATAATTATTTGTTCTTTAAAAATAAAAACTTTTGAATAATTGATATAAGACGCAATACCAACTATAAAAAATCTTGCCATTTTACGGTATCACATGTATATTCATTGTAGATACTTTGGTTAAATATAAATCGGTTAAGGAGAGCTAAAAATGCAAACAAAAATTAAAAAATGGGGCAACAGCCTTGCATTACGGATACCGAAGACATTCGCATTGAATGCAAATTTAAAACAAGATGAATTGGTGGATATATCACTCGACAATGAAAACATTATCATTACTCCAATTAATGGTAAAAAGTATTCGCTTGATGACCTTTTAGCCGGTATATCAAAGGATAATATGCACGACGAATTTGATACCGGGGCACCGGTGGGAAAGGAAATCTGATAATAATGTATAGTTATATTCCAGATAGGGGAGATGCAGTTTGGATTGACATGAATCCACAAGCAGGACATGAGCAAGCTGGAAGACGCCCTGCAGCAGTTTTGTCTCCAAGTTCATACAATGATAAAGTAGGGCTCGCCATATTCTGTCCAATAACCAATCAAATCAAGGGTTATCCATTCGAAGTTGTTATCCCATCAGGGTTAAAAGTAAGTGGCGCAGTTTTAGCAGACCAAGTTAAAAGCCTTGACTGGAATTTCAGGAACGTCGAATTTTACGAAAAATTACCTGAATCTGTTATCTCTGAAGTATTTCAGAAACTTTCGACACTTCTTCGACTTGATTAATAAACAGACTTATTGCGCTCTGATATTTTAGCATTTTATAATCTCGTTATTGTTAAGATAGTAAAAATTACAGAGAAACGTGTTCTATTTATCAATGATAATTCTGGAGCCTTTTTTAAAAGTAAAATATGACCATGCCCATTGCAGCATTACAAGCATTCTGTTTTTAAAACCGGTCAAATATAAAACATGTATGAAAAGCCATGTAATCCATGCGAATGTTCCGGAAACTTTAAAACGTTTTATTTCGGCAATTGCTTTGCTTCTGCCAATTGTAGCCAGTTGTCCCTTATCCCTGTATTTAAAAGGCTTACAAGGTTTTGCCGCTTCTCTTCTTAAAATTGCCCTTGCCACATATTTCCCCTGCTGCATCGCCACAGGGGCCAAGCCGGGCAAAACACGGCCATTTTGCTCAAAATGCACAATGTCCCCTACAGCATAAACATCCGGGAATTGATTTATGCTGAGATCATTTTCAACCATTATTTTCCCGGTCATGTCTTTGTCACAATGAATCTTTTCAACTAAACTGTTTGCTTTTGTACCGGCTGCCCACATAATCGTGGAAGTTTTTAATGTTTCGTTTCCAATACTTATACTATCTTCTCTTATATCGGTAACTTTGCTGCTGTTCCAGATTTGAACACCCAGTGACTCCAAGTCTCTTAATGCTTTTTTTATAAGCTTTTTATCAAAGCTGCGTAAAATAGTGGTATTTGCTTCTATCAAAATAATTCTGGACAAAGATGGGTCAATGTTTCGGAAATCTTTGGACAGGGTCATACGCGTAATTTCTCCGATTGCTCCGGCTAATTCCACACCGGTGGGGCCGCCTCCCACTATAACAAAAGTCAAATGCTTTTTCTTTTCCTCTTCATTTTCAGATTTTTCAGCCATTTCGAAGGCGTTCAGTATTTTGTTTCTCAAATACTGTGCATGGGATAATTTTTGCAGAGGAGGAGCAAAAGTGATCCAGTCATCATTTTTAAAATAGTTTTCAACAGCACCACAGGCAATAATAAGGTAGTCATATTCATGAATTTTAGAGTCGGTAATAACCTTTTTTGATTCGGCATCAATATCCACCACATTCTCTTTAAATACTTTTACATTATTATTTTTTGCAAAGATGCTGCGAATCGGATAGGCGATATCGGATTCATTTAATCCTGCTGAAGCCACCTGATAAAGGAGAGGTTTGAAAAGATGGTGGTTTTCTTTATCGAGTATTGTAATGCTGAAATCTTTGTTATCGGCTAAAATTTTTGCAGCATTCAGACCACCAAAACCTGCACCGATTATAACAATCTTTTTCATCTGAAACTCCTTATAAAACTATCCGGTGTATCCCAGCACAACAGCAGATGTCTATAAACTCGGTGTTTTTATGTTTAACACAACAAATTTTTGTCCCTGATCAGCTTTCAGTGACATTTCAGTATTCCTGGGGCATGGAATAATATCCTTTGCAGAAACCACATTCTCTTCATCACCTATCTTCAATGTGCCGCTGCCCTCAACGACATAAAAGAATACATACACGGGTACCGAATGCTCAGGAACAACCTCACCGGGATTTAAAATAAGATTCATAATTTGAACATCGTCATTTTTCAGAAGCTGTTTTGCCTTGATTCCCCTTTTGTTGATAAATCCTTCAATTTCATCCATTCTGATAATTTCCATAATCCAAATCCTCCTTTTTATAATATGTATATTGTTAGCATAAGTGTTTACAGATAAAAAATAATTGATTTGTATCAAAAAATAAAAATCAACAATTTGGTATGACTTTTAATAAATTTACTATTGCATTCAGAATAAAACCGGTACATATTTAACTAACCGGTTAGTTAAATATGGAGCCATTAATATGAGTATAAAAAGCGAAAAAACAAAAGCTATTATTTTAAAAACAGCTTCTGCAGAATTCTCCGCCAAAGGTTTTGACGGTGCAAGAATGGACGAGATAGCCGACAAGTCAAAGGTAAACAAAGCCACAATTTATTATCACATAGGTGGGAAAGAAAAACTGTACGAGGCTGTAATATCCGATGTACTCGGTAATTATGCAGAGCGTTTAAATTTACAAGTAAAGAAGTCCCGTACTTTTAAGTCAAAAATGTATTCTTACATACTGACTTTTGCAGAAATTATCGAAGAATACCCTCACATTGCCCCCATGATGCTTAGAGAAATTGCCGGTGATGGAAAAAGATTAACGGAAGATGCAATGTCGCAAATGGGCGAAATTATAAAAACAATTCGTGAAATACTAAATATTGCTCAGAATGAAGGATATACATTGCCTGAAAAGAATCCTGTGGTATTTCATGCACTTACAATCAGCTCCCTTCTGTTCTTTTATTCGACAATATCACTCAGAAAAAAAGCCTCCGAAACTGGAGTGGTAGCTGATTCAGCTGAACTAAACATCTCATTGGAAGATTTTGCTGACAGTTTTGCCCGAATTTTATATTCATCGTTTCATAAGGAGCGCTCATGATAAAATACTTTATAGCAATATTGCTGATATCAGTCAGCTCTTACGCTGCGGATATCGATACTTTGCTTGAAGCAGCTTCACAGAGACCGGAGATTAAAAGTCTGAAACTGAGTGAAGAGATTTCCCGGCAGGAAAGAGCAAAGACACTATATAACTTTACCCCGAAAGTGGACTTTTATGCATCATACGAATATTCAAGCCGGCCGCAGAACCTGGTACCCCTGACACCTGATAAAATGAATGCAAGTAAATCCCTGCCTATCTCTGAAAATATTTACCGATATGGTGTTAAAGCGTCGATGCCGGTTTTTGTGAAAGAATTATTTGATACAGCTGATATTTTAAAATTAAAGAAAGAAAAGTTTGGAATTTTAACAGAGATTGCTGTCATTAAAAATCAGTCGCTTCTGGTTTCTCTGAACAGCTATTTTCATTATTTAAACAAAAAAAGTGAATACCTGCAAAAAAGAATAGAATCTCTGAAAAAAACAAAGAAAATTGTAAAAACTGGTGTGGATGCCGGAAGAATTCCAAAATCGGAGCTTTATAACATAAACAAATCCATACTGGAGTTAGAAATGGAATGGGATAATTTAAACAGGCAGACTGAGGATGTTAAAGCGGATATATATAAAATTACCGGTCAACACATTGACAAACCTGCAAAAATGAATATAGCAGGTAACAGTTTCCCGAATAATGATGTAAATTTTATTCAGCTTAAACCTTATAAATACGATATAAAAACTGCCAAACAGGAGCTTGAAAAACAGAAAGCTTACCGGTATCCGAAACTTAATCTCTCCGCAAGCTATACCCAGAATATGGGAGAATCTTACAACAAAGGTGAATTTGAGAGTGAAGATATCGGAAATGTTATGGTGGAATTGTCAATTCCTGTTTTCGATGCAAAATCGCATAAAGAAATTGCTATTGCAAAAAATGAAATATTAAAGGCAAAACAGGAATATCTGAATAAGCGCTCAGTCCTCTCCTCTCTTGAAGAAAAATATATCAGCAAACTCCCCATTGTTAAAAAATCAATCAGGCAGGCGGAGAAAGATATAGCTTATGCAAAAAAGCTTCTTCACACGGCTAAGGTGGCATACAAAAACAGACGGATGACTGTGGATGATTATCTCAGCTATGAAGTAGATGTTTTAAAGTCAGAGTCAAATTTGGCTGCTTTGAAAAATGAAAAATGGCAGATTTATGCAGGGCAGGCTCTCTTGTACGGAATAAAATTAACCGAGGTGCTAAAGTGATTAAAAAAATAATTTCGATATTATTAATAGTTTTGGTTGTTTTTGCTGCGGTAATGCTTTTAAAAAAGCGCAAAGCACAGATGGCAAAGGCTAAAACAGCGGTCGAAAGACCTATTGTTGTTAATTCATACAGGCTAAAGAAAGATAATATTACTCTCACTCTTCCGTATATTTCCACAGTCAAAAGTGATGCCGGCGCCGTAATAAATACTAAGATAGCCGGTAAAATTGAAAAACTCCCCGTGCAGACAGGTGAGAGAGTGAAAAAAGGAGATCTTTTGGTTGAAATCGATAATGATGACCTTAAGTCTAAGATTGAGGGGCTGCAGGAAGAAAAACAGTCGGTAAAATGGGAGATACAGTCGGCAGAAAGCGTTATCAGGGCAAAGCAAACCGCTCTGCAAAACTTAAAGAAAAAACACGCCAGAACTGCTGAGCTTTTGAAAGTGGAAGGGGCTTCTATAGAAGAATACGAGTCAGAGGAAACCTCTATAGCTGCTTTAAATGCGGAGATTGAAACACAAAAAAATAAAATCAATACTTTGCAGGATAAGATTAAAATCCTTGAGAGCAAAATAAGCGAGGTAAAAGCGGCACTTAAATATACAAAAGTTTATGCGCCTGTCAGCGGCACAGTTTCCGCAAAATATGCATCCGAAGGTGAAAACATTATGGCTGGAAGGAAAATCCTGAAAATCACCGCCAATGATAAAAAATATCTCGAGATACAACTGCCATCGGCTAAAACGGCAAAAAAAGTAAAAGTAAATGGAAAATTTTATAACATACGAAAGCTGAACGATACTGATGCATCAGGGATGCTCAGATATAAGACATCTTACATTCCAAAGATAGAGGCGGCACCGGGTGAAATTCTGCCGGCGGAAATTGTTACCTACCAGGGGAATGATAAGCTTTTACCCCATAATGCAATACTTGATAAAGATAGTGAAAAATTTGTTTTCGTATACTCAGACGGTGAGGTTAAATCAAGACGGATCGATGTGGCTCATTCGGGCATCCAGGGAATAATTGCCGATAACTTAAGCGATGTAAATCGGGTAATTACAGCAAAACCGGATATTCTTCTGAGAGTGCTCTCCGGTGTACCGGTGAATGTGGCAAATAATGAGCATTAAGCGCTAAGTGCTAAGCATTAAGTGTTGGTGGAAGTGAACGTGGATGTGAGAGTGGAAGAAAAAACCAATGAGCGCTAAGAGCTAAGTATTAAGTAATAATTTCTTTGAAGTTGTTAGCGGTTCACAATTTAACCCTTAGCTGTTGCTTACAAGTTGATGTTAAAAAAATATGTCATATCGACCGAAGCGGAGAGATCTACTGCAATCAAATTATAGATTTCTCCACTCCTCCGCCGTGGGGCGGATCCGGTCGAAATGACAGAAATAACATACAATAGGTCAAATAGAGTCAATAATGTTTAACATAGAACGTTGAACGTTAAACATTGAACTAACACGGGATGGTGAAATATGTTCGATTTTTTTTATAAAAGACCGCAGCTATTATACAGTCTGTTAGCAGGATTTATATTCTTAGGTCTGTTCGGCTTCATGAAAATGCCGAGAAATTTTTTCCCGGACGCCGAATATCCTCAGGTATTTGTCATAACTCAGGTTCCGGGTGCAACAGCAGAAACGGTATCTTCCACCGTTTCAAAAGTGCTGGAAGAGGAAATTTACACCCTTGCAAACATAAGAAGTGTAAGCTCCACAAACATTGCCGGTATGTCCGTTGTCAGAGCTGAATTTGATTACTCAAAAGAGCTGGGTGAGGCGGCGGTATACGTAAATAATGCTCTCAACCGTGTACGCTCACAGCTTCCGGAAGATGCTGCACCTTCAATCTACACTTCAGGAGCTTTTAATGCACCGGTTGATGTTTTCACCCTGACTCCTGCAGACGATTCAATGACTTTGGCTGATGTTCGAAAAATTGCTGAAAGTGATATCAAGCGGGAACTGCTGAAAAACAAATATATCGGTAATGTGGAAATTTTCGGCGGATATAAGGGAGCGGTATCTGTTGATCTTGATCCAATGAAAATGCGCAAATACTCGCTTGTTGCAGCGGATGTAATTAAAACAATAAGCAACACATACAAAGATATTCCGATGGGATTTCTGCAGTCCGAAGACAACTATATCACAGTAAATTTTTACGGAGAAGATGTTCCTGTCGGATCCTTGAGAAAACTTCCTGTAAAAAGTAATATAAAACTGAAAGATGTAGCTGAAATAAGCTGGGGGCATGAAAAAAATCGCTCTGCATATGTGGGAAATGCCAGGAGCGGAATTGCAGTAATTGTGAAACGTCCTCCGGGCGGCAGCATAGTTAATGCCAGTAACGCGGCACGGGAAATTGTCGGTAAACTGAAAAACCGCTTTAATAATATTTCATTCAATATATCTGACACCCAGAAAAATCTTGTGGATACTTCCCTGAAAAATATGTTTAGTACATTAAAATTGACTATAATTATTGTTGTTTTTGTCATACTTCTATTTCTGGCCAATATCAGGGCTACGCTGGCTTCCGCCATAACAATTCCTATGATATTTTTCACGAGTTTAGGCATTATCTGGATTACAGGCGGCGAACTTAATATTGTTGTAATGACAGCGATTGTTCTGGCTCTGGGGATTGTTGTGGATAACTCTGTTGTCGTTATAGAAAATATCGAGCGTCATTTCAACGATTTGAATAAACCTATTGACAAAGCTGTAAAAGAGGGAACAAAGGAGGTAATGCTTCCTATTTTCAGTGGGACACTGACCACTGTTATAGCAGTTTTCCCTTTAATGTTTGTGGGCGGCTTCCCCGAGAAAATTTTCAAACCACTGGCATCCACCTTAATTATAGCCCTATCGGTATCCTATTTTCTGGCAGTTACTTTTATTCCCAGAATATTTATACTTTTTTACAAAAACGGGACGGGGCAATGGAAGATTGAAAAAGTGTTGAACAGTTTTTATTTCACAACATTTGATAAATTGAAGCTTCCCTATATCTCCATGCTTAAGTTTACGAAAAAATCACATTTCAGAAAAATTTTTATTATTTTAATAGCTTTTGTCCTGCTCATTGCAAGCGGGAAAAATATTGTACCCGTTATCGGCAGAGATGTAATGCCACCCATGGATACAGGTATCATCAAAGTCCAGGTGAGTTTCAGTTCCAATATGCCGGCGCGTGAGAGTTTAACACGTATAAAAGGCTTTACCGAATGGCTTCACAAGCAGCCTGAAGTAAGAAAATCATCCGTCTCCATCGGCAGCGAACCGGGAGTTCTGGCAATGGGCAACGGTGCTCTTTCCGGTGAAGCTAATATTATAATTCATCTGACAAACAGATTTGACAGAGATGCAAGTATGTGGGAAGTGGAAGAAAGGATCAGAAAACAACTAAGTCACCTTAATGGGGCAAAATACGTTAATGTTTACGATTACGGGGCAACTCCGTTTTCATCGATAAAAGCACCGGTGGTCACAAGAATCAAAGCTGAGGATTTTGAAACCCTGCCAAATATAGCCTCTAAAGTTAGAGAAAAAATGCTGAATGTTAAAGGGATTAATTCCGTTGATATCAACTGGAATAACGATATGAAAGAGGTATTACTGGATATCAACAAAAACAAACTCGCTTTTTACGGATTAACCGGTACCGAGCTGAGCAGGCAGCTTGCTATGAAAGGTGTCAGAGCCGGAGATAAGTCTTCCTTTTCATCCATTAAAAGTCAAGGAATAAAAGTTTACTATAACAAACCCTTTGACGAAAGTATCCAGTCTCTGAGTCTGCTGCCGATAAAAACAGAGAAAGGTTTTATTGCACTTTCCCAGATTGCTGATATTAAAACCGGATTTACTCCGGCTAAAATTACCAGAGAGGATTTATTATACAGCATAGATGTAAACGGTTATACAGGCAAAAGACCGGTTTCGATCGTTACCTCAGATGTAGAAAAAAAGATTTCAGAGTTGGAGACCGCCGGCTACAAGGTAAGCCAGGAAGGAAATATTACCGCTCTTAATGACAGTTTCAAACGACTGTCTGTGGCTGTAGGAATATCTGCAATTTTCCTTTTAATCGCCCTGTACACAATTTACAAATCAATGAAGCTGGCACTTATCATGATACCGATGCTGCCGTTATCCGCAATCGGAGCATTCTGGGCACTACTCTTTTTCAACAAACCGATGTGCCTCCCCGCTATGGTGGGCCTGCTCCTCCTTTTCGGCATCATTCTAAATAATGCAATTCTACTCGTTGATTTTTACAGAGAGTTTAAGGATGAATACGGCCCCTTTGATGCGGCGGTGAAAAGCGTACAGGTGCGTTTCAGACCGGTTTTGATGACAGCTGTGAGTACAATTGCCGGAATGATACCTTTAGCTCTGGAGATGGCTGTGGGGCTGGAAAGGGTATCACCCCTTGCTGATGTCGCCATCGGCGGACTGCTTATCGGCACGGTTATCACACTTGTTTTTATTCCTATGTTCTGCTACTGGTTTGAAGGTAAAAAGACAAACACCGAATAATGTCCAGAAGCCGGAGTCCCGGTTTCTGCTTTTTGAATAATAAAGCTCCTCCCCTAAATTAGGGGAGGTTGGCTGGGGTACTTATCCAAAGGTTCCGGTTTATGCTTTTATCCAGAATTTTTATTTTGCACTAATGTTTCAGTCTTTTTTCTCAGCCTGAGTGTTTTGAGAAGCTTTTCACCTGCATTGTAAGCGTTTTCCAGGGCATATTTATCATGTGCCGCCTCACCTGCGCTGAAAAGCCCCAGAGCCTTGACCACATCAACTACACGATACCCCAGCGCTTCCAAAGAACCCTTCATCACCTCAGGGGCAACTCCCATATCCTTTTCAGAATGCTGCTCAGCCACCGATACTACAGCTGCATATTTTTGCCTTCCGGTGTCGTTTATACTTATCCAGACAGACCGGTCATCTTCATCAAAAAAGTCAAGGCAGAAGCATCTGTCAATAAAAGCTTTCGTCTCTGCGGTAATATTGTAAAAATATGTGGGAGAGCCTAAAATAAGTGCATCCGCCTTAAGTATTTTCGGATAAATTTTCTGCATATCGTCATCAATTACACATTCAAAGGAATTCTGGCATCCGTTGCATCCATTACAGCTTTCAAAGTTATAGTCTTCCAGAAAAATCAGCTCCGCCTTCACATCTTCCGCATCAAAAGCTTTCATTGCCTCTTTCACCAATATTGCGGTATTGCCGTTTTTCCTTCTGCTTCCGACAACACAAAGAATATTAAACATTAATCGCCTCCAAAAAATGAATTTTATGTACTGCAAATAGAAGCTTATTTTTAATAAATATAAAACCAACTTGACTTTTTGTAACATAAAAGGCATATTATATAAAATAGTTTTATAATTCTCCACATAGGAGATCTACATGGCAAAAGTTGCACTTGATCAGGAAGAATGCATAGGCTGCAGAGCTTGTGTGGAAATCTGCGAAGAAGTTTTCGGTTTTGATGAAGACGAAGAAAAAGCATATGTAATCAAACCGGAAGGCGGACCGAAAGAAAAAATTCAGGAAGCTATTGACTCATGTCCCGTTGACTGCATCTACTGGGAAGATTAACCGGTATAGCGCCTCCATTGATTTAAACTCTGTTTTCCAAGCTTATTATTATGTCCCGTTGTATCAGGAATTTAATAAAATAAAAATGTGCCTTCAACCCAAAAGGAGTAAGATATGACAAAAAAGAATGTTTTTATTGTCGGTTATGACGATTTTAACGTCAATATGCTTGAATCAATACCGGAAGCTGAGGATTACAATTTTATCTCATTATTATCTTTCCAGGAAATTAGAGATGGGGATGGAAAACCCATCGAATCACTGTTAAAAAAAGCTGTTTCACGGATTGAATCTTTTGACGGCAGCGTCGATGCAATAATAGGCTACTGGGACTATCCCGTTACTCTTCTTGCCTCTATTCTCACAGAAAAATATGGACTTCCGGGAGTTCCCGTTGAAAGCATATTAAAGTGTGAGCACAAATATCTCAGCAGGCTTGAGCAGGCAAAAGTCATTCCGGAACATATTCCAATTTTTGAAGTTTTCGATCCTTTTAACGACAAATATATGTCGGGTGTAACAATGCTGCCGCCATACTGGATTAAGCCGATTAAATCATTCAGCTCTTATCTGGCTTACCGGATAAACAGCGATTTGGACTTTATTGATGCCAGGGAAGAGATAAGAAGATACATAGGAAAAGTAACCGAACCCTTCGAGGATTTCATACATCAATATGATCTGCCGGAAGAGCTGACAAAAAACAAAGGCAAAACGTGCATAGCTGAAAGCTTACTTTCCGGGAGTATGTGTACACTGGAAGGTTATGTTTATAACAATGAAGTTTTTGTATACGGAATTATCGATTCTGTAAGGGAAACAGACAGCTCATCATTTTCCAGATACGAATACCCATCAAAAATTCCTCAGAAAATACAAGAGGAGATGGAAGAAATTACCCGTAAAATAATGAAACACATAGGCTATAACAACAATACGTTTAACATAGAATTTTTCTACAACCAGACCAGCGGCAAAATTACTATGCTGGAAATAAACCCAAGGCATTCACAGTCACACGCATTTCTTTTTGACAGTGTTGACGGTGTTGCAAATCATAAAATCCAGCTGGATCTTGCCCTTGGGAAAAAGCCTGAATTACCTGAAAAATTCAGCGGCAAATATAAAAAGGCTGCCAAGTTCATGACCAGAACATTTGAAGACGGATTTATTACGAAAGTACCCAGTTACAGAGAATTGAAAAAAATAAACAAGGAAAACAAGGATATTATTATCAAACTTCTGGCGATCGAAGGCAAAAGATTGTCTCAGCTAAGTTATCAGGACAGTTACAGTTACGAATTGGCAAATATCTACATCCCCGCTTTAGACGAAAACGACCTGATTGAAAAATATAACAAGATTATCTCAGAAATAGACTTTAGGCGAGCTTTTGAAAACGAGATAAGTATCGTTTAGAGTTAAACAACCGAATCAGCAGCAGCTTTTATTCTGCTGAACGGGGGGACATTTAACCGAGCCGTAGCTGCAGAAAACACAGCAGTCCCCCTCTTTCGGTTTTAATATACTTTTACAGTTATCACATCTGTAAAAATACTGGCAGGCATCTAAAGGCATCTTTTCTTCTTTTTCGTATCCGCATTTCGGACATGTTATTACAGATTTTTTAATAATTTTCATGTTTACCTCAAAAGGAATTTTAAAATATTTTTATTTAAAATGTCAGGACATTGTAACCGTCTTTGATATAATCGGTCAAGGGCTGCCCCATATACTTGACTTCCACTCCCAGTTTTTCAAGATTATCCGCAACTCCGTAATTATCTGCACAAGCTTTACATGCCTCCACTTTTATACCTTCACGGATAAATTCCTTTATTTTTTCCTGCAGCTCAGGTGTATCGCTTAAGAGTTTAGAAGAAGGTCCCCATATAATGAAGTTGATATTTTCCCACCAGCCGCGCTTTTTAGCGTTAAGCGTATACATGAAAACCATATTTTCTGCCACTTCAATATCGCCGCTGGTCCATAAAATCACAACTGTATCATTACTCATAATTTACCTCCATATCAATTTAATCTGTCCGCCATTTCCAGTGCTTTTCCGTATGCTTCGGAGATAACATCCTCCTGATCTTCAACTTTAGTAAACATATCCGGTGTAATTTTTACATCATCACCGTACATCCTTTTCGTATCACTGATCTCGCACACTTCACCCAGCCCGCAGGAGAGACATGTCACATTCCCGTCCGCAGTTATTTTGCCGATTACATTCATTTCCTCAAGGCGGGCAAAATATGATACCTGATCAACCGCCGTTTCTGCACTTCCGCTTCCTTTGACTCCGACTGCCGCAGCAATTACGAATTTTCCTTTGTTAAGTAGTTTTTGATGTCTGAATGAGTACATGCGCTCCATAAACATCTTTGTATTGGCATCTATTACATTGTACGGAGCATAGGAGCCTATCACAAAACCTTTTGCTTCAAGAATTAACGGCGCAATTTTCTGCCAGTCGTCTTCCTGTTTACAGACATTGTCCGTTACGCATCCCAGGCAGGCCTGACAGGGGTGAAGTTCATAGTCCGAAAGCTTGATAAATTCATAGTCAGCGCCCGTTTTTTCCAATATCATCTTAACCAGTCTGTCTGTATTGCTGTTTTTTACAGGACTTCCGCTTATTCCTAATATTTTCATAAATTACTCCCGATAATAAGCTTTAAATAATTAGAACATTATTCATTTTACCAACCACAGTCCCTCCCCTAATTTAGGGGAGGTTAGGTGGGGTAATTATTAAAAGCTCTTAATAATTACAATTTTTTCAGAACTTCTATAATGTCATCAGGCTCCGCCCGCTGGTTGTAATCAGCTTTTCCAAACACATATTTCAAAGTGAGGTCTCTATCCACCACGAAGGTAGCCGGAATGGGAATCTCAAATTTATCGTTGCCGTTGTGTTTTGCAACATCGAGTCCGAATTTTTCATAAATTTCCACAAGATCATCAGGAAGCTTGAATACCAGCCCGTATTTTGCCGCAACCTTATTGTCAGTATCGTATAAAACGGGAAATTTGATATTATGCCTTTCAACCGTTTCATTGGCATATTCCGGCAATTCCGGAGATACCGCTATTAGATTTGCCCCATAATTTTGGAAATCGGACAACCTGCTCTGCAAATAATTCAGCTCCAGATTACACACCGGACACCAGCCTCCCCTGTAAAAACTAAGGATTACCGGTCCTTTTTGAGTCTCTTCGGAAAGTGTGATTTCCGTCCCGTCAAAATTTTGCAGGGTAAAATCGTAAGCCTTTGAACCAATCTTGGGAATATTTTCTTCGATTCCGCTTTTTACCAAATCTTCTGTTGCTCTCTGCATCACCTTCTTGGCATCCTCAGGAATCTTTCCTGCACTTTCCTGTTTCAATGCTTCTATTTTCTCTTTAAGTGACATAGCCGCCTCCTTTGAAAATTATATTTTTAAACTTCGCATGGTACATTCAGCGAATCGGCAATGACATTAAAACTCTGGAACAGTTCCACCACCTGCCTTAATTCATTCAACTCCTCATCACTCGCTCCGGCCATTTTCGCCGCTCCTTCATGTGCCATGCAACAGTACTCACAGTTATTTACCAGTGACACGGTAAGTGCTATCAGTTCTTTTGTTTTTCTGTCCAGTTTGCGCTCATTATTCATGATATGCTTCCAGCGGCTCAAATTAATTGCTGTCCATTCCGGATCAACGGCTGCCTGAGCCCTGAAGAAATTGGGAACCATTCCCATCTTCTCTCTAAGTTCATCAAACACCTCTTTCGCTTTTCCTGTTGCTTCGTTGTCTGTTAATAATTTAGACATATTTCCTCCTTTCTGCTCTGAGTTCTTATATCAAGCATTTTCACAAATGCGCACATCGATTTCTCCAACGGCTCGCCACTTTTTCCCAGTCTGGCAAGCATTATTCCGCCTTCCAGAGCTGCTACAATTGTAGAAGCCAGGACTTCCGGCTGAATATCATTTCTTATTTCACCTGTTTTAACAGCTTCTTCTATAACGTCTTCAAGATTTTTTACCCATTTTTTGAAAACATTTGATACGATTCCGGTAAAAATTTCATTTTTATCAGCCATCTCCAGGGCCGTATTTCCAAATATACAGCCCCCTCTGTAATTCCGCTCTTTATGAGCTTTGCTTACATTCTCAAAAAAATTAATAAGACGCTCGCCCGGCGTATTGCCTGTTAAAGATTGTTCCAGAAAAATAAAGAAATTGTTTTCGTATTGCTTCAAAGCTTCGGATACCAACGTCTGCTTATCAGGAAAATGAAAGAAAATACTCCCCTTTGCCACACCGGCTTCTCTAACAATGTCGCTGATACTCGTTGCTTCGATCCCCTTACGAAAAATCAGCTGAACAGCAGCTTTCATAATTTTATTTTTTGTAACCTCTCCTTTCTCACTCATATTCTTACTCCTTAAACGGCAGACTGTATTCACACGGCACGGCCGTCTGGCACAAACCGCAGCCGGTGGATCCCACATTGTAGTAATCGCCCCTGAGCTTTTTTATCGTATGATAAGTGTATCTGTTACACATACTTTTATCATGTCCGTTTACAGTTATCGCTCCTGCAGGACACCTGCTTATACACTCACCGCATTCAGCTTTATTGTTAAAAAACAGACAGTTTTCACGATGATCATCATACTCGGATTCATTAACATCCAGCACAGCATCTGTAACAACACTGCCGCATCTGTGGGCTATTCCACGTCTTGTAATGAAACCGTCACTTAAGCTGAATGTGCCTAATCCGGCGGCAAATGCCGCATGTCTTTCGGACCATGTGGAGGCTAAACCGACTTCCGTGTTATCCAGCCTTTTCCATTTATCACTCAGCATAGGAGATACTGCATTATACACGGATTCTTTCATATATTCCTGAATATGTTTTCTTATGAGCATATTAAAACGCTCTCCGTATTCACGCTGAAGTGCCCAGTAAAGGCTCGGAAATCTATCCTCTTTAGAATTGGATTTTCTCACTTCTTCATTTACCGGCAGAACCCAAACAATTACGGTACCATCCGCAGGGGGCGTTTCAAAAAATTCTTTCGGATGATAATGAAAATCGCCGATAATATTTTTATAATCGGAAAACAGTGGATTGTTTACAGAGGCAAAACCAACCAGAGGTGACCCGAAATAGGAAAACCCATATTTATGATTTCTGTTTAAACTACTGTTTTCCACAAGGGATTCAATTTCCGTTATTATTCTTTCGTTTAAATTCATATTAACTCCAACTTGAGAATTTATTAAACCGACCAACCGGTTTAATAAAAGATAACAAAACATCAATATATGTCAAGGGGGAAAAAATTATTAGAAGGTAGTTAAAGGTTGTTAAGGGTATTAATGCTGAATCCGCTACCGGCGGAGATTTGAAATTCAGCATTCTCAAGCAGGCTGGACTAAAGTAATGTGTCCCACTAACATCGGTCGAAGACCGATAAATTTGTGATACACAATATATTTACCAAGCTCCGGCTGGTGCTACCCACTTCTAAAATGCAAAGAAGCACATTATGCAAAGCTTAATGCTTAATACACCACTCAACCTTTTCAACTTTCTCAACCATTTCAACATGTTTTGGTATTGCCCCTTGAGCCTTGAACCTTGGCCCTGTCAACTTAGCACTTAACACTTAGCACTAATTTCCCATCTAATTATAACCCAGCTTGGCAGATGTTTAATGATTCAGCGGACGGATTTTTACCGCACACACTTTATACTCCGGTATTTTGGCATCAGGATCAAGTGCCTTTATAGTGAGCTTATTAACATTGCCTTCTACAAAGTGAAAGTTTCCGAATACTGTTTTTCTCCCCACTCTGTCTGTCAGAAAAGCTTTTGCACTCATAACACCCCGCCTGGATGAAACCTCAACCTCAGCATTGTCCTTAATACCCATATCCGCAGCATCATTTGCATTTATCAAAACAACCGCTTCTCCTGCCACCGACATTATCTCTTTGATGCGTCTTGTTAGTTCTCCGCCGTGCCAGTGAAATATTTCTCTGCCGGTATTCAGAAGAAAGGGGTATTCATTATCGGGGAGTTCGTTCGGAGGAGCATAATTTACAGGATGAAATTTTCCTTTACCCCTTGTGAATGTTTTTTCATGCAGCACAGGCGTTCCGGCATCTTTTTTATCTTTCACCGGCCAGAAAAGCCCTTCACCATTTTCAAGTCTTTCATTCAACACACCGGCATATAAAGGCGTCACTTCATTTATCTCCTCCATGACATCCTTTGCCGATTTATATTCCCACCCGCTGAATTTGCCAAGTTTGTTACACCCTTTCTTTTCAATCAGCTTTCTTGCCAGTTGTGTCAAAATCTTAAAATCTGTTTTTGATTCATGGATCGGAGGAAAAAGAGGTGTGAGTTTTTGGATTTTTCTTTCCGTGTTGGTAAATGTCCCCTCTTTTTCGGCAAAACTCGCCGCCGGTAAAATCACATCTGCATATTTAGATGTTTCTGATGGAAAGATATCCTGAAGGACAACAAATTCCGTCTTTTTCAAACATTCTATCACTTTGTTCACATCCGGATCGGTCATCACGGGATTTTCTCCCATTATATACAGAGCCTTTATCTCTCCGGCTCCTCCCCTTTCAATCATCTCCGTAACCGTTAAACCCGGTGTTCCGTTCAACGGTTTATCATCAGCAAACGCCCATTTTTTCTGAAATAAACCTAATTTTTCTGGGTCGGTAACATTCTGATAGCCGTTAAACACATTCGGCAGAGCCCCCATATCACAGGCTCCCTGCACATTGTTCTGACCCCTCAGCGGATTCAGCCCGCCGCCCTTTATCCCCAGATTTCCGGTAAGCATTTGCAGATTGGCAAGAGCCAGCACATTATCAACACCACAAGTATGCTGGGTAATCCCCATTGCCCAGATAACTGCAGCAGGTTTGCTACATGCGATTTTTTCAGCCGTTTTATAAAGCTCCTCAAATTTCAAACCCGTCTTTTCAATAACATCACTCATATCAACGGACAGAATATGTTCTCTAAACTGATTAAAATTTTCACATCTGTTTTTGATAAATTCTTTATCTTCCCAACCGTTCTCCAAAATTATCCGGCACAAACCGTTCAGAAGGGAAATATCCGAACCGCCGTTAATACCGAGATATATATCGGAAAACTCAGCAATATCCGTAAACCTCGGTTCAGCCACCACCAGATTAACTCCTCTTTTCATTACAGCCCGGCGTATACCAACACCAAAAACAGGGTGCTGCTCGGTAACATTTGAACCGATAATAAATATCGTGGAAGCATATTCCAGAATATCGTCCATTGTATTCGTCATAGCTCCGGAACCTATAGCCTGAATAAGCCCTGCAACTGTTGAAGAATGACAGAGCCTGGCACAATGATCAACATTGTTGGTTTTAAAAATCTGTCTGGCAAGTTTCTGCATCAGATAATTCTCTTCATTTGTGCACTTAGCAGAAGAGAGAAAGCCCAAAGCATCACTGCCGTATGTTTTTTCTATCCGAATCAGATTACCTGCAACAATATCCAGTGCCTCACCCCACTCGGTTTCAACGAAGGTGCTCATATCTTCATCATCAGAATTTTTTTCTTTCCCCGGGAGCAGGTATCTTCTCACAAGCGGCTTTTGCAGCCTTTCTTTACTTAAAACGAAACCGTTAGCATACCTCCCTTTCACACAAAGCGAACTATACTTATCCCCTTCATCAGAAGGTACAGCAACAATCTGCTTACCGTCTGTGGAAAGCTCAACTTTGCAACCGACTCCGCAGTAACCGCAGACAGTGGTGACCCTGTTTGTTTCAGAATCGATGGTGGTTTTGTCAGCAATTGCACCAGTGGGGCAGAAATCAACACATGTACCGCAAAATTCACAGTGTGCATCTTCAAATGTTTCATTCATTCCAGCAATAAGGTGCAAATCCGAACCTTTTGAAGCGTAATCCCATATAAAACGCCCCTGAATTTCCGAACAGGCAGCCACACATCTGCCGCACAATACGCACAACGATGCATCATATCTGAAAAAAGGATTTTCCTTTATTTGCCTGTCTTTGGGTATGGTGTTTCGGAATGAACAGCATAAGTCATGGATTTCAGCTTTTTCCGGAACTTTTGTTGTATCGATATTGCTCAGCATCAGCTCTATATTTACTTTTCTCAACTTTTCAACATCAGCGGAGTCCGTAATAATTTCCATATTATCTTCCACCGGTGTGTCGCAGGCAGTAACAAAACGATTATCCACTTTGACAATACATACTTTGCATCTTCCGATAGGAGACAAATACTTGTGAAAACAGAGTGTGGGCACATGGATATCGTTATCCTGAAGTACCCGAAGTATTGTTTTGCCGCTTTTAACCGCTGTTTCTTTACCGTTTATATGAATATTAATCACACGAATCTCTCTTTATAAATTTAAAATAAGATTTAAGCGGTGTGAGAACAGATTTCCCCAGACCGCACAAAGTGGAAGCTGACATCGATTCAGCAATGGCTAATGCTTTTTTTTCAACATCACAATAATCACTCAGCATATCATGAATGCGTTCATAACCTGTAAAACAAGGGATACACTGTCCACAGGATTCATCAGCAAAAAACCGTAGAATATATAACATAACATCTTTTAGGGTGCGGCTATCTTCAGAAATATAAAGGGAGGTTATCCCTGCATCAGACTGGTAAAGCTCCGAAAGTGGGATATCATAATCTTCAGGGTGAATAAAAAAACCGGAAGCGCCCCCGCATAAAGCAAAGCCTTGCTTTTCACTGAAACCTCCGCTGTATTTATTCAAAATATCATTTACGGAAATATTTAAACCGGCCTCAAATATGCCTCTGTTTTTTACATCCCCTGACAGGGAAAACACCTTTTTGTCGGCATTCATTATATTTTTATCAAGAATTTCAAAAATCCAGGCAAACGTTTCCACATTTGAAAGCAACGTGGGTTTATTTCTGTAGCCCTCTTCCGCCGGATAAGGAGGTTTACTCTCAGGATTACCCCTTTTGCCTTCAGCAGAATTAATCAGAGCGGTTTCCTCCCCGCATACATATGCTCCTGCTCCGGATATGATACGAAAATCAACGTTTCCCAGCTTCTTTTCATCCATTTCCCTTGTAAATAAATTTATAGCTTCCTTTAAAATGCGTTTCTGCCTGGTATACTCTCCCCTGATATAAATTACTATCTCACTGCTACCGGCACAATGAGCCGCCAAAATCAGACCTGCCAGTACGGAATACGGATTATTTTCAATAATCCCCCTGTCCTTAAATACAAAAGGTTCAGATTCATCGGCATTGCATATTACTATTTTTTTGCCATCGGCATTTTTAACCGTTTCCAGTTTCCTGCCCGTGGGAAAACCGGCCCCGCCTCTCCCCGTTAAATTTGCCTCTGAAATCTTTGATATTATTTCATCCGGTTCTTTTGTAAGCAAATTTCTCAAACGCTCAGTATAATATTCACATTTATCAGGAGAAAGCAGAAACGTTTTTTCTTTTTGGTTGTTTAATATTTTCGCTTTATCTGCTTCTATTGTGCCGTTTTCGGTGATTTTCACCTGTTTTCCGTTTATAATAGCAGCAGGAGCGTTATCACACAAACCGATACAGTGTACACATTCGGCATCCGTAACATTTTTGTGATCCATATTGCAGGCGGGAGCACTGCAGCGCAAAATAGTATTTTCAACTTCCGCATCTTCCACAATTTTAATAAGACCATAAAATGAAGCAATGGAAAATGCAGTACTTTTGGGCAGACCGTACTTAACAGATAATTTATTTAATTCACCCTTAGTTACCCGCTGATTCTTTGCATTAATCCCTTTCAGTTCAGCAAAAAAGTTTTCGTAACTTTGCAGATTTTTCAAACAATCGAATGTTTTTTTATATCTGTCAATTACAGGCATTTATACTCCCTTTTTTGAAATTATAACACATTACAGCAACTGACTTCAAAAGATAAGCCAAAATTAATTTAGCGTTTGCAAACAGAAAGTTAATTGTTTAACCTGCAAATTTCAGGGAAGGAGATGTCATGCGCCTAAAAGCATACATTGCAATGCTATTGGTTATTTTAATGTATTCCGGTAATATTCTTGTCGGCAAAGCTATCAACGAACTCCCTCCTTTTACAATTGCGTTGGGGCGCCTGACTGTGGCCTTTATTATGTTAACACCTTTCGGTTTTCTGCAGGCTGTGAAAGATAAAAACCTCTACCTGCAGTACAAACACCCTCTGCTGATAATGACTCTGACAGGCATCACATTTTTCAGTTCCTTTATCTACAGTGCTTTGCAATTTACAAGCTCGGCTAATGTTTCGATTCTGGAAACCGTTATTCCGGCTCTTACTGTTGTTTTAAGTGTGTGGTTTCTGAAAGAAAAAATCATACCGATTCAATGGCTGGGAGTGGTAATTTCTTTTGCCGGTGCTGTTTGGGTCGTAGCAGATGGAAATTTAACTTTTCTTGTGCAACATACGCCCAATAAAGGAGATATAATCATGATTGCAGCAATCATCTTCTGGGCAATTTACTCTTTGCATGTTAAGCAATATATGCACAATTTCCGTATTTTTGGAATTATATGGTTTATGACGGGTATTTCGGTAATAATCCTGCTTCCAATTGTAATGATTGAATGGTCGATAACAGGAATTCCGAATATTTTTCAAGCAGGTAAGCTGGCAGGCATCTTTTATTTGGGTATATTCCCATCTTTTATAGCCTTAATATTATACAGCAGATCAGTCATTGTTCTGGGAGCGGGGAAGGCTTCCGTTATGTTGAATCTGCTCCCCGTATTCACAATGCTTGGAGCATACTTTCTGCTTAATGAAAACATCTCTATTTCTCAAATTCTCGGTTCCCTTATTGTAATTTCAGGAGTGACAATGACTATACAGCTTAAACGCGATTGAAACAAAGAAAAATATGTTTGTCTTGCCAAATACATAATAATTACTTTATTTTACAACTATGATAAGAATAATCAACTTAATCCTTGCATTGACATTTATTTTCATTCTGCTGATTTCCGCCGGTACTCTTCTGTATGCAGAGAGCGCACCTAAAAATATAATCCTTATGATCGGAGACGGAATGGGAAGTTCTCACATTAAAGCAGCTAAACTTAAAAAGAGGGGTGAAAACGGCCTGTTATCCATGCAAAAGCTTGATATTCACGGCTATATCAGAACACTTTCAGCAAATGGAGAAATAACGGATTCCGCAGCCTCAGCTACAGCTATGGCAACAGGCACAAAGACAAATAACAAAATAATAGGAAAAGACAGCAATTACAATAATTTAAAGAATATACTCGAATATGCAGAAGCATACGGTAAATCGACGGGAATCGTAACCACTGTTCAGCTGACACATGCCACCCCTGCCGCATTCACCGCCCATGTAAAAAACAGACACCGGATGGGAAAAATAGCTTTACAGATGATAAGTAAAAACATCGAAGTGCTTTTTGGCGGCGGTGAGAATTATTTTTTACCTGCAAATCAAAAAGGTTGTTTTACCAGTGAAGGAAAACGGGATGATGGTAATAATCTGATAAACAAAGCAGTTAAGAACGGTTATACTTATGTGTGCTCTAAACAGGAGCTTGAAAATCTTAATATCCGCAAGACAAACAGTGTACTTGGCTTGTTCGGTGCGGAAGAGATAAAAAGACCAATAGAGCCAAATCTGGCACTATTGACAGAGAAAGCTGTAAAAATACTTTTAAACGATCCGGACGGTTTTTTCTTAATGGTGGAAGCCGGGCAAATCGATTGGGCAAGTCACGAAAATAAGGCAACCGGCATGCTGAACAGTATGCTGCAATTCGATAAAGCTGTTAAAACGGCCTATCAATTTTCCCAGACTTCAGAAACCCTCCTCATTGTTACATCTGATCATCAAACGGGAAGTTTTGAAATAACACCGGTTGAAAGCTCCCTCTTTGCAGACGGACCATTCTATATGCCTAACGGCACAAAATTTTTCATACAGTGGAACGGCGACGAACACACAGATGATAATGTAAAAGTATTTGCCTACGGCGCTGACTCAGAAATGTTTAAAGGTACACATGAAAACACTTTTATTTTCGACGTTATGTACCGCTCATTAAAAACAGAAAATTAGTTTTGGATTTTGATAATATTATTTTATTTTCCACCTTTTCTATCTAACCACATCTCTGCTTCTTCCCATCACGCATTACGCGTTACAGCATCTCAGCCGCATTCCTTAAACATTTAATGATTTTCTTATCACAATTTTATCACAGCGGCATAAATGAAAAATTAAATTGTTGACAATAATGGAGAAAAAGAAAGCGGGCGACGGGGCTCGAACCCGCTACCTCAACCTTGGCAAGGTCACGCTCTACCAGATGAGCTACGCCCGCGATATATGTAAAATACCCTGGCAATGATAATCACCCAAAAGTGCGAGTGGAGGGACTCGAACCCCCACGCCGAAGGCACTAGATCCTAAGTCTAGCGCGTCTACCAGTTCCGCCACACTCGCTGAAATCAGGGAAAGGGTGAGTGACGGGATTTGAACCCGCGACCACTGGAGCCACAATCCAGTGCTCTACCGAGCTGAGCTACACCCACCATAACACGCGCCCGACAGGATTCGAACCTGTGGCCTACGGATTAGAAGTCCGTTGCTCTATCCAGCTGAGCTACGGGCGCAAGTATACGCCCGTTTAAAGCCGGGCGTACGAGACTGATATCATTAGCAAATAGTATATAAATTGTCAACAATTTTTGCAATAAGGCAAATACAGAGCATTGAAGGAGTACCGTGATGGGTGACCAGTAATGCGTAATGGGTGGTTCGACGTTCAACGTTCAAGGTTCAAGGTTAAATTCCTTAAAATACTTAAAGAGCCTTTTATCGTATTTTCTAAGTGCTATAAAATGAGAATTTATAACGGAATCCTGCATATTATATTTAAGGGGCAATCCTGTTTTATCCAGAACGCATCCACCGGCGCATTCCAGCACACACTGACCAGCCGCTGTGTCCCATTCCGAAGTGGGACCAAACCTCGGGTACACATCAGCTTTCCCCTCAGCCAACAGGCAAAATTTCAAAGAACTCCCGGCTGAGACAATTTCAGGCTCATTAAAATAAGAGCTGAAAACTTCAATAGTAGTATTGCGGTGGGAGCGGCTTCCTAATATCCGCAAATTGTCCAAATCTATCACTCCATTTTCAAGCGGCAGTTTCTCATCCTTACTGCCATAATTTCTTTTATAAGAACCGTAATCTTTATGTGCCCAGTATATAACTTTTTGGACAGGGATAACCACCACGCCGAACAAAGGCTGAGAATTTTTAATCAGAGCTATATTTACGGTAAACTCTCCGTTTTTTCTGATAAACTCCTTTGTTCCGTCCAAAGGATCCACAAGCCAATACTCTTCCCATCTTTTTCTTATATCCCAGTTTATATTATCCGATTCTTCTGAAAAAACCGGGATATGTGGTGTAGTCTTTTTCAGTTTTCCTGTTATATAATCGTGTGAGTTCCGGTCGGCCTGAGTCAAAGGGCTGTCATCCTCTTTCCAGTCCACATCGAAATCTTCTTTGTAAATTTCCAGAATTTTATCACCGGCTTCAACAGCAGTATTTATTATATCTTCCCAAAAAATATCAGTCATTTAAATCCTCAAATTTTCAAATTCTGGTAATTCTACCATATAAAAAGGTCATATCAACCTTTTCTTTTTCAGTTAAATCACTTAAAATTGTAGGTAAATACCGTAATGAGTGATACGTAATCCGCCCGAAGACAGGCAAGGGCTGTTGAGATATTATGGGTATTAGGGGTACTATGGGTAGTATGCGCATTTAGATGCAAACCGCTTTCACCAATAACAAATATACTACTCAACCAATACACCACTCAACTATTACAGGAGGATAATGTTGAACAACAGAAAAGCTAAAATAGTTATAACAATAGGGCCGGCAACCCAGGAAGAAGAAAAAATAGAAGAGCTGATATTAAATGGTGTAAATGTTTTCCGCATGAATTTTTCTCACGGGACACATGAGAGCCACAGAAAAATATTTAAAAAAATCCGCAGGATTTCGGCAAAACTCGGAACCCATACAGCAATTCTGCAGGATTTAGCCGGACCCAAGATAAGACTCGGCGAAATAAAAGAGCCCTTTAGCGTACATCAGGATGAATATATCTATTTTGACAAAAGTGGCAATTCCTCGGAGAAAAATTACTTAACATTAAATAATCCGTCCATACTTAAGCAGCTCAAAAAGGGCGACAGAATTTACATTGCTGACGGGATGATTAAACTTGAGGTGGTGGAAACGTCTGATGAGTTTGTTACTGCCAAAGTTCTGGTGGGTGGCATTGTCTCATCAAAAAAAGGTGTCAACTTCCCCAATGTCAAACTCGATATCCAAAGTCACACGATGAAGGATATTGAAGATCTGCAATACGGACTTGAGCTGGGATTCGACTATATAGCACTCTCTTTTGTGAGAACAGCGGAAGATGTTAAAAGAATAAAAGATACAATCTCTGCAAAAAATCCCCGTCCGAAAATTATCGCCAAAATAGAGAAACACGAAGCCATAGAAAACATAGATGAGATTCTGGAAGTTTCAGACGGTTTAATGGTCGCACGGGGTGATCTGGGCGTGGAAATTGACCTGGAGAAACTGCCCGTTTTACAAAAAGAGCTTATTTTAAAAGCCAACAGGTTTCAAAAACCTGTAATTACAGCGACCCAGATGCTCACCTCAATGATTTCCAGCCCCAGACCCACCCGGGCGGAAGTTACCGACATTGCAAATGCCGTTTTTGACGGGACGGATGCCGTAATGCTTTCTGACGAAACAACTGTGGGCAAATATCCCGTAGAAGCAGTAAAGGTACTTAATAAAACGATAAGAGAATCGGAAAAATATCTGGAATACTTTAATTACGGAATAGTTGAAACATCTGAAGATTCAGCCATACCATCCGCAAGCTGTCACATTGCTGAAAACCTCGGTATAAAACACATAGTTGTGTTTACCAGTTCAGGCACATCAGCTCTTAAAGTAGCTTCCTACAGACCGAATGTTTCCATTCTGGCATGCTGTCACAGTGAAGAAGCAGCAAACCGGCTGGCATTAGTCTGGGGTGTCACCCCTTATCTTGTTCTTAAAAAATACAAAAACATCGATAAAATGATAGAGCACTTTATAAAATATGCTTATTCAAAAGGAGATCTGGGTATAGACGATAAGTTTTTGGCTACTATCGGTTATCCGCTGGGTGTGCCCGGCTCGACAAGCACACTCAGGATATTCGGGAGTGAGGATATAAAAAAATTCCTCGATGGGCAGCTTTGAATAAGTACCCCGCCTACCCTCCCCTAAATTAGGGGAGGAATTTAACTCCCCTCCTATAAAAGAATTAGAAAGGCAGGCTTGTCCGCTTACGAGCGGAGGATGATAAAATTTATAATGGTTCAATTGTTAAAAGGTCTCTGATGGCAAATAAATCTGGTACTTTTCTTGATTTATTATTAACATTGTTCTATTATCCCTGAGATGTAAAATTATACCTAAGGGGATTTTTTTAATATGAATAAAGTAACAACCACCTCTTATAAAAATACCGGGATTGTAACCTTGAACAACCCGGAAACAGAAAACAGCATTGATATAAGTCTATTGGAAAACCTCACCCGTTCAATAAAAAAACTGGAAAAAAGCGAACAGGTCGATTTAATATGGCTGAAAAGCGGGATAAACGACATATTTTCCACAGGATACGACGTCGGTTATTTTGAAGATAAGAATGAAGCTGAATGCAGGTATTTTGCAAAAACGGGTGCCGAACTTGTTGAAACGATAAAGGGTTGTAAAAAAATAATCATATGCACAGTTGATGGTGCGGCACTTGGAGGCGGTTTTGAAATTGTTCTCTCATGTGATTTGATTTTTGCCACAGAGCGTTCACAATTCGGTTTTCCTGAAGTCAATTACGGTGTGCTGCCGGGATTCGGCGGAACGCAGCTTTTGAGCCGCAAAATATACGAAACATTTACAAAATATCTCATATTTACGGGAAACACCGTTCAGGCCTCAGAACTTTACGAGAAGGGAATAATCAACAGAATCACAAAAAACCGGGAGAACAATGAAAAAGAAGTGTTTGCAATGGCGGATATTATAAAGCACAGAAGCAAGTTTGCACTTGGTCTTGCCAAAGAAACTGTTAACAATGGATTGGACATGCCGTTAAAACAAGCACTCCTTTATGAACAAAACGCTTTTATGGCATCATTTGCAAGTAATGACAAAAAAGAAGGCATGACGGCTTTTAAGGAAAAGCGGACTCCTGATTTCACCGACAGATGGGAAGATTTTGAGACATTATAGGTAAAAAATGATAGAACTGAAAATAAATGAAGAAACAGCAAAACTTAATTTATACCCGGATAAAAAATTCAACATCCTTGAGCCTGAGACCATAAGAGAGTTATACGACAATATCGCCTCACTCTCGGAAACACCTGTAAAAGTGCTGAGAATTTTCGGTCACGGAGGCTCATTCGCTGTCGGAGCCAATATTCTGACAATGTTGAAATATTCCGGCTATACAGCCAAAGGGTTTTCAATGCTCGGAAACCGGCTGTTCGGACTGTTGGACAGAATTCCCCAGATTGTCATAGCCGAAATCGACGGATTCTGCATAGGCGGCGGAATGGACTTTGCATCCTCATGCGATTTCCGGTTTGCAACCAACAGAAGCAAATTTGCACACCCCGGCTCAAAACTCGGAATCATAACCGGATTTGGCGGAACCCAGCGAATCAGCCGTTTAATGAAACAACGGCATTTCACAGAACATTTTATCACAGGCGAAAAATTTTCTGCTGAATTTATGAAAGAAGGCGGATTTTTAAGTGAAACCTTTGCAAATGTTGAAAATATGCACAGTTATGCGGATAAATTCACTGGAAATATTACAAACAAAAACAGATTATTTCTGGCAGAATTAAAGAAATCAATTAATAAACAAAGATGAGGGGTTATTATGCACAACATGAAAAATTATGAAAAAACAATCAAAGAATTTAACATTGATGTGCCTCATTTCTTCAATTTCGGTTTTGATGTTGTAGACAAAAATGCCGAAACTAAAGATAAAACTGCACTGATTTGGATTGATACTGACGGTGAAACCCATGAAAAATACACCTTCGGCGATTTAAAAAGAATGTCCAACAGGTTTGCAAATGTATTAAGGGAACAGGGGTTTAAAAAAGGTGACAATCTGTATGTAATGGTTCCCAGAGTACCCGAGTGGTATTCGGTCATGCTTGGCTGCTTTAAGCTGGGGGTAATACCGATGCCGGCTCCAAAAATTTTAAGGGAAAAGGACATAGATTACCGTCTTAAAGCTTCAAAAGCTCGCGGAGCAGTTGTTTACGGGGATTCAATAGAAAAGTTCGGAAATCTGTCAACACCTGACAATTTTACAAAGATAGCCATAAAATACGACAGTGAAGGGTGGCAGAATTATGACAACCTGATGGAAAAAGCCAGTGAAAATCTGTCCCGGGCAGATGTGGAGCCCACCAAATCCACAGATCCTCTGATCATCTATTTTACAAGCGGAACCACCAAGTTTCCCAAAATGGTACTTCACGATCAGACTTATGCACTCGGTCATTACATTACAGCAAGGTTCTGGCAGGATCTTACTGAAGACGATATACACTGGACTCTGAGTGATACAGGATGGGGAAAAGCAGTGTGGGGGAAGCTGTTCGGGCAATGGCTGATCGGCACAACGGTGGTTATGCATAACCAGTCCGACAGATTTGATCCGGAACTGCACCTGAATATACTGCAGAATTACGGAGTAACCACATTCTGTGCACCGCCGACTGCTTACAGAATGCTTATCCTGCAGGATTTATCAAAATACGATTTTTCAAAACTCAGACACTCCGTCAGCGCAGGAGAACCGCTGAATCCCGAAGTCATCAGAAAGTGGAAGGAGCATACAAACACTCTTATTTATGACGGATACGGACAGACGGAAACTGTCAACACTGTTGCCAATTATCCATGCCTGGAGGTAAAGCCCGGTTCTATGGGCAAACCGGCTCCCGGATTTACCGTTGATATAGTTGACGATGAAGCTAATCCCATGCCATTTAACGAAGCAGGACATATAGCAATAAAAGCGGAAGGTAAGAATCAGGTTGGCATTTTCAGAGGATATTACAGGGATGAAGAGGCTACGAATGCAGCCTTTCATAACGGATGGTACTTTACAGGGGACAAGGCATATAAGGATGAAGACGGTTATTTCTGGTTTGTGGGAAGATCCGATGATGTGATAAAATCAAGCGGGTACAGAGTTGGCCCCTTTGAGGTGGAGAGTGCTTTACAGACTCATGATGCCGTTGCAGAAAGTGCCGTTATAGGAGCGCCGGACAAATTGAGAGGAACTGTTGTAAAAGCTTTTATCGTATTAAAGCCGGGATATGAAGGCAGTGATGATCTCGTCAAGAATATACAGGAACATGTAAAAAATGAGACTGCCCCTTACAAATACCCGCGGGAGATTGAATTCGTAGATAATCTGCCGAAAACGGTAAGCAGAAAAATCAGAAGAGTCGAACTCAGACAGATGGAGGAAAACCGCAAAAAGCATTAATAAAATGTAATCTGTACTGTTTAAAAAAACAGATATTGAGGCTAAGGGAGTGCTGTTATTAACAAAAAACCTGGAAAATTCGGACTTTATTCAATAAAGGAAATAAATGAGCTCCCGCAGACGGATAAGGAGAAGTTGTTTTCTGAGCTTATCCCCGATCAGGTATATTCCGTATTTGACATAAAAAACCGTGACACCGGCTTATTGAAAGATAGCAGCTGCTTTGAAATCTTTTGCGATAGCAGTGCCGATTTTGTAAAAATAGAGATAAAAACAGATGAAAGTCAAAAGGACTGGGTTTTTCTGCTGGAACTGGCTGACACTATATATTATCAGATTGAACTGTCATTAATTGTAACAGGTGATCCCCGGTATCCTTTCTACGATGTCTTTTCAGATAAATTCGGACATCAGAATTATTTTGCCACAATGGTCAGAAACATCCCGGAAGAGGAAAGAGCTTTGAAGGACGGATTATTTCCTCATCAGGCGAGAAAAGGTTTAAAGATTTTTGATGAACTTTTGGACAGGCTGGAAACGTTTGCAGAATCGATGGATAAGCATCTTATCGAAACAGACCCTCTGGCTTATAACAATGCAATTTTTTATGAAAAAAAAGGCTTTGCCTACATACACGGAAAAAATCTTATGGAAACCATTAACAAAGAATTTAAACCCGGCGGAAGCCTTTACCGCTCTCTTGATAACAGCAACATTTTCAGAAAACAAGAGTACTGGAACAACTTAAGAGGGCGCTCATGGGCAATTCACGACGGCATCCTTCATGAGAAATTTGGACAACATTTCGACAACGTTAAAATGTACAAACCCATAGGCAAACATCTGGATGTAAACACATATTCTCAACTTAGCACTTAAGTCGTGGTGTGTGATTTGTAGGTACTTGAGGTAGTAGGGGTAGTAAAAGCATTAACGGTATTAAAAAAATTGAGGTATCGATTGCTTCCACCAATAACAAATATACTACTTAACTAATAAACAAATTAAAAATAAAAAAGTCCGCTCGAAAGCGGACAAAAGGGAGGTTTGTATGAAGAAACTTTTTAAGATTTCTTCTGGTTATGAAAAAGCCTTCTTTGTTACTGGTGTCCCTGAGGATTTTTTCTGAAGAATTCTTTCATCTTCTCAGGATCCGGTGTCATTGTATCTTTGCCCGGCTCCCATCCTGCGGGACAAACTTCACCGTGTTCTCTGGTAAATTGTAAAGCATCAAGATTTCTTAAAATTTCCTTTACATTTCTACCGATTCCCAAATCGTGAATAAGTTCAAATTGAACATTGCCTTCAGGGTCAATAATGAAAGTTGCCCTTAAAGCCATCCCTTCCGGAAGCAGCACACCGTACTCTTCGGAAACCTTTTTGGCAAAATCGGCCACCAAAGGATAATTTAAATCACCCAATCCGCCTTCTTCTCTCGGTGTGTTAATCCAAGCCAGGTGAGAAAACTTACTGTCAGTGGAAACACCTATTATTTCACAGTTGCGCTTTTTAAATTCTTCGTAAGCATCACTTAAAGCTGTGATTTCAGTTGGGCATACAAAAGTGAAATCCAGCGGATAGAAAAACAGTACAACCCATTTACCTCTGTAATCCTCAAGATGAATCTTTTTAAAATCCTTGTTCACCACTGCATCTTCTGCAAAATCCGGTGCCTTTTTTGCTACTAAACTCATATACTCCTCCTTTGTTGTTTTATTTTAAAATCATTCTAATTTGTTTCAGCAAATTGTCAAGAACTTTTTAAGATAAAATTGGTCTTTTTTAAAATTTGGTTGGGTGGTTGAGTGGTGCATTAGTGTTAAGTGTTAAGTGCTAAGTTGAGACTTTCCCCAATGAATAACCACTAACAACAACAAATAACTATTTGCCTCCACGTCCACTAACATTGAACGTTGAGCTCAGCTAAGAGTTTTGAATAAATACCCCATCCTGTCCTTCCCCTAAAATAGGGAAAGGAACTTTCTTCTCCCTCTGGATTAGGGGGAGATGCAGAGGATGTACATCTTGTTTTCAAATATAGTCCCGTACACATGCAGGGCTGAAGCCCTGCTTACTGAATTATTCAAAGATTTTAAGTGATATTTTTATCTTAGTACTTAGCACTTAACACTAATCAATGTTCATATCGAGACCTTTGAATAACTACAAAAGGTCATCCCGAACTTGTTTCGGGATCTATTATCATCATCAAGTTACGAGACCCTGAAACGAGTTCAGGGTGACTGTATGGCAATGATTCAAAGGTCTCATATCAGAATGATCCGCTGAACGTTAAATAAAAAGCTGAATCACTTTTACTGCTGCCAACCGTTTCATGTGCGAAACTTAATCCGATAGATCCAAGTATTGTATCTGCAGTCAGCGCAATGCCCACATCCGTATATCCGCCTGAAAAATCCCATTTGTCCATAGCATTGCCGTATTCCACAAAAGGGCCGATGTAAACATTGTTTCTCAGCTCATACTCTGCACCGAAAAGAAAATAGTAAAACCTGCTGCCGCCGTAAACATTTCCCTCTTCATCTTCTGAACCGATATCCCGGTAATCAAAGGCTTTCATTCTGTAAGGCCCTCCAAGAGTATATCTGTAATTTAAAGGTATATCGCCGTTATTGCGACTGATATACCCAAAATCACTCTTCAGTTTAAACCTGAATCTGTCATCCGGATAAATTTTCAGCATCGTGTTCAGCTCACCGGTAATAAAACTGTTTTGATCTATTTGAAAAAGCGGCTTTATTTTGGCTTCTGCGGAATATTCCACTTCAACCACAGGCCCCAGATATGATCCCGAGCTGCCTGCGGATACAGGGATTCCGATAAGCTTGTATTCATCACTTAGTTTTTCAGTAAAGTCTTTCTCATAAGTAAGCCCCGTAAAGTTCAACTCTTCCGCATACACACCTAATCCATATCTAAAGCTGCTTGATGTTTTGAAAAACTGTATACTTGCCTTCAGCTGTTCATATTCAAAATTGTCCTCATCCCTTTTTTTCCACCCCAGAGAATAAATATTGGCAAGGTTAGGTGCAAAAAAGTTGTCGCTCCCCAGAGAAAGAGTCAGACTTTTCTCCCTGCTTGAGTAAGAAGTTAATATCTGGAAGTGATGGGCAGTGCCGAAGATATCAAACCTTCTGTAACCGGCAAAAACATTAAATTGTTCGATATCATCATATGCAAAACCGCCGAAGATTTCATTAGCCTCACCTTTTCTGCCTGAGAGAACAATATCAGCTTTATTTTCCGATATCGGAATAACCCCCACCGAATAATTTATATAATTTTTCTGTCGAGCAAGAAAATTCTTAAGAGAATCAATCTTTACTTTTGTAATTTCCGGGTTGTCAAAAAAGTGTTCTCTTACAAAATTCTTCAGGTTTTCGTCAGAGGATATTATCCTGTTTAGTCTGAACTGAGATAAGTCGGATTTAAACACCAGATCTACACCAATGTCTTTATCCATTATAAATCTGTCAAATGTGATTGACGTAAAGTAGTACTCACTGTTTATATTGGATCTTACAATCCCCAGCAGATTGCTCACTTCTTTTGATGTTGCCGTTCTCTGAAGATTATCCAGAATTTCTTTATCATTCACAAAAACATCATCAATCTTATATATATCTCCTTCATTTATAATTATATCAACAGCCAGTTTTCCGTTTTTGTTAATAAAATTTATATCCTGAACTTTTGCATAAACATAGCCCTTGCTGTAAAGTTTATCTGTTACGATTCTTTTTACTGCATTTTCATTTTTGCTGTATAAAAGACTACGATTTATGTCAAATTCATCAGAAAGTTTGTTGACAGGAAGACTATTGTAGATGAAATTTACTTTCGTAATAACAAACTTTTCGCCGTAATCCACATCAACAATAATTTTTCTTTCTTTAACGATAATTACAACATGTGGGTTAATATAGCCTTTTTCTCTGAGAAGTTTTTCCAGCTCCCCTTCCGTGTATCTGACATTAAAAGTGCTAATTCCCTTTAAATTTTTGTTTATTTCGTTACGCATTAAAGTTTCTGTCTCTTCATCCTCTATACCTTCTATCCGCAGAGAAAATTTCTCCCCTTTTTCCACAGATACTATTAAAGATACTCCCTGATGAAAATTTGGCAGTACGGACATTACTGAGGAAACCGGATTATTAATATTCAGAAAAAAAGTATATTTGTCATTTTTTGAATAAGTGACATCGGTGGAAACATTAAAATACCCGTTACTGCGGAAATAATTTTCAATCTTTTTTACATATGTGTTTACAATTTTTCCATCAAAAATCTTTGGGTTTAAAAAATTAAACGACTCCGGATAAGCTGCATTTTTCACATTGATATCCGTTATCAGGAAACGTTTACCTTCTCTTATACGAAAAACAAAATCATTATCAAAAATATTGGCACTAACCTTTGCATTCCTGTACCCGTTGCGAAAATAATATTTCCGCACCTTTTCGGCGGAATTTTCAAGAGTTTCGGGATAGATAGGATCACCCTTTGCTAAGCCTGAAGCCCCCTGGAGTGTATTGTTCAGAAATATAAGGTTCCCGTGGAAAGCAACATCGTCAACCCGCTCAGGATTGCTTATTATCAACTGATTTCTGTTAAAAGTAAAAAAATGATACCCGAGGTAATTGAGCAGTTTTTCTGTTTTGGAGCGCCCGTTTTCTGAATAAAATTTCTTTATTTGCACTTTCATTTCATTATCAATATTGCCCTGAATCTCAAGAGAAAAAACGTTTGTTAAAAAAAGAAAACTAAAAACCGTTAAGAAGAGAAAAACCCGCACCTGTACCCCCGTTAGGCGTAGTGTACACAAAAAGATTCAGCCAGTCCAGAAGTGTATACTCCCCTATAACACTGTTGAAACTTTCCTCGCCGGAAACCCCTATCATATACCTTAATCGTAATCTGTCTGAAAATCTTTTACCTATAGCTAAATATTCCCTTTGTCCGCCCATAAAGGATCTGCTGTTGATATCCAGATCAATTCCGCTGATACCAACAACTTTCTCCGTAATGCCAACGATATCCTTCAGCAGCATACCCCCCAGTATTCTTGAGAGCAGTTGTTTTTCACCGATTTTGGAGGCTGTATCCGTATAATCCGAAGAGACCGACGGGTCTGTACTCCTCACTTCAACCTCATACTGCGGGAGAAAGCCCTTAATTTTTAAACGCAAATCGCTGAAACTCTTTTCACCGGAAGCATCAACAAAAAGAAACGGCGGGGAATTCTCCATAAATCTTATATACCCCTTCGTAATAGAAAAGCTGCCTTCACCTACCATTATCTGTGAGTTTACAGCATCAATTCTGCCCGTTATATCAATCAAATTCTCTTTTTCCACATGGAGATCCAGGGTAAGTCCACCAGAAACATAATTATTTTGCAGCTGAACAGGTTCAGCCGTTTGTATATCGATATTAAGTTTAAAAGGAAATTTACTTTTTCCCTCCCGGCTTACAGAATCCGGAATTTGAGCATCATGGCTGAAATAAGCTTGTTTTATTAAAACATCGGCACTGACAAGTTTTTCTTTTCCGGAATATTTACCTTCAATATCAAGAGTCCCTTTAAATCCGTACTTTTCAACATATAGATTTTTTGTTTCCAGAGATGCTCTCCCTTCTAACGGCTTGTAATATTTGGGAATCTGAAAATTTCCTGTCAATATTGTATCAAGCTCATGCCCCTCAATCTGACCATTTACTGATTGATTATCAAAATTTATATCAGCTTTAATATTTCTCAGACGAAGCTTCGCAAAATCTGAATATAACTTCCCATGAATCTCTGCATTTCCATACAGCTCCGGATATCCTTCATATGGATAAATAAAATTTAACCTGCCTGATGCATCGGCATTTTTCAGAAAAAAAGTTAAAAAACTTGCATTATCCAAATATATATCCCCGCTGAATTTATGTTTATCAGCACTGCCGTTCTTTACCTGAGCATTTTTAATATATTTACTATCTATTACACCGGAAATGTTTTGCAGTCTTTTGTTTTCGTAAGTCATCGAAAAATCTGAAACTTGTGTTTCATACTGTTTGTAGTCAACTGATAATCTTTCAGCTTTTATCAAAAATTTCTTCAAATCAGAAGATGTGACAAGAAGCGAACCGCCGGGCTTTACTCCCTTAAAATCGATTGCTTTCAAATCAACTTTTCCTTTTATTGACCTTTCAAGCGGATAAGCAGTACCATTAAAACTCAACTGTCTGCTTTGGGCATTTATGGCAACATTATCCAAATTACCGGTTGCCGAAACGGAAACATTATCAAAATACTCAGCAGGTTTTATTTTAAAATCCAGGTTCACATCGGGGTCATCTATTTCTCCATGTGTAAAAAAACTTACATCTTTAAGTACCGGGAAATCTCTGTATTTGAACCTCTCTAAATAAATTTTCCCTTTAAGATAATTCTTTTTAAAGTTCAGAAATCCGGCATTGACTATGCTTTTACCCTGAAGTTTTAATTTATCGATATTCAACACACCGTCGCTGTATGAATAAGAAATATTATGAGGCGGCAGTAATGCCGGCTCATTAAAATATAAGTCACCGTTAACTTCCGCCCTGGCGTTTTTTACAAGGATATCTGCGTTTCCAGTCACCGTATTATCAAAATCAGAGTTTACTTTAAAATATGCAAGAATCATATTAAAAGGGACTGAAAACGCTTTGATATTATAATTTTGTATATTTTTTGATACACTTCCCGTTATTCTGACTTTCCCTTTATCCAGCTTTCCATTGGCGGTAAAATCCAGACTGCGATTGGTAATATCTATTTTGCCATTAACCCTCTTTACAGGAATATTATACAATACGGAAGGAATAATATTTCTGTAACTGCCTGTCAGATGCATCAAACCGGCGGCAGCTGTCATCTTCATGTCAACTTTCAGATGATATCTGAAATCCAGATGAACCCTCAAATCTTTATTATCCACAATATCACCGCTGAAATCCAGACTCATTTTTTCATTTTTAAAAACACCTGATCCTGACAGTTGAGTCTCTCCGGACTTCAGACCGGCACTTTCAATAACTATTTTATTGTCCCGGAGTTTTGCACTGTAATTTATTCTGTATTTTTCATGGGAAAAGACGCTAAATCTTCCGGTGAATCTGCTGAAATTCTGAGTAATTGAAGCATCACCGCCTCCCAGTTTAACTTTGTAATTTTTATTCTCAAACAAAACAGGCTGTTTATCAAAACGGTAGCTCAGTTTAGTATCAAAAGATTCAGGCATAAAGCTGCCTTTGCAGCTTATTTTCATACCGTTAATGCTGAGTTTGCCGCTCTCAAAAAGAAGTTTTTCAAAAATATTCCCATAAACATCAATAAAACCAGCCGCTGTTATATTATCAACTTTTATATCTCTTAATTCCGCTCTCGCAGACAATTTACCTGAATCATATTCACCTTTTATATTAAGTTTTCCATCATCTACTTTTGTAAAAACATTTAAAATTTCGGTATCGAAAGCTCCATCGAAAACTGCATAATTTTTCCCTTCGCTGAATTTACCGTTTTCAATATTTACATAAAAATCTTTGCCGTTCAGTTTTAAATGATCAACAATCAGCTCCTTCTGTTCCGGTAACCGGGCTTTCACACTTCCTGTGAATGTCTGCTCTGCTCTGTCTGAGGATACAGAAGACTCTGCCAGATCCCCCTTAATTACACCTGAAAAACCATCAAAAGACAGACTATTGGTATTCAAAGTGATTACTACCGGGTCTGATTCATATTTTACTATTGTATCATATATGCGGATCTCTTTAAAAATATCGGGAATAACAATAGCCCCGGCATTATTTGTCTCCTGACTGCTGCTATATCTGAATCTGCCGTCAAAAATAGTTGCCGAAATAAACCGTCCTGAATTCATAAGCGATTTATAATCGGCTTTCATATCAATTTTGCTGGCACTTAAACTAAACTTATCAGAGCTGACTTTCAGGTCTGATACAGTAAAATAAAATGGGAAAAAAACCGAGGGCATTTCTTCAATTGTAACAGAATAATTTTCAGGGAGAAAATATGATATAATCTTTTCAGGATAAATGGAGAGAAGAAGATTCAGCATCACCAGCAGTGAAGTGACAGAAAGGAACAGAATAAGAAAAGATCGTATTGTTCTGCGTAAAAACATCAACCTTTGCCATTGTACTTTTCTATATAGCCGATTATTCCTTTATATATACCCCGGGCTATATCGCGTCTGTAGTCAGATGAGCGTATTTTTTTAGCAAAGGTGCTGTTTGAGAGAAAACCGCATTCCACCAGAATTGAAGGCATCTTAGCTCCTACCAGTACGTAAAAGGGTGCCTGCTTTACACCAAGACTTTTCTTTTTTATCTGAGCCACAACATCATCCTGCACAAACTGGGCAAGCATAAGAGATTCTTCAAGTTTGGAATTAAGCATAATATCTTTCAAAATACCCTGTAAGTCAGAAAGTGATTTTTCAGTAGCCTTGTTTTCAAGGGCGGCCACTTTCAGGGCTTCTTTATCGTTTGTAACGTTGAGGACATATGTCTCAACGCCTCGGGCTCTCCTGTTTTTTGCTGCATTGATGTGAATGGATACAAATATATCAGCTTTTTTCCTGTTGGCAAAAGCGGTTCGCTCCTCCAGCGGTATAAACCGATCGGTTTCCCTTGTCATAAATACTTTCAAATCGGTATTTTCTCTAATATAATTCCTGAGATACTTGCCTATATCCAGAACTATATTTTTCTCCAGAAGCCCGTCATATACAGCCCCCGGATCTTTACCGCCATGGCCGGGATCTATAACGACAGTCTTAACTTTTAAGCCGAATACCCCGGCAAGTGTATCTGCGGATGGATTATCAGGTGCATTCCAGTTATTTTCAGCCTTTTTATTTACAAGTGTTCCATCACTTACATCAATTACGATTCTTGCTGGATTGCTCAGACTGAAAACAGTAAAATCCTCAACATTCTGGCTGTCAAGTACCACCCGTGTAACACCTTTTCTAAAAATCCCCCATCGTATAGCTTCCAGAAGACCGTCTTTAATATTAATTCTTTCCTGAATATCAGAATTAACTTTGGTGTTATATATATCCAAAAAAAGTCTTGGCGGTTTATCATGCTCCGGATCTGCTTTAAGCCAGTGCTTTTCAAATTCAGCATTTTTGGACAAATCAAGCACAACTCTGGTATATTCCTTACTGCTGAAATGTCTTATATCTTTTATCAGAACATTCCCGGAACCTACTGTGGAATTTTCACTTTCAGAACCATCGTTCTTATTGTTCTTATTACCGTTCACAATATTATTGACAACTTCATCCTTGGGATCATTTTGAGAAAAATTCACGTTGATTTCATTATCATTTCCCAGCTTATCTTCTATCTCATTTAGCCGCTTCTCCGCCTCTTCTGCAGAATAAGAACCGGGAAACTTTTCAATAGCCCTTCTGAGCATATATTTGGCAGAAATAAAGTCATTAAGTTCCGAATATATGTATGCTGACTTTAAATACGAATCCGCAGCCCATTTCGAATCATAATTTGCACCGAGAAGTCTGTAATATTTAAGGGCATTTTTCAGATCGTATTTTTTGTCAAATCTCCAGTAACTTTTCAGGTATGTTTTACCGCAAAGGTATAAAGAATCATCCGCAAGCCAGTATTTGGGATCACGGCTGTATATACTGTAGAACTTGTTGGCCACCCTGTCGTATGCACTGTGGGAAACATTTTTTGACTTTTCCAGCGCAGCCAGTTCATCTTTGGCTGCAAAATATTCAGATTTCAATGATGCTGCACTCTGTACAGCCAAAGATAAAATGAATACAGTAATTAAAAATAACGCCCTAGTCCTGGAGAACCGCATTCTGTTCCACTTTACTCCTTAAATATTTGCCTGTATAAGACTGTTCACATCTCACGCATTCCTCGGGAGTACCTGTAAAGACAACTTCTCCGCCCCTATCTCCCCCTTCGGGGCCTAAATCGATAATATAATCCGAACATTTTATAACATCCAGATTATGTTCTATAACTATAACCGTATTTCCCGTTTTTGTCAGCCTTTCAAATATATTTATCAGTTTTTTTATATCTTCAAAGTGCAAACCCGTTGTGGGTTCGTCAAAAATATAAAGCGTTTTCCCCGTTGATCTCTTCATCAGTTCCCTGGAAAGCTTTATCCTCTGGGCCTCTCCGCCGGATAATGTTGTGGCAGGCTGTCCAAGTTTTATGTAACCAAGTCCCACATCCCTTAAGACCTGCAACTTATTCTTAAGTTTAGGGATATTCTCAAAAAATTCGTAAGCCTGATTAACGGTCATGTCAAGAACATCTGCTATATTTTTCCCCTTATACTTTATATCAAGGGTATCTCTGTTATAACGCTTGCCCTGGCAGACATCACATTTCACGTACATATCGGGAAGAAAATGCATTTCAATTTTAATGTAACCCTCTCCGCTGCAATTCTCACACCTTCCGCCTTTAATATTAAAACTGAATCTCCCCGGTTTAAATCCCCTGATTTTTGAATCCGGTGTCTGGGCAAAGATATCCCTGATGTCCGTGAAGATTCCGGTGTATGTAACGGGATTTGAGCGGGGAGTTCTGCCAATGGGGGACTGATCAATGTCGATAACTTTATCTATATTTTCATAGCCCTTTAATCCGTCATGATCACCGGGTTTTATAGGTGAAGAGAGTATCCTGCGTTTAAGCGAAGGATATAAAATATCCATAATAAGCGTGGATTTGCCTGAACCGCTTACACCGGTGACACAGGTAAACAGCCCCAGAGGTATTGAAACATCCACATCTTTCATATTATGCTGTCTTGCACCGAGTATTTTGATAAAACCGGAGTCGGGGACTTTTCTCTTTTCCGGCAGTGCAATCTCGTTTCTGCCGTATAAATAATCGCCGGTAAGACTTGTTTTACAGTTTTTCAACTCTTCCGGTGAACCGGTGAAAACCACTTCTCCGCCATGCCTTCCGGCTCCGGGGCCCATATCCACAACATAGTCGGATTTCAGTATCGTATCTTCATCATGCTCCACCACCAGAACAGAATTGCCTATATCCCTCAAATCCTTTAATGTGGAAATAAGCATATCGTTATCCCTTTGATGCAAGCCGATACTCGGCTCATCCAGAACATACATAACACCTGTCAGGCCGGAACCCACCTGGGTGGCCAGCCTTATTCTCTGAGCCTCTCCTCCGCTTAAGGTAGATGCTTTCCTGTCGAGTGTTATATAATCCAGCCCGACACTGAGAAGAAATCTGAGCCTTCTGCCGATTTCCCGTATTATCTTTTCAGCAACTTCCTTTTTAAAACCTTCAAATTTAGTAGAAGATATAAATTCCAAAGCATGAGATATATTGAGTATGGAGATTTCATAAATATTTTTTCCTCCGATTTTTACCGAAAGGCTCTCCTTTTTCAGTCTTGTGCCGCCGCACTCGTCACAGGGCATCTTGGACATAAAGGTTTTAGCGTATTCAACATCTGAAGGCCTGCTTGAGTAAAGTTTTTCCCTAAGGTATCCCACCACGCCGTTAAATTTTTTATCATAAAATATTTTTTTATCCCCTTTAAACGTGAACAAACGAAGAGGCTCTTTAGTACCGTATAAAATTATATCAATATGTTCCTTTTTAAGTTTTTTGAACGGCACATTGAGATCAATACCGTATTTTTCAGCCAATGCATTGAGTGTATTGTAATAATGGAAATTATCAAATTTTTCCCATGGTTTAATAGCGCCGTTTCTTATGCTGATGTTCTGATCAGGAACCAGGGAATCCAGATCAAAAATCATCTTTTCCCCGAGACCGTCACACGCCGGACATGCACCGAAAGGATTGTTAAAAGAAAAACTCCTGGGCTCTATCTCTGCAATACTTACATTACAGTCCGGACAGGCAAAATGTTCGCTGAAGAGATATTTTTTCCCCTCTACATCCAGTTCCAAAAGGCCATCGGACAACCTGAGTGCCGTCTCTACGGAGTCGGTAACACGCCGCAGAATATCATCTTTAATCTTCACTCTGTCCACAACGACGCTAATCGAATGTTTTACATTTTTATCAAGCTGTATCTCCTCTTCCAGCCTGTGCAGTTCTCCGTCAACAAACGCCCTTACATAACCGCTTTTAAGAAGTTTTGAAAGGAGCTGTTTATATTCCCCTTTTCGCCCCAGTACAACTGGGGATAATATCTGCACTTTTGACTTTTCCGGCAGATCCATAATAAAATCCACAATCTGCTGAACAGTGTAATTTTGAATTCTCTTTCCGCAGGAAGGGCAGTACACTTCCCCTGCTCTGGCAAAAAGTAAGCGCAGATAATCATAAATCTCCGTAATTGTTCCAACGGTGGATCTTGGGTTTTTACTTATGGATTTCTGCTCAATACTGATAGCAGGTGACAAAAATTCTATAGAATCAACATCGGGCTTTTCCATAAGTTCCAAGAACTGCCTCGCATAGGCGGAAAGGGATTCCACATAACGCCTCTGACCCTCTGCATAAAGAGTGTCAAAAGCAAGTGTGGATTTACCGGAGCCGCTTACACCCGTAATAACCACCATCTGATCTTTGGGAATTTCCAGTGAAATGTTCTTAAGATTGTGCTCTCTTGCACCTTTGATAATTATATGTTTATTCATATTAACCTTTAACAGCTCCTCTTCTTATTATAATAGCTGAAAACTAAAACTAACCAAACATCAAACTATATCAATATATTTCATAACAGATATACTATTAACATTAGATGCCCTTGCTAAATTGTCAATTTTATCAGACAATTTTTTCAATCAAATACCTTGACTATATTATACTCCATGTCCCTCTGAGCCGGCACAAATCCCGCCTCTCTAATATTATGCAGAATTGAGTCTATACTCATTGAATACGTTGCACCGCATGCCGCGACTACATTTTCCTCTATCATAAGGCTGCCGAAATCATTGCCGCCGAAAAACAAGCCGGTTTGTCCTATCTTTTCACCCTGGGTTACCCAGGAAACCTGTATATTCTTAACATTATCCAGAAATATCCTGCTCATAGCCAAAACTTTCAGGTAGTCAACAGCTGTGGAATGTTCTTCATCCAGCTCCGTGTTATCAGGCTGCAAAGGCCACGGAATAAAGGCAGTGAAACCACCCGTTTCATCCTGCAGATCTCTGATCTTTGAGAAATGTTCAAGGATATTATCAACGGAATCACTTTTTTTAAACATCATTGTGGCGGAAGTTTTCAGTCCTGCAAGATGTGCTTTGCGCATAATATCAAGCCAACGTTCCGAATCGATTTTATTAGGACTTATGCGGGAACGTTCGGTGTCCACAAGAAGTTCCGCTCCGCCTCCCGGCATAGAATCGAGACCGGCAGCCTTTAGTCGGGCAAACGTTTCTTCAATGCTGAGACTGCTCAGTTTTGCAATATGGTCAATCTCAGGCGGAGAAAACCCGTGGACCCAGATATCAAAATTTCTCTTAATAAACCCCAGCAGTTCTTCATAATATCGAATATCAAGGTCGGGGTGAAGCCCCCCCTGCAAAAGTATCTGTGTGCCGCCCAGAGATACGGTTTCCTCTATCTTTTTGGCAAGCTCATCCTGACCGATCAGGTATGCACCGTTTTCCTGCTTATCCTTATAAAATCCGCAGAATTTGCACTTACATGTACAAATATTAGTATAATTAATATTTCTGTCCACCACAAAAGTCACATAACTGCCAGGATGCAGTAGTTTTTTCCTTTCATTGGCAAGTCTGCCCAATGTAAGTATATCGTTTTTTTCAAAAAGCTCTTTGGCTTTTTCTGCAGTAATTCTATCCAAATAAACCTCCGGTTAACCTATACAAAAACGTAAATCCATCTGGCAAAAATTCACAGAATTGGAAAAAGAATATATTTTTCCGCATCAAACAAAATCTCAACTTTCTCAAACATTTTTTCAAACATCACGAACTGTTAACGTGCACAGGATTATTATATTGTTTTTTATCCGTAATTAAAGCAAAAATTTACTCGAATCGTAATAATTATTAATTTGGATTTGGAAACATCTTAAAATTTACACAGGAAAAAGTGTGATGCATTATTAGGGAAGTGGTGAGATAGGGAAATAGTCAGTTAGTGAAAAATCTTGATGCAGGATGTGCGGATTCAAAGTTCAAGGTTAAGCGTTCAGCATTTACAATGTTTAAGAACTTAAAACTTAGCACTTAACTCTTAACACTAATATACCACTCAACAAATTACTACTTCCCTATCTATCTCTCTATCTCCCTACTTCACTATTTCTAATAAACATTAACGCCGTAGCCGCCGGCTACTTTCATATACTGGGTACGCTCCAGAGCCCGCCGGTTTTCAACACTCCTGACCATTTTACCGCGGATATCCTCAAGAGATGAATATCCGTTTTCATCCAGGTAATGCTCTATTCCGGAGGCAATATTCTGCAGAACTCTCTCGCCCTTTGTATACATGGCTGAAGCCACCTGCACTGTTTTTGCACCAGAGAGAATGTGCTGAATAGCAGCATCCGCAGAATGAATGCCCGTAGTTGCAGAAATATCAAGATTTGTTTGTGGCGAAACTGTCCCCACCCACCTGAGAGCACTGTATGTTTCAGCCTCGGTGCTGAAAAATTCCACGGGCTTAAATTCGAGCTTTTCTATATCAATCCCGAGTCTGTAAAATCTGTTAAACATTACCACGGCATCAGCTCCGGCACTTTCAATTTCTGAAACAATAGAGGGAATATTAGTAAAATACTGTCCGATTTTAACTGCAACGGGTATTTTAACGACTTTTTTTACATTGGAAACTATACGGGAATATTTCTTTTCTATATCAGAAGGTTTTTCATCTTTGTCAAAGGGCAGATAAGCAATGTTAAGCTCAAGGGCATCGGCTCCGGCACTTTCCACTTCAGTGGCAAAATCCGTCCACCATTTGCCCCCCAGACAATTCACACTGGCAATTAAGGGAATGTCCACTTCAGATTTAGCCTTTTCTATAAGTTTTAAATAGTTGCTTGTACCGTACATAACAAAGGCATCTGAAATTTCATAGGCGTATGCTTCCGGGTGATAGTCATCGCCGTAATCCTCATCATGCCTCAGTTCCTCTTCAAAAAGAGATTTAATCACCACAGCCGAAGCTCCGGCCGATGCAAGTTTTTTTATCCCTTCAATGGATTTGCTTAGAGATGATGCTCCGGCTATTACAGGATGCTTCAGGTTAAGTCCCATATATTTTACTGACAAATCAGCCATATTTTCCTCCCGGATATTCAGTCCTTTATAATTACTTCCCTGGGCTTGGATGTACCGTCACTCGGCGTAATCACCCCTTCTTTTTCCATAATTTCTATTATACGTGCAGCCCTGTTATAACCAATCCTCAAATATCTTTGAACCATTGATATGGATGCCGTACCTTTTTTCTTAACAAGATCCAGAGCTTCATAATACTTTTCATCTTTCTCTGTCTCATCTATATCACGGGCATCGGGATCCTCTTCTTTTACCAGATCCATATTATATTCCGGAGTTCCCAGTTTTTTCAAATAAGTCACAATGTTGTTAACTTCCCATTCGCTTACAAAGCAGCCGTGTATGCGCACCGGATCGCTGTGCCCCGGCGGTATAAACAGACTGTCACCTTTTCCGAGGAGTGTTTCCGCCCCGTTTTGATCCAAAATCGTTCTTGAATCCGTTTTTGAAGAAACGCGAAAAGAAAGACGGGCTGGCATATTAGCTTTAATTATCCCGGTGATCACATTAACGGAAGGTCTCTGGGTGGCCAGTATCAGATGGATACCGACAGCTCTTGCCATCTGAGCAATTCTCATGATGGATTGCTCAACCTCTTTACCTGCAACAATCATTAAATCGGCAAACTCATCGACCACGACAACAAGATACGGCATTTTTTCCATTTCGGCATTTTTCGCAGCTTTTTCGTTATAGGAATCTATATTTCTGACTCTGTTATCAGCCAATAGGGTATACCTGCTCTCCATCTCCTCCACAACATTCTTCAACACATTTGCAGCTTTTCTGGGATCGGTAACCACTGGTGCAGCCAAATGGGGAATATCTTCATACACACTCAGCTCAACCATTTTAGGATCCACCATTACAAATTTCACATTTTCAGGTGAAGATTTATAAATTATAGAACAAATTATCGTATTTACGGAAACAGATTTCCCGCTTCCCGTAGTGCCTGCTATCAGCAAATGGGGCATTTTTGTAAGATCGGTGATATACGGTTTGCCCGCAATATCCTTGCCAAGAATTATGGTAAGCTGTGATTCCGGTTTGGCAAAATCTTTCGTATTAATCAATTCCCTGAGTGAAACGGCGGCTCTCCTTTTATTCGGCAGTTCAATCCCCACAACCGACTTACCGGGTATCGGTGCTATGATACGCACACTTACCGCACTCATGGCCAAAGCCAGATCATTTTCGAGATTGGATATTTTATTTACTTTTACCCCCGGTGCAGGCTCAAACTCATAAAGAGTAACAACCGGACCGGGTTTTATCTCCCTTATATGTCCGTTAACACCAAAATCATGCAGTTTCTCTTCCAGAATCCTACCCTTTTGTTTCAATTCGCCTTCAGATTCCGCAAAACTGATTTTCTCAGATTCTTCAAGCAAATCTAAAGGTATGCTGTACTTTGCTCTTTTAACATTTTCAGGCTCAAACGTATCCGCAATTTTTACGTCTTCGGATTCAGCATCCGCAGCAGCTGTTTTCCGGGGTTTATCTGCTTTATTATTGTTCTTTTTCGGTGATTTTTTTGAAGCACGCTCTTTTGAAGTTTTTGGGGATTTTGATTTTTTAAGATTGAATTTAATATTCGGTTTCATCTGCTTTATATTAAAATTTGTAAAATTAACCCTTATAAAAAGAAAAACGGAAGAGAGCACCACAAATAAAGAAAGAATTATTCCGCCGATGTCCCCGATCAGTGAAGACAGGAAATCTCTGGAAATAAGACCAACAACACCTCCACCGTATTTCAGGTGAAAATAAAAATCATCAACACCTGTAAAACCGGTAAAAAGACTCATCCCTGCCAAAATAAGAAAAAACAGCAGGGCATTGAGGTATATAATACCTTTATTACATTTGCCCTTTTTTACAAAATAGATATTAAAGGTCAGAAATAAAAACATTAACGGCAACAAAAGTGAAGACCATCCGAAAATAGTACCGAAAAAATCAGCCGAATAGGCTCCGATTTTACCGAAATAATTGTGCACTTCCGATTTGTAATCAGTAAAAACAATATTGGAAAACGAAGGATCATCCGGGGAATATGAATAGATGGATAAGGCAAGAAATATACTGATAAACAAAAATATCAGAAAAAAAAGATCATAAGTTTTTTCATTATAGTTTTTCTCTACAGCCATATTATTGTTATAATCCCAAGAATTAAACAGTAAATTGCGAAATAAATAAGCCTGGCCTTTTTAACAAGCTTCATCATCAGAAAAATAGCAAACAAGCCGCTGAAAAAAGCAGCGATCATCGCCATTAAATAGGGGAATATCATTAGAGAATCCATCGAATTTATATGTTTTGCCTGAAGGAGTGTGGCTCCGAAAACAGCGGGCAGAGCCATAATAAATGAAAATTCCGCTGCCTCTTCCCTTTTAACATTCAGAAATAACGCCACCGCAATGGTTGAACCTGACCGGGAAATCCCCGGGATAACGGCTAAGCCCTGCATAATACCCACCAGGAATGATTTGGGAGTATCTATATTTCCCCTGGCGGTAACCCTGTCGGAAAACACAAGCAGAAGAGATGTAAGAATAAGAGCATAGCCCACATAAGTAGTTGAAGAAAAAAGAACTTCAGAGATTCTGTTAAAATACAAACCGATTATTGCAGTGGGAATCGATGCAACAATCACCCCCCAAAGCATATTCCTGTTTTCAAAATAAGTGACACGATATTTAAGAACAACGAAACCTATCAATGCCTTTATAAGTGTGAATATTTTTTTACGAAAATAGATAAGAACTGCACAAAATGTTGCAAAATGTACAAAAATATCGAACAGAACTCCCGGCTGCTGAAAACCTTTAATCAAAGACTGGGCAATCACAAGATGTCCCGAACTGCTCACCGGCAGAAACTCGGTCAGCCCCTGTAAAACCCCCAACATTACATACTGGATCAGCTCCATTTTTCCCCCCGGATAAAAACCTTAATAACCGGCCTTCTGTCCATATTTTTTTTGAAAAATGTCTTAGTAAGTTTCTTCACCATTTCGGCAAACTTGTTTTTATCATCTTTTATGACATCATTCAACAATATTAGATTCTCGCTTAAAAACTTTCTTAACCGGAAAAATGAATTATTACTGAGGACAAAACCCGTCGTATCTATATCCACATTTTCATTCACAGAATAAGCGTTTATTATCACAACACCATCCCTTGCCATTTGCCGTCTTTCTTTCAGCTGCTCTTCGCTGAAAAGAAAATATCCTCTTGTGTCTACATACCGCTTTTCAATATCTACCTCATTTTTAAAAACATCTTTTTTATCACCGCTGAAAACCAGTTTTTCCCCTGAAATTGCAAATATACATCCTTCTGCAAGATTATTTTCCCTGACCATTTTGCATACCGCCTTTTGATGACGGAATTCTCCGTGCACAGGGATAACCTTTTTCGGTTTTACAAGTGAGATAAGTTCTTTTATATCTTCACTGCCTGCATGCCCCGATGTATGAATCCCGCCTTCATCCATATCAACAACATGCCCTCCGTAAAGGGCAACCTGGTTCACCAGAGCATTCAGGTTTTTTTCATTCCCCGGAATCACTCTTGAAGAAATTACAACCGTGTCACCTTCCTGAATCTGCAGTTTTTTTCGCTCTTTGGAAACAATTTTAAAAAGACTGCTGCCCGCTTCCCCCTGACAGCCGGATACGATATAACAGATTTTGTTATCGGGCAGATCCTTTGCCTCAGACAACTTGATGACTGTATCTTCAGGAAAAGGCAGATAACCGGATTCATTCCCCATAAGTGTATTTTTCAGAATCGATCTCCCCTCAAAGACAACTTTTCTGTCAAGCTGTCTGCAGACTTCCAGCACCTGTTTTATTCTGTCAATATTGGAAGAAAATGTAGTAAAAAATATCCTACCCTTTATACCACGGAAAATCTCAAGCAAATTGTTCTTTAAGCTGCTTTCTGACGCCGTTTTCCCCTTTTCAAACACATTGGTGGAATCTATCAAAACACCATCTATACCTTTATTGCCGAGTTTCTTATAAAGCTGCCTGTTAAAAGGTTCGCCGCTAACGGGAGTATCGTCTATTTTAAAATCCGAGCAGTGCAGAAAAGAAAAATTATTTGCACTTAAAAGTACACTGTACGTTTCCGGAATAGAATGATTAACAGGATTGAAACTGACAGTAAAGTCACCTATTTTGAAGAAATCTCCCGGCGTAATAGCATGTAAATCCCCTTTAAGCTTGTGTTCGGCCAGTTTAGCTTTTAAAAATTTCAGCGTCAGCTCCCCGCTGTAAACAGGTATATTAAAATCTTTAAGCAAATAAGGAACAGCTCCTATATGATCCTCATGCCCGTGGGAGAGTAAAAGTGCTTTAAGTTTTTCTCTTTTATTGTAGAGATATCTAAAATCCGGGATGATATAATCCACTCCCGGACAGGAATAATCACCAAACATCACCCCGCAGTCCACCACAAGAGCGGTATCTGAGAACTCGTACAAATACATATTCATGCCGATAACTCCGGCTCCGCCCAGAAAAGTTACAGCAAATGACATTACAGTTTCCCCGATTTAAAAATCCCGATGGCCAGCCCCAATCCAAGAAATGAAGCGATAACAAAGCCGAAAAGTCCGAGAAACGGGATATCCAGTATTTTGGGTCCCACATCCGCCAGAATAAAAAGAGACGATGACAAAACAACTGCGGCGATAATGATACTGAAGGAAAGCCTGTTTGCCGACCTGTCCATTTCCCTGGACATTACATCCAGATTTCTGTGTATAAAATTAATACTCAGGTCGTCTTCTTTCAGCTTATCCACAAGAATTTTGTAGTCCTTGGGCGCTCTTCTCAAAACATCGCTGTAATTTGAGGAGATTTCTCTGAAGTCATTGAATAGATAGGAAGGACTGTATTTTTTTAGCAGAATCTTTTTCGCATAAGGTTCGGCAAAATTCAGAAAATTAAAGTCGGGATTAAGTTTCCGTCCTGTGGATTCGAGAAATGAAAACGTTTTAAAAATTAAAAGATAATCGATGGGAAATTTAAAGTAATATTTTCTGCCGATTTCTATTATATCATTCAACAGCAGCACAACATCTACATTGCCTATATTCTGACCGTAAACAGGAAGAATAACGTCCATCATATCCCTGTGTATTTTTCTCAAATCGGCATCTCTGTCGATGAGTCCGAATGAAACCATTTCCTCTATAATCGATTCAATATCGAAATTGATAAGACCCAGGAAAACAGCACTCAAGTGCTCAAGAAGCTTCCTGTCGACTTTTCCGATTATACCGAAATCAAGAATCGCAGTCTCACCTTTATCCGTTACCAGAAAATTCCCGGGGTGCGGATCGGCATGAAAGAATCCGAATTCAAAAACCTGTTTCAGATAAAAATCAACACCTGATTCAGACAGTTGGATCATATCAATATCTTTTTCTTTAAGCTCCTTAATACTGTCAATAGGTACACCTTTTACAAACTCCATGGTAAGTACATCCATATCCGTATATTCCCATATAACCTGCGGGATAAGGATATTGTCATTCTTTGAAAAATAGTCTCTGAATTTTTCCATATAATTGGCTTCCAGAACAAAGTTCAGCTCTTTGTTCAGCTGATCGGCAAATTCCTGCGTCACTTCGAGAAGTTGTATATTTTTTGCCTCTTGATTGTATTTTTCAGCCACCCCCGCTAAAAATATAAGGATGGCCAGATCGTGCTCTATCTTTGTTTCAATACCCGGTCTTTTGATTTTTACAGCCACTTGGGTGCCGTCGTGAAGAATACCTTTATGCACCTGAGCTATGGAGGCGGAAGCAACAGGTTCTTTGGAAAACTCCTTAAACACAGAGGAGAGTTTTTTGCCTAAATTCGATTCTACTTGTCTGACAGCTTCATCATAGCCGAACGGCAGCACTTCATCCTGAAGTTTTTCCAGCTCTTTGGTAAATTTCTCAGGAAAAATATCCCCTCTTGTACTGAGAAACTGCCCCACTTTAACAAAAGTAGGGCCGAGACTTTCAAGCAATTTTCTGAAACGTACCTCTTCCGGCAGTTTTTCTATATCTTTAGCTTTTCCCAGAGTTACTATCTTTTTCCCGTAACCGATTACAGATGACAGGTTGGTTTCATCCAGAAATCGTCCGAAACCGTAATAAACAACCTGGGAAAAAATTTCCCGCACTCTTCCAATATTTCTGAAGGTTTTTTTTATCGTCCACATATGCCTAATCTCTTTTATTATTTTACTGATGATTATATTAAAAAGTTATCATGTTTTTCACTTTTGAACAACAGAACTTTTAGATGTTCAAGGTTCAAAGTTCAACGTTCAAAGTTAGTGGAAATGGAGGCAAATAGTTATTTATTGTTATTCAAGTTTCGCAATTAGTTCTGTCATTTCCCTCCCGGCTGCGCCAAGTCCGACGCCGGGAGGTCTGATTGCCTGCGGTATTTAACGGGGTCAACCTCTACCTCTGCCTGCCTATTTCTCTATTTTTCCACTTCACTCTCACCATCAAATGAGGGGTGGCAAAAAAGATAAAATTTGCAATTTTGCCTTCTAAAGGCTAATATTATTAAATTAACAGAGGTTGCGGTACCTCATTATTTGAGTTTACGGGGCTTTACTAAACGAATGGAGATAATAATGAGCATTAGAAAACATAAAGAGCTGCTTGTAATCGCGTTATTGTCTGTCTTTTATATTTTTTTCCATATTATTGCGGAGCCTGCAGGCAAAGGAACCCTAGAAGATATAAAAGAAAAAGGTAAAATAACCGTTATCATGACCAACAATGCTAATGTTTATTACAGTTACAGGGATGAATATATGGGTTTTGAATACGACCTTGTAAAAAAATTCGCAGAGTTTCTCGGAGTAAAATTAGAAGTTATAACACCCGGATGGGATGAAATGTTCCAGGCGCTCAATTCAGGTGAAGGAGATATGATTGCAGCAGGAGTCACCATAACAAAGCCAAGGGAAAAATTGGCCGATTTTTCAGAAGGATATCTCGAAGTGCAGCAGCAAATCATAATCCATAAGAACAATAATTCTATTGATAAAATAAAAGATTTAAACGGTAAAAAGATTCACATACGCTCCCAAACGTCATACGAACAACGTCTTAAAGAATTAAAAAATAACGGTCTGAATATCGATATTGTTTTTCATGAAAATATGCCTACAGAAGAACTAATACGTATGGTGGCTGAAAAAGAAATAGAAGTCACCGTAGCCGATTCGAATATTGCAAAACTGAATCAGCGCTATTACCCCGATATCAGGATAGCTTTTCCCATATCTGAGCCCCAGCAGCTTGGATGGGCAGTTAAAAACAACAGCGACAAACTGCGAAAAAAGATCAATGAATTTTTTCAAAAAATTGAAAAAAACGGCACATTCAGTCAGATCTATGAGCATTATTACAGAAATGTTTCTATATTTGACTACGTAGATATAAAAAGATTTCACCGAAGACTGAGAACAAGGCTTCCCAAGTATAAAAACATTATCAAAAAAGCTGCGGAAAAACACGGATTCGACTGGCGCCTGATAGCAGCAATGGTTTACCAGGAATCCCATTTCAATCCCTATGCAAGGAGTTATACCGGTGTGCGCGGACTGATGCAGGTTACACAAAGAACTGCCGGAGAGATGGGAATTAATAACAGAATGAAACCGGAACAAAGCGTAAAAGCCGGAGTGGCTTATCTTGCAAAAATATACAATCGCTTTGACGAGATTGAAAATCCGGCAACAAGGATGCAGTTTGCACTAGCCAGTTATAATGTAGGGTACGGTCACGTCAGGGACGCCCAGGACATATGCAGACAAAAAGGGTGGGATCCCGAAAAGTGGTCATCTCTGAAAAAAGCACTCCCGCTTCTGAGAGAAAGAAAGTATTACAAAAATACAACCTATGGATACGCACGGGGTACGGAACCGGTAAGATATGTCAGACGTATTATGACTTATTACGATATCATCAAACAAAAAGCCCACGACTAATTTCACCTCCAAAAACATTTTTAATTACCTCAAATACCTCTAACTACATTAATTACCTTCTTTCCATTTTCCCCTTTATTTTTAACTTAATTTGACATATATAAGCCGTCTTATGTCACAAACTCAAACTGAGCTTAAATACAGCAGAATTTTTGTTTTCTGGTATCCGCTGGCATTGACCTGGATAATGATGTCCATTGAAGGCCCTTTCCTGGCTGCAGTTATTGCAAGGATGGGTGAAGTAAAACTTAATCTTGCCGCTTACGGGATTGCTTACTCTTTCGGTTTAGTTGTTGAAGCACCGATAATTATGCTGATGAGTGCTTCCACAACATTGGTTAAAAATGAATTCACATACAGTAAACTTAAAAATTTCAGCTTTTATATCAATCTGTTTGTCACACTTTTCATCGTCATCCTTATTATTCCTCCTGTCTTTGATTTTGTGGCTTACAAAATTCTTCAAATCCCCGAAAAAATAGCTGAAATTACTCACCTTGCCACTATTTTTCTGATTCCCTGGCCGGCTGCTATCGGCTTCAGAAGGTTTTACCAGGGCATTCTTATAAGGTCGGGGCTAACAAGGGTTGTAGCTTATACAACGGTTTTCAGGCTCGTTTTCATGGGAATTACTGCAATCACACTGTTTAATATAACAAACCTTAAGGGGGCTTATGTCGGAACAATTGCTCTTAGTACAGGTGTAATAGCTGAAGCTTTGGCAGCTTATTTTCTTGCACAAAGCTCTATATCGGAAATTAAACTGAACGATAACACAATGGATAACGACCTCACATATGCTAAAATTACGAAATTTTATATACCCCTGGCACTTACACCCTTCATAGCACTTTCCGCCCAGCCGATAGTAACACTTTTTCTGGCTAAAAGCGTCCGCCCTATTGACTCACTTGCTGTAATGCCTGTGGTACATTCTCTCACATTTATTTTCAGAAGTATGGGACTCTCATATCAGGAAGTTGCAATCACGTTTCTGAACGAAAACGCTAAGGCATATTACAAAAAAATACGCAATTTTGCGTTTATAATTGCCTTTGGTTCGACTTCGGCGGTTTTTCTGTTAACAGCAACTCCTCTCGCTGATCTCTGGTTTATAAAAGTGTCCGCCCTAACACCCGATTTGGCAGATTTTGCAATAATTCCCGCAATGATAATGTCTCTCTTGCCTGCTCTTACAGTGTTCATATCTTTTGAAAGATCTGTATTGGTCAAGGATAAAATAACTGCCCCCATTTCTGTGGCAACATTGATCGAGGTTATGGTTATCATAACTTCTCTCTTTTGTTTCATCAGTTTCTCAACAATCCCCGGCGCCATTGTCGCCGCCATGTCTTTTGTTATAGGAAGACTTTTTTCCAATACTTTTCTTTATCCGATTATGAATAAATCAATTAACAAACTCACTGCCTGATTTTATAAATAAAACCCTTTAAGCAATTGAAAAATTGTATTAATTTATTTGTAAAAGAATATCGGCAGGAGGGCGATAATGGAAAGAAAACCTGTTATACTTTTAACCGGGGCAACAGACGGCATTGGCAAACAAACGGCAAAAGAACTGGCTGAAAAAGATTATACACTGATAATTCACGGAAGAGACACCAAAAAGGTTCAGGATACGGTCATAGAACTGGAAAACATTAATAAAAGCAATGAATTCTACGGTTTTGTTGCAGATTATGCAAATTTAAGTGATGTAAACAAATTTGCAGAAGAGGTTAAAAATCAGTTCAAAAAATTAGATATTTTAATAAATAATGCGGGAATATACTCTAGTGAGTTAAAAAAATCCACAGATGGATATGAAATAACATACCAGGTCAATCACCTGGCACCCGTTCTGCTCACATTAAAACTTCTTGAAAATATAAAGCACAGTCAAAAGAAAAAAATCATAAACGTCGCTTCGATGGCTCACGCCTCTGATGTTGATCTTGAAGAAGTTAAAAAAGGTGGAACGCACTCCGGTTATGAGGCTTATTCAATGTCCAAGTTATGCAACATTCTGTTCACCAAAAAACTTGCAGCTATTACCCGCCCCGATGGAATTACCGTCAACTGCCTTCATCCTGGTGTAATAAATACAAAAATACTTAAAGAAGGCTGGGGCGCTTTCGGCTCAGATGTTAAAAAAGGTGCAGACAATCTCCTTTATGCAGCTGAATCAAAAGAAGCTGAACAGGTTTCCGGAGCATACTTTATGGATAAAAAAGCCATAGCTCCGGCACAAATTGCTTTTGATGAAAAAGTACAGGATGAGCTTTGGAAGATAAATCTGGATCAGTTAAAGGATTTTCTTTGAAATGCTTTATCCCGCTGATTTATAACAAGTTGCAGTCAAGAAAGTAACAAACTTATTAGTATTAAGTACTAAGTTTTAAGCGCTAAGTTTACACCTCTAATACCAAATTCTAGTCAAAATTGTAATAAAATTTAGAAGGAGATACTTGTCTTTTGGAAGTGGCGTATTAGTGTACCGGTTATTGGTTGATTTGTGTATTGGTTAAGTGGGCATTCAACATTGAACAATGAACGTTGAACCTTGAACTTATCAGTGCCGTGCATCCTATGCCATTGAAATATTAAGATATTACCCAAACAAATGTAACTTGGTATTAGGGGGGAGAGTAAGAGGGGGTACTCTCTTTACCAACAAAACCATAAAAATAACAAAACACAAATAACTGTCAACTCGACCGCAGCGGAGAGGTCTCTCACAAAATTATAGAATAGATCCCTCGAATCCACTGAGCAAATTTGTTTTCATGCAAGATCAGAATTTCTCCCCCTGGTTTAGGGGGAGAGTAAGAGGGGGTACTCTCTTTACCAACAAAACCAGAAAAATGACAAAACACAAAATAACTGTCACCTCGACCGCAGCGGAGAGGTCTTGGTCTATATGCCAGAAATCGTCAACCTCAAATAATTTACTTAAGCGAGTCTATCGCTTTTTTGTAATCATCTGATCCAAACACATAACTTCCTGCAACTGCAACATTGCAGCCGGCTTCTTCCAGCATTTTTACGTTCTTACCGCTTACACCGCCGTCCACCTGAATAAGCAGATCCGGATTAGTTTTGTCTGCTAAACTCCGGAGCTTTTTTATTTTATCTACAGAGGTTTCGATAAATTTCTGACCGCCAAAACCGGGGTTAACACTCATTATTAACACCATATCGATACATGGCAAAATTTCTTCAAGTACACTTACAGGAGTCCCCGGATTGATGGATACTCCGGCTTTGCTGCCCAAGCTTTTAATCAATGTAATGAGTCTGTGGATATGCACTGTCGCTTCCTGATGCACTGAGATAATATCTGCGCCGGCATTCGCAAATTCCTCCACATACTTCTCAGGGTTTTCTATCATTAAATGTACATCGAATACTTTGTCAGAATATTTCCTTAGCGATTTCACAACCATCGGACCGATTGTAATATTCGGCACAAAATGCCCGTCCATGACATCAAAATGAATCCAGTCCGCACCTGCGTTATCAACTGCCTCAACCTCTTTCTGAAGATTGGCAAAATCGGCACTTAAAAGAGAAGGAGCAACCAGCATAAACAAACCTCCTGTGTTTTGAATATTTAGACATAATCCGGAGATTTGTCAATTAAACAAATTCTCGTTTGTCTTGATGAAATTTTAAATATATGTATATTCATATTGCAATAAGGGAGTGGTTGGGTAGCTGGTGCGCCCCGCGGCCTTCAAAGCCGACTGTCCCGCCTATGAGGCGGGAGGTAGGTTCGATTCCTACACACTCCCGCCAAATTTATCTTTATTATCAGCAACTTAACTTTTCAGAAAAAGCCAGTGTGATAAAATTGTGATAATTTCTACGCAAAGCAGTACTTTACCAATATTATTTTTTACCATTTAAGACTTTTAATAATACACCTAGCCTCATAAACTGTTCAAAACTTGACTTATTTGTACTTTATACTTTTTAACATTATATTGATATGCTCTAGATCGTATTCTCTAAAACCTATAGATTTGCCCCATTGGGCAAGCTCTTTTTGCTCAGTACTCGGATTTGTGATGTAGTAAGCTTCCAAAAATTTATAAAATCCAGGGATTCCGCCTACATCTTCAGGAGGTGCGTCACATTTCCCGTCAATAAGCTGCGGGTAACCGTAAGAATAATCACTAACGATATCTTCAAGTGTTACAATAAAATGCCAATCATCTCCAAAGTCGTAACTGTAATAAAGTTTGCCATGTTTCTCTAAGTACTTATCAATTTTAATTCCGCTGGGTTTATATGCTTTTGCTTTCAATCTTTTTCCTATTTCTTCCCGAGCTTCTCTATGCAAATTGGAAATTCTATCAAACTCTTTTTTTAGAATATCCGGTTTTTTTTTGAAAAAAACGGCCTCATCATATGCTTGTTCATCGTTTGTAACAATAATATTATCATCCTCAAGATAGAATTCGTAGAGATGGTAACCATCGCTAGGATAGCCACCCTGAAAATTTGTAACAATCTGTATAACGTCATGCATTCTTTTAAATGTTGCGCCTGCAGGAGCAATCACTCTACGCCAAACTACAGGGTCTGTGTACTCTAATTCAATCATCATTTGATAAGCTTTCATATGCTGCCCCAATCTTCATTTATAACATGCTCCACATCCGGAATACCGCAAGTTAATCATATTATATCTCTTTAAAGCTCTTACACAGTAAATAGTCTGAGTAATCCAGTATCTACATGGTTTTTACAAGTTTTTTGGCGAATTCGATACACTGCTGTTTGATACTGTCATCAAGGTTGTCAGGAGTGGTGCAGCGTCCGATATACAATTCCCCTGCGCTGATAGATTTGTGAGGTTTTTGCATACGTCTGAATGCATCAATCATCCCTTCGGCATTGTTTTCATAAGGCCCTGCTCCGGTTACCAGAATAGCTGTGCGTTTTCCTTCCAGCAAAGATACATGACCGGGTTGATGATAATTGGCATATAAACTGTAAGTCCTGTCAATCACGGTTTTTATCTGCGCCGAAAAGCCCCAAAAATATATTGGGGATGCATAAATCACCAAATCGGAATCAAGCATTTTCTCCAATATGGGAATAACATCATCATTTTGCACACAGGCTATTTCATCATTTTTTTCCTTACATTTTTTGCAGGCCAGACATCCGTTCAGATCTTTTGAGCTCAAATAAATGTTGTCCACACTGTGTCCCGAAGATTCCAGCTCATTCTGAACCCAGCTCAGCACTTTTGCTGTGTTTCCGTTTTTTCTGGCACTGCCCTGTAATGTAACTATGTTCATACTAACTCCTTACCATTATGTTTTTTCAGCAACTGGTTATCATTTGTCCCCCAAATGGTCAAGTTTAAGGCAAGATTTAATTTATTTATAAAATTTGATTTTGACTAATTTCCTCTCATGCCCTCCCCTAATATTAGTGGATGAATTTAACCCTTCTCCCGTGGGATAATAATTGTAAAGCGGGCGCCGCCGCTTTCAGACTCACTTACTTTAATGTTGCCGTTATGAGCTTCCACACAGGCCTGTATGGAAAGCATTCCCAAGCCGGTTCCTGTTTCTTTTGTTGTATAAAATGGCTGAAAAATATTTTCTTTTTTATTCTCGGGTATGCCGGGGCCGTTATCTGAGATATCCATTTTTATCTGATTTTTCCCGGCTTCAACAGCAATATCAATATGCCCTTTTTCTCCGGCAGCCTGAGCTGAATTCAGTACAAGATTAAAAATCATCTGATGAATCATATCAGGAAAGCCTGTCACTACTACATTTCCTTGACAATCAAGGTTGAGATTACAGGCTTTCACATCTTTATGCGTTTTTGAAAAACTGACAGCTTCCTCCAAAACGGAACACAAATCAAATTTTTGGGTTTCTGAAACCAGGTGCGCCTTACCTACTTGGGAAAGGCGTTTGGTAAGAGATATAAGGTGCTCGTTTGCTTCCTGAAGTCTGTCCAAATGTTTTTTTGAAGTATCGGATCCGTCAATTTCAGTTTTTAAGATATCCACTGTCGCAATCAGAGTTGTAAGTACGTTATTTATATCGTGCGCAACACTCGAAGCCAGCATTCCGGCCACCGCGTGCCTTTCGGATATAAGAAGAGCATTCCGCTGATCGATAATTTTCTTTTCCTTGTATGCAATTTCCCGAAAAATCCACCACAGCGAGATGATTATTATTATACCGGTTACTATTACGAAAATGAGCCCCTTCTGTAGTTCGGAGAGTTGTAGAGCTTTGATCGTCTGAGCTTTTTCAGCCGCGTATTGACTGGAAATTATTATATAGATCCCGGCCAGAACAATATAAGACCCGCCGATTACCAGCGCCATTCTCAAAGGTTTTAGACTGTCTGCCTTTTTGTTATTATCAGGTTTTGATGAAAAAAAACTCAAAATTTTCCGCATAACGCATCCTGAAAAAAGATATCTTTAATTATAACAGATTTGAGTAATTTATTCTTCTTTCTTCAGTCTTTTAATTTCCTCTCTAAGCTCATGCATCCTCATTTCCCTTTCAACTGTCACATCGCGGAAGTGTTCTAATTCCTCCACTCTCTCTTTAAGCTCTCTGGTTTTTTTCTCAACTTCCCTTTCAAGATTATTTTTTATTTCATAAAGCTCTTTTTCTGCCTCTTTTTTCTGCGTAATATCCAGTATCACTCCGCTCCATATTTTAGGTTTATTCTCTGCCATTTGATCGGGGCGTGATGTCAGCTGTATCCATTTTATTACACCGGAAGGAGGGACAATGCGCACTTCAGCCTGAAAATAGCTTCCTCCCGCGTTTGCCTTTTTATCCTCCTCCAGCAAATAATTAATGTCCTCTGCATGAACCATATTCCAGAGCATTGAAGGGTTTTTGAGTATATCTTTAGCTTCACATTCAAAAATTTCCCTGCACTGGGGGCTTATATATAAAAATTCATTATAACCATCAGGCCGGCGGTAATAATCGTACAGCACACCGGGTATCGTATTGGCTATTCTTATAAACCGTCTTTCACTTTCCACCAGCGCCTTTTCCGCTTCTTTTCTGTCTGTAATATCCCTGACAAATACAAGCCCGCACAGTTTGTTATCATATTCAATAGGCTCACCTGCTGTTTCAACCCATATTTGTGTACCATCGGCCCTCAGCAGTTTCTGCTCAAAATGCTCATGAACGGACTCCCCCTTTTCAGTTAAAGCTTTCATTCTCTCTTTTGCTTTCTCGTGAAAATCGGGGTGAAAATAATCCAATACTTTTTTTCCTAAAATTTTCGAAGGGGATTCAACCCCAAAAAGTCTACAGGCGGCTGGATTTAGGTAGATAAACGTACCACCCGTTTGAATAAAAATGGGATCCGGCGCATTTTCAACAATACTTCTGAAGCGCTCTTCATTTTTCTTCAATTCATCTGTTTTTTCATCAACCTGTTTCTGCAGCTCTGACTCTTTGGAGTAAAATGATTTAATGATATAAATCAGAGAGAGGAGAAATCCCAGCCCCAGCCCCCATGTTGTAATTCTTATCCTTAATGGGAAAACGTTTGCTTTTTTCCAGCCGGCTGAGATTTTCCAGCTTATATTTCTCAAATTCATGACAGTATCAGCCGGATTGCCTCTCATCTCACCGGATTTCCAAAGTGTTTTGTCATTTTCATTCTTAATCCGGAAAACAAATTCGGCCAGCTTCATATCTTCCAGAGCTTCCGTTATAAGAAGAGGAAAGTCATAGACGCCTATTGTCAGTCCCAGAAAATTGTTATTTTTAAACACTGGCTGCCTTACAACAACACCTCTGCCGCCCTGCCTCAGCTGGAAAGGTCCCTGGACTGTTGCCTCTTTATTCTCTATAGCCATATTCACATAGGGAGCTCGTTTTGAATCGGATTTAAGTACCATCGGCCTCTTTATTGTGATTTCATTGCCTTTCGGAGGGTACACATAAATTACCTTTGTGTTCTCATCGGCATACTGAAGGGCTCTTATCGGCGGATTATATTCCATCAACAGTGAAGCAAAGTATGAAAATTCATCTGCACTTGTATCCGGATTCAAAACAAATAAAGCTGACAAAGATTTTAACGCGTTGAAACGGTTATCTATTGAGTCTTTTAGATTATTCTTGAATACATGAAGCTCATTTTGAAGCTCTAATGATTTTCCGTAGCGCCATTGACTCACTTCCCATCTGTCAATTAAAAAAAGGATGAAAAAACCCAGTAAGCACACTGCAAATAAAATAAATTTTTTAGACATATCCAATTAACGTTTTTATTTATTATACATTTGTTATTTATTTACTGTCAAATATAGTTACTTGTAAAAGGTAGTTAAGGCATTTAAAGTACCAATCGCGCACACAGCTTTATCAACTTTTTTAACTTCAACCTTTGCCTACATTTTTCCATCTCACTTTCTCAAGAGCTTTGAATAAGTACCCCATTCTACCCTTCCCCTAAGATAGGGGAAGGGACTTTCTTCTCCCCCTGGATTAGGGGGAGATACAGAGAGGGGGTACATTTTGTTTTCAAACAAAGTCCCGTACACCTAAAGGTACGGAGCCGCACTTCCTGAATTATCCAAAGCTCTCTTACAGGAGATTTCAATGCAGTCAATCATTTGTTCTGGCTTAAATGAACGGCTTGTTTATCCCGGCTTTTAGACATTTCCCGTGTAATCCAGAATCCTGAGGCAAGAAGCAACACACCTCCGTATATCAACCCCTCGGAAGGAATTTCATTGAAAATCAAAAAGCCTAAAAAGGACGCAACGACAGGTGAAACGATAATGTCAACAAGTGAATAAACATTTGCATTCAATTTTTTCAACACAATCGAAATACCGAAATACGCAAATCCTGTTGATACAACACCCAGCCCCAAAACCCACAAAGCAACCGGCAAATTTATTCCTATTGCAGGATAGGAAATCATTTCAAAAACATCCCCGGCACCGAAAAACACAACGGATGGAGAGAGAAACAAAGCGGCTGCAGTCATCGACCAGGCTATGTCATTACCCGTTTCTGTCTTGCCTTCGTAACGAAGGTATGTGACCATTGCAGCATAAACAGCACCATCCCCCAGCGCAACAAAATTTCCCAGCATGTTACCCCCCTCCAAAGGTTTAGCCAGTATAATTCCGGTCAATGCAAGCACAAAAATAATAATATAGCTTTTGCGTGCTTTTTCACCGAGAAACAGGGTTGAAAATATAAAAGTAAAAAACGGCGCCACACTCCAGAATATTACAGCATTGGCAATAGGAACCAGCGTCATGGCAAAATTAAAAACGCTGATTTGGGTTGCAATCAAAAAGCCTATAACTGCAGTATCCTTCAAATTATCTTTGGGAAATTTGAGCTTATCTCCGGTTGCAATGGGCATCGCCGACATTAAAAAAAGAGCGGCAAGCGCAAGCGCATAAAAATTCAGCGTTTGTATGGGGATCAACCCTTTTGTAAGTTTAACAAAAACCCCTATAGTTGCTTCAGAAAGAGTTATTAAGGCAAGGAGAAAAAACGTTTTCAACATCAGCTCCGGTCATTAGAGTAAAATAATTTAACCAATTACACATTAATTCCATAACAGAATCTGCAGAATAATAGAAGTATAAAATACTTACCGTACAATTCATACAAATTCCTGTAAATTATCCTGCTTTATATACATTTTAAAAATTTGAATTTTTCTGATATAATATAATAAATGCCACAAACAATATGAGGGGGCGCATGAAGCTGATAATCAGAGAAGAACAGGAAAGGGATTTCGATGAAATTTACAGACTTAACCATGAGGCTTTCGCAAGGAGCGAGGAAGCGGAACTTATAAATGAATTAAGGGAAAATAACGGAATAATCATTTCCCTTGTGGCCCTTTTGAGCAACCTCATCGTGGGTCATATTTTATACACACCCTGCAAAATAAATTCACATAAAAACAAATTGACCGGTGCGGCATTGGGACCAATGGCTGTACTCCCCGGGTATCAAAAGAAAGGGATCGGCAGAAAAATGGTTGAAGAGGGTATTGAGATTATATCGGAGGCCGGCTACCCTTTTATCGCTGTGCTCGGTTATCCTGAATATTATTCAAAGTTTGGTTTTACACCTGCAGGTAAACACGGACTACAGTGCCAATGGGATGTAGAAGACAATGCTTTTATGATTCTGCCGTTGGACTCTGAACGCACAGATGAAATTACGGGAACTGTCAATTACAGACCGGAATTTTCAAAATTCGCAAATATCGTTGGGGAGTAATGCGGCATTTGGATGAAAATATTTATCCTGAAATTTTACCGTCGTAAGGGTATCCTCTTTTTGTCCAGAAACCGGGGATTTTAATATCAGAAAATTCAATCTTTTTAATCCATTTTGCACTTTTATAGCCGTATCTGTCAGGGTAGAAAAGTCTCACAGGGAATCCGTGCTTTGGCTCCAGCTTTTCACCGTTTACTTTTAATGCCAGTATATATCTGTCTTTAACTTCTGAGATAGGAATAGATTCGGTATATTTATTACCATAACAGTAAAAATTAATATATTTTGCCTTTTTATAAGGCTTTGCAATCTCTATTATTTTATTAAGACTGACACCTTCCCATTTAAGATCCGGTACACTCCACCCTTCAACACAGTTGAAATCCTCACGGTAAAAAGTGTCCGTCATATTTTTCAAATCGGAATATGTGAATTTCTGCCTTTCTTCGGCTAAACCTGTAACAGATAGAGAGAACTTGTCTATGTCTATTTCAGGTGTACTCCCCTCAACAGTCCTTATCCTCCATGGATTAATAAAATCACCGAGAGCAGCTAAAGCTCTCATCCTGCTGGATACAAAAAAAGCCCCGCTCACCAAAAGATATCTGAGGAAAATTCTTCTATTCATAAATCTAAGATATAGCAATGGGAAATGTTGTCAATTTTTATTTATAACAAATAGAATTTAATAACATTTCGACATAAATAAAAACATCATTGACTTTTGCAAAATAATCTTATATCTGCATTTATAGTTAAGCAGATACGCAGAAATTGTTAATATATAGATAGAGATTCCTCGGTTCCACTTCGTTCCACTCGGAATGACATTTTTCCCGGACGAGGAGCCAGAAAACTGTCACCTCGACTAAAGCGGAGAGGTCTCTACTGTAAGAAACGATATAGCAAACAAATATGCAAGTATGCTTATTGTTTAAACTGCACTTGCACCTGTTTAAATTTTTGTGGGGAGAGTAAAGATGACAATTAAAAAAAAGCTATTATTTCTATGTACTGGTAATTCGTGCAGGAGTCAGATGGCTGAGGCGTACGGAAAAAATTATCTGGAAAATTATAATGTCTATTCAGCCGGACTGGAAAAGCACGGGCTTAACCCTTATATGCTTAAAGTGATGAAAGAGGACGGTTACGAGATGCAGGGGCATTATTCAAAGACACTGAATGATGTTAAGGATATAGACTTTGACGTGGTTGTTACCGTCTGTGGTCATGCGGGCGAAACATGCCCGATGTATTTAAAAAAAGCACGGATAATACACAAGGGTTTTGAAGACCCCGCTTGGGCGACAGGGCGCGAAGAAGAAATACTCGGGCAATTCAGAAAAGTACGTGATGAAATTAAAAGTTATATAAAAAACGAATTGTATAAAATTATTTGATTACAGGAGGATATGATGGCTAAAGAATCCGTTGCAAAAAAAATGAGTGTTCTGGACAGATTTTTAACGTTGTGGATATTTCTTGCAATGATAGTGGGTGTATCTTCCGGTTATTTTTTCCCGGGAATTGCCGATACAATAGATAAACTGAGTGTAGGAACTACGAATATACCCATTGCAATAGGTCTTATTCTGATGATGTATCCTCCCCTTGCAAAAGTAAAATATGAAGAGCTGGCTCATGTTTTTAAAAATGTGAAAGTGCTGGCTTTGTCACTCGTTCAAAACTGGATAGTCGGTCCTATACTTATGTTTTTATTAGCTGTGACTTTTCTGTCAGGGTACAATGAATATATGATAGGTCTTATACTTATCGGACTTGCCCGATGCATTGCGATGGTAATTGTCTGGAACGACCTTGCAAAAGGTGATACGGAATACTGCGCAGGGTTGGTGGCTTTTAATTCGGTATTTCAGGTGTTGTTTTTCACGGTGTATGCATATGTTTTCATAACATTTCTGCCCTCCCTATTCGGATTTGAAGGCACAATTGTTGATATCTCAATGTCTCAGATTGCCAAAAGTGTTTTTATTTACCTTGGTATTCCTTTTATTGCGGGAATCTTATCCAGAATTATCGGACTAAAAGTCTGGGGAAAAGACGCTTACGAAAACACTTTTATCCCCAAAATTGGCCCTCTGACATTGGTATTTCTACTTTTTACTATACTGGTGATGTTTTCTTTTAAAGGTGAGTACATCGTAAAACTTCCTTTTGATGTGGTCAGGATTGCAATTCCATTACTATTGTATTTTGTGATTATGTTCCTCGTTTCCTTTTTTATGTCATACAAAATCGGCGCGACGTATGAGCAAACCACGACCCTAAGTTTTACTGCCGCTTCCAACAACTTTGAGCTTGCTATCGCCGTGGCTATATCCGTTTTCGGCATTAATTCCGGGCAGGCTTTTGCCGCTGTTATAGGGCCGCTTGTGGAAGTGCCCGTGCTGATCGGTTTGGTACATGTGGCTTTAAGATTTAAAGAAAAATATTTCCCCTTTGCGGTGAACACTTTACAGGGTGTTTGCCATGTAAAGGTAAAGCCTAATGACTAATTATCTAAATAAAAATGTTTTAGCTTTAGAAGGAGGATTGCATGTTTAATAAAATATTAATCCCAACAGATTTTTCTGAAGCATCGGATTGTCTGCTTGGCTGCGCTTCGGAACTTAAGGAAAAAGGACTTGAAGAGGTTGTTCTGGTTCATTCCGTGTTTGTTGCAAACACCACCGGTTTAGAGGAAGTTTTGAAAAAGGAAGCTGCACCGGAGCTTGAACGTCAGAGAAAAATACTGGAAACTAAAAATCTAAAAGTTATTACGGAACTGGTTTCCGGGATACCCTCTTACCAAATAGAACAGGTTGCTTCCAAATATGAAGTTGATGCTATTTTGATAGGTTCCAAAGGCCGGGGGCTGTCAAAATATGGTATAGGCAGTGTATCTTTTAAGCTTTTGCAAATTACCAAATTCCCCGTTTTGCTTGGACGGGTAAAAGCAGTGGGACAAGGTGACAGCTGTAATATGGCCGCATTAGTAAATTCGTTAAAACATATAATATTTCCAACTGATTTTTCAGAAGCAAGCGACAGAGCATTCTTTTATCTCAAAAATATAGTAAGGGAAATGGAATCTGATGTTACAGTTATTCATGTGTGCAATGAAAGAGATTGTGCCGGCCAATCGGCAAGAATACGAAAAGAACAGGACAGCTTTGTAAAAAAGAGACTTATCGAAATCAAGCAAGATCTCTCTTTTGCAAACAATTCCGTAAATGTTGAATATTTAGAAGGTATACCTTCAGAAAAAATTATCGAATTAAGCCGGGAGCCTCAATCCCCCTTGATTGTTATGGGAAACCATGGAAAAGGTTTTATAAAAGCGATGATACTTGGAAGTGTAGCAAACAGAGTAGCAAGAGATGCAGAAAGCCCTGTATTGTTTATCCCGGCAAAACGTTAAAAGCTTAAATAATGCAACACATTGGTCTGCAAAGCCATAGGCTTAAACAAGAAAAATAAGTAATAAAAGAAAGGAGATGTTTAATATGAAAAAGATAACAATTTATGAGCCGGCTATGTGTTGCCCTACCGGCCTTTGCGGCGTTAGTATTGATCAGGAGCTGTTAAGAATATCGACAGTATTAAATAACCTAAAGAAAAAAGGCATAGAAATTGAGAGATATAATTTAACTAATTCGCCGATGAAATTTATGGCCAATCAGGCAGTAAACAAAATGATTAATGAAAAAGGTGTTGATGAGTTGCCTTTTACCCTTGTTGATGATGAAATTGCAATTACCGGTAGATATCCAACAAATGAAGAAATTGCCAAATTATTGGATATATCTGTAGACTTGCTTGAAGAAAAGTCTACAGAGACAAGTAAAAATTGTTAACAAAAAGGTGAGTAATGATTCAAAATTTTAATCCACAAGAAATTAATTTGACCAAGTATATGTTTTTTACAGGCAAAGGGGGAGTTGGAAAAACTTCAATTGCCTGCGCTACAGCTGTAACGCTTGCTGATAGTGGCAAAAATGTCCTGTTAATCAGCACTGATCCGGCGTCCAATTTGCAGGATGTTTTTAATACGGAACTTAACAACAAAGGGGTTACACTTGAAGAGGTTCCAAATCTAACTGTTGCGAACCTTGATCCGGTTCAGGCAGCAGAAGAATACAGAGAAAGCGTAATCGGGCCGTACAGAGGGAAACTTCCGGAAGCCGTCCTGAATAATATGGAAGAGCAGCTCTCAGGCTCCTGCACTGTTGAGATAGCAGCATTTAATGAATTTTCAAAATTCATCACAGACGAAGAGATTCAAGCTAAGTATGATAACATTATTTTTGATACTGCACCTACGGGGCATACCCTTAGGATGTTACAGCTTCCTTCAGCATGGAGCAATTTTATCAGTGAGAACACCCATGGTGCATCCTGTTTAGGTCAGCTTTCAGGACTTGAAAGCCAAAAAGAGATTTATGAAAAGGCTGTTAAAACCTTGGCAGATGGAAAACTAACAACACTTGTTCTTGTTTCCCGTCCGGAAACATCACCTTTACAAGAGGCCCAAAGAGCATCAAATGAACTGGCTGAAATTGGTGTTGAAAATCAGATGCTTATAATCAATGGAGTTATGGCATCTTATGATGATGAAATATCAGAAAGTCTATTCAGGAAGCAGCAAAAAGCAGTTGCAGATATGCCTGAAAAACTGAAATCAACCGTTACCTACAAGGTACCGTTAAGAGGATATAATGTTACAGGGATAGAGAATGTAAGGTCACTGTTAATAAAAGACAACTTAAACGTAAGTGATGAAAAAATCAAAACAGATTCCATTCCCGGACTTAAGGATGTCATTGATGACCTTTATAACAGCAATAAGAAAGTAATCTTTACCATGGGCAAAGGTGGAGTAGGAAAAACAACAATCGCTGCAGCTATCGCTTTAGGATTATCCGGTCAAGGGAAAAAAGTGCATTTGACTACAACAGACCCTGCGGCACATCTGCAATATGTCGCCACTGAAACCGGTGGTATTAGCATGAGCCATATTGATGAGGAAGCTGAACTCGAGAAATATAAAGAAGAAGTACTTTCAAAGGCTAAAGAAACCATGTCTGAAGAGGATTTGGCTTATGTTGAAGAAGATTTAAGATCACCTTGTACACAGGAGATAGCTGTATTCAGGGCATTTGCTGAGATAGTAGAAAAGGCGGAGAAAGAGATTGTGGTAATTGATACAGCACCCACAGGACATACGCTGCTGTTATTGGAATCCACCCAAAGCTACAACCAGGAAATAGAGCGCTCAAAGGGTGATATCCCGGAATCTGCGAAAAAACTGTTGCCAAGACTTCATAATTCTGATGAAACAGAGGTTATTATCGTAACTCTTCCGGAAGCTACACCGGTCTATGAAGCAATGCGATTGGAAGAAGACTTGAGACGTGCCGGCATTAATAATAAATGGTGGATTATTAACTCCTCGCTATACCAGACAGGAACAACCAATCTGATGCTGTCAGCAAAGGCAAGTAACGAAATTGAATGGATTAACAAAATTGACTCTCATGCAAACGGAAACTTTGCTGTTATTCCCTGGGAGCATGATGAGATAAAAGGCGAAAAGTTGAAAGCCGTGTTGGCTTAAGATTTAAGTGGGTAAATATCGTAAAAGATATTTTATAAAAATTCAGGAGGTAATGAAAATGAAAATTACAGACGAAGCTAAAACAACACTTGAAGAGGCATTCGCTTCAAATAATTCGGACTGTTTGAAAGCTATGGTGCAACAATCATGCTGTGGCAGCGCTCTTGCATTTAGTTTAGGCAAACTGGAAGAAGGAGATGAGCCTACAACTATTAACGGCATTCCGATATTAATGGATGATGCAGCAAAGGAAAAAGCCGAAACAATCACGATAGCAGTACAAAATGGAGAATTAGTGATTCAGGATGAAGCATCACAATGTTCCTGTTAATAACCCATATTTTTAAGAACCTCCCTTGGGTTACAAGGGAGGTTCTTAAAAATGGTGATTTGTAAAGTATCCGCTGCTTTGCGATGGCCATTGTCTGAAATGACCTTCCAAATAGTTTACCACGTTAATCCCAAAACAACTTCATAATTCAAGCATATTTTTTAACCAGGAAATAAACTGGTGGAAGGGAAAAACAACCTGCATATTTCGATATATATAAAAATATGCTTGACATTTCTCTCTATGTGCATATTATTCTTTGTCAGGTGCAGAAACAAAAGGAGGAACTGATGAAAGAAAGAAATAAATTATTAACCATTTTGCTCATTTTTGTCTACGTTTATTTTGTTGATTTTAATACTCCGTCAGTTTCCAGGGCAATTTTGGAAGGTTTTTTTATGCTGCAGGAATATGTCAGGGAGCATACACTTACCTGCCTTGTGCCGGCGCTTTTTATTGCCGGAGCTATGAGTGCCACAATTTCTCAGGCGTCTGTAATAAAATATTTCGGAGCTGAAGCCAAAAAAATAGTATCTTATTCAGTTGCATCAGTATCAGGAGCTATACTGGCTGTTTGTTCCTGTACAGTCCTCCCTCTTTTTGCAGGTATCTATTCCAGAGGGGCCGGACTCGGACCTGCAATGGCTTTTGTTTACTCCGGACCCGCTATAAATATTCTGGCAATTGTCTTAACTGCAAGAGTTTTAGGTTTTGAGATGGGACTTGCCAGAGCAATCGGTGCTATAGCATTTGCAATAATTATCGGATTATCAATGGCTTTTATTTTCAGAGGAGATGAGAAAGAAAGGCAAGATAGTGCACCAAAACGCGAAATAACTACAGAGGACGGACACCCGGTACAGACATTTATATTTTTTATAGCACTAATAGGTGTGCTGATATTTGCCACATGGGCGAAACCGGCTTCTGATGGAGGCATCTTTGCCCTGATTTTCAATTATAAATGGCCTTTAACTGCAGTTTCACTCGCTGTTGTCATCATTATGGCATTTACAGGAATGGATAAAGAAAAAAGAGTTACCTGGATAGACGAAACTTGGGGGTTTTCCAAGCAGATTTTGCCCCTACTTTTCATAGGTGTCATAGTGGCCGGTTTTCTCCTCGGACGTCCTGGGCACGAAGGTATAATACCGTCACAATATGTTGAAGGGCTTGTCGGGGGCAACAGTCTGTTTGCCAACTTCTTTGCATCCATTGTCGGAGCATTCATGTATTTTGCAACCCTTACCGAGATACCTATTCTACAGGGACTTATCGGCTCCGGGATGGGCAAAGGTCCCGCTCTCGCCCTTCTGTTGGCAGGACCGTCACTCAGTTTACCCAATATGCTGGTGATAAGGAGTGTAATCGGAACCCGGAAAACGGTTGTTTATGTTATACTTGTTGTAATAATGTCTACAATAGCGGGTATTATTTACGGAACGTTCTGGGGGTAATGAATAATGACTTTTAATAATCACCAGGAAGCAGAAGAAAACGGACATAATCATACAGATGTAAAAAATATAAGCTCAACCAGGCTGTTTTGGGTAATTGTTCTGAATTTTGGAATTACCCTGGCTCAAATAGTGGGCGGGATTATATCAGGAAGTTTATCGCTCATATCTGATGCACTCCATAATTTTACTGATGCAATTTCAATTATCATCAGTTATATCGCTATAAAACTTTCATCTAAGGAAACCAGTCTGATACATACTTTTGGACTGAAAAGAGCAGAAATATTAGCTGCTTTTATAAATTCTGCAGCACTTGTCGGCATCTCCTGCTATCTTTTTGTGGAAGCAATTAAAAAATTTATCTCTCCAACTCATATTACAGGCTCACTGATGCTGATTGTTGCAATCATAGGTTTGGCTGGAAATTTAATAAGTATATTTTTGCTTGAGTCCCATTCGAAACAAAATATCAACATTAAATCAGCATATCTGCATATGCTTGCAGATGCCATAACCTCCGTTGCTGTCATAGCGGGGGCGATAGGAATAATCTTCTTTAAAATATACTGGATAGACCCTTTATTAACAATTCTTATAGGTTTGTATGTGCTTAAAGAGAGTTACTCCATTTTAAAAAAATCCACGCATATATTGATGCAGGGGACACCGGGGGAAATCTCCCCGGAAGATATCAAAACAAATATAGAAAAACTGGATAATGTAAACAATGTGCATCACATTCATCTGTGGGCTTTGAATGAAGATGATATCTTCCTGGAAGCTCATGTGGAACTGCCTGATGTCATGTTAAGCGAAACATGCGAAATAAAGGATAAAATAGACGAAATAGTAAAAGAGTATAACATTAAGCATACCACCGTTCAATTTGAAACGGATGTATGCTATAACAAAAACATATTAAACTAACAGGAGGAAATTATGAAAATCAAAGTATTAGGCCCGGGGTGCAAAAACTGCGAAGCACTTCACCAGGCTACACTTGCTGCGGTTAAAGAACTTGGCTTAGATGATGCCGAGGTGGAATATGTAAAAGATATAACCGAGGTAACCAAGTATATTATGGCTACACCCGGTCTTGTTGTGGATGAAGTTGTTGTTCATGAAGGCAAACCGCTGCCTACGGCAAGTAAAATTAAAGAAATCTTACAAAAAACTAAAACATAAATTTGTATTGAGGGCATTATTATGCCCTTTTTCTGATACACAGGAATTTACAGAGACCTTGGCCTGTTCGGGAAATGCGGCTAAAGATGCCTTGATTGGTTATTCGTGAGACGATTAATTGTACTAAGTGATAAGTACTAAGAAAGAATGAATAGTACTATTTCCCGAGCTCCCTAACTCACACCTCACTATTTCACTACTTCTCTAACTTCACCAATAACCGATAAACTATTAAAAAATAACTAAAATACCACTTTGCAAATACTTAGAAAAATTTTTCTACAAAGCAAACTCTTTTCCATCTGTAAATATATCTTACACGACTGTAAAGAATACTTACATATCCCATTTTCTATCATCTCATAACTCCCTGCTGTACATGCATTTAGCAATTTGAATGCTTTGGCATCGATATTGCAACAGTTTAATGTGCAAATACCCAGTAAACGTTTAATTACAAAAGGAGGTAACATGAAAATCCGCAGAAGAGAGTTTCTCAAAGCCAGTGCGGCGGTTGCCACAGTGACAGCCTTAGGCTGCGGCACAAAGCTGAATGCACTGGAAAAAACTGACAAAACCGTAAGCCCTTACGGAAAAAACAAAGGCGAATGGGTTCCCACAACATGCCAGGGATGCACTACATGGGATCCGGTTCAGGTTTATGTGCAGAACGGACGCGCCGTAAAAGTCCGTGGTAATGAGTACAGCAAAATGAACGGAGGTTACTGCTGTGCAAGAGGTCACTTAGGTCTGCAGCAGGTTTATGACCCGGACAGAGTAAAGGTTCCTATGAAAAGAACCAATCCGAAAAAGGGCAGATTTGAAGATCCAAAATTTGTACCGATTTCCTGGGATGAAGCACTGAATACCATTGCAGACAACATGATGAAACTCAGAGATAATGGAGAGGCTCATAAATATGTTTGTTTCAGAGGCCGTTACACATACACAAGAGACATTATTTATTCCTCAATGACAAAAATATTCGGTTCATCTAACAATATTTCTCACTCAGCCCTATGTGCCGAGGCTGATAAATCAGGACCATTCTTTACGGAAGGTTTATGGGATTACAGAGATTATGATCTGACAAATACCAAATATCTTGTATGTTGGGGTGCTGACCCTATCAGATCCAACAGGCAGGTTCCCACCGCGATAAGCAAAATCGGCAAAGTAATGGATCAGGCTACTGTAGTTTCTGTTGACCCTACCCTTACAACAATAGGTGCAAAAGCCAACGAGTGGATGCCTGTAAAACCGGGTGAAGACGGTGCACTTGCTGTAGCAATAGCTCATGTAATTTTAAGGGAAGGTTTATGGTACAAGGAATTTGTCGGTGATTTTGAAGACGGCAAAAACAGATTTAAAACTGGAGAAGAGGTCGATGAAACCACATTTAAGGAAAACTATACAAGCGGTCTTGTAAAATGGTGGAATATCGAGCTGAAAGATAAAACACCGGAATGGGCTGAAAGAATAACCGGTGTAAAAGCTGACCAGATATACAGAGTGGCAAGAGGAATGGGAGCAGCTGCACCAAAAGTAGCTGTATGGCTTGGCCCCGGAGCTGCAATGCATATTCGCGGAACTTACAGTTCTATGGCTATCCATGCACTGAACGGGCTAATGGGCTCAACTGACAATATAGGCGGCCCTATGGCTAAGATTTCTCCCCCATACAACCATACACCAAGCATAAAAAAATATCAGGATACCATCTCCAAGAATAAACCTCATGTAAAAATAGATCAGAGAGGATATCTGAAATTTCCATCCCTGAAAAAAGGTGAATCCGGCGGCGGCGTTGTGACAAATAATGCAGCTGACGGTATACTTCAGGAAGATCCGATGGAAATCAAAATGGTTCTTGGCTATATGAACAATTTCAATTTTTCCGGAACAGAAGGACAGAGATGGGATAAAGCATTGGCTAAGGTGCCGTTTACTGTTCACCTGACTACACATGCTTCAGAATTTTCCATGTTTGCTGACATTGTGTTACCGGCTGCCACCACAACATTTGAAAAGTGGGGATGGCTGAAAACGAAAGCAAACAGGATAGGAACCGGTACTATTCTTCAGCCTGTGGTTGAGCCGATCTGGGAAGCTAAAATAGATGAATCGGAAATCCCTTATATGATAGCTGAAAAGCTTGCCGAAAGGGGCTTTGATAATTTGCTGGAATATTATCAGAATGAGTTCAAGGATCCTGATACAGGTAAAAAGCCCACCAATGAAAGAGAATTCGCTGAATATGCAACAAAATACTACCTTGCTCCGATGTGGAAGGGGCACGACAAAGGCGGCGATTCCTTCAAAAGCTGGGAAGAATTCAAAAAAATCGGCGTATGGAATTCCGATCCGTATCCTTACAGAAAACGCTGGGGTAAATTCCACACAAAAACACATCAGTTTGAATTTTACAGTGAAACTCTGAAAGAAGCTTTGGGAAAACATGCAAAAAAACATAATGTAGACGTTAACAAAGTTCTTGAGGTTACAAATTATACCGCCCGGGATGAAAAAGCTTTTGTGCCCCACTATGAAGAACCTTATAGATATGGAAGCAAGAGTGCATACCCTTTTACTCTTATCGATACAAAATCCAAATTCAACAAAGAAGGACGAAGTGCTAACTGTCCGTGGATGCAGGAATTCAGAGTGTTGGACGTGGGCGACGAACGCTGGGATAACTTTATCAAAATAAATCCAGCTGATGCAAAAAGACTTGGCGTCAAAAATGCAGATATGGTAAAAATAACCACCGTTGTTACTTCAAGAAAAATCAAAGTAAAACTATCTGAGGGTGTGAGACCGGGAACAATGGTTTTAACTTACGGACAAGGGCATTCAGCATACGGCAGAATCGCATCCAAAAAGTTTGCAAAGGAAGCGTTTGGTGTAAACAACAATGACCTTATGCCTGCTGATTATGACCGTCTTTCAGGTAGTACAGTAAGGAACGGCGGCTTTGTCGGTGTACGCATAGAGAAAGTATAATAAAATTTTTTATAAGAGGTGAATTATGCAATACGCAATGGTCATAGATTTGCACAAGTGTGCCGGATGCGGAGCATGCGGCATAGCTTGCAAAACAGAAAACAATACGGATAACAGGAAAAACGGCCAGGCTTACAATTGGGCTGATTTCACAACAAAGTGGAGCGGGAAGTTCCCCGATGTAAATTATGAGATTATACCCGTGCTTTGTAATCACTGTTCCAATGCTGCTTGCGTTGAAGTATGCCCGGTTACTCCTAAAGCTATGTTTAAAACGGATGCCGGCATTACTATGCACAATGATGAGCGCTGTATAGGCTGCCGCTCATGCCAACAGGCATGCCCTTACAGCATAATGGATCTGGACAAAGAAGACAGCAATGCAACTTCAGTGATCAGCTTCAATTTTGATGGTGAGAAGACTCATGAGATGTATCATGATAAAGAAGAAATGATAGCCGGTTGTACAGCTTCGGGTGCTGAAACTGCTTCAAAAACAGGGGCAACACCTCCCTATAAAACAGAATACAAGCATCCTGACTATGAGGCTGTAAGAAGACCCGGTATCGTGGAAAAATGCATTCTCTGCGAGCACAGACTGAAAGCTGGTGAAGAACCTTATTGTGCAGCTTCCTGCCCTGCAAAAGCAAGAATTGTAGGTGATATTGATGATCCAAACAGTGAAGCGGCTAAGCTCCTTCAAAAATACAGATATTGGGTGAGAAAACCTGAAGCGGGTACAAAACCCAATGTTTACTACATCAGGAGTTTTAAAGCCAGGTCATAAAAGAAAAAGGGTGGCTGAGCCACCCTTTTTTTCATAAGAAACAGTAACTTTAATTAATGGAGGAATGATGGCTTCTAATACAAAAACTCTCTCTCATTTTGCAATTTTTGGTAATATGATGCATATTTTATCGGTTCTGATGTACACACCGAAAGAAGGGATATTAAAGGAAAAGAATCTGATCGATAATTTCATTGAATATGCCGAAGATTTAGAAGATGATGAATTGGTCTCAAAAGTATGTAATATTAAACAGTCTCTGAATGAAGAATCCGAAGAAAACCTTGTTGCGGATCACGCCCAGCTTATGGTAGGGCCATTCGAACTATTGGCTCCACCTTACGGCTCAGTATATCTTGAAAAAAACAGAAAAGTAATGGGCGATACCACCATGGAGGTGGGACAATTTTATTTTGACTGCGGACTGGAAGTGGCTTCCGATTATAACGATCCGCCTGATCATATAGCAGTAGAAATGGAATTTATACATTTTCTCTTTTCTGAAATTTACAACAGTTTAAATGAAGATAAAGTAGAAGACGCTGAAAATTATAAAACAAAGCTCAGAGAATTCCTGGAAAAATATTATTTTCCATTTTCCGAAAATTTTGCCGAAAAAATTAAAGACAATGCTGAAACAAATGTTTATAAAATAACAGGAGATGTTATATTACATGTAAATAAACTTTTAAAAAATTTTTAAAGAGAGAGTAATGGCAAATGTACTTATAATTGATGATGACGAAGGGCTGTGTTACAGCGTTGAGAGAGCCCTTCGTAACATTCACAAGGTATTTACAGCGACACATTCCGATTCTGCTTACAATATACTTTCAAACAATCCTATCGATATTGCATTTATCGATCAAAGACTTGGTAAAGAAAACGGCACAGAAGTCCTAAAGGAAATAAAAGGTCGTTTTCCAAAATTACCTTGTATCCTTATGACAGCTTATGGCAGCAGTGAGACAATTCTGGAATCCATCAGCAGAGGTGCAGCAGATTTCATTAGTAAACCTCTGGAAACCCAGGACTTCCTGAATCTGATAGAAGCAAATCTTATACAAAAAAACTTATGTTCTGACGATTATGTAAACATATCCGATCTCAGTTATTCTGAAGATATCTTTATCGGCAAATCCCCGGAAATGATAAAAATACTAAAAACCGTTGCCACTGTTGCAGCAACAGATTCACCTGTTTTAATAACAGGTGAAAGTGGTACAGGAAAAGATCATATCGCAAAAATTATTCACAATTACAGCAAACGTGCAAAATATCCTTTTGTTCCGATAAACAGTGCAGCTATCCCCAGGAATCTTCTGGAAAGTGAAATGTTCGGTCATGTAAAAGGAGCTTTCAGCGGAGCTTACCAATCCAAAAAAGGGAAATTCGAAGTGGCTGACAAGGGTACAATTTTTCTTAACGAAATTGGAGATTTGCCCGCAGGGCTTCAGGCAAAACTTCTCCATGTATTACAGGACGGGTCTTTTGAAAAATTAGGCGAGAATAAATTGAAAAAGGTTGATGTCAGGTTAATTTCAGCAACTAATAAAGACCTTAATGAAAAACTTGAATTCGGATCATTCAGAGAAGACTTGTTCTACAGATTGAATGTTTTTAGTATTCATTTACCCCCGCTAAGAAAACGTAAAGCAGATATTGTTGAGCTTGCAAAGTTTTTTATTAAAGAGGCTTGTGAAAATCTTGATAAGGAAATTACGTGTGTGCATAAAGATGTTTTTGATATGTTAACATCATATGACTGGCCTGGAAATATCAGAGAATTAAAGAATATTGTTAATAAATCTGTCATTGTCTCAAACAGGCAGAGTCTTGAACCGGATGATGTGATCCTGCCTGATAGCAGAACGGAAATAGAGGTAGGTGAGGATATAAAAAAGGATCTTTATGACAACTATAAAGAGCATTTTTACGGTGATGCATTACACAGCGTTCTTGAGGATATAGAAAAGGAATTTATAGAAGATGCTCTTAAAGACTGCCACGGCAATGTTTCCAAAGTTTCTGAGTTGTTAGGTGTAAGCAGAGTAACCCTCTATGATAAGATAAAAAAATATTCCATAAAGATTTAGTCTGAGTAATAACAGTGATACGCATGAATTAGTATTAAGTATTAAGTACTAAGTATTAAGTATTAAGTACTAAGTATTAAGTGTTCAGTGTTAAAAAGCAGGGGTAAATTTTTTAGAAATATTTATTAATGCATCCGCCGGTTACAAATTAACAAATATACAATTCAAAAGTTTATTTTAAAGATTGTTATTCTTCATGTGCCGTGGGTGCACTGCTCGGAGCATTCTCCCTGGTTTATTTCAATACGAAAACCGGCACCGTACTCCGTTTCCAACAATTCAATTGTACCACTCAAGCTTTCAACAATTTTATCGCACATAGCAAGTCCAAGGCCGGTACCCGTTTCCTTGGTGGTAAAAAAAGGCCTGAAAATTTCATCTTCTGATACTTCCTGAAGTCCGGATCCGTTGTCGAAAAATTTGATAATTAATTTGTTTTCAGATAAATAGAAAGATATAACGACTTTTTCAGCACCGGCTTCATATGAATTTTGCATAAGAATTTCAAAAACATGCGCCAGACTTTCCGGATCTGTATTAATTATGTGGTGTCCTGAGTACATATACTCATATTCAATATAAATATTTTCCTGATACTTAGCAAAAGTATCTTTCAGCTGAGAAATAAAATCTTCCAGGTAAATTTCCTGAATTTTGCACTCAAGAGGTTTGGCATAGTCAAGAAAAGCATTTATTCTTTTAACCAGTTTATTTGATTGACTTGACATCATTTCCATATCTTTTTGCAGGTCATAATCACTGCCTTCATATTCTTTGATCAAAGTATCACTTATAAGCTTTAACGACATGATGGGGTTTTTTAGTTCATGAGCCAAACCGGCGGCCATTGTCCCAATTGAGGCGAGCCGTTCAGCACGGCTGATTTCACGCTGTTGTTCCTTTATTTGGTTTACTGATTCTTTTAATCTGTTTGACAAATCTTGTAGTGTATTTTTTAGCTGTTCAACTTCATAAGATGAAAATGGAGGGGTGTGAAGCTTTTCAGGGATTACCATCGGATTTATATTGCTAATTTGATAACTCAACTGCTTCAAAGGATTGGAAAGAAATCCCGCGAGCACTATACCCAGTATTACTCCAATAATAACTATAAAAATATTCACTAATACAAGTCGTGAAACATCAGAAAAAATCCCTTTTTGTATTTCATCCTTATTTAGTACAAAAATTATTTTACCGATGGTTGTTTTACCGGCTTTTATAGACTTATTAATCGTAATATCCTCAGAGATATTATCAGGTATCTTTCTGGTTGCATTGGCATCTGTAAAATAATTTCCTTTGGTATCCAAAACATAGATATTGGAAATAAAATCAAAAGATTTATTGATCTCACTTACTTTGGAATATATCGAATATATATCTTCCAAAAGTATAGCATCTGCAAAATCATCTGCAAAAATATCATACTGGATTTCGATTGAATTGAATACGTTTTCATAAGTGTTTTGATAGTTCGTATAGATTGTAAAACTGGCATTAACGGCTGCCGTAAGAATTCCCAAAAAACCTATCAGCAGAATTATACGATTTGTAAATTTTTGCGGTAAAAATCTTTTAAAAATCATCAACGATTTTCTGCATCTTTCTTATTTCTTCAAAACGTCTTGAATCGGTAGCAACAAATTTATCAATATCCAGACCTTCCAAAATATTTTTACCTCTGGGGTCTTTGTGCATGTTCAGCAAAATTTGCACTACTTTATTATACATCTCTGTGCTGAGTCCTTCCGATGCAACAATTGATGGGGCAGGAAATTCAGGCGATTTATGAATAATTTTGACATTTTTTACCTTCTCAGGGTTTGTTTCTGCGAAATAATCATATATCAGGCTATCAACTGCAGCTCCGTCCACGACTCCATTGTTCACAAGATATATCGACTTATCGTGGGAGTACGTGTAAAAAGTTTTTTGAAAAAAATTTTCATAAGAAACATCAAATTCCTTTGTCACAAGATATTTGGGATAAATTGCGCCGGAGTTGGATAAACGGTCGGCAAAAGCAAAAGTTTTTCCCCTAAGATCTTTAACATTATCAATGTTATAGGATTTATTTGTTATAATATATGACCTGTAAGTGCTCTTGCCGTCGATTACCGGCGTTACCATAAGTTTGTATTCATTATCCTTCAGGAAGAAAAAAGAACCTGTGCAAACCAATGCAAAGTCAACTTTGTTTCTTACAATAAGTTTATTCATATCGCTGTAATCTTTTTTAAGAACTGTTTCCATCCGCATACCCAGTTTGTCAGATATATAATCATTCAGGTTTTTATAAAGTATAAAGGTTTCCTCGGGAGAAATCATGGATGCGATGCCGAACCTCAGCTGTGCCTGAGAATTAAAACTTAAAAAGAATAAAGATATCAATAAAAATAAAAAAAGCTTTTTCATAAGAACACTCCTGTAAATATTATACAATATTTACTTATTTTGCCAATAAAAAAGAATTAGCAACTTTTAAAGAGCAGTGACACGTAAAGCATAATGCGTGATCGAGTAGTTAGTCAAGTTTCGCACTTGCACTTTTTATAAGTCATTGCGAGGAGTGAAAACGACGAAGCAATCTCCCTATTTTTCTTGTTTTGAGATTGCCACAACCCTGTTTCCACAGGGTTTCGCAATTACAAAACGAAGTGCGAAACTTGAATAGTTATTTATAACAACTTACAGGGTTTAGCAGTTGTGAAAATTGTTGCAATTATTTCTTGCAATTTTCGGGAATTCCTCTTGCAACTTTGTCCATTTTTAGTATGCAACAAATAATTTACGAAGATACTCAAACTGAGTGATTAACAATAATATACCACTCAACCAATATGCTAATAACAGCTCTTAAAAAATGGGAGGCGACAAAAAATATAGAATACATAAAAACAGACCGAACACTCAAATATAAGTGAACTAATTAATTTTTTGTTAACATAATTATTTTTCGTTTCAAAGCATAGCAAACCTATAGGATTTATCAATATCCATAGTTCAGAATATTGCCTTTTTTGTATATAAATATATGCATATTCATATAATATTTTGATATCAAATGATTTTTAGCTCAAAAATAGTATTGACAGATTTTATCCTTTTGTCATAATTATTCTACAAAATAATGGGAGGTACATGTATGCTCAAGAATCTCAAGAAACTTTTTATTTTACCATCCCTGCTATTTGTTTTATTGATAGCAGGTTGTGCAGTTCCGCAAAAAGCTGCAGAACCGGCAAAAACAATGAGTGTCAAGGAGAAGGTTGAAGCTGCAGGATTTCAGCTGGTTGATTTTGAGTATGTTAACAAAAAGGTAGGCAAAGGACTCCGGGATTTTGATCAAGTCGTCATCATCGATGCCAGACCGGGCAGAAAATACGATTCAGGACATATCCCCGGCGCCATCAACATTCATGACAACCAGTTCAAGGATCATTATTCGAGACTGGAATCTTTGACAGGTGTCACAAAAACAACCGAAATAATAGTATATTGCGGCGGTTTCAAATGTGTAAAAAGTTACCATGTGGCAACAATGCTCAAGGAAAAAGGCTACAAGGATGTAAAGGTATATCTGGCAGGAATGCCCGATTGGTCGAAAAAATCTTACGTTGAAATTTCAGACGATTATGCCGTGAAGCTTTATAAAGAAGACGCCACATTTGTCGATGCAAGACCTGCGAGGAAGTTCGAAGCTGAGACAATACCCGGTGCTGTGAGCATTCCGGACACAAAATTCAAGTTCATGAAAGACAAAAGGCAGAGATATCTTGATAAGCTTCCCGCGGATAAGAAAGCTGCCATAGTGGTCTTCTGCGGCGGCTGGAAGTGCGTAAAATCACATACCGTTTCAGGCATACTGGTTAGTGAATACGGATATGAAAATATTTATAATTACTCAGGTGGACTTCCGGGCTGGAAAAAGAATGGTCATCCCACCACAAAAACCGGTGGTACAATCGAAAAAGCAGAAAAAAAAGATGAAGCGGAAGCTCTGAAAAAAGGAAAAGAGGAAGGTACTATTGATAAGGATTACTTCAAGACCTTAATAGATGACAGACCTGACAACATTCACATTGTTGATGTGAGAAGCCCTGAGGAATTCAAACAGGGGCACGTTAAAGGTGCTATCAATATTCATGTAAATGAAGTTTACAAAAAAGGATGCGATGCAGTTATTAACAAACTCCCGGAAAACGGAAATATTGTATTTATGTGTTCTGCAGGCGGCAGATCAAGCGAGCTGTATTACGCTTTACAGGATATGTGCGGCTACAAACAAATGGACAGACTGTACTATCTGGATGCCCATGTTAGCTACGAAAGCGGCAAATGCACAATAAAATAAACACATCTACCTATAAGCCAAAAAAGGCAGCCAAACGGCTGCCTTTTTTGTTATAGCAATCTTTTAAAATTAACCTGCTGGTTGAGACAGTTCGGTGAGAACGCCGTTGGCAGATTTCGGGTGAACAAATGCCACCAATTTATTATGCGCTCCTTTTACCGGCTCTTCATTTATAAGTTTCATTCCGTCTTTTTTCATAATATCAAGGGACTCAGATACATCGTTTACTTCATAACATAAGTGATGAATGCCTTCCCCTTTCTTATCTAGGAATTTGGCAACAGGGCTGTCTTCACTTGTGGGTTCAAGCAGCTCAATATTGGAATCTCCCAGCTTAATAAAAGCCACTTTTACTTTTTGGGAGGCAACTTCTTCATATGAAGTCACACTAACACCCAAAGTCTCATAAAACCTGACTGCTTCTTCCAGAGATTTCACCGCTATTCCGATATGATCAATTTTCTTCAGCATATCAAACTCCTAATTGAGACCTTTGAATAACTCCATAATTGTCACCCTGTAGCATCTTCGCTAAGCGAAAATAAATTTGTGTAAACAACCACTTGTTTCAGGGTCTCATAACATATTGATAATACGAGATGCTGAAATAAATGATTGCCTACGGCAAATTTATCCGCCTATGGGCGGATGCCACAGCATGACGTAATTGTATAATTCAAAGGTCTTAAGTACTTAATTTTGCAATCAGCTGATTAACAAGCTTAGGATTTGCCTGACCTTTTGTTTTCTTCATCACCTGCCCCACAAAGAAGCCCTGCAACTTCTTTTCTCCGTTTTTAAAACGCTCCAGCTCATTGGGGTTTTCTTCAAACACCTGTTTTACAATATTTTCCAACTCAGAACTGTCGGAAATCTGGGCAAGATTTTTCTCCTTAACAATTTCAGCGGGAGATTTCCCGCTTTCAAGCATAATCTCAAAAACATCCTTGGCTATTTTTCCGCTGATAGTATTATCGTCTATCAACTTTACAAGCTCAGCAAGCATCGATGGTTTTACTTCAACATCAAAAATATCGCAGCTTCTCTCATTAACGACCCTTAAAATTTCTGACATAATCCAGTTTGCTATTATTTTGGGATTGTTATGACTTTTAATGCACTCCTCAAAATAATCAGCATATGTTTTAAAAGAAGTCAGTACCTCCGCATCATATTCGGGGAGACTGTATTCCTTTTTAAAGCGGGTCTTCCTTTCATCCGGCAGTTCCGGCAATTTTTCTCTAACACGCTCAATCCAATCATCATCAACTTTGACAGGTATCAGATCCGGATCCGGAAAATACCTGTAATCGTGGGCTTCTTCCTTGCTTCTCATAGCAACCGTTATATTTTTGTCAGGGTTCCACAATCTCGTTTCCTGAACGATGTGTCCGCCTTCGTTTAAAACTTTAGTCTGGCGCTTAATCTCATACTCTATTGCTTTCTGGACATTCTTAAAAGAATTCATATTTTTGATTTCTGTTTTTACGCCGAACTCCTCCTGCCCTTCAGGGCGTATAGAAATATTGGCATCGCACCTGAGAGAGCCTTCTTCCATATTACACTCGGAAACGCCGGCATACTGCAATATCGCCTTAAGCTTCTGCAGATAAGCTTTTGCTTCCTCACCTGTCCTCATATCAGGCTCACTAACAATCTCAATAAGAGGAACCCCAGTCCTGTTTAAATCCACATAAGAGGCGGAATAATCACCGAGATTCTCACCGTGAATGGATTTACCGGCGTCTTCCTCCATATGAATTCTGGTAATGCCAATCTCCTTGGAATACTCCTCCAGGTTGATTTTCATTTTGCCGTTCAGACATAAAGGAAGCTCATACTGCGATATCTGATAACCTTTTGGCAAATCCGGATAGAAATAGTTTTTCCTTGCGAAAACACTGGATTCCTGAATTTCACAGTTAAGAGCCAGCCCTGCTGTCATTGCATATTCCAGAGCTTTCTTATTAAGCACCGGCAATACACCAGGCATTCCCAGGCAAACCGGGCATACATTGCTGTTCGGTTCCGCTCCAAAGTTGGTGGAACACGAGCAGAATATTTTTGTATTTGTTCCCATCTGAACATGTACTTCCAGTCCTATCACAGCCTCATAATTCATCTATAACCTCACTACAGTTTTAATTGCTTGTTGTCCCACTCCTGCATATCCAAATAAGAGATGTAACTCATATCTCCCCTGTAAATATATACCCAGGCAGTAACCGCTTTGGGCTGCCTATCTGCATAATCGTTCCCCTCATCAGGTAAAATCCACACTGTCTTACTTATTCTATCAAGGTATCTTTCAACATTATCCAGCACCATAAGAACATCGTTCACATTAAAAACGGTAACCAGTTCACCGTAAACTATTGAATTTTCATCATCCAGCAGCGCCGGAAAAGTTTCTTTATACATGGCCATCCTGCCGTAAGTATACGCTCTGTTCTTAAAAAGAACATTCTTAGAATACATGCTGTAGAAAGGGCCGTCCGATTTCAATGAACCGTAAAAAAATATCTTGTCGATAAAATCCATCCGCTGATTCCTCATTGAGCATCAAATTTTTTATTCAAATTCCGGAGGTATTTTTGTGTGCCAATCCGTATTTTTCTGGTAACAGTCTGCAATTTCAAGAATCTTCGCCTCGTCAAAGTAATTACCGAGTATCTGAAGACCTACGGGAAGATTATTGCTGTCAAAACCGCATGGTATTGAAATACCGCATCCGCCGAAAAGATTCAGGGAAAGGGTAAAAATATCGCTCAAATACATGCTCAAAGGATCCTCCACCTTCTCACCAATCTTGAAGGCAGTTGTAGGGGAAGTTGGTGCTACTATAGCATCAACTTTTTCAAAAGCATCAAGAAAATCATTTTTGATAAGCGTCCTGACTCTCTGCGCCTTCAAATAATAAGCATCGTAGTAGCCGGCACTTAACACATATGTACCAAGCATTATCCGTCTTTTAACCTCATCGCCAAATCCTTCCGAACGGGTTTTCACATACATATCTGCCAGGTTCTCAGCCTCAGCTCTGTATCCGTATCTGACACCATCATAACGAGCCAAATTACTTGAAGCCTCGGCCGTGGCAAGTATATAATATACAGCCACTGCATAATCTGTATGGGGCATACGTATGTTAACAATTTCTGCACCAAGGGTTTCAAGATGTTTTACAGCCTCTTTTACAGCTTTCTCAACTTCAGGGCTCAGACCTTCCTTGAAATATTCTTCGGGGACACCGATCTTTATCCCATTCAGACTATCGAGCTTTTTCTCATAAGGTTCGAATGAGCCTTTGGAAGCAGAGGTGGAATCGTTTTGATCGTGTTTACCGATAATCTTCATCAACTCTACACTGTCCTGAACATTCCAGGTCATAGGGCCGATCTGATCAAGACTTGATGCAAAAGCCACCAGACCGAATCTTGAGACTCTGCCATAAGTCGGCTTAAATCCGGCAATACCACAAAAGGAAGCCGGCTGCCTTATCGAGCCTCCCGTGTCACTGCCCAGGGATGCGGGAATCAGGCGCGCACTCACTGCAGCTGCGGCACCGCCGCTCGAACCGCCGGGAACCCTTTCAATATCCCAAGGATTTTTTGTTTTGCCAAAATACGAAGATTCACAGGATGAACCCATGGCAAATTCATCCATATTAAGTTTCCCTAAGATAATAAAGCCTTCTTCTTTCAGCTGCCCTGCAACAGTTCCGTCGTAAACGGGGTCGAAATTCTCCAGAATATGGGAGGAACAGGTGGTTCTCAAACCTTTTGTTACCATATTGTCTTTCAAAGCTATCGGGATTCCGGCCATCGAAGGCAGTTTCTCACCGCTACGCCTTTTCTCGTCTATTTTTTCCGCTTCGGATAGTGCATCCTCATTAATGGAAACAAAAGATTTAAGTTTGTCATCGTACTTATTGATTCTATCGAGATAAAACTGCACAAGTTCCTTTGAAGAAATTCTGCCGTCCTCCAGATAAGACTTCAATGTCTTCAAATCTGCATTCAGTAGATTCATCAATAACTCCTGTAGATTTTATTAATTTTCAATAACTCTGGGTACTTTAAAGTGCCCCTGCTCTTTATCCGGAGCATTTTTGAGCGCCTGCTCATTGTTAAGCTGTTCCTTCTGTTCATCCTCTCTGAAAACATTGGAGAGATCAAGAGCATGTGAAGTGGGCTCAACATCAGAGGTATCCAGCTCATCCAGCTTATGTATATAATCAAGAATATTGTTGAGCTCATCGGTAAACCGTTCGGCTTCTTTTTCAGAAAATTGCAGTCTGGCAAGATCCGCTATATGCAGCACATCTTTTTTATCGATAATTTTTGACATCCTCATCCTCCGCTTTATTGGTTAACCGAATATCCATTTTACGCAAAATTTACAGGCTGTAAACAATAAGTACCTAAAATATTTCCAGACTTTCGGCAAGCATTTTTTTGAGCCCTGAACTCTGGAAAAAAACATCTGCCTTTACCTTATCCCCCACTCCTTTAACATTAAGGACAATTCCTTCACCGTATTTGCTGTGAAACACCCTTGTATTGGCTTTTAGCTTTTTTTCATAATCTTCCGAAGAACTGATACCTGCCTCCTGTTCATCATTATCATTCATTTCCAGCTCGTCCAGAAACATCGAAGGTCTGCTAAACTGCCTTTTACCGTAAACCATGCGGGTATTGGTATAGGTAAAAATAAGATTGCTTTTGGCCCTGGTAATACCTACATAACAGAGCCGCCTTTCCTCCTCCAGCTCCCACTCGTTATCCATGGAGCGGAATAACGGGAACAGCCCCTCTTCAAGACCTGTCAGAAATACCGAATCGAATTCTAGTCCTTTGGCTGAATGAAGGGTCATAAGACTTACAGAATCCCCGGCACTTTCGTCAGTGGACGTGGTCAGTGTAGTCGTGGCAAGGAATTCAGACAGATCCGGCTCTTCATAGCTTTCATCAAAAATAGCTGCTGCATTAATAAGCTCGTCTATATTGTTTATCCGTTTGTTCGCATCATTCTGTTCTTCAAACTGTTTCAGATAATTACCATATGAGCTTTCCTTCAGGATAACCTTAATCTTGTCCGCTATATTTTCAAACTGCTGCATTTCATCAAGGATATCAGTATAAAATTTTAAACTTGCGGCGGTTTTCCCCTTTGAAAGAGAAGCGATTTCTTTTGCTGAAGATATAAGATCCGAACCGTTACCGGTTGCATAATCGATTATTCTCTGAATAATTACGTTTCCTATCCCTTTGGGCGGATTTTTGGCAGAACGCTTCAGAGCATCTATGTCATACGGGTTGTCCGAAAGTTTCAAATATGCAAGGATATCTTTTATCTCCTTTCTGGAGTAAAAACTGATGCCGCCGATAACTTTGTAAGGTATCCCCCTTCTGTTGAGTTCCACCTCAAAAGTTCTGGACTGGGCGTTGGTCCTGTAAAGGACAGCTATTTCAGCGGGAGAAATTCCCTGATCCAGCATACGCTCAATCTCATTAATAACAAAAGTTGATTCGTCCTGCTCATCATGACATTCTTTAATCATGATATTTCCCATTTTATCGATCACCGGAGAAAGGTTTTTGCCCTTTCTGTAATTATTGTTGGCAATAAGTGTATTGGCAGCAAAAAGGATGTCAGGGGTACTTCTGTAATTTACCGTTAATTTAATAGTTTTGACATTTTTAAAGTGCTTGTCAAAATCAAGGATGTTACGAATTTCTGCTCCTCTCC
>Ga0208664_100011_pt1 | contig 114597 bp, 107 predicted proteins | sample Wag42014_10_20_FD_187332 | JGI IMG/M metagenome (GOLD analysis project Ga0208664, IMG submission 187332) | Deep subsurface shale carbon reservoir microbial communities from Ohio, USA - Utica-2 Time Series 2014_10_20 (SPAdes) (version 2) ... | reverse complement strand
AGCTATTTGACTATGTTAACTGGTATAATAACCACAGAATCCACGGGTCGTTAGATTACCTAACACCTGTTGAATATAGATATTTAATGTTCGATAAAAAATTGTTTTAAAAAGGGTTGACAATCCATCTTTTATTAATGGACCAGCCAACTACTTTTCGTGAATAAAGATCTATTACTACAGCTAGGTAAAGCCAGCCTTCAGCTGTGGGTATATATGTAATATCTGAAGCCCAAACTTTGTTAGGCTTAGATACATCAAAATTTCTATTAAGCAAATTCTCTTTTAACGGTAAGTTATGATTTGAATCAGTTGTCTTTTTGAATTTCTTTTTCTGAATTGCTCTAAGCCCCATTAATTTCATCAGTCTCACAACTCTTTTTATATTACAGTTATGGCCTTCTTTTACCAGCTGACGATGTATTCTTGGACTTCCATAACGGCCGCTATGTTGCCAGTATATTTTAGCTATTTCTAGTTTCAGTTTCTTATTTTCAATTTCTCTTTGACTGGGTTCTCTATCTAGCCAATCATAGAAACCTGACCGGGAAACTGCTAATACCTGGCACATTTTCGTCACAGGAAATTGATCTCTGTGGTCCCGGATAAAACCGTATATTACTTCGGTTTTTTCGAAAAGATGCCCACTGCTTTTTTTAATATATCACGTTCTAATTTAGTTTCTCTAAGTTCATCTTCAAGCTCTTTTATTTTTTGCTGTTCGGGTGTTAATTTTTGATTACCGTTACCAGGAAAGGCATGTTTTCCTTTATTTCTATATTCTCTACGCCAGCGATTGAGATTACCATAATTAATACCTAGATCTTCAGCAATTTCTTTAACAGATTTATCAGAGTTGAGACTGAGTTCAACAGCGTCTCTTTTGAATTCTTCAGTGTAACTTCTTCTTTTTCCCATTTTGGGCACCTCCTGAGTTTATTATATATCTTAACTCAGTGTCCTACAAATTGGGGGAGGCTCAGATCCACTAGAATAAGGATTGAAACAAGCCGATGTTTTCTGATTCCGTAAGAAATATTTTGTTCCAATGACTGATCCACTAGAATAAGGATTGAAACTTAAAGCATATACCAACCAAAAATCTGCTGAAGAATGTTCCAATGACTGATCCACTAGAATAAGGATTGAAACAAAAACAAGCTGGTGTTGACAGTAAGACTGCTTATGAGTTCCAATGACTGATCCACTAGAATAAGGATTGAAACAAAAACAAGCTGGTGTTGACAGTAAGACTGCTTATGAGTTCCAATGACTGATCCACTAGAATAAGGATTGAAACAAAAACAAGCTGGTGTTGACAGTAAGACTGCTTATGAGTTCCAATGACTGATCCACTAGAATAAGGATTGAAACAAAACAGAACTTAAGGAAGGTGATAATCCACAGACTATGTTCCAATGACTGATCCACTAGAATAAGGATTGAAACACTTTTTCTTTGGCTTTTTGAGCTTCGGAATCGCTTGTTCCAATGACTGATCCACTAGAATAAGGATTGAAACCGCTGATAATATTAAGTATTACATTTCTACTACTAGTTCCAATGACTGATCCACTAGAATAAGGATTGAAACGCTTTCCTTAGAAAATGCTGTATCCTGTCAGCTGGTTCCAATGACTGATCCACTAGAATAAGGATTGAAACTCTACATAGATCTGATTTTCATATTCGCCATGTTCGGTTCCAATGACTGATCCACTAGAATAAGGATTGAAACCTCATAGCCTGATCTTCATCTCTGGGGAATCTCTTGTTCCAATGACTGATCCACTAGAATAAGGATTGAAACAGATATGAGGTTGCATTGTTGAAAGGTGGTGCTTCAGTTCCAATGACTGATCCACTAGAATAAGGATTGAAACAAAACAGAACTTAAGGAAGGTGATAATCCACAGACTATGTTCCAATGACTGATCCACTAGAATAAGGATTGAAACATATACCGAAAGCCACCTGAAAAACAGTCCAAATTGTTCCAATGACTGATCCACTAGAATAAGGATTGAAACGCAAATTACCGGAGAAATGTCAATAAATAAAAAATTGTTCCAATGACTGATCCACTAGAATAAGGATTGAAACAAGAAAGTGCTGAGAATACTGTTGATCAGACTATAAAGTTCCAATGACTGATCCACTAGAATAAGGATTGAAACGAGTCATTTTATTGCGGGCCAGTTCGACTTTGAAATGTTCCAATGACTGATCCACTAGAATAAGGATTGAAACTATCCAGTTGAAAACGCGGTTTGCTGTCGATTGTCTGTTCCAATGACTGATCCACTAGAATAAGGATTGAAACAGATGTGAATAAACCTGTCTTTTGAAATTATGATGCGTTCCAATGACTGATCCACTAGAATAAGGATTGAAACACCTCAGCCTCTAAAATGAAGGCAGCCTGCAGCATAGTTCCAATGACTGATCCACTAAAATAAGGATTGAAACTTAATGCTTAAATTCCGTCAGCTCTGCAGATTCCGGTTCCAGTAACTGTTCCACTAAAATAAGGATTGAAACAGGCTTTTTCGATAATCTCTCGCGATTCAATATCAAGGATCATAACTGCAGATCCACTAAAATAAGGATTGAAACCAAAGGTGTAATCAATTTAATTTTATTTTTTCAACAAGTTTTTTATAATATAATCAGAAAATAATCAGATTTCAACTGGAGGGATAATCATGCTAAATAAAAGAAAAGATTTAATAAAAGCAGTCTTTATTGCAGACGCACTCTCATTCGGTTCCCACTGGGTATATGATACTGAAAAGCTTGCAGAAAACTATTCAGGAATTATTAAGGAATATACTGAACCAATGGCTAAATTCCATCAGGGTAAAGAAGCCGGAGATTTATCTCACTATGGAGAACAGGCCTTTGCTTTACTGCAGTCTATATCGGATAATCAGGGCTTTGATTTAAAGAAGTTTAGAGATGACTGGGTTGATTATCTTGAAAATAATGAGATGTACATGGATCATGCAATGCAGGATTCGCTGGAAAAATTCAGAGATTCAAATACCCTAGTCGGAGCAGAAAATCATGAACTGGGAGGTATTGCCCGCAGTCTGCCTTTATTTTTAGAAGCGGATATTACTGAACAGGATTTTCTGGACCTGATTCATTTAACCCACAATGAAAAAGTTGTTGATCAGACAGGGAAATTTGTCTTTAGAGTAATACAGGAAGTACTGGCAGGTAAAGACTATAAAAAAGCAATCGAAGACAGTAAAGATTTAAATCAGTTCACTGCAGACAGCTTTGAAAAAATAGGAAGCAAAAACAGTATTGTCGCCAGTGCAGATGAGCGCGGTCAGGGCTGTTCGATCGAGCAGGGCTTTCCGATTGTGCTGGATGTTTTGTGGAATGCTGATAATCTTCTGGAAGCACTGACTATTAACATTATGGCTGGAGGAGATACTTCCGCCAGAGCCATGGTAATTGCTGCAGTAATGGCAGCAGCCGAGGGACTGGATTCCATCCCCGAAAAACTAATAACTGGCTTTAATAAATCTCAGTCTGTAAGTGAACTGCTCACAGAAATATAAAAGGAGCTGATAAATGTGGCAAAAATTGCTTTAATCCATACAACACCGGTTACAGTAAATTCTTTAAATGAATTGCTAAAAGAAAAAGAGCCAGAAATTGAAATAATAAATATCGTAGATGATTCAATTCTACCTGAATTAATAAATAATCAGGCAGATATTTCTCTGGTAGAAGAAAGAGTAAAATATTATATTCAGGTTGCTGCTGATCAGGGCGCAGACTTAATTATGAGTGCCTGTTCTTCAATTGGAGAAATTTTTGACAGGGAAAATGAAAATTATAAGCTGCCAGTGATGCGGATTGACTCGGCAATGGCGGAAAAAGCAGTAAAAAATGCAGAAAAAATTGGAGTGGCAGCAACCTTAGCGACTACCCTTAAACCAAGCACAGAACTGATAAAAAAGAAGGCAGCTGCCAGAAATAAAGAAGTAGAAATCAAGACTGCACTTGCTGATTCTGCCTATCAAAAATTAATGGAAGGTAATCAGGCTGAACATGACAGATTACTGGCTGAAAAATTAAAAGAACTGGCTGCAGAAGTAGAGGTAGTAGTTCTGGCCCAGGCATCAATGGCCAGAGCAGTTTCAATTTTACCTGCTGAAGAGCAGAATAAGTTTTTAACCAGCCCTGAATTAGGGATCCATAAAGCTCTGGAATCTCTTAAATAAATTCTGGAAATCTACTAATAACTTTTTGACCAGTGAAGAACAGCCTCAAAGCTGTTCTTTTTTTCTTTCAAACAAGGAAAAATCTGATAAACATAGAATATATATAATAGATAGAATTATCACTTAATGATAGATTTACTGTCAAAATATGTTATAATAAAAATACAGAAATTATTAGGGAGGCGGTATTTTGAAAGCTTTTAAGGCATATGATATTAGAGGAGTTTATAACAAGGATTTTGATAAAGAAGATGTTTATAAAATAGGTTATTTTCTGCCGAAACTGCTGGCAGCAGATAAGGTTTTAGTTGGCTATGATGATCGGGAGTCAACTCCAGAAGTTTTTGAAGCTCTGGCAGCCGGTATTACTGATCGGGGAGCAGATGTTTATAAGATTGGCTATGCAACTACTCCAATGGTCTATTATGGAACAGCCAAACACGGTTATAAGGCTTCAGTGATGATTACAGCTTCTCATAATCCACCTGAGTACAATGGGCTGAAGATTTCACGAGAAAATGCCCTGCCGGTTGGCTATGATTCCGGACTTAAAGAGCTGGAAGAAATGATCGAAAATGAGGAAGTTAAGCCGGTCGGTAAAAATAAAAAAGGTAATATTTTAGAACATGATTTGAAAGATGAATATATAGAGTTCCAGAAATCATATTTGCCTGATCTTTCCGAGCTGGATCTTTCGATAGATGTTTCAAATGGGATGGTGGCAATTTTAACTGATGCAATCTTTGGTGACCAGCCTCATTATCTCTATAATGAACTGGATGGAACTTTTCCCAATCATGAAGCAAATCCCCTGGAAGCTGAAAATAGAGAGGATTTAAAAGAACTACTCTTAGAAAAAGGTTCAGATTTAGGTCTGATCTTTGATGGAGATGGCGACAGGGTAATGTTTTTAGATGAAAAAGGGAATTTTATTTCTCCTGATTTAATTGTTGCCTTACTGGCAGAATATTATATTAATGCAGGCAAGGGTAAAAATGTACTGTATGACATTAGAACCTCCTGGTCAGTTAAGGAGCATATAGAAGAACTCGGTGGAAAGACACATATGTGGAAGGTAGGTCATGCCTATGCCAAGCTTAAGCTTAGAGAAATAGATGGTATCTGTGGAGGTGAATTAGCCGGACACTATTATTATAAAGACTTTTTCTACTGTGATTCGGGAATGCTGACTGCTCTGGTTGTGCTCAATGTGGCTGCCAGACTTAAAAAGGAAGGTAAAGCTATCTCAGAATATATAGCTGAACTGGATAAATATGCGACTTCCGGAGAGGTTAACTTTAAGATTGAAAATAAAAAAGAAGTAATGGAAGACTTAAAAGACTATTTCTTTGCTCAGAGAAAACCGGAGGAATTTTATGATTTTGATGGCTACCGCTTAGAATATAAAGACTGGTGGTTTAATGTTCGACCATCCAATACTGAGCCCTATTTACGACTTGTTGTAGAAGCTAAAAACCAGGAATTACTGGATGAAAAAATGACAGAAATCAGAGAAGTTATGGCAGTAGAATAAACGCAGATTGGGAATTTTGTTTTGGAATTAAAAAGAGACTTCTTTTAGAAAGGAGCGGGTCCTATGGATATTCCTGTTAAAAAGTGGTATGAGGCTGTGCAGACTCGTTATTCTCAACAAAAGTATATGACAAAGGAGATTAAACCCTTTACTTTAAAATCGCTGGAAAAAAAGATAGCAGAGTTGAATCAAATTTACCCGGAAGTTAGGATAGAAATTTTCAAAAAATCTATTAAAGAAATTCTGCCTGCTTTACAGGGTAAATACGGTAATTTTACCGACTCACCGGCTTTCATGGCCTTTGTAATTAATGATAATGGAGAGCACCGCTGGACAAAGATGGGCTATATTGGTGAAGCTGCTATTTTAGAAGCTACCGCTCTGGGGCTTGGAACCTGCTGGGTTGGTGCCCGTTATGTTCCCGAAAGATCCAGAGTTAAACTCAATTTAAAAAGAGGAGAGCGGCTGGTAGCGGTCAGCCCAATTGGATACTCATCTGAAAATTATAATCTGACCAGACATTTTATTTCTAAACTTTTTCCTCATCGGGACCGAAAAAATGTTAGAGAACTCTGTCCTGATGGTTATGATCCAGACTGGCCGGGCTGGGTAAAAAATGCAATTAAACTTGGGAGTTATGCTCCTTCCAGACTGAACAGACAGCCCTGGCGTTTTTATTATGGAGACAAAAAACTTGCAGTTGACTGTAAGGGTGAGCCTTCTGCTTATAAAAGATTAGAGTGTGGAATTGCACTGCTCCACTTAGAGATAGGTGCCCTTGATGGTGGTACTTCCGGCAAGATTGAATTTGGCGGACTTGGACTTGCTTCTTTTGTTAGTGAAAGTTGAATTAAATAATTATAACTAATATTTTTCTGGCCGCAGATTAATTTCTGCGGTTTTTTCATAATTTCACATATTTATTTGCTAAAGATTTGACTTTTATAATTTATAATAAGGCTACAGAGATAATTATTTTTAGCTTTAGCGGATTTGAATTTAATAATTTTTATTATTACATAACTTTTTGGCAGCCATAAACTGGGAGGAAAAAATGAGCTATAAAATTTACTTGGTTGAAGATGATCAGAATTTAAATGATATTTTAAGTTCTTATTTAAAAAAAGAGGGCTGGGAAGTAAAGACTTTTCTTAAAGGCGAAACGGCAAGAGAGAAAATCACTGCTGAACCTGATCTCTGGATTTTAGATATTATGCTGCCCGATATAGATGGATTTCAGTTGATTTCAGAGATAAAGAAACAAGATGACAATACTCCTGTAATCTTTATTTCTGCTCGTGATGCTGATTTAGATCGAATAATAGGGCTGGAAAAAGGAAGTGACGATTATTTGGCCAAACCTTTTTCTCCCCGGGAACTGGTGATCAGAGTAAAAAATCTTTTAAAAAGGGTCTATGGAAAAAAAGATGAAGAGCAGAGCTATAGTTATGCGGGCTATTTGATTGATTTTAAGGGAAGAAGAGTGGTAAAAAAAGAGGAAAATAGGGATATTGAGCTGACGGCAAAAGAATTTGATTTACTTGGATTTCTTTTTGATAATCTTCAAAATGCTCTCAGCAGAGAACAGATTATTAAAAATGTCTGGGGAGATAATTATTATGGCTCAGACCGAGTTGTAGATGATCTGGTTAGAAGGCTTCGTAAAAAACTGCCGCACGCTAAAATTGAAACTGTTTACGGTCACGGCTACAGGATGGTGAAGCAGTGAATAAAATTCTGGCAAAAATCAAAAATAAACCGCTTTCTTTTCAAATCTGGCTGATAACCGGGGCAGTTTTAACTATTGCTCTGCTTTTATATTCACTTTCCCTTCCTTTTATTTTGCGCTCGATAATTATTTCCGAAAAACATGACAGGCTGGAGGAAACTCAGGCCTTTATTATTGAAGAAGGACATTTTGATGATCTAAACCAGGGAGAGGCTCCTGAAGGATTTTCTTTTCCCAAAAACGAAAGTAATAATGATGGGCCTCCAATCAAGTTTTCGCGGGTCCCCCGCCACTTTATCATCAATCAGGATGGTGAAATTACTGATAATGACAATTTAAATATTGCCGAAAAAATTAAAGAAGATATTTTTAGATCTGAAAATCCAGCGAGTCGTTCTGAGCTTAAAATAGACAGTAATGAGGTTATTTACTATGTTTTTCAGGAACTGGATGCTGCCGGGAAAGAAAAGTATATTGTTTCCTATTTAAGAAGCCGCTACAGCGACAGTCTTTTTAGTGAATTTTTTATTCGCCTGATAATTTCGCTGCTCGTCTTTTTATTTTTAGCCTGGCTGATTTCTATTTTTGTAGCGCGTTATCTAACTAAATCACTGCAGGTAATTAAGATGCAGGTCAAAAAAATTGCAAATCGGGAATGGGATCAGCCCTTAGAGATTGACCGCAAAGATGAAATTGGGGAGCTGGCAAATACAATCGAGTGGCTCAGACAGCAGCTGGTCGAAAGAGATGAAAAACAGCAGGAATTTATTCAGCAGATTTCACATGAAATTAAAACTCCAATTATGGTTTTGAGATCCTATGTTCAGTCCATGCAGGATGGTATCTATCCCCGTGGGAATCTGCAGGGAAGTCTGGAAGCTATGGAAGCAGAAAGTTATAAGATGGAGAAAAGAGTTAAAACTCTAATTGATATCAGCAAAATGGATTATTTAAGCAGACAGAATTTAAAATTAGAAGCAGTAAATATTGACAAATTGCTGGAAAAGAAACTGGAAAAATTAAGCTGGCGGCGCAGAGATGTCAGCTGGTCTTTGATCTCAGATAATATCAAGCTAAAAGCAGATAAAGAAAAATTAGAAGTGATTGTAGAAAATATTATTGATAATCAGTTTAAATATGCTGCTGAGAAAATTAAGATTTCTTCAAAAAAAATAAAAAAAGAGGGAAAGCCTATAATCCAGCTTAGATTCTGGAATGATGGAATAGAAATTGACAGTTCAGAGCTCAAAAAAATCTTTGATAAATTTAAAAAAGGTGATGATGGTGAATATGGCCTCGGACTTGCAATTTCAAAAGTTCTGGTAGAATTACATGGTGGAGAAATTTGGGCTGCCAACGAAGACGGTGGGGCAGCTTTTTATATAAATTTTTATGAAGAATTATAGAAGAAAGCTAAGGTTTATAAAATATATAATGATATTACAGCAACTTTAAAAGGAGGAAGAAAATGAGGATCAGAGAATTTAGTGTTTTAATGCTGCTATTACTGGTTATTTTTTCAGCATCTGTTAGTGCAGCAGAAGTTTTAAGTCTAAATCAGGCTTTAAAGATAGCTGAAGAGGAAAATCTTGATTTAGAAATGGCAGAAATTGAATATCAAAAAGCGGAAATTAATCAGAAAAATTTAGAACTGCAGAATAAATATAATTTTACTGAGGTAAATAAACTGGAAATTAATAAAAACTATTTGAGCACCGAAAAACATTATCAGGATACTAGAGCCAGAATAATAAAATCTATTATTCAGCAGTATACCAATTTATGGTTAACTGAAAAGCAGATCGAAGCTCAAAGCCTGACAACTGAAGCAGAAGCAAGACTCTACAATGAAATGCAGGCCAGATATGAACTCTCACAGATCAGCCGGCTGGATTTGCTGGACCAGTCCAATACTTTTAATGAAGCTCAAAATAATCTGGAAAACTTAAAAAATAATTATCAGCAGAGTCTGCTGGAATTCAAAACTGCTTTAAATTTAAAGGATCAAGAGCTAAAAATTAAAGAACTGCCTGCACCTGAAATCTGGAATATTACTGAAGCTGAGGCAGTGAAAAAGGGTCTGGAAAACAGTAATGACTTAAAAATTGCCGAGCTTGATTATAAGCTGGCTGAAAAAGAATACGCAAAGAAAATAATCGATGCTTCAGATTCTGAACAAAAAATTGCCGGGCTGGATTTAAAATCAGCTGAACTTGCCCTCAAAAAAGCAGAAGAGGGATTAAAAAATAGTATTAGCAAAGCCCATTTGAAACTTAAACAGGCCGAAAAAAATATAGATTTACAGAAAGATAATCTGGAAAGAGCTGAAAGTCAGTTCAATCAGGTTCAAAGACAGTTTGAACTGGGCAGTGTTAATAAAACGACTGTAATTCAGTATCAGGCTTCTTTAGTTAATAGTGAGTATCAGTTTAAAAACTCATATCTAAATTATTATCTGGCCAAAGAAGAATTAGCAGATTTATTAAATATGGAGCCAGGGGTGACAATAAATGCAGTTAATTAATATTAAAACGAAAAATTATTCAATTTATTTTATTACGGGTCTGTTTCTAATCTTATTTTCTCTATCCACTGCTGGCAGCACAGCAGCAGAAATTTCGCTGAAAGAAGCCGTTGAACACGGCCTGGAATACAATCTGGAAATCAGACAGCAGATAAATACAGTTGAAAATGCCGAGCGTCAGTTAAAAACTATTAGAGCTCAGCAGGACTGGCAGATTGAAGTTTCAGCTAATTATAATGAAATTATTGATCAACCAGAAACTAATAGATTAAGCTCAGGATTTACATCTCCTGGTGGTTCTCAGGAAGCTTCGGAGGGAGCTAATACTTCCCTATCAATAAGTAGAAATTTCGGCTCAGGTTTTAATTTATCTCAGACAGCCGAAGTTGATGATCAGGGAGATAGTGATTATACGGTAAATATTGCCTATCCTTTATTTAAGGGAGTCCCAACTGAATCAGAAAAGGCCTATTATGAGCAGGAGCAGAAGCTGTTAGATGCTAAAAACAGTTTAAATTCACTGCTGGAAGAAAAGCTCTCAGCCTGGCTGAAAAATTTTCTTCAGCTGCAGCGGCTGGACAAAAGTCGAGAAAATGCAGAATTACAGCTTAAAACTGCAGAAAAAACTTTAGCAGAAAGCAAAAAATTATATTCAGATTCGCAGATTTCAGAGAGTGAATTAAAGACTGCGGAGTCAGATTTTATAGATGCTGAAAACAGCTTTTCTGAAATAAATAATCAGTTTAAAAATGCTCTTAAATCATTTAAACTTACTTTAGCTTTAAATGAAGGGACAGAGATCAATCTGGAAGCTGACGAATATTTAGAGGAAATCAAAGCTCAGCTTATTGATTATCAGCAGTATGATTTTGAAAAAATGTATCAGAGTTTAACTGCAGCTGATTATGACCTTAAATCTGCCGCAGTTAACTTAGAATTACAGAAAAAACAGCTGCAGTGGTTTGAGGATGAAGGCAGAGCTGAGATTAATTTAAATGGAAGCTATAATCATTCTGCGGAAGTTTCAACTATTGGAGTTAACTTTTCCTATGATCTCTTTGATGGAGGACAGCGCAAATTAAATGAGCAGAACTTGAGGTCCAGGCTGGAGCTGGCAGAAGATAATTATCAAAATTTAAAAGAAAATAAAAAAATAGGTCTGGAAAACCAGCTGAATAAAGTATTGACTGCTGAGAGAAGTCTAGAAAGCGCAGAGTTAAAGCTGGATAATGCAGAAAATAATTTAGAACTTGCTAGAGAGCAGCATCAGGCTGGTTTGATTACAGAAAAAGCCTATAACAAGCAGCAGCTGGCCTTTAAGCAGAGTCAGTTAAACTATCAGCAGGCAGCAGATAATTTATTTATTGAAAAATTGAATTTAACCATGCTTTTAAATAATCAATATCCAGATAAAAATAGAGGTGTAAAATAATGAAAAAATTTCTTAGAAAAAACAGAGTGCTTGCAGTAAGCTTAATTTTAATGGCAGTTATTTCTGCTGCAGCTTTAGGAAACGGATTTTATGACTTTTTTGTTACAAATGTCAGTGCACAGGGCCCAGGTGGGGGCGGCGGCCAGGGAGCTGGAAACCCGGAAATGAGCAAGGAAGCTGCTGCTGAGGAGGAAACTGATAATGCAGCTGAAGCAGCGGCAGTCGAGGTAGCTGAGGTAAAAAAAGATAATTTTTACATTTATACTACTGTTAGTGCCGAATCAGAAGCATCTGAGGAAGTAATGCTCAGCCCCCGAATTCAGGAAATTGTAACAGAAGTAGCAGTTAATGTAGGAGACTCAGTAGAGGCAGGTGACAGGCTGATCAAGCTGGATTCCCGCAGTAATGAAATCAGCGTTATTCAGGCAGAAGCTTCTTTAAAAAGCGCAGAAGCCAATCTTCAGAAAGCTTTAAATGGGCCTCGAGAAGAAGAAATTTCCCGTCTGGAAGCTCAGCTTGAACAGGCAGAATCAGAACTAAAATTGAGAAGAGAAAATTATGAGCGGCAGCAGGAATTATTTGAAGAAGGCTATTTATCTCAGGAAGAGATAGACCAGGCAAATAACCAGCTGGTTGCTGCTCAGAGCAGTTACCAATCTGCTCTTAAAAATCTGGAGATGACTAAAGCCGGAGCAACTAAAGAAGAAATAGCCCAGCTTGAATCTCAGGTAACTCAGGCTGAAGCAGCTTTAGAATCTGCAGAATTAAAATTATCTTATACAGAGATTAATTCCCCTATTGCTGGTATAGTAACTGAAATTAATGCTCAAAGAAGTGAGCTTTTAAGTGGGAACTCTGCAGCTGTGGTAAGTAATATTGATAAAATCAAATTAACTGCCTATATCAGCGAAAATAATATTAATAGTCTGCAGGCTGGAGATCAGGTTATTGTTAATTTTACAGCAATTGAAGCTGATTTTACCGGTCGAATTAAAAGTATCTCTCCCAGAACAGCAGCCAACAGACGCAGTTTTCCGGTAGAAATAATAGTAGATAATCCCGATAATATTATTAAAGCAGGGATGACTTCTCAGGTTTCAATTCCAATTGACAGAGCAGCTGATTCAATAATTATTCCTCAGAATGCTCTTTTAGAAGACAGCAGCGGCTACTATGCCTTTGTTGCTAAAGCTGGGAAAGTCGAAAGAAGAAAGCTGGAAATAAGCCTGGAAAATGAAAATAATGCTGCAGTGAGCTCAGGTCTTGCAGCTGGCGAGAAGGTTGTAACCCTGGGTAAAGAAGGATTAAGTGATGGGGACAGTATTCAGGTTGTTAATCGGGGGGATAACTAATGAAGATCTCCGATATATCAGTAAATAGACCGGTTACAATTACAATGTTAATCCTGGCAGTTATTTTAATTGGTGGAATAGCCTTAACAAGGCTGCCGATGGATTTAACTCCTGAAATGGAAATGCCATTTTTAATGATTAGAACCTCCTACAGTGGAGCAACTCCAGAAGAAGTAGAAGAACTTGTGACCAGACCGGTCGAATCATCTGTGGCTACAATTGATGGTTTGAGCAATTTAAACTCAACCAGTAGTGAAGGCAGCTCAATGGTTTTTCTGGAATTTGATTACGGGACTAATTTAACGGAAGCAAAAAATGATCTCAGAGATTTGATTTCTCGGATCGAGGCCAGGTTGCCCGATGGAGCAGATGAACCGCGAATAATGAATTTTGATCCCAATGCCCAACCGATTATGCAGCTATCTGTTGCTGGAGGTTCAGCAGTTGAATTAAAAAAGATTGCTGAAGATACAATTCAGCCCCGACTGGAAAAAATAGTTGGAGTGGCTTCTGCTGAGGTCTCTGGTGGAAGAAGTAGAGAAATCAGAATCAATGCAGACCAGGAACAGCTTGCAGCCTATAATCTCAATTTAAATCAGATAGCTGCTGCAGTAAGAGCCAGCAATCAGTCCGGTGGTTTAGGCACAGTAATGGTTGGAAATGAAGAGATTTCTGTTCGCGCCCTGGGAGAATTTGAAGATTTCAGTGATCTAGAAAAAATAGAAATCACAACAGCAGCTGGGGATAAAGTCCCGCTGACCTTACTGGCTGATTTAGAAGATGGTTATCAGGAAGTAAACAGCATCAGTTATTTAAATGGACAAGAGAGTATAGGACTTTCAATTCAAAAACAGGGTGACAGTAATACTGTTACAGTTGCTGAAGAAGTTAAATCAGCTGTGGCAGAACTAAGAGAAGAAATGCCCGGGATAGATATTCAAATTACAAGTAACAATGCTCAATATATTGAGGATTCTATCGACTCAGTACTCCAGAACTTTATTATAGGTGGTATTCTGGCAGTAATTATTCTCTTTTTATTTCTGCGCAACTTCAGCAGTACTATTGTAATTGCAACAGCAATTCCGATTTCAGTACTGGCAACCTTTGCCCTGATGTATTTTGCAGATTTGAGTTTAAATCTAATTACCCTCGGTGGTATAGCACTTGGAGTTGGAATGCTGGTTGATAACTCAATTGTTGTCTTAGAAAATATTTATCGGCATCGGGCTCTGGGAGTAGGCCGCCTGGATGCAGCAAAAGAAGGAGCTTCAGAAGTTGCAACAGCTATCAGTGCTTCAACCCTGACTACAGTTGCAGTATTTATTCCAGTAATCTTTATTGAGGATTTGCTGGCACAAATATTTACTCCAATGGCTCTGACAGTAACCTTCTCACTGCTGGCATCACTATTTGTTGCTCTAACCTTTATTCCAATGTTATCTTCAAAGGCCCTGAAGGTTAGTGAAAACGAGTCAGATGAAAATGTTAAAAAGAAGCGTTATGTAAAATATTATCAGAATCTGCTCTCTAAATCACTCAGGCACAGATATAAAATAATTTCAGCCTTTGTTATTTTCTTTATTCTATTTGCAGCTGGACTGGCTGCAGATATAATTCCACTGGAAACTGAATATATGCCGGCCTCTGACCAGGGTTCAATCAGAGTTTTTGCCAATATGACAGGTAATTCAACTGTAGAGTTAAATAATGAGCTAGCTCAAAAACTCCATAACAGAGTCGAAGATATCGAAGAAATTGATCTCTTAACCTCTCGGGTTAACAGTGGTCGGGTCAATATGACCGTAGAATTAATCCCACTGGAGGAGAGAGAAAAAGATGTAGCTGCAGTAGCAGAAGAAATAAGAAATAGAACCCGTAATATTCCGGGGGCTTCAGTTAATGTTTCCGCAATGACCTCAATGATGGGTGGAGGTGGAGGCGGAATGGGAGGAACTGCTGTTGAAGCTCAGATAAAAGGTCCGGATTTAGATACCCTACTAACTCTGGGAGAAAATGCTGAAAATCTAATAACAGAAATTGAAGGAATTCGAAATACTAATTTGAGTCTGGAAAAAGGAAATGAAGAAATCCATGTTAAAATCAATAAAACTCAGGCTCAAAATTATGGTTTTACTGACAGTGATATAATATCTTATGTCAATATGGCTTTAAGCGGCAGTACCATCAGTCAGCTAACTGAGTCAGGAGAAGAAATTGCTATAGTTCTTAAACTAAAAGATTCTGAAAGTACATCTTTAAGAAACTTAGAAAATATTAACCTCTTTGGTTCAAATGGGACAACAGTTCCGCTTTCTCAGCTGGCAGCAATTGAAGAAGGAAGAGGTTATTCTTCGATTGCCAGAGAAAATCAGCAGCGCTATATTTCCTTAAGTGCTGATATTTTTGAGCGCCCCTTAGGAGAGGTGCAGACAGAAGTTGAATCAGTAATGGATTCAGAGCTCAATCTGCCTTCAGGTTATACAATTAGCTATGGTGGAGAAGCTGAGGATATGGCAAGTTCATTTTCTCAGTTATTTATAGCAGCAATACTTGCAGTTGTCCTTGTTTACATGGTTATGGCTTCTCAATTTGAATCACTAATTCATCCTTTTGTCATTATGTTTACAGTGCCGCTTTCAGTTGTAGGAGCTGTACTGGGGCTGATAATCACAGATACAGCCTTAAGTGTTAATGGACTAATTGGTGCCATTATGCTGGTTGGAATTGTGGTTAATAATGCAATAGTGATGATCGATTATATTAATAACCGTAAAACTCAGATGAGCAGAAAAGAGGCAATTTTAGAAGCTGCTCCAATCAGACTGCGCCCTATTCTGATGACAACGCTAACAACAACTCTGGCCCTCGTTCCGCTTGCGCTTGGAATTGGTACTGGTGCTGAAACTCAACAGCCGATGGCGATTGTTGTAATCGGAGGTCTCTTATTTTCGACCATCTTAACTCTAATAATCATTCCGGTTGTTTATGATATTGTTGATGAAATAAGAAATAAATTTGTCAACTGGTTAAGAAAAATTGTTCATAAAGAAGAGGCTCTGGAAGAATAAAAGATAATAAATTAATCATTCTAATATCCCGGTTTTGCCGGGATATTTTTTTTGCAGAGATTTAGATTTAAAGTTAATTTGATATAAATAATAAATTCACAATTAAATCAAAAAGGATTTAGTAAATCAATCTTGAATAATAATTAAAGAGGTAAATTAATAGAGAAATAAAAGGAAATTCAATTTTAATTATTAATTGGGGGTAAAAAAATGCAGTACAGAAAGATGGGTAAACTTGATGTTGAAGTTTCAGCGCTTGGTTTTGGAGCAATGAGACTGCCGATCAATGGAGATGATTCTTCCAACATTGATGAAGAAGAAGCTATTAAAATGATTCGTTATGCAATTGATAATGGGGTTAATTATGTAGATACAGCCTGGCCCTATCATCAGGGGGAAAGCGAAAATGTTGTAGGTAAGGCCTTAAAAGACGGCTACAGAGATAAAACTTACCTGGCAACTAAATTACCAATTTGGGAAGTCGAAGAAGAAGCAGATCTGGATAAGTATCTGGATAAACAGCTGGAAAAGCTGCAGGTAGAAAAAGTTGATTTCTATCTTTTACATGCCTTAAATGCAGAGCGCTGGCAGAAGATTAAAGATTTAGATATTATTGAATGGGGAGAAAAGAAAAAAGAAGAAGGTAAGATTGAATATCTCGGCTTTTCTTTCCACGACAGCCATGATGTATTTAATGAAATTTTAGACGGTCATGACTGGGATTTCTGTCAGATTCAGTATAATTATCTTGATACAGAATATCAGGCAGGTATGGCTGGCCTTAAAAAAGCATATGATAAAGGTACAGCAGTTGTAATTATGGAACCTATTCGCGGCGGCTGGCTGGCCCAGGAACCACCAAAAGCAGCCAGAGAATTATTCGAATCTGAAAATGAAGAAAGAACTTCAGTCGAATGGGCTTTACACTGGATCTGGTCTCAAAAGGAGCCGGGAGTAGTTTTAAGTGGAATGAGCAATATGCAGCAGCTTAAAGAAAATCTGGAGACTGCTTCTGAGTCAGAAGTTGGTCTTTTAACTGAGTCCGAGTTTGAAATGATGGAAAAGGCAGCTGAAGAGATGCGGGGTCCAATTACCTGTACCCGCTGTGAATACTGTCTTCCCTGTCCTGAAGGAGTTAATATTCCCGAAAACTTCTTTAAATTCAATCAGGCCAAATTGCTTGACAAAGGTGAAAAAATGGCTGAAGAATATTATGAGATGGATGAAACAGCGAGAGCAAGCAACTGTGTTGAATGTGGGCAGTGTGAGCCTCAGTGTCCTCAGAACTTAGATATAATTGACTTATTAAAAGAAGTTGATAAATATTTTGCTGATTTAGCTTCTTAAAAAATTAAATTTTAAAATGTTAATGTTAATGGTACCGGGCACCTGGATAAAATCTCCAGGTACCCGGTACCATTTTTTTTAACAGATTTTCAAAAAAGACTTGACAAAGAAAATTAATAGGATTATACTATGAGTGTACCAGCTGACTAGTGCACTATTAAATTTGGTTGGAAGGAGGGAAGATATGGATATTAATTTCAACGCAGCCTATCCAATTTATGAGCAGGTAATAGAAGAGATAAAAAAGGAACTGGTTAGAGGTGAGCTGAGACCGGGCGAAAAATTGCCATCACAGCGTAAACTGGCCAAAAAAATTGAAGTAAACCCCAACACTGTTCAGCGTGCTTACAGGGAGATGGAGCAGCGGGGACTTGTGGAAACAAAAAGAGGAAGAGGGACTTTTATAAAGGATGATGATCAGGTGATGATAGAAATACGAAAAGATATGGCAGAAACAGCAGTTAAGGAATTTATAGATGAGATGATTTCACTCGGCTTCAAGCAGGATGATATTGTCGAAAAGATAAATGATAATTTAAAGAGGAGGGACCAGGATGAATGAAAATATAATTGAAATTAAAGGATTAAAAAAGAAATTTCCTGGAGTTCAGGCACTCAAAGGAATTGACCTCAAGATACCGGCCGGAATGATCACCGGGATTGTAGGGCCAAACGGCAGTGGTAAATCAACAATGCTTAAAATAATTTCTGGCTTAATTGTTAAAGACAGCGGTCAGATTGAAATTAATCGCAAAAATAAAGAGCAGCATTTGATGCAGGATATCGCTTTTTTACCTGAGATCAATCATCTTTATAAGTGGATGACTATTGCCGAGATGATTAAATTTCATGAAGAGCAGTACAGTAATTTTTCTGCTGCTAAGGCGGAGGAACTTCTAAAATTTATGAATCTTAAACTGGAGCAGAAAATCAACAACCTTTCTAAAGGAATGGCTGCCAGGCTAAAGCTGGTTTTAGTTTTAAGCCGCAGTACTGAAGTCGTTATTTTAGATGAACCTCTGGCAGGAATTGATCCGGCTTCCAGAGAGAGAATTTTAGAAACATTAATTGGAGAATTTGACAGTGAAAATCAGACGATTATTCTGGCTACTCATGAGATAATCGAGGCAGAAAGATATTTAGATCATGTAATTTTTATCGAAAACGGTGAACTCTTACTATCTGCAAATGCTGATGATCTAAGAGCAGAAAAAGGTAAGTCTATTAGAGAACTAATCGGGGAGGTATTTGAATGAAAAGTCTAATTTCCTTAATCAAAAAAGAAGTCAGACAGTTAAATATTTTAATTATAGTTTCAACACTAATTATTGCTGCCTGGGAATGGTTTTTAATCACCAGGACTGAAAATTGGCCGCAGGGGTTGAGCTTTGGACTCGGTTTTATTCCTCTCTTTTTTCTGCCGCTGATTATGCTTTTTCTGGCCTATAACTCATACCGCAGTGAGTGGGGAGCAAATACAATTTATCTTCTAAAGATTCTTCCCCGCCGAGGTTATGAAATTAATTTTGCCAAAGTTTTTCCGGCCTTTGCTTATTATTTAATTTTAAGTGGTGCTCTGATTTTAGTTAACCTATATTTTCACCAGGGTTTTCTGGAACAAGCATTTCGTCAGGCTCCGGAAATGCTGGGGAGAGAAGTATTCAGTGAATTTTTACTTCTTGCTTATCTCTCTTATTTAATAACTGGAATCCAGATTTATCTGATAACCCAGTTTTCTTACCTGGTGGCCACATTTTTTAACCGTTTTAGGCTTTTAATCAGTATTCTGGTCTTTATTTTGAGTCATTATTTGATTTTAAGAATTGGAGGCTTTTTAAACTACCTCTTTAACTGGCTGCCGGATTTTCCACTATCAATTTTTACAGAGACCCCGGCTGGAGTTAGTGAAACGACAATCTATATTGGCTCTGCACCATTTATGGTAATAGCAGTTATTATGATTGGTCTCTTTTTCTTAAATTCCCGGTTGCTTGCTTCTGATGTCGATGTTTAAAAGGAGGAAAAAATGAGTAGAAAACAATTTGTAACTTATCTTTTAATAATCTTAACTCTGGTGATGATTGTTGATATCAGATATGTACGCTCTGATAATCATTTATTTGAAGGATTTATTACCGAATCAATTGAAGAATTGATTGAAATGGAAGGTGCTGTTTTTCAGAATAATTTTGACAGTGACAGTATTAAGGCAGAAAAGGATGGAACTTTAAATTTAGGAGCCGAATTTCTGGCTGAAAATGAAGAGCTGAGCAGTTTTTACCTAAAAAACGATTTTGGCAGTATCGATCTTAGAGGAACTGATAATCAGGAAATAACTATTGATTATACTCTTAAGGTTCACGCTGAAGATACCGAGGCAGCAGAAGAATTTATCAAAGATTTAAAAGTTATTTATAATCTTGAAGGTGAAGAAATTCAAATAGCTTTAAATAAGAGTCAGACTGCTACTCCGGATTTAATCAATGTGGTAGAAATTGATTATCAGATCAGTGTTCCGAGAGAGTTAAAAGCTGAACTAAGCAATAAATACGGCAGCTTAAATGTTGCTGAATTAGAGTCTGAATTAGAGGCCAGCAACCGCTACGGCAGTACAGATATTGATAAAATTAATGGCCCAGCGGTAGTTAGTTTAGATTATGGAGAGGCTGAAATTAGTAATCTTGGTTCTAGTCTGGATTTAGAAACAGCCTATACAGAAAATACTGTTCGCAATATAGCTGGGGAATTCCAACTGGAGAGTGCTTATGGGTTTAACAGGCTTGAAAACATTGAATCTAATTTAATAATCGACAGCCGCTATGGTGGTGCAGAAATCAGCCGGGCTAAAGATGTAGAGGTCAACAGCCGCTATACAGGTTTTAGTTTTGAAGATATCAGCGGTAAAATAACTGCAGATATAGAATACGGTGATTTGAGATTAAGAAATATTTCTGATCTGGATTTAGAGCTCCGCTATGCAGACTGTACTATCGAAAGACTCAGAGATTATGAATTATATAATTATGACCTCAGGGTAGAGTATGGTAATATAGAGGCCGATTTAGGTGGAGTGAATTATGATAATCAGGAAGAATTAAGCTATCAGGGAGCTGAGGCTGAATATGAGATTTTGATTCGTTCCGAATACGGTGATATTGAGATCAGATAGTTTTTGTTCTTATCAGGCAGTTTATGATATAATTAAACTGCCTGATAGGAGTTGATTAAATTGTTAAATAAAAAAGTTAAATTAATTTATAATCCGGCAGCTGGAGACAGATCTTTTAATTCTTATCTGGATAAGTTTTTAGAGAAATTTCAGGCTGCCGGTTTTAAGGTAGATATTTACCGCAGTATGGAGCCGGGAGATTTTGGAATTGGTCTGGAAAATATTGACGAGAGTTTTGAAGCGGTAATTGTTGCCGGAGGAGATGGTTCTGCCAGCGAAATGGTTGATCTGATGCAGAAAAATAAAATTGATCTACCGCTGGGTATTATTCCAGCAGGAACTGCCAATGATTTTGCTTCTTTTCTCGGGATGACTCAAAATATTGAAAACAGTGTTAAAAGAATTTTAGACTGGAAAGTCAAAGAAATTGATGTCGGCCGGGTTAATGGCCGCTATTTTTTAAATGTCTGTGTTGGCGGAATCATTTCACAGATTGCCCATGGAACTGAAACCGAAATGAAAAATAGACTGGGCAAAGTAGCTTATTATCTGCAGGGATTAAAAGAATTGCCCAATATTAGATCAATGCAGCTTGAAATTGAAACTTCTCAGAAAAAAATTGAGGGGGATTTTTTAGGTTTTTTTGTTTTTAACAGTAAAGATGCCGGTGGTTTTAAAAATGTTGCCAAACTGGCCTCAATTGATGACGGCTTATTTGACCTTTTAGCAGTTAAGACCGGTAATATTCTAAAACTGAGCTCAGCAGCAGCTGATCTATTTAATGGTAAGGAAATTAAAAATGAGAATTTGATTTATCTTCAGGATAATTATTTTAAAATCACCTTAAAAAACAGCAGCAAAGAGCAAAATTGTGATATTGATGGTGAAAAAGGACCCGCATTTCCCTTAGAAATTGAGCTGGTTCCTGCCGCTCAAAAAGTTTTTACAGCTTAATTAGTCCTGATGCAGGAAAAGAGCTTTAAACAGCTAATTATATACTAAGATAATCACATTTTGCCCTGCTGCCAGGTAAGAGCCTCTCTAATTGCACTTTGAGCTTGGAGAGGTTTTTGCCATTTAGGCAGGAAAAATTATTGAAACAGATTAGAAAAAGGAGAATTTAAATGTTAAAATGTCAAAAAATTTTTAAATTGAATAAAATAATCTTAGTTTTAATGATTATTTTTTTTACTGCTGCACCGATTCAGGCTCAGACTGAAAAAGAGATTGAATTCTGGACAATAAATTTAAAAAATAGTTATCAGAACTACTTTCTCAATAAAATTAGTCAGTACGAAGCAGATAACCCTGAAATAAAAATAATCTGGGAAGATATCAGTTTTTCTTCTATTAATCAGCAGCTTCGTTATCGAATAGCTGAAGGCAATGTACCGGAAGTGGTTAATTTATCACCTCAGTTAATGGCTTCACTGCTTAAAGCAGAGCTTTTATTTCCAATTTCAAGTTTAGATAAAAATTACAGCAGCAGTTATTATCCTTTATTATGGGAAAATGGCAGCTATCAGGAACAGTATTATGCTTTTCCCTGGTATTTAAGTTCTAAATTAATGGTTTTTAATCAAGAAATTTTTAAAATTGCAGGACATAATCCAGCAGAAATTCCGGAAACTAAAACTGAATTATTTAATCTGGCTGAAAAAATAACCGAGAAGACTGGTGTCTACGGACTAATGCCCCAGATTAAAATTCAGCATGAATTTCTGGAAGCAGGGATAGATCTATTTAAAGTTGAAGCTGGACAGACTAAGGCTGCTTTTAACAATCAAAAGGCTGTTGAGATTATCAAAAATTATCAAAAACTGGCTGCAGAAGGAGTTATTCCAGCTGACAGTTTAAGTGCAGGCTTTAATATTGCCCTGGAGCGTTATCAGAATAACGATCTTGCTATTTTATTTACAGCCCCTCAATTCTTAAGCCAAATTGAGTCAGAATCAGTTTATTTAAATGATGTGACAGCACTGGCAGCAGTTCCAACAGCAGCTGAAGGAGTTATTAATGCTGCTCTAATGAATCTGGTAATTCCTAAAGGAGCTGACCATAAAAGTGAGGCAGCCGACTTTGCCCATTTTATTACTTCAGCAGAGGCCCAACAGGAATTTTCTCAGCTGGCTTCAGTGCTGCCTTCTGCGGTGATAGAGGAATCAGCTGAGTTTGAAACTGAAGAAATAATCTTTAGGAAAAAAGCAGAGGAATCATTAAGCAGCTCAGCTCAAAAAATATTAAGAAAACAGCTTCCGCGATATCAGGATTTAACCCTGGTACACCCCAGAGCTGATCAACTAATCAAAATCATGGAAGAACAGTTTGCCAGAGCTTTTGCCGGTAAAATTACAGCTGAAGCGGCTTTAAATATTATGGAAGAAAAATGGAATCAAATTTTAGCAGAGGTGGACTGAAATGAAAAAAAATAAATTTTCTATTATGTTGCTTTTAATTATTATTATTCTGGCAGCTTTCTCTTCAGCTGAAGCTTATTATAAGCCTGAAGAATACAGAAAGTCATTATTAGCAATCAGAGATGTAGAAAGAATACTGGATAAACTGGAGGCAGATTTAAATCAGGCCCAAAATACTTTTAGAATAATTCCTGGAGACAAAATCACATCTGAACTGGCAGTTATTGATAACAGTTATCAGAAAATGATAAACAGCTATCAAAATCAAAATGACTCAGATGTTGAACTTGAGGCCCAAAAAATTAGTGCTCGGGGAAAAAAGCTCAGGCTTGAAATTATTGAATCTAAGCCTGTTCAGCTGCGGGCTTTCTGGCTGGACAGTGGGACTTTTGCAGAGCTGAAGGGGAGAGCAGGAGTGGAAGCTTTCCTTGATCAGGCAGCAGAGGCTAATTTTAATGCTATTTTTCCAGAAACTTTTTACAAAGGGATGACAGTTGTTCCCACCAATGAGCTTATGGTTCAGGATCCAAGGTTTAAAAACTGGCAGGAGGATCCTCTGCAGGTTTTAATAGAAGCAGCAGAAAAAAGAGGGATTGAAGTTCATGCCTGGGTCTGGGTCTTTAATGAAAATACAGCCGGTAAGCCGGGAAGAATATTAAGAGAAAATCCTGACTGGGCAAATAAAAACAGAGCCGGCGAAATAGTTAGCTATCACAATTCGAGCTGGCTTTCTCCAGCTAATAGTGAAGTGAAAAAATATCTGCAGCAGAGGTATCAGTACCTGGTTAAAAATTATGATTTGGATGGAATTAACCTTGATTACATTCGTTTTCCGGAAGAATACAGGGGCAGTTTTGGCTATGATAATTCTACAGTTGAGGCTTTTAAAGACAAACATAATCTAGATCCTTTTAAAATTGAAAGTGGGAGTCGGGATGCTGCTTTATGGAATCAGTTTAGAGAAAATCTGATCACGGAGATGGTAAGAGAGAGTTCTGAAATTCTGCGCCAGCTGGATCCTGAACTTTTAATTTCTGCTGATGTAATTCCTGGGAGAGAGGAAGCCCGCTTTAGAGCTCTGCAGAACTGGTCACTCTGGCTTGAAGAGGGTTATTTAGACTTTGTACTGCCGATGACATATACGGAAAATCTTTTCTCAGAATTGAGCAGCTGGATCAAAGAGGATCGAGAAATAATCAAAAAACCTCTATATGCCGGTATTTCTGTTTTTAAACTTAGCTCTGCTCAGGTGGTTGAGCAGATGCGGGAAATAAATAAAATTAATCCAAATGGATTTTCTTTATTTGCAGCAGCACACCTAAAAAAGGAAGATTTTGAGAGCCTGGCAGCCGGGATATTTTCAAAAAAAGCAGTACTGCCCCATCAGAACAGAAAAGAATCTCTGGCAGAGATGCAGGATTTTATTCTTCAGAGGTTAAATATTATAAAAGAGGCAGGAAAAATTAATAATGATGATTTAATTAAAATTAGAAGATTTTTAAATCAGAAAGTCAGTCTGGAAACTGATACTTCAAATGCCGAGCAGGGGCTAACCCTTTCTCAATTTTCAGCAGCAAATAATTTAAATATTTCTGCTGATGTAATGGAAATACTTGTTTCTGATTTTAATTACCTTGATAATATAATTAAGCTTTATTAAATCTTTAAAAATTTGATCAGGGGTGATAAGTATGAAAAGTTCCTTTACGATTGGACATTTATTTGGAATTCCCGTTAAAATACATGTCAGCCTTTTAATTATTCTTCCTTTTTTCGCCTGGGCTTTTGGTAATAATATCGTTTATCTAACAGAAAATACTGATATAGCAAGAAGGCAGCTGCTTTTAAATCCCTATCTACTAGGGTTTATTATGGCGGTTATGCTTTTTATCAGTATCCTGATTCATGAGCTGGCACATTCACTTGTAGCCAGAACAAAGGATGTGGAAACTACAGATATTACTCTAATGCTCTTTGGCGGTCTGGCAAATATCGAAGAAATATCCAAAGATCCTAAAGATGAAATGAAAATTGCAGCTAGCGGTCCGCTGACCAGTCTGGCTTTGGGTTTGATTTTTGTCTTTGCCGCTAGTTTTGCACCTAACTTTATCCTGGAAGATTTTAGGCTGATAATTTTATATACAGGTCAGCTAAATATTTTTCTTGCAATCTTTAATTTGCTGCCTGCCTTTCCCTCAGATGGAGGCCGAATTCTCAGAGCTTTTATTGCCCAGCGCACTTCTTTTAGGCGGGCAACAGAGATTGCTTCCAAATTTGGTAAGGGTTTTGCTCTAATGTTTGGTATTTTAGGTTTTATGAGCGGAAACTTTCTCTTAGTCTTTATTGCCTTTTTCATCTATATAGGTGCCGCTCAGGAACATCAATTCAGCAATATTAAGAGTGCTCTTTCAAACTTAAAGGTAAAGGATTTAATGACTAAGGAGGTTAAAACAGTACCGGTTAATATGAGTGTCCACCGCTTAATAGAAAAAATGTTTAATGATAAACATTCTGGTTTCCCTGTGCTGAGGGACGATAAAGTAGTTGGTATTGTAACCATGGAAGATGCACAGAAGATAAATCAGGAAGAATACCGCAACACTCCGGTCCAGACAATAATGAACAAAGAACTGCACTGTGTTGGGGAAAATGATGAGCTTTATGAGGCATTTAAACTTCTTTTCCAGAAAGACATTGGCCGACTGCTGGTAATGGAGGGTGAGGAACTTAAAGGAATTATCACCCGCTCAGATGTAATGACCGGACTTAGAGTTAGACAGTTAGAAAATATAAATAAAGAGGAGCTGTAAGCAATGGTATTTTTAAAAAATTATCTCATCACATTTATAATTTTTTTGGTGATCGATTTTATCTGGCTGGGAGCAGTGGCCAGAAATCTTTACCGCAATCAGCTGGGATTTTTGATGAAAGAAAACTTTAATATGACTGCTGCTTTTATTTTCTATCTGCTTTTTACGGCCGGTCTGGTTTTCTTTGTTCTTAATCAAGCCCTGGCAATTTCCAGCTGGCAGTATGCCTTATTTGCCGGTATGTTTTTTGGACTGATAACTTATTCTACTTATGATCTGACAAATCTCGCTACAATTAAGGACTGGCCCCTGACAATTACAATTATCGATTTAATCTGGGGAACATTTCTTGGTGGAATAACTTCTTATTTAAGCTATATTGTGATTAATTATTTCAGATAAATTTTAAATTATTTTTTCAAATTCATAATTCCTTCATAATTTGCTCCTATAATTAAGTCAGAAGTTAAGAAAAGCATTAATGAAAATTAAAGTTCATTAATGACAAAACAAAAATTTATGAGGAGTGAATTAATATGAAGAAATTATTAATTAGTTTAATGGTGCTGGCTTTTGTAGTCTCAGTTTTTACAGGTGCAGTTTTTGCTCAGGGTCCCCAGTCTAAGATGGGACCGGCAGCCAACCAGCCCCGCTACAATGAAGATGCAGGAGAGTTTGGAATTGGTTATAACAGAGTTGAGTTAAGTGAAGAGCAGATTAATGAAATTGCAGATTTAAGAAATGAATTTTATACTCAAACTGAGGATTTAAGAGATCAGCTTAGAGATTTAAACCGTGAACTTAGAGATCAAGAATTCCGCGGTGCATCTAATGCTGAGATTGGTGAAATTGAAGATAAGATCGAAGAAGTTTTAGTGCAGATGGATGAAAAAAGACTCAGCAATCAGGAAAAAATGGAAGCAGTTTTAACTGAAGAACAGCTGGCTTTAATTGCAGAAAACCGTCAAAACTATGAAGAGCGTTATCAAAATCGTTTTAATAATGATTTTGGACCGGGATCTCAAAGAGGTTTTGGCAGAAGCGGCTACTCAAGATTTGATGAAGACTATCATTATGGTATGATGGGCAGAAGTAATTTTGGAGCTAGATCTGGTGGATTCCGCAGTGGTGGAGCTTACAATAGAAGTGTTTCTGGCTTTGGACCCGGTTGGTGTCACTAAATTTTAATAAAGTTAAGCAAATGAAAAAGGCCGGCTAAAACCGGCCTTTTTAAAGTTTGGCTGTTTAATTTAAAACAAATCTTAATTAAAAAGATCACTCAGATCAATCTTAATATCGAACTGAATATCTACTCCATTATCATCATCTGGATCCTCATCAGCCCAGTCATCATTATCCCAGTCACCGCCATCATCGTCCCAATCATCGTCTTCTTCTAAATCATTATATCTTTCTCTTAATTCTTCATAAACAATATCTTTAGTTACCCGGCGGCCCCTGCCTTCTTTTTTGATAGTTCGACCAGTATTTAAATTTTTGTAATAGTAACTGTACTTTTGATTTGCATGGTGGACTTCAAGTTTTTCTATCATATTGCGGTCCCGGTAATAATATTCATATTTTTGATTTTTAATTTCTATTTTTTCTTCGACTCCAGTCCGCTGATTATTATATTTATAATCATAATTATTGCCGCGTACCTTGATTATTTCAGTTCCGCCGTTGAACTCATATTTTTTATCATATTTTTTAGTATCAAGTGGTGGGAAGTGTCTTTCGCGGTAAGGATGTCTAAATCTGACCAGCTCATCATCAAAGATGATCGATGGCATTCCATAATAATAGTGAAATTCATTAATTCTTTCGCGATTTCTGACCAGTCTCTCCAGATCACCCTGATCAAGTTTTTTATCTGAGTTGCTGTAATAATAAAGAATTAAACTGATATCCTTACTATCCAGCCCCAGACGAGCCATATATTCTACATCTTCACTGTCAACATCTTTAAAAATCCTAACCAAAAGCTTCTTATCAAAGTCATCCAGCTCAACTGCAGCTGCAGAAATTGAACTAAAAATTATCATTATTAAAATACTGAAAATAGTGATTTTTTTAAGCATATTTTTTACCTCCCGGCAGTTTTAATTTAATTTTCCTCTACTTTTATTATAATCTGAATTTAATTCATTTACAATGATCAAAGTGTGATATTTGAAAAAGCTGATGATCTGTAATAAAATATAAGCAGTCTTTAATTTTTACATATTTGACAGAGGAGTGAAAAAATGATCTGGAGAGAAGAATATAAAATTGGAGTAGAACTGGTAGATGAACAGCATCAGGAACTTTTTAAGCGCCTGGGAGATTTTATTCAGACTGTAAGAAGTGATCAAGAAAATTCAGAGAAGAAAAAAGAGGTAGAAAGAACTTTGAATTTTATGGGCGAATATGTAGTGACTCACTTTGATGCTGAAGAGGCTCTGCAGAAAAGATTTAATTACCCTGATTTTGAGGAGCATCATCAAATTCATGAAGATTTCAAAGCAGAAGTTGCAGAATTTCAGGAAAAATATAGTGCAGATGAATATGATGATGATTTTCTGCTGGAATTCAGCGGCCGGCTTTTAACCTGGCTGATCAACCATGTTGCTTCAACTGATCAGGATATTGGGGAACATATAAACTCTGTAAAAGAGAAAGAGGAGGAACTAAAGTAATGGATGTAAAATACTTAAATCCAATAATTGCAGCAACCGATTCAGTTTTTCAAACCATGCTTTCAGTAAAGCCGGAAAAGGGAGAAGTTTCAATTCAGGAAGATCTGGTAACTGATAAGGAGGCAAATGTAATTATTGGCATGACAGGAGATATAAAAGGATCTATAGTATACAGTTTTTCCAAAGAAATGGCTTTAAAGGTAGTCGAAGCGATGTCAGGAATGGAAATGGAGGAACTTGATAAATTTGTAACCTCAGCCATGGGGGAATTAGGAAATATTATCAGCGGTAAGGCAACAACCGGCTTAGCTGAGCAGGATTTAAGCTGTGATATTGCTCCTCCACAGATTGTAACAGGTAAAAATATCAATATTAGTTCTGAAGCAGATAAAGTATTAATGGTTAAATTTAATACGGATCTGGGAGAATTTGATGTTGGTTTTTCAATTAATTAGTATTTAAAGCTCCTGCGGGAGCTTTTCTCATTTTGGGCAGGATAATTTTTTTAATTGGAGAATAATATATATAATAGTAAATCTTTAGTTATCAATTTAGCAGTTAAAATTATTATGGATGGGGGCATAAATTATGGAGGAAATCTATCAGTATAATAAATATAAATTTTTAGAAAAGCTTTATACTCCAGTAGGGATTTTTCTGGCAGGTATTTTGCTGCAGTTTTTTTATCCCGGGATTGGTTTTTATCAGCGAATTTTAATTTATTTGGTTTATTTATCAGGAGTTTTATTATTTGCTTTTGATGCTCTGCCAATAATAATCAGCACTTATAAAGTCTGGAACAAAGAGATTATTTTAACCAATAGAACAATTGTGCTTAAAGGTGATGATCATTTAAAAACAATAGTTGTCAATAGAAGAGATATTGAAAGAATAATTTTCCGCTCTTTAAGGGGGGAGGATGTTGAGATTCCTCATTTTCAAAAGCTTGAAGATATTGATGAGCAATTATTCGAGCTGGCAGGCCGCAAATTAATCATAGAATTTGATGCAGAAACTGCAGAAGATGAATTAATTATTTATTTAGAATTACTGCCTGAGGAATTTTTAGAGGAATTTATTAAATGGTATCAGGCCGATATTGCGCTTAAATAATGACATATATTTTGCAATTTTAAATCCGGCGGTAATCCCGTCGGATATTAGATTATAATTCTAAAAATTTTAACTAATAGAACTATTCCCCTGGTTATTGACATTTGTTTATAAATATAATATTGTATTATCCAGATATATAAATATTATAACTAGGAGGATTATCAATGGAAAATATAGAATCAATATATTATATTGAAACAAATCGAACGTTTACCCTGCTGAGAAAATATGCCTGGATTTTTACTTTAACCGTTGCAATCGGAGGGCTCTGGTTTCCAAAGTTTGGACTTTTTGTACTGCCGGTAATTGCGGGGCTTTCTTTGACATCGTTTTTTAAAGGCCGCTACTGGTGTGGAAATATCTGTCCCCATGGAAGTTTATTTGACTCAGTACTGCTGCAGTTTAGTAAAAATAGAGAGATCCCACATTTTTTTAAATCAAAATTTTTAAGAATTTCTTTTTTCTTATTTTTTTCCTTCCAAATTGGAAGAAAATTGGTCAGTGTCATAAACATTTATGGTCAGGCCCCATTTCTTGACAAATTGGGCTTTATTTTTGTAGCCAGTTATTTAATGGTAACAGTTTTAGGTGGGATAACCTCTTTTTTTTATTCTCCCAGAACCTGGTGTCAATTTTGTCCAATGGGCAGCATCCAGCATATGAGTTATAAAGCTGGAAAAAACCTTGGCATTAACAATGAGACTGATGCTAAAGTAACTATAGAGTCTACTGATCTCTGTCATGAATGTGGAATGTGTGCTCGAGTCTGTCCGATGCAGCTTGATCCATATTTAGAGTGGAATGAAGATGGTCAGCTGGATAACGAGAAATGTATTCGCTGTAATACCTGTGTGGAAAACTGTCCGGCAGGAATTTTAGAGATAAAAAATAACTCAGCTGATGAATTTAATATCTGGGAAGAAGGAGAACTTGATTATTATCACAAGGATAATATCAGGGCAAAAATCGAAGAAATAAGAGAGCTTTCTGGAAATATCAAAGAATTTTCTTTCAGACTAATGGAGCCACCCCACATCGATGTAGAAGCAGGCCAGTTTATACTGGTAAAAGTCTCTGATAAACATCAGATGTATAGAGCTTATTCAATCGCTGGAATAGAGGATGATGGCAGTTTGATTAAGGTAACAGTAATGAGAATTACAGATGGTTATGGAACCAGCATTATCTTCTCAGATTTTGAAGAGGGACAGGTAATTGAACTTAAGGGACCAATGGGGCACGAATTAGTAGTTGACAAAGATGCAGAAGATGTAATGCTTGTTGGGGGAGGAATTGGAATTACACCCTTTATACCAATCGTTGAAGATATAGTCCACAATGATAATCACATAAAAAATGCAAAGTTAATTTATGGGGTTAACGAGGAAGATCAGTTCCTCTACCGAGACTTTTTTGAGGAAATGGATGCAGAATCTGATAAATTTGATTTTGTTCCGGTCGTTGCCTTTGATGACAACTGGAATGGAGAAAAGGGATTTGTCACTGATGTGATGGATAAATATGAGCTTGATGACTATAAAATATATATGTGTGGACCGGGGCCAATGGAGGCTGCAGCCAGACAGCTCTTAGAAGAAAAGGATTTTGATCAGAGCCACATCTATGCCGAATCTACTTAAATTTAAGACTGCAGATCTTCCAGATCATAAAAGAAAGAAAGTATTTCTGCGATAACAGTATATAATTCTTCGGGAATTTCATCTCCGATATTTAGTTCAGCCAGAACCTGGACAACATCCTTATCTTCTCTAATTGGGATGTTTTCCTGTCTGGCTTTTTTTATTATCATCTCCGCTATACTTCCCTTACCACTGGCAATAATTTTTGGAGCTCGATCAGTATTTTGATTATATTTTAAAGCAACTGTTTTTTTAGTTTCAGAGTTTTTTTTATCTGCTGTCATCTTTATTACCTCATTCCAAAAGTTATGAATTATAATTTAAAAACTTATTTTGCAGCGATTAAGTTAGATCTTAATATCTATATGTCTGTACTGACCTTCCTCGTCAAGTTCGTTTAACTCATTTAAAATCAATTTATTAAAAAACTGATTTTTTTCTTCAGCTAGATTACTAAAATTCTTGATTCGAACACTGTTAATCTTAAATCCTTCCTGCTTTAGAGCCGACTGTAGTCTGCCAAAATTTGATTCAATTAAATTTGCAGTCTGAGCACTTTCAGTAAAAAAAGTAGTCTTAATATTTTTCTGATCGACATTAACTTTTGTCTGAATTGGTCCTATATTTTCGAATTCTAAGATAAAAGAGATATTATAGCCTTTATTAGAATTCTGACTGCCAGCACCATCACTTTCTTCCTTTTCCACCTTTAAAAGCAGAGAGGATAATTTATTATTCGGCAGCTGCACAGGAATTTCTAGGGCGAGCATCAGGGGTGAATTTTGATTCTGCTGCTGCAGATTGATCAATTTCTGGCCCAGAATATTGTCTGCTATTTTTTCTTCATTTTCCCCGCCGGTTTTATTAAATAGAGAGAGAATCTGGTTTGAAATTTTACTCTGAGCAGCTAGGCTTTCTGCAATTTCTGAGCTGGAAGAGCTTAGATTGACAGCTGTTTCCGTTTCACTGAGCAGGGGAAAATCTTGATTATTCAAATTGGTTAAGATTTGACTTTTATCAGTTAAATTTTCAGCAAACTGATTAATGTTTCCTTCAAAATGAGCTGCTGTTTCTCTGATTATGCTTTCTGTGAGGGGCAGCTGATTATTTTCGAGGAAGGAAAAAGCTTTTAAAAGTGCGAGCTTTTCGGCACTTCCTTCAATGTTATTATCAGCCAGAAAATTATTTAGAATTTTAAGCGTATCCTGATCAAAATTCTGGCCGAGGCTCTTAAAATTATTTAAAATCAAATTTTTAATTTCCTGGTCCAGCTGATTAAAATTATTCAAAATCTGAGGGTTAAGGTTCTGATTTTCAGTCAGCTCTGCTGGAATATCAGCTGTAGATTCCAGATTACCGCTGAGGGAATTTAAGGAGCCAAGATCAGCATTAGATAAAGCTTCCTGGTTGGCCTCAGCCTGAATCTGCTGGTTTAAATTATCAAAGTTGAGCAGAGAACTTTTTAGATCGGCTAACTCCAGATCACTAAGCAGATTATTCAGCTGCTCCTGAGATAATGTATTATCTGAACCCATAAACTGCTCGAGCATCGAACTGAGATTTCCATTACTATTAAAAACTGAGCGCAGACCACTGATTAGCTTTTCCGAAAGGGGAAGCCCATTACTTTCCAAAAAGGCAAAGGCTTTGATCACAGCCATTTTATCTTCTGCAGCTGTGGCCGGATTCTGATCAAGGTACTGAAGCAGGCTGCCGACAGTTTTTTCGCTGAGGGGCATCTCCAGTTTAGCCCAGCTGTCTAAAAGCATTTTTTGGGTATCATCTTCGAGAGAAGCCAGCAGACGAAAAATTTCAGGCAGCAGTTCAGCACTCTCACTTTTAGCCTGGCTCTCATCAGTGCTGATATTATCTGTGTTTAAAGCCTGTCTGAGCATTCCTATATCGAGTTTTCTAATTGGTGCCAGACCATTTAAGTCCATAAATTTCACTCCCGGGATATTATATTCCATTACTTACTCTTTATTTCGATAAAATTGATTGAAATCCTCTAAAAACTCATATATTATTATAGCAGAGGTTAAGAATCTCTTTAAAGATTATTTTCAAATAAAAAATTAAATTACTCTATTTTTATAAATTTATAAAATCGTAAAGGAGGTTAATCATGTCTGATAAATGTGGAAACTGCGGCTGTGGTTCACATAATGCAGATGATAACTGTGCCAGCCAGCAGTTGAGTGAGGAAGAATTGGAAAAGATATTAAAAGAAAAATCAGAACACAGCAGGAAATATACTGTTGAATATAGAATTAGTCTGCAGGAGATGAAATGTGAGGCTGAGGTTTTAATTGATCGGGTTAAAGCTTATACAGGAATCGTTGACGAAATTGAATTTACCGAAGAAGAATTAATAATATCCTACGATGATCGTTTAATAACCCCGGCTGAAATTTCTGATCTAGTCCAATAAAAGAAAAGAGGAGATTTAATGCTGAGCCATGAGATTGATTACGAAATTATAGGTGATGATATGCAGGTTGTGGAAGTTGAACTGGATCCTGAAGAAACAGTGATTGCTGAAGCAGGAGCAATGAACTGGATGGATAATGGGATTTCTTTTGAGGCCAAGATGGGAGATGGAACTGAGGTAGATAAGTCGATTTTAGGAAAAATATTTGGAGCCGGCAAGCGAGCTATTACCGGTGAATCAATATTTATGACTCATTTTACCAATAAGGATTACGGCAAAAAGAAAATAGCCTTTGCCGCTCCTTATCCCGGTAAAATCATTGCCCTTGACCTGGCAGAAATGCCGCAGAATCAGTTTACCTGTCAGAAAGATGCTTTTTTATGTGCTGCTCTGGGAACAAAGGTAGATATAACATTTAGTAAGCGTTTTGGTAGTGGACTATTTGGCGGCGAAGGTTTTATTCTACAGAAGTTAAGTGGTGACGGCAGAGCCTTTGTTCATGCCGGGGGAACAGTGGTCAAAAAAGAACTAAAAAACGAAAAACTTAAAGTAGATACTGGTTGTCTGGTCGGTTTTACGTCTGGTATTGATTACAGCATTGAGCGAGCAGGTGAATTAAAGTCCATGCTCTTTGGTGGGGAAGGTTTATTTTTAGCCACCCTGCAGGGGACAGGTACAGTTTATCTGCAGAGTCTGCCATTTTCCAGACTTGCAGATCGAATTATTAAAAGCGCACCTCGAGTTTCGGGCAAACAAAAGGGAGAGGGTTCTGTACTGGGACAGATCGGTAATATGCTGGATGGGGATAATTTTTAATCAAATTGTAATCTCTTTAACTTGCAAAGCCTCCCTGAATATTAGATAATGTATATTAATACCTATAAAATTAATAATATACTGAAAAAATAAATAAGGGAGGTAATAGAATGTTAACTTTAAAAGAGATAAAAGCCAATCCTGATTTTCAGCATATGATCAAAGAAGCAAATCATTATCTGTCAGAAAAAGGATATACAGAACACGGTTTTCGTCATGTTAATTTTGTCTCTGATACCACCAAAAGAATTCTAAAAGACTTAGGTTTTGATAAAAAAACAGTTGAACTGGGAGCTATTGCCGGTTACCTGCATGATGTGGGCAACATGTTTAATCGCAAACACCATGGAATATCAGGTGCCAATATAGTCTATACTGAACTGCGCCGGCTGGATGTTCCTTTAGAAGATATAACAAAAATAACAACAGCAATTGCCAATCATGATGTAGAGATTGGTCAGGCTGTAAGTCCTATTACTGCTGCCCTGATTCTGGCTGATAAGAGTGATGCTCACAGAACCAGGGTTAATAAAAAGGATTCTACTTTTATCCATGATCGGGTAAATCTGGCTATCAGAGATTCAAAGATTTCTGTAGATGCGGAAGAAGAAACAATCACCTTAAGTATCGATTATGATTCTTCGATCAGTCAGGTAATGGACTATTTCGAAATTTATTTATACCGAATGGAACTGTGTAAGGAGGCAGCAAAGTATTTAGGCTGCAGATTCAGACTATTGATCAATGAGCTTGAGCTTTTAGGTCATGTTAATTATCAGGAAAGTTAATGAAAATAAATTATGTAATTTAATTAAGGAAGGTAATTATGTTTTTTAAATTGTTAATGATTTTTATTTTAGTACCACTGATTGAACTTTATTTTTTACTGGAGATCAGTCAATTCATTGGAGTTTTTACTACTGTAATGGTTATTGTTTTTACAGGAGCTGCCGGGATCAGCATTGCCAGAAGACAGGGTTATCAGGTAGTCAGTAATATTCGTACCACCCTTAATCAGGGCAAGATGCCGACAGATGATTTAATTAGTGCTTTACTGATTTTAATCGGTGGAGTAACGCTTTTAACACCGGGGTTTTTGACTGATATCACAGGTTTTCTACTGATATTACCGGGTTCTCGGGATCTAATAGCAGCTTTAGTCAAAAAATATTTCCTAAAATATGTTAAGGAAAATAAAGTTGAGGTTCATTACGGGAGCCAGTTTGAGCAGCAGAGAAATAATCAGCAGAAAAATGATAAATATGCTGATTATGAGGATGATTTTATCGATGTCGAGGCTGAAAAGGTAGAAGAAGATGAAGATTTAAAACATTAAAAATATGTAAATATAAAAAAGAGGAGCCAGTCTCAGACTGAGAGCTCCTCTTTTTGAGTTCTTATTTAATTTATGCATTTTGATAGAGCAGACGATGTCTTAGATTGAAAACATGAGCAAAAGCATAATTCTCCTCTAACTGCATTTCGTAAATCAGCTTATTGGTCATCAGAATAGAGACTCTAAAAGCTGATGCTAAATCATCTTCAAAACTGTATTCTCTCTCTAAAAACTCTGCATGTTCTTTTTCAATAAAAGTCTCCAGATCATTTCTATAGACAAATTTCTCTTCTAATTCTCGTTTAAAAAAATCAGGGTGCAGATTCTGAGCGTGCTGATTTAATTTCCATTCGTGAAAAATATGGACTGTTTTCTCCCAGAGTGTTCCCGGGTCAAGCTCAGGGTCATTATGGGCTCTGCAGAAATAATCTGCAATATAGTGAAACAATTCTCCCAGTTTAACTGCAAATTTATAGGGATTCTGATCCGGATTCATATCCTTTAATTCTTCAAATTGCTGATAAAATATTTCCATAGTTTCATCTTTAAAAGTGGCTTATATCTCCTTCAATAAAATCAGGCTTCATACTTCCCCAGGCCAGCGCCGTTTTGGAAAGCCAGATATCATTTTTAGCAAAATGATCATGGATTTTATAAGCCAGCATCTTGTGTGTTCTAGTATCCAGTGTTAATACCTCCCGGTAATTTTAAAGCCTTTTCAACAAATTTCGATATATTAATCATAACATATTTTAAGCCTGTTTAGCAAATGGATTAATTTTCCTCAAAAATCTCTGTGAGAAGAAAAGTTTAATTATTGAATCTAAAACTTTATTTTGATAAGATTTTAAGTGAAATAACTATTCTAAACAAAATCTAACTTAAGTTTAATTCAATTGAGCTAAGATTTCTGTTAAATTGTTTACTGGATATTGATTAAGCATAATTATAATCAAATAAATAAGAGGAGAGATAAGAGATGAAAGCAAAAAAACTTACAGGAGAAAAAGCAGCAGAATATATTGAAGATGGAATGGTAATTGGCCTCGGCACCGGCTCCACCGCTTATTATGCAATTAAAAAGGTGGGGGAAATGGTCAGAAATGGATTAAAGGTAAAAGCTGTACCCACTTCTAAAGAAACTGCAGAACTGGCAGCAGCAGAAGGTATTGAACTGGTCGAACTGGCAAATGTTGAAGCACTGGATTTGACCATTGATGGTGCTGATGAGGTTGATCCGGATTTTAACCTGATCAAAGGTGGTGGAGGGGCACTGCTTAGAGAAAAAATTGTTGCCTCAGCAACCGATAAATTAATAATTGTTGTTGATGAATCAAAAATGGTAGAAAATCTCGGTGCTTTCCCCCTGCCGGTAGAGGTGACTCCTTTCAGCTGGCAGTATACACAGCGGATGATTGAGAAATTCAGCTGCAGCTCCGAAATCAGAAAAGAAGACGGCGAAATTTTTGTAACTGATAACGACAATTATATTTTAGACTGTAATTTTGGAAAAATTGAAGATCCCGTCAAAATAGCGGTTGAATTAAATAAACTGCCGGGAGTAGTCGAAAATGGAATTTTTGCTGAAATGGCAGAAATAGTTGTTGTAGGCTATAATGACGGCCATGTTGAAGTCTTAGAAAAGTAATTGAATAATTAAAAAGGGGAGCCGGCATCTGCTGAGCTCCCCTTTTAAGTCTAAAATTATTCAGCTTAATTTAAAAGCAACTTTTTTAAGTGGACTAAGTATTTTCAGATATTTTTTCTAAATCCTTTGCTGCCAGTATTTTTTCCATCAAAATACTGCTGATAATAACCAGCGGAATAGAAATTGCCCAGCGGATTGCTGTAAAAGAAACTCCAACATAACTTGCTTCAAAAAGAGTCATTGGAATCCTGCAGATTGCAGCCGTGCCGATATAACTGAAGATTATGCGCGGGCTTGCTCCTTTTTTATACAGAGCTGCTGCAACTGGAAAGGCGACATATAAGCCCCCAACAGTTGTGCTGGCCAGAATAATTGCCCACAGGTAGGCAAGAAAACCGGATTCTTCTCCCAGATGTTTTTCAATTGTTTCTTTATCAACCCAGACCTCAAATAATCCAATCAAAAGAAAAACTGCAGGGACAAATTTGATCATTGTTAAAAAGAATGAATAAAAATTATCGAAAATTCCCTGGGCAGTATTTAAATCCAATATAAATCCAACCGCTGTAAAAATTACAAAAATAATAAATAACCAGTAATCCTTTAAGTGTTTTGTCATTAGATAAACAGCTCCCCGTAAAAAAGACCAATTGCAATTGAGACTATAATCGCCATCACCAGAGAGATTAAGTTTCTGATAACGGTAATCTTAAGGCCGAAAAAGTCTTTTTCTACCGGATAGGTAACAAGTCCCACCATCATCAGGGTTGTTGTAAAGGCTGCAATAACAGTATAACTAACCCCTTTTTCCAGCAGTATTCCTGCCAGTGGAAAGGCAACAAAACCAGGCATAAAAGCAAGCGAACCAAGACCTCCTGCCAGTGCTACTCCAACTGCACCACTGCCATCTCCTAGAAACTTCAAAATCAGCTCATCAGAAACAAAATACAAAGAAAAAGCAACCAGAATTATCATATTCAAAAAAACTGGCGAATTTTTGCGTATTTTTTTCAGCCCAATCTTTAAACATCTGATTGTTTTTTCACGATCAATAATAAATAAAATAGCTGTCAGTGCAGCTGTAAAATAATAAATCATATAATTTCGTTTTTAAATAGCATAAAAACAATTTCCCCCTTCAAATTTTACTACCTGTATATTATAACTGTGATTTAATCTGTTTTCTATGCGCCAGCTCACATAATATTTATAAATCCAAATATAAATATAAAACCGCCCCCAAAAGAGCGGTTTCAGTTGAATATCAGCAGGGCTTTAATCTTCAACCAGATTACTTTTCAACCAGTTGATAATATCATCAGACTCATATAGGGGTTCATCATCGATAAATAAACAGGGAACCTGCCTTTTTCCTCCGACTTCTATTAGTTCAGATTCTGCCTTTTGATCCTGATTAATATTCTTAAGTTCAATTTGATCTAAATCATTTCTGTCAATAAATTTGGTTACTTTTCTGCAGTAAGGACAGGTTGGGTAATAATATAATACCAGGTCATACATTTTATCATCCTTTCTTATTCAAGATCTGATGCCTTAAAATATAATTTCTATTTAAATGGAAAAAATCCTTTATTAAATTTTAATTGAAAATAATTACATATATTTGTAAAAATATGTTATAATAAAGAAGAGATGAACTTAATTAGTGGTTGAGAGCGAAAGGAGTATTTATGTATGAGGAGCAGGTTCTTTTAAATGCAAAAGAAAAAATTGACGATTCAGATTTAATTAATTATTTTCTTAAGCTGGCTGAACTTAATTCTAATCTTGAGACGATAGTTGATTTAATTGAAAAGACAAATAAGGCAGATTCAGAAATAGACTTTTTAAATTTAATTTTAAATAAAGCATTTAACTTAATTTCCGAGGCTGATTACGGCAGAATTGTAATCAATCATCAGGATTCCGCCTATTTTTTAGAAAAGATTTATCGGGAAGAGCTGTTGAATTTTGACCTAAGAAATTTTAAGAATCAGGAGCCTGTCAGCCGGAGCAGAGATATTTTATTTAAATCACAGTCGGTAAATAAAAAAATAATTATAAATTTAAAGCTTGAGCAGCAGTTTTTAGGGGCGGTAATTTTATATATTTCTGAGGAAAGTTATAAGAGCTTCAGCAGGGAGTCAGTTAAAATTGCATCTATCTTAGAAAAAATAGCTTCCTCGTATTTAACAGCTAAGGGCTATCAAAAACTGCAGAAAAAATTTAAGCAGGAACTTATACTATCTTTAAGCAATCTGCTTGCTATTCATGATCAGTACACAGAAGGACACAACCAGCAGGTCGCTAAATTGAGTAAAGATCTGGCCCGGGCTGCTGGTTTAAATAAAAAAGAAGTTCAAAAAGCTTACTGGAGCGGTATGCTGCATGATATTGGTAAAACATTAATTCCGGCTTCAATCTTAACTAAAAAAGGACCTCTAACAGAAGCGGAGTTTTTAAGAATCAAAAAACATCCTGAATGGGCCTACAGAGCTTTAAAGGATTCAGCAGAATTAAAGGATATAGCAAAATATGTACTTCACCATCATGAAAAGTGGGATGGAAGTGGATATCCCGACCAGTTGACAGGAACTGAAATCCCCCTAATTTCTCAGATTGTTTCCATAGCAGATGCCTGGGATGCTATGACATCCAACCGTGCCTATCGAAAGGCTCTCAGCAGAAAAGAGGCCCTTAAAAGAATAAAAATTAATCGAGGTAAACAGTTTTCTCCCTGGCTTACAGATGTATTTCTGGATAATATTAGCTGAAGTAAATATTTAATTTCATTTTTAGCATTAAAGTCTTTAAATAGTCCGCTGTTTCTGTTATAATAGTAAAGTAGATAACAATTTTACTCAATAAGAGAAATTTTTAATAAAAGACCAAAAGGTGGAGAAAAAATTGAGAAGAAGAGAGCGCTTAACAGGTTTTTTTATCATATTTATTTTGCTTACTTTTTCTGCCTACAGTAATTCAATGAATGTAGGTGGACGAGCCGGAATTGCAGACAGACAGCTGAGCAAAACTGGACAGAGGACCAATGGGCAGCAGATGCGAGTTTTAAGTAACAGTGAGCAGAAACTTAATGCTTCAGTTCCAGAACAGAGCCTGCAGCCTGAAAATAAGCTTGATTTAGAGTCTGATCGGACATCAAGTCCGGATTCAGAGCGGAAGTCCAATTCACTAGATATAGATCAGACCAAAGAAAATAGAGAGCAGAATATAGAAGCTGAGCGAGAAGATAAGAAAATTTTTACGGAACAGAGAGCAGAAAATAATCCAGATCAGCAGCAAACAGCCTTTGAAAAAAGATATGAACCCGAATTAATCGATCAGGTTAAAGTACATAAAGTTAGAAGTGGAGAAACTCTCTGGGATATAGCTCATCAGCATGGTTTGAATATTGATTCCTTAATTGGAGCCAATAATATCAGCAATATGAACAGCATCAAGCCAGGACAGGAATTTAAAATTTTACCTGTTAAAGGTATTATTTATAGAGTTTCACCAGGAGAAAGTGTGGCCAGTATTGCCCGCAAATTTAACCTTAAAACTGAAACAATTATGGAAGATAATAATCTTGAAGATTCTTCAAAGCTTAAAATAGACCAAAAACTAGTATTAAGAGGTGCTAAACCAGAATTTAGTTATCAGGATCGTCTGGATCAGAAATTTATGTATCCAATTAATACCCGGATCACCTCTTATTATGGGCCCCGCTGGGGAAGAGTTCACGAGGGTCTTGATTTTGCAGCGCCAATGGGCAGCCCAATTAGAGCAGTCAGCTCAGGTAGAGTTGTCTACAGCGGCTGGGCTACAGGCTACGGCTATGTAGTAATCATTGAGCATCAAAAGGGTTTAAGAACACTTTATGCACATAACTCTAAACTTCTGGTCAGCGTCGGAGAATCAGTTGGCAGGGGAGAAGTTATTTCTCGCTCCGGTAATACCGGAAATTCTACAGGACCTCACCTTCACTTTGAAGTTCAGGTTAACGGCCGACCGGAAAACCCTTTAAACTATATCAACAAATAAAATTAAAATAATTGAATTTCAAACTCCTCATTATTAATTTAGTGAGGAGTTTTCTTTATTTAGAGGGATTATATCTGAGTATTAACTGGATAAGCGTACTCTTGACATTAAAATCCAGATAACTTATAATTAATATATGAAATACTTGAATAATTGTTCATATATCATAAATAAGATGAGGTGGAAATAATGCAGCAGACAGCAGATAAGAATAAAAAAAGTGAAAAAGAATTTGAACTGGAAGGTTTAAACTGTTCCAATTGTGCCTTAAAAATTGAGGATCAGATTAAAAATCTGGAGGGTATGGAGGATGTGGAGCTTAATTTTGCTACCTCTACCCTTAAAGTTGCAGCAGAAGAATCAAGGCTGGAAAAAATTAGAGAAGAGCTGCAGCAGATTTCAGATCGAATTGAACCCGGGGTTAAAGTTAAAAATAAAGGGGAAGACAGAGATCAAGTCAATTCTGGCAGCTCTCTAAAGGAATATCTCTGGCAGAAGAAAAATATTTTTATCGGCAGTATCTTTTTCATTGCTGCTTTAAGTTTTGCTCATTTAAATCTTTTTGCGGGGACTATTTTTAATAGTCTGGCTTTACCTGCTTACATAACAGCATATTTTTTAATCGGCTACCCTGTCTTAAAGTCGGCAGTTTTAAATATCGGTCAGGGTCAGATTTTCGATGAAAACTTTTTAATGGTAATTGCTACTATTGGAGCTTTTGGAATCAGAGAATATCCGGAAGCTGTAGCTGTAATGCTGTTTTATATGGTGGGTGAGTTATTTCAGGAAAGAGCAGTCAACAATTCCCGGCGCTCAATAAAAGATTTGATGGATATTCAGCCTGAATACGCCAATTTAATCAAAGATGACGAGATTATTAAAGTGGAACCAGAAAGCTTAAGTGTTGGTAATTTAATTGCCGTTAAACCCGGTGAGAAAATACCGGTTGATGGGGAAATTGTCAGTGGAGAAACAGCCCTCGAAACCTCAGCGCTAACAGGAGAGTCACTGCCCAAAGATGCTGCTGAGGGTGATCAGGTTTTAAGTGGGATGATAAATCTAAATAAACTGATTACAGTTAAAGTCACTAAGGAATACAAGGATTCCACTGTTAAAAAGATCCTGGAGCTGGTGGAGAATGCAAGTTCCAAAAAAGCTCCAACAGAACAGTTTATCAGCAAATTTGCCCGCTATTATACACCTTTTGTGGTGCTGACAGCTGCTTTAGTTGCTGTTTTACCTCCACTTTTTACAGGTGCAGCCTTCAGCCAGTGGTTTTACAGAGCTTTAATTTTTCTGGTAGTTTCCTGTCCCTGTGCTCTGGTTGTATCGATTCCCCTTGGTTTTTTTGGGGGGATTGGGCTGGCTTCCAAAAATGGAATCCTGGTCAAAGGCGGCAACTATCTGGAAGCTTTAAATGAACTGGATACTATTGTTTTTGATAAAACTGGTACTCTAACAGAAGGCGATTTTAAAGTTACAGAAGTAAATATTTACAGTCAGCACAGCCGGGATCAAATATTAAAATTGGCTGCTGAAGTGGAGCAGTTTTCTAATCATCCAATTGCAAAGTCAATTGTTGAGGCAGCTTCTGATTTCAAAAAACATTCAGCGGCAGCTGACTATCAGGAAATTTCGGGAGCCGGGATTAAAGCGGAGCTGAATAATAATCTTATTTTAGCAGGAAACGAAAGACTTATGCAGAAAAATAATATAGAGTTCAAAAAAGCAGAAAGTAGTGGTACAGCAGTTTATTTAGCTCAAAACGGTCAATTTTTAGCTTCGATTATCATATCTGATCAGCTGAAGCCGGACTCAGAATCTGCAGTTTCCGGTCTCAAAAAGCTGGGAATTAAGAATTTAGCAATGCTGACAGGTGACAACCAGTTAGCTGCAGCAGATATTGCAGCAAGCCTGGGGCTTGATAATTACTATGCTGAGCTTTTACCTGACCAGAAGGTAGAAAAAGTAGAAGAGCTGCTGCAGAGTTCCAAAAAACTGGCTTTTGTCGGAGATGGTATTAATGATGCACCTGTACTTGCCCGCTCAGATTTAGGGATTGCGATGGGCGGTCTTGGTTCAGATGCTGCGATTGAAGCTGCAGATGTGGTGCTGATGACTGATGAGCCTGCTAAAATTGTTTCAGCTTTAAAAATTGCTGCTAAAACTAAAAAACTGGTCTGGCAGAATATTATTATGGCTCTCTCAATTAAAGCTGCAGTTATGATCTTAAGTATTTTTGGTCTGGCATCAATGTGGGCAGCAGTATTTGCAGATGTTGGAGTTGCTTTAATGGCAGTCTTTAATGTGATGAGAATTTTGAAGACAGAAGAGATTTAAGAAATGGAGTGAATAAAATGGTAGCTGAACTAAAGGAAAAGGCGATCTGTGATATTTGTGAGGTTTTTAATCCAGATAACCAGGTAGTAGAGGTAATGAAGGAAAAAGAGCTGGCAGATGAGGTAGTTTATGATCTGGCAGAGTTATTTAAGACGATGGGAGATCCAACCCGGATTAAAATTCTCTATGCCTTAAAAGAAAGGGAGCTCTGTGTTTGTGATCTTTCCGAGCTGCTTGAGATGAGTGCTTCTGCTATCTCACACCAGCTTAGAGTTTTAAGAAATAATAAGCTGGTTAAATACCGCAAAGAGGGGCGCTCAGTCTATTATTCACTTGATGATGATCATGTAATGTGTCTTTTTGGTCAGGGACTTGAACATGTACTTGAAGATTAGATAGACAGCAGTTATAATTTATCGAAATAAATTTTTATCCAGATAATTATAATAAATTTGTAGAGGAAGATTTAATGACTCAAATGAATGCAGTACTGCTGGCAGGAGGAGCAAGCAGCCGTTTCGGCAGTGATAAGGCTCTAATTCCCTTTGCCGGCATGAGATTAATTGAATATATCTACCATAATTTAAATAGCAATTTTGACAGGGTAATTGTAGTGGGCTCTAAAAAAGATTATTCTTTTCTCAAAGAAGCCGAGATTAGAGAAGATATCTATCAAAATTGTGGACCACTGGCCGGCATCTATACCGGTCTTTATTTTTCTGACAGCAGTTATAATTTTGTCTGCGGCTGTGATATGCCCTTTTTAAATAAAAATTACTTTGATTTTATTAAAAAAGAGCGAACTTTAAACCCAGAAGCTGAGATTATTGTACCTCAGTTTAATGGTTATCTGGAACCGCTGGCTGCTCTTTATCAGCGTTCTCTGCTCCCTGTGATCAAAAAAGAAATTCTAAACAATAATCTTAGACTTAAATCTTTTTATCCAGAGAGCAGGAAAAAAGTAATTAAGGAAGAAATATTAAAAAGAAAATTTAATCTTAAAAAGCTTTTTTTTAATCTTAATTATCCTGAAGATCAAATTGAGGCACTAAAATATTTAAATAAGGAGGCAGGGAGTTTTGAAAAAGATAGGAATTACTAAAAAAAGCAAATTATTTTTGATTTTCATGTGTTTTTTATCACTAATACTGTTTTATTCTCTGCAGACTGCAGCAGAGGATATTGTGCTGCAGGAGCCAGCTTACCAGCAGTTTGAACTGAATAATGGAATGCAGTTTATGGTGTTTCCGGATCATTCGATTCCTTTAATCAGATATTCTATTTATTATAATGTAGGTTCAATCGATGAGCAAAATAATCAGACCGGGATTTCTCATTTCCTAGAACATCTGATGTTTCTGGGAACAGAAAATCTTCCTGAAGGTGAGATTGATGATTTGATTTCTTCGGTTGGCGGTCAGCTAAATGCTGCTACCAGTTTTGACTACACTTATTATTACCATGAGGTTCCGGCTTCGATGCTGGAACTGGTAATGGCCCTGGAGTCAGATCGGATGCAGAATTTAAAATTTAATGATGCTGAAATCAACCGGGAACGAGAAGTAATCAAACAGGAAAGAAGAATGCGCACTGAAAATAATATCTTCTCCCGGGGCTTTGAAGAGATTAAAGCTCATGCATTTAAAGATAGTTATTTGGAGCATAATGTTATCGGCTGGATGGAAGATATCAACAGCATTTCACCTCAGCAGCTGCAGAATTATTACCAGCGGTATTATTCACCAAACAATTCTTTAGTGGTTGTCAGTGGTGATCTGGAGGCCGAGATGGTTAAAAAGCTGGCTGAAGAGTATTATGGCTCCTACCAGGCAGCTGAGATTGACCGCAAAGAATTTAAACTGCCGGCTCAGCTGGCAGAGAAGACTAAAAAAGTTGAATTAAATACTAATATTCCCTATGCACTTCAGCTCTACAGAATTCCAGCTGCTGATCAGCTTGAAATAACAGCCTTAGAAATTTTTCTCGATATTCTGGCAAACAGCCAGAGTTCACGGCTTAAGCAGAAGCTGCAGCAGGAGGCTGGTATAATTTTAGACAGTGGGGCTTTTCTCTATCCCCTGCGCACGGATTCTTTTGCCCTGATCTACTTTATTCCTTCAAATCAGAATTTAGTTGAGCAGGCACAGCAGGCTTTTGATAGGGAGCTGGAAAAAATATTTACTGAGGGTATAACTGCCCAGGAATTTGAGATGGTTAAAAAGCAGTACCAGAAATCTTTAATTTTTTCTCAAAAGGATATTAACTCAGCAGCTTCCACTTATGCTTTAAATGAACTGCGCTTTAATCAGGCAGATTTAATAGAAGCAAAAATAGAGTATATCAATAATTTGGGTAGAGAAGAGCTAATTCGAACTGCCAAAAAATATTTCAGTCCAGACCAGCGGACAAAAGGCTATATTTTACCGGAAAATAAAGGTGGTGCTCAGCAGTGAAGAAGTTTAAGAAAATTATATTTTACAGCCTGATTATGATCCTTGTTTTAAGTTCTAATCTAGCTGCAGGCACTGATCAATTCAGCCCTGATTTTTTTAGAGAACTGGCAGAGGTGGTAAACGAAAAACCCGAGATTGAGGTACCTGATTATCAGCTTATGGAGCTGGAAAATGGGATGAGATTTTATCTGGTTGAGGATAAGAGTCTGCCGATTGTGGAAGTCAGGGGTTATATCAATGGTGGTAAAATTAACGAAAGCAGTAATAATGCCGGGATAACTTCTTTAATGACAGAGCTGATGCTCAAAGCAAGCAAAAATTACAGTGAAAGTGAATTTTCTCTTTTTAAAGAAATTAACGCTCTCTCCTTAAATCTAGGGGTTGGCTCAGATAGGATTTCAATCAGTGGAAATTCTTTGAATACTGAAACTGAAGAACTACTTTCCCTGCTGGCTGAAGTTCTGATTAGACCAGAATTTGCAGGCAGCCACTTTGCGAGAACTGTTGCGGAATATCAGCAGCTCTACAGGCAGCAGTTCTATAATGATTCAGCTTTATTAAATATGCACTTTTTTAAGAATCTATATGGAGAGCATCCTTATGGTTATAATTATAATTACAATCTAATCTTAGAATTTTTAAATCAGGTTGATTCCAAAATGGTGGAGGATTTTTACAGTAAAATTGTTCAACCTGAGCGAATTTCAATTGCTATTAGTGGAGACTTCGAAATGGAAGCTTTAAAGACCAGGCTTAAAAGAAATTTTGCCAGCTGGGAAAATGCGAGTGAGAAGCCAGCTGAAAGCTATGTTAGTGTTAATCCAAAAATTCATCAAAAAATAATTGTCGTTGATAAAGCTGATGCCACTCAGGCCAATATGAGGCTGGGCTATAATTTTTATACCAGCAGTTATCCGAAAAGAATTCCCTTTTTAATGGCAAATCGAATCTTTGGCAGTGGTGGATTTAACAGCCGCCTGATGGAGAACCTCCGCAGTGAAAAGGGATATGTTTATGGAACTAATGCCCAGGTCAGTTATAATGATTATGGAGGAGCTTATTTTATCAATTTAAGTCTTGATCCCGAAAAAGCCCTTGCCGGTATGGAAGCTGTTAAAGAAGAGATGCTTAAGCTTAAGACAGCTAAAGATCCTTTCCAGGAAAAAGAGCTCTTTGAAAACATTAATCTCTATAATGCGGTTTTCCCAAAAGCCTATCAGCATCAGATAGATGTGCTGGAGGAGATTGTTTATCAGCTCGAATTTGAGAATGGCTCAAAAAATTATCTAAATAATTTCATCAAACAGTATAATGGACTTGAGGCTGCAGAAGTTCAGCAGATCTTTGCAGAGGAACTTTATCCGGAGATTTTATTTACAGTAATTGTCGGTCCCAAAGAAAAAATACTGCCCCAGTTTAAAGAAGCAGGTCTTGAGGTAGAAGTAATTGAGAATCCGGTTTTAAATTGACTGGATAAATTTTAGCTCTTGACAGCAGACTAGATTATGAGATATTATAATAACGATAGTTGAATAATTAAAAACTTTGATGAGAAGTAGTAATTTTCCTTAAAACTGAAAGAGAATGGAATCCAGCGGCTGTAAGATTCCAGCAGTTAAAGAAAATGAAGTCGTCTCTGAGTTTTGCTGACCAGGCGGATTTAAAAATAGCAGCAGAGCAGCTAATTGCTGTTATTATAATCTGAATTAATCAGCAGCGGCACAGCAGTCGTTAACTAATGAGAGCTTTCTGCAGTTTAAGCAGGAGGAACTAAGGTGGTACCGCGAATTAAACGCTCTTTCGTCCTTAACTGGATGAGAGAGCTTTTTTTATACCTTAGATATAATTATTAAATTTTAATGATTTTAGATTATTATTAAAGGAGGGGAATAAAAGTGGAAAATTTAGAAAAAACTTATGATCCGGCCAAAACCGAAGATAAATGGTATGAATACTGGTTGGAAAACAATTATTTTGCACCAAGGGAAAAAAGAGAAGATGAGAAGGGGACCTTTAGTATTGTGATGCCTCCCCCAAATATCACAGGTCAGCTGCATATGGGCCATGCCTTAGATAATACTCTGCAGGATATTTTAACCCGCTGGAAGAGAATGCAGGGCTACCGCTCCTTATGGCTGCCCGGTACTGACCATGCAAGCATTGCAACTGAGGTTAAAGTTGTAGATAAGATGAGGGAAGAAGGAATCGAAAAAGAAGATATGACCAGGAATGAGTTTTTAGAAAAAGCCTGGGAGTGGAAGGAAGAATACGGAACCAGAATCACCAATCAGCTCAAAAAAATGGGCTCATCCTGTGACTGGTCCCGGGAGAGATTTACCCTGGATGAAGGCTGCTCAGATGCAGTAGAGGAAGTATTTATTAAGTTATATGAGGAAGGCTTAATTTACCAGGGAGACTATATTGTTAACTGGTGTCCAAGCTGCCATACTACTTTAAGTGATATCGAGGTTGAACACAAAGAAACTGAAGGTAAATTCTATCACTACAAATATCCATATAAAGATAGGGAAGGATATATTACAATTGCTACTACCAGACCGGAAACAATGCTTGGAGATACTGCAATTGCTGTACACCCATCTGATGAGCGCTACAAAGATCTGGTTGGCGAAAAGGTAATTGTACCCTTAGTTAACCGTGAAATTGAAATCATTGCTGATGAATATGTAGACAGTGAATTTGGAACCGGGATGGTTAAGGTAACACCTGCCCATGACCCAAATGACTTTGAAATCGGACGCCGCAATGATTTAGAGATTGTGACTGTAATCGATGAAGATGCTAAAATGACCGAAGCTGCCGGTGAAGCTTATGCCGGACTGGACCGCTATGAGGCCCGCAAAAAGGTAATTGAGGACCTTGAAAAAGAAGATCTGCTGGTTAAAATTGAAGACCACATGCACAATGTTGGTGAATGCTACCGCTGTGATACAGTAATTGAGCCTTTAATTTCCAAACAGTGGTTTGTTAAGATGCAGCCCCTGGCCGAGCCGGCAATTGAAGCTGTTGAAGATAGCGATATTAATTTTGTGCCTGACCGCTTTTCCAAAGTATATATGAACTGGATGAATAATATCCGCGACTGGTGTATTTCCCGTCAGCTCTGGTGGGGCCACCGAATTCCGGTTTATTACTGTAATGACTGTGATGAGGTAATTGTAAGTAAAGAAGAACCTGAGAGCTGTCCCAACTGCGGCAGCACCAATCTGCGTCAGGATGAGGATGTTTTAGATACCTGGTTCTCATCTGCACTCTGGCCATTTTCAACCTTAGGCTGGCCGGAAGAGACTGCTGACTTAGAGAGCTTTTATCCAACTGATGTCCTGGTAACCGGTAGAGATATCATTTTCTTCTGGGTGGCCCGGATGATCTTTATGGGACTTAAATTCCAGGATGAAAAACCTTTCTCAGATATCTATATTCACGGTCTGATCCGTGATGCTCAGGGAAGAAAGATGAGTAAATCCTTAGGTAATGGAATTGATCCTTTAGATATTATCGATCAATTTGGAGCAGATGCGCTGCGCTTTACCTTGATTACTGGTAATACCCCAGGTAATGATATGCGCTTTAGAGAAGAAAGACTGGAAGCGAGCCGCAACTTTGCCAATAAGATCTGGAATGCTTCTCGTTTTGTGCTGATGAACCTGGAGGATTTTGAGCTTGACTTTGTTGATGAGGCTGATTTAAAACCAACTCTGGCTGATGACTGGATGCAGAGCCGCTTAAATACTGTAGCAGGCGAAATTGATGATGCCCTGGAGAGATACAATTTTGGGGAAATGTCAAGCTCCTTATATGATTTTATCTGGAATGAGTTCTGTGACTGGTATATTGAACTTTTAAAGGCTAGATTATATCAGGATGAAGATCCGAAAGCTAAACTGACTGCCCAGTATTATGCGCTCAATACTTTAGAAAGTCTGCTCAGACTGCTGCACCCTGTAATGCCCTTTATCACTGAAGAAATCTGGCAGAAACTGCCGGGAACTGAAGGGACTATTATGCGGGCCCAGTATCCTGAGAAAAATGAAGAGGATATAAATACTGCTGCAGTCGAAAAGATGGATCTGGTGATGAGTGTGATCAAGTCTGTTAGAAATATTAGAAATGAAATGAAGGTTAATCCAGGCCGCAGAATCAAGGCACTGCTCGCAGCACCTGAGGCTAAGCTTGATATTTTAGAAGAAGGACGAGAATATATTGAAAACTTAGCCCGGATCAAAGATCTAAAAATAGGTGGAGATGAGCTTGAACGACCTGATAAGGTGTCAACTTCTATAGTTAAAGAGGTTGAGGTAATTCTGCCGCTTGAAGGTATGATTGACCTGGATAAAGAAATAGAAAGAATGGAAAAAGAAATAGAAGAGATGGATTTTGAAATCAAAAGAGCAGAAGGCAAACTAAATAATGAAGGCTTTGTCAACAATGCGCCTCAAGATTTAGTTGAAGGAGAAAAACAGAAGCTCAAAGAATACAGAGAAAAGAAAGAAAAGCTAATTGACCGCAAAAAAGAATTAGCTGAGTAAGTTTAATGTTAAGGTACCGGGTCCAAAGCGGTCGTTTTGGACCCGGTACAATAAAACCTTTTTGGACCTGGTTAAAAAGATATAATTCACAAAGGCTGGCTGTTTCCGGCTTTTTTATATTTTTCTTAAATAAATTAATTTTTAATATCGTTATTTTTTAATATTCAAAAAAGGATTTCCAACTTTTAACTAGAATAAATTTTATAGAGAAGCCAAATTTTTTGAATATTTTTATATCAGTTGGAAGGGATGAATAATCTATTATGAGAGAATTTTTAGAATTAAATCCCCCGGAGAAATTCTGGGAAGAAATTAAATCTTTTTTAAGTAATAAAAGTTTGAGCAGAGAAAAATTAAATCTGGAAAATTCTTTAGGCAGAATTCTGGCAGAAGATATCTTTTCTCCAGTTGATCTGCCTCCTTTTAGCCGCTCTACAGTTGATGGTTATGCGGTCAAAGCTGCTGATACAGCTGGAGCTTCAGCTTCGATGCCGACCTATTTTGAGATTGCAGGCAGTATAGAAATGGGGAAGGGAACTGAACTGAAGTTAAAAAATGGTCAGGCAGCAGCTATTCCAACGGGTGGAATGCTGCCAGAAGGTGCAGATGCGGTTTTAATGATTGAAGACACAGAAAAAATTGATGAAAATACAATTGAGAGCTTTAAATCACTGGCAGCAGGCGAAAACCTGGTTCAGAAGGCAGAAGACATAGCTGCAGGTGAATTACTCTTTAAAAAGGGGCATAAGCTAATGGCCCGCGATATTGGAGCACTTGCTGGACTCGGGATCACTGAATTTAATGCTTTCAGCAGGGCAGAGGTCTCAGTTATTTCTACTGGAGACGAATTAATTTCAGCAGAGGCTGAAGCAGATGCCGGTCAAATTAGAGATATTAACAGTTATTCTATAACTTCTTATTTGAATAAAATTGGAGCAGCTGCCAAAAAAGTGGGAATAGTAGAAGATAAATTTGAAAAACTAAAAGAAGCTGTCAAAAATGAGCTGGGTCAGGATTTAGTCCTGATATCAGGCGGCAGCTCAGTTGGAATCAAGGATATGACCATTGATCTGCTTAATTCTTTAGGAGAGCCCGGAGTTCTCCTGCACGGCCTGGCAATTAAACCAGGTAAACCGACAATTTTAGCAGTTATTGAGGATACAATTGTTATTGGTCTTCCCGGCCATCCAGCATCTGCCTGGACAGTTAATAATATTTTAGTTGCCGAGATTGTAAGGGTATTAAATGGCGAAAAAGAAGCAGCTGAAATTGGAATTAAAGAGAATAAATATCCAATCAAAGCTCAATTAACAAGAAGTCTGGTTTCAGATAAGGGACGAGAAGAATATATTCCGGTTAGAATTATCAAAGAAAATAACAAATTGTTGGCAGAACCTCTGCTGGGAAAATCAAGTCTAATAACCAATTTAGCCCATGGCGATGCTCTTTTGCGAGTTCCCAGAAATCAGGAGGGGAAAGAAAAAGGAGAGTTAGTTGAGCTGACTCTGATTGAATAAGATTAATAACAGGTCCAATCTAAAAATATATTGATTTGTTGATTTAAATAAATAGTTAAAGAGAGGAATTAGGCTATGGTAAAAAAATACTTAGATAAAATATCACTTGCTGATGCTCTAAAAAAATTAAAAAACAATTTTAAAGATTTAAGAACAGCGACTGAAAAAATCAAAACTACTGCAGCTGAGGGGAGAGTTAGCGCAGAGGCAGTTAAAGCTGCCCGCTCAGCTCCGGATTATTATGCTTCGGCAATGGACGGAATAGCAGTTAAAGCTCAGCTGACTGCAGGTGCCAGCGAGAGAAATCCAGTTCAATTAAAAATTGGCAGAGATGCAGTAGCTGTAGATACCGGGGACCCGATTCCGGAGCAGTTTAATGCAGTAATAAAAATTGAAGAAGTAAATCAGATTGATCAAAACACATATCAGATTGAAAAGGGAGTTCCAGCCTGGAATCACATTCGCTCGATCGGAGAGAGTGCGGTTAAAGGGAATCTTTTAGTTACAACAGCTCACCGGATAAAAGATTATGATATTGGTGCCCTGTTGGAAGCGGGAGTAACAGAAGTTGAGGTTTATCAGAAACCGCAGATTACAATAATTCCAACCGGAGATGAACTGGTTGAAGCCGAAGCAGCTCCAAAAAGAGGAGAATTAGTAGAATTTAATTCTCAGATGGTGAGGGCTGCCTTAAAAAAATGGGGCGCAGAGGTCAAAATCTCGGATATAATTCCCGATCAGAAGAATTTAATTGAAAAAGCTCTAACAGCAGCGGCAGAAAAAAGTGATATGCTTATTGTTCTCTCCGGTTCTTCAGCCGGCAGAGGAGACTATACAATTGATATTTTGAAAGAAAAGGGAGAAATTTTATTTCACGGTGTAAATATAATGCCCGGCAAACCATTGATAGCAGCTGAAATAGACGGGAAGCCAGTTTTTGGGCTGCCTGGCTACCCACTTTCTGCCTGGCTTGATAATCAGCTATTTGTTCGGGAACTGGTATCTCAGCTGCAGGGAATACAGGCAGCTGATTTTAATCAAATTGAAGCTGAAGTAAAAAGAAAAGTTCCCTCTGATATTGGTCTGGAGGAATTTTTGCGGGTTAACTTAACTGTTGATGCTGAGGGTAAGTATACAGCAGTACCTTTAAAAAGAGGTTCATCAGCTATGGAATCAATTTTAAAGGCTGATGGAATTATGCGGATTGCCGAAAATAAAGAAGGTCTGCATCCAGGTGATAAGGCGCCCGTGATTTTATTAAAGGAAAAAAATAAAATAAAAAATGATTTACTTTTAATCGGCAGCCATGATCTGAGCCTGGATTTAATCAGGAATCAGCTGCACCAAAAAAATTATAATTTTGATTTAAAACTGCAGACAGTTGGCTCAATGGCAGGTTTAACTGCTCTCCGCCGGGGAGAATCACAGCTGGCTGGAGCCCATCTGCTTGACCCGGAAACTGGAGAATATAATATTTCGTATTTGCAGAGGTTTTTTAAAGGCGAAAAACTGGTAGTTCTTAATCTCGTCCACCGGGAGCAGGGCTTATACCTCAAACCGGGTAATCCCAAAAAGATCAATGCTCTCCAGGACTTAACCGAAGCCGAGATTAATTATATTAACCGACAGCGGGGTGCGGGCACCAGAGTTTTATTTGATTATTTGCTGGCAGAAAACGGAATTGAACCAGAGCAAATATCAGGTTATGAAAAAGAAGAATTTACCCATATCGCTGCAGCAGCAGCTGTTGGCAGAGGTTCAGCAGATGCAGCTTTAGGTATTCGGGCTGCAGCAGAAGTTATGGAAGTTGATTTTCTGCCCCTGGCGGAGGAAAGGTATGATCTAATATTCCGGGAAGAAATTCTGGAGCAGCCCCAAATTCAGGCTTTAATAGAATTGATTAGTCAGGATCAGCTGAAAACTGAAATTGAAAAATTGGGCGGTTATCAGTGCCGAAATACCGGAGAAATTAAAATTCTGGATTTATAATGGAGGCCACAAAATGCAGAAACTAAATGATCAGCTGGGTCGAGAAATAGATTACTTAAGAATCTCAATAACTGACCGCTGCAACCTCCGCTGCCGCTACTGTATGCCGGCAGAAGGAGTCGAAAATAAAGATCATCAGGATATTTTAAGCTATGAAGAAATTTTAAAAATTGTAGAAACTGGAATTAAGTTGGGTATCAAAAAAGTTAGAATTACCGGAGGAGAGCCTCTGGTGCGGCTGGGGGTAGAAGATTTCATCTCAGATTTAAACAGGCTTCAGTTAGATGATATCTCTATGACTTCAAATGCAGTTTTACTCTCAGAAAAAGCTCAGCAGTTAAAAAAGGCAGGTCTGGATCGAATAAATATCAGTCTGGATACTCTTAAACCAGAAAAATTCAAAAAAATTACAAGAAGAGACAATCTGGCTGAGGTATTAAAAGGGATTAGTGCGGCTTTAAATGCCGGTCTGGATCCAGTCAAATTAAATGTTGTTGTCATGCGCGGAGTCAATGATGATGAATTATTTGACTTTGTTGAACTAAGCCGAAAGAAAAATTTGAGCATTAGATTTATAGAATATATGCCTTTAGGTGGCGAGGCTGAGGCAGAAAAATTTATCAGCACTCAAGAAATCAAAAAACTAATCAGTGAGAAACATCAACTTCTGCCTGCAGTCAGCAAGGGTAGTGGACCGGCAGTCTATTTTAAGCTTAAAGGAGCAGCAGGAAAGCTCGGTTTTATTTCAGCTCTAAGTGAACATTTCTGCAGCAGCTGTAATCGCCTGCGCCTTACTGCCGATGGCAAGTTTAAACCATGCCTGGCATCAAATCAGGAAGTTAAAATAGCTGGTATTAATGAAAAAGAAATCATCGCTGCTTACAGGCAGGCCTTAAAAATCAAACCTGCCTGTCATAATCTTAATTTTGAGCAGCAGGATTACAGCAGAAATATGTCCCAGATTGGAGGTTAAAATATGATGAGTGAAGATAATTCAAAAAAAGAATTTTCACATATAGATCAAAATGGCAGGGTGAAAATGGTCGATGTTTCGAAGAAGGAAATAACTGAGCGTACAGCCAGAGCAGCTGGTGAAATTAAAATGAAGCCGGAGACTTTAAAGATGATAAAAAATGGTAATTTAAAAAAAGGAGCTGTTATTGAAACAGCCAGGATAGCAGGAATTACCGGGGCCAAAAAGACTTCAGATTTAATTCCAATGTGTCACCCCCTGCTTTTAAGCAGCATTAAAGTAGATTTTGACCTTGATTTCAAAGATAAAATAATAATTAAAGCAGAAGTTAAAAACAGCGGCCAGACAGGAGTTGAGATGGAGGCTTTGACGGCTGTAAATCTGGCAGCTCTGACAATTTACGATATGGCAAAAGCAGTTGATAAGTCGATGGAAATTAATAATATTAGATTGATTTATAAAGCCGGAGGGAAGAGTGGAATCTATGAGCGAGAAGAATAACTTCAAAATAAAAACAGCAGTTTTAACCATCAGTGACAAGGGTTCAAGAGGTGAAAGAAAAGATTTGAGTGGGCCAGTAATTAAAGAGATGATGGAAAATATAGGGGCAAAAATTGTCTATGAAGAAATAATTGCCGATGAAAAGGAAGACATTAAGGAGATTTTAAGCAGGATTGCTGACCAGAAAAAAGCGGATTTAATTTTAACTACTGGAGGTACTGGCTTTGCCAAAAGAGATATAACTCCAGAAGCAACTCTGGCGGTGATCGAAAAAGAGGTGCCTGGTATCCCAGAAAAAATTAGAGCAGACACTCTTTCTATCACCCCTCAGGCTGCACTCTCTCGGGCCAGAGCTGGCATCAGAAAACAGACTTTAATTATTAACTTTCCCGGCAGTCCCAAAGCAGCCCGTGAATGTCTTGAGGCAGTAATCGAAATTATTCCTCATGGTGTTAAAATCTTAAAGGGAGAAATAACCGAACATCAGCCAGGTCAAAAAAATAAATCATTTTAAGAGGTGTGGTAAATGGAAGGAAGAGTAAAGGCGGTTTGTTTGAGTGAAAAAAAGGGAACAACCAAAAAAGTTATTAATAAAGGTGAGCTGCTTGAAAATTATGGGCTAAAAGGTGATGCTCATGCTGGCAAATTGCACAGACAGCTCAGCTTATTAGACAGCAGCAGCATAGATAAGATGCGGGGTCAGGGCTATGAACTCAATTTTGGTGATTTTGCCGAAAACATTACAACTGAAGGTCTAGAGGATTTATTTGAACTCCCTGTAGGTCAGCAGCTCAGGATCAATGGAGAGATTTTACTGGAAATCACTCAGATCGGAAAAAAATGCCACCACGACTGTGAGATCAGGCAGACAATTGGAGACTGTGTAATGCCCAGAGAAGGAGTTTTTGCCAGAGTAATTAAAGGTGGAGAAGTTAAAGCCGGCGATAAAATAGAAATTCTGTAGCCTCAACTCAGAATACTCATTAAAGCAGTGGGTTTTAAAACAAACTTTTGACTCAGATTTGATTTTTTACTGATAATCCCTTACTATTTTATTGGAAAGGTCTCATTCTGGTGAAAAATAACACAATTGATTTTAACCAATAAATTGAATTTATAAGGAGGAATAATTATGGAAATGATAGGAGTCAGTGCTTCTGCCAGTAAGGCTGGTAAGACGACTTTAATTTCCTTAATGTTAGAAGACAGCTGTGCCAAAACAGCAGTTATCAAAACATCGATCAATAATGAACTTGATCAATATAAGGTGATTAATGATCCAAAAGTGATTAATCAGGCAGGTACAGATACAGCAAGAGTTGTTGAGCATGGAGCTGATAAGGTAATACTTTTAGAGAGTCCGGCAGCAGAACTGCCGAGTGCCTACCAGCTGGCTCGCAACCTTCTCGATGATGATATAGACAGACTTTTTATCGAAGGAAATACGATTATTAACTTTTTGAATCCTGATCTGCTTTTTTATTTAGAAAATAAGGATGAACCAGAAAAAGAATCAGCTAAAATGGTAAAAAATAGAGCTAATATCAAGATTAACACCAATACCCTACTTTCAGCAGGGAAGCTCAATGGATTGCCCTTTATAATTCAGCCCGAAAAAATGACCTGTTACCAGGCTCATCTCTTAGCGGATTTACTTAAAATGTCTGTTCCTCAGATCGGTAAAATTGTTAAAGAACAGAATGTAAAAATAGTAAAATGTCAGCTGGGTTTGTTCTAATCTTAAATGAATGCTGGTACCGGGAGCCTGGAAATATTTAACAACCACAAATCCTGTTGTCAAATAAATTTCAGATATTTCTAAGTACCCGGTACCCTTATTATTTTTTTTGCTAAACTTGACTAAGAGTCGAAAAAGTGATAAATTACATATAGACAAACTAAGGAAGGTGAATATTTTGCGTAGAGCAACTATAACAGGTCTGGGTAAATATCTCCCGGAAAAAGTAATGACAAATCATGATTTAGAAGACATAGTAGATACAAGTGACGAATGGATAAGAACAAGAACAGGAATCGAAAAAAGGAGAATTGCTGCTGATGATCAGGCGGCATCAGATTTAGGAGTTGAAGCTGCAAAAGAAGCATTAAAAGATGCAGAACTTGATGCAGAAGATTTAGATTTGATTATAGTAGCAACAATTACTCCGGATATGATGTTTCCTGCAACTGCCTGTATTATTCAGGATAAAATAGGAGCCAAAAACGCAGCAGCATTTGATTTAGAGGCCGGCTGCTCCGGTTTTGTATATGGAGTCAGTGTAGCGGCCAATTTTATTGAATCAGGAATGTATGACAATGTAATGGTCATTGGAACTGAGGTGCTTTCCAAAATTTTAAACTGGGAAGACCGAGGTACCTGTGTCTTATTTGGTGATGGAGCTGGAGCAGCAGTTCTTTCGGCTGCAGATAAAGGTGGGATTCTGGCTACAGATTTAGGTTCAGATGGTTCAGGTGCAGATACCTTATATCAGCCTGCAGGAGGTTCAAGACAGCCTGCATCTCATGAGACTATTGATAATGCCGGTCATTATCTCTATATGGAAGGTACCCCAGTCTTTAAATTCGCTGTTAAAACAATGGGGAAAGCTTCACTAAAAGTGCTCAAAAAAGCCGGAGTTAAAAAAGAGGAAGTTGATTTACTTGTTCCTCACCAGGCAAATACCAGAATAATCGGAGCGGCAGCAAAGAGATTAAAATTATCTGATGATCAGGTTTATGTAAATCTGCCTGAATATGGGAACACCTCAGCTGCTTCAGTCCCAATTGCGCTGGCAGAGGCAAAAGAAAAAGGGAAATTAAATAATGGTGATAAGGTAGTACTGGTAGCTTTTGGTGCCGGTTTAACCTGGGCATCTGCAGTAATGGAATGGAATGACCTTAAATAGTTATTCTAATAAATTATAAAAACTGAAATAAAAAATAGAGTTTTAAATAAAATTGATTTTAAAAGCAAGATTAATATACTGGAAAATTAAGTAAAAAAATATTTAACTGGAGGCTTTTCAAATGAGTGACAACTTAGTATTTATGTTTTCAGGACAGGGTTCACAGTATGTAGGTATGGGAAAAGAGCTTTATGAAAACCATGAAGCAGCAAAAAAGGTCTTAGATGAGGCCGATCAGATTCTGGATTTTGAACTTAAAGATATGATCTTTAATGGTCCGGAAGAAGATCTAAATAACACTAAAAACACCCAGCCTGCAATTTATACAGTGAGTGCTATGGTGAAGGCAGTTCTGGCTGAAAATGGACTTAAGCCAGCAGCAGCAGCAGGCCACAGCCTGGGAGAATATTCAGCCCTTCATGCCGCTGGTGTTCTGTCATTTGAAGATGGTTTAAAATTGGTGCGTCGCCGTGGTGAGCTAATGGATCAGGCAGATCCAGACGGAAAGGGAACTATGGCAGCAGTAATTGGACTTGCTGATGAGGAAGTTGAAGCGGTTTTAAATCAGGTTGATGGTATTGTAACAGTAGCCAACTATAATTCTCCCGGTCAGGTAGTTATCTCAGGTGAAGTAGAAGCAGTTGGTAAAGCAGAAGAACTCTTAGCCGAAAAGGGAGCCAAAAGAGTTATTCCCCTTTCAGTTAGTGGAGCATTTCACTCACCCTTAATGGAGCCTGCAAAAGAAGAACTAAAAAATACAATCGAAGCAGTTGATTTTAATGATGCTCAAATCCCTTTAATTGCCAATGTTACAGCTGATTATGTCAAAGAAAGCAGTGAGATTAAGGCTGCACTGATTAAACAGCTGGATAACAGTGTGCGCTGGGTAGAAACTATTGAGCGTTTTAAAGCTGATGACTACGAAGATTATGTCGAAGTTGGCCCGGGCAGAGTTCTAAAAGGCCTGATGAGAAGAATTGACCGCTCATTAAATGCGTATAATGTTGAAGACGAAAAAAGTCTTAAAAAGACATTAAAGAAATTAAAATAATAAATTTAATCAGATTGATTTAGGAGGAGATTATTTAAATGAGTAAAAGAGTTGTAATTACAGGTGCAGGTGTTGTTCATTCTTTGGGTACAGAATTAGAAGAATTCTGGGAAAATATTAAAGCTGGAAAATCAGGTATCTCTAAAATCGAAAATTTTGATGCTGCCGATTTTCCAAGTCAAATTGGAGCTGAGCTTAAAGATTTTGATCCAGGAGAATACATAGAGCGCAAGGAAGCAAAAAGACTTGCACTTTACAGTCAGTATGCAATTGTATCAGCAATGAAGGCCTTAGAAAATGCAGGTTTAGAAATTACTGAGGAGATTGCTGATCGAACAGGAGTTATAGTTGGATCCGGTATTGGGGGCATTGAAGTTTTTGAAGAACAGGTAGAAAGACTTCACAGCCGGGGACCGAGAAGAGTCAGTCCTTTCTTTATTCCAATGATGATTTCTAATATGGCGGCTGGTAATGTTGCTATTTATTCCGGGGCAAAGGGGCCAAATATGAATACTGTAACAGCATGTGCATCAGCTACTACAGCAATTGGCGAGGCTTTTGAGACAATTAAGAGAGGTGCCGCTGATATTATGATTGCCGGTGGTACAGAAGCTTCAATTACCCCATCTGCAGTTGCAGGTTTTGGTAATATGAAAGCTCTCTCAACCAGAAATGATGAGCCTGAGAAAGCAAGCCGTCCTTTTGATAAGGATAGAGATGGTTTTGTTATCGGTGAAGGTGCTGGTATTATGATTTTAGAAACTTTAGAAAGTGCTAAAAAGCGGGGAGCTAATATCATTGCTGAGGTTGTTGGTTATGGTGCTTCCGGTGATGCTTACCATATTACATCTCCAGCTCCAGAAGGAGAAGGTGCTGTTAGAGCTATGAAGGCAGCAGTTGACAGAGCAGGTATGAAGCCTGAAGAAATTAATTATATTAATGCCCATGGTACATCAACACCTTTAAATGATCAGTACGAATCAACAGCGATCAAAAAGCTATTTGGTGATCATGCTTATAAACTGAAAGTTTCATCTACCAAGTCAATGACCGGTCACTTACTGGGGGCTGCTGGTGGAGTTGAAGCAATTATTTCAGCTATGGCAATTAAAGAAAATGTTGTACCTCCTACTATGAATTTTGAAGAAGGAGGAGAAGGCTGTGACCTTGATTATCAGCCAAATAAAGCAGGAGAAGCTGAAATTAATGCTGCTTTAAGTAATTCCTTTGGTTTTGGTGGTCAGAATGCCTGTATTGTAATTAAAAAATATAAGTAATAATATATATACTTTTTTACCTGGTTCAAAACATTAGTTTTGAACCAGGTACAAGTAAATAAATTCACAAATTAAAATTGTTTTAAATTAAGATCTGCCTGGCGGCAGGTCTTTTTTCTTTTCTGGCCTTATTCTCTAAAAATATGTTGTAATTTTCAGAAATATATTATATTATTGTTATATAGTTAAATTATATTTAATTTTTTAATTTAAAATTAATATTTATCTGGAGGTTATAGGATGAGACTGACAATTGCTTTAGGTGGAAATGCAATTTTAAAACCAGGACAGAAAGGAACAGCAGCTGAACAGATGAACAATGTTTATCAGAGTTGTTTACAGATTGGAGAATTAGCTGCCTCAGGCCATGAAATTATAATTACCCATGGAAATGGACCACAGGTCGGGAATATATTATTACAGCAGGCTGCCGCCAGCAAGATTCCAGCACTTCCTCTTGATTTTTGTGGAGCTCAAACACAGGGATTTATAGGTTATATGATTCAGAACAGCCTTTTAAATGTTTTTAAAGATAAAAATATAAAACTACATAGCACTTCAGTAGTAACTCAAGTTTTAGTTGATCAGGATGATCCTGCCTTTGATATGCCTTCAAAACCTGTTGGACCTTTTTTTGATCAAGCACATGCTAAAAAACAGGAAAAAGAAAAGGGAGAAAAATGGCTAGAAGACAGCGGCCGTGGCTGGAGAAGAGTTGTGCCATCCCCACAACCAATTAAAATAATGGAAAAAGATTTAATTAATGATTTAATAGAAAGGAAAAGGATTGTCATTGCTGCTGGAGGAGGCGGAATTCCAGTAGTAGAAAAGGAAAATGAATTAAAGGGTGTTGAGGCAGTTATTGATAAGGATCGGGCTGGCTGCATTCTGGCTCAGAATACAGACTCCGATTTCTTTTTAATTTTAACAGATGTAGATAATGTGATGATAAATTATGGGACAGCAGAAGAAAAGGCGCTGGGTGAAATTAAAATTGAAGAGATCGAAAAACATCTAGCTGAAGGACAGTTTGGCCGAGGAAGTATGGCACCTAAGGTAGAATCAGCAGTCAAATTTGTAAGAGAAGGTGGTAAAAAAGCTGTAATTACCTCCTTAAATAAAGTTACCGAGGCTGTAAAAGGTGAGGCTGGAACAATAATTGTTAACTAATGATTTTGTGGAGGGAGTTGATTTTAAATTGACTCCCTTTTTTACCTGGCTTATGCAGTATTATTATTCTGAATCTTTGTACTCACTAATTAAATTGATAAAAATATATCAAATACCTTTACATTGGAGAAATATAATGCTATGATTTTAACAGATTATTTTTTTATAGTTCTTTGCAACCGGTTGCAAAAATCACAAAGTGGGGAATAATAAATGGAAATTAAAATGTCTGATATTGCAGAAATGGCAGGAGTTTCAAAATCAACAGTTTCTCGTGCCCTAAAAAATGACAGCAGAGTCAAAGAAGAAACCAAAAATAATATTCTAAAAATTGCCAGAAAACATAACTATCAGCCAAATAAAGTTGCTCAGGCACTTGCAGAAAAAAACACTAAGATTATAGCTGTGATTTTACCTTCAGCTCCACGATCTGTTTCAGATCCTTTTTTTCTGGAATTTCTGCATGGAGTTAATAATGCAGCCTATCAGCAGGGATACAGTCTAACTATTCCACCAGTTGAAAAAGAAAATTTTGCTTCTTTTAAAGAAATTAATCAAAAAATAAATTTTGATGGGGTTATCCTAACTGAACCTCAACTCAATGATCCGAGAATAAAATATCTACAAGAAAATAAAATACCCTTTATTTTTAATGGCAATCCCATGGCTGACAGAGATATCTCCTGGGTTGATACAGATAATCAGTTAGGTGCCTATCAGGCTGTAGATTATTTAATAAAAAGGGGACACAAAAAAATCGCTACTATAACAGGACCTTTAAATTTGGTGGCTGGCAAATACAGGTTAGAAGGTTATCTTCAGGCTTTAAAGGAGAATAATCTTCAGCTAAATGAGGATTGGATTATCGAATCTGATTTTACAGAAAAAGGAGCTCACTTAGCTGCCAAAAATTTGATCAAAGATTATAATGAAATTTCAGCAGTTTTTGCTGCTAACGATTTAATGGCACTTGGAATTATTAAATCTCTGAAAGATGCAGGGATTAGAATTCCTGAGGATCTTTCGTTAATTGCCTTTGATTCAATTAAAATGGGCGAATATATAGAGCCGCCATTAACCACTATTAAAAACACAGGATTGGAAAAGGGAGAAAAAGCAGTCGAGCTCTTGATTAAAATAATTGAAAATCAGGATCTGGTAGGGAAACATATTTTATATCCTCCTGAATTAGTGGTCAGAGATTCAGTTAGGGAAGTAAATTAAATCTTTCTTCTCACATTAAATTGAAATTATTTCTAAAAAAACATATAATCAACCTGAGGTCAATTATTTTATTTTTTTAAGGAAAGAAGGTAATTTTAAAATATGAAAGTATATGCTCTTGTTGGACCCAGCGGAACAGGGAAAAGTCACCGGGCAGTTTTGCTGGCAAATCAGTATCAGATTCCATTGATAGTTGATGATGGACTTTTAATCTATGCCGGTAAAATTATGGCGGGAAGCTCTGCAAAAAGAGAAGAAAGTAAAATGGGAGCCATCAGACGGGCTTTATTTTTTGATGAAAAACAAACAGAAGAAGTTAAAAAATGTCTAAAAAAACTTAATGAAGATAAAATATTAATTCTCGGAACTTCAACCGGAATGGTCGAAAGAATTAATGAAAGACTTGAACTTGGTGGGATTGACCAGTATATAGATATTAAAGATATTTCTTCAGCTGAGGAAATAGAAAAAGCACTTTCGGTACGTAACAATGAGGGAAAACATGTAATTCCAGTGCCGACAATTGAAGTTGAACAGGATTTTTCCGGTTATCTGCTTCACTCTTTAGAACTCTTTTTTAAAAAAGACAACCAGACTGTCAGACATGAAAAAAGTATTGTTCGGCCGCGGTTCAGCTTTTACGGAAATTTAAGTATTAGCAATCGGGTTCTGGTTGATCTAATTGAATACTTGATTAACAAATTTTCTAAAATAACCGAGTTTAAAAAAGTTAAAGTTGAAGAAACAAATAACCAGTTATTTATCAATTTATCCCTGGAAATTGTCTATGGCATCAAAATCAGAAGATTTATTGAAGAATTTAAAGCAGCTTTAAAAGAACATCTGGAAAATAATACAGGGATTAATGTTAAAGAAATTAATATAGAAGTATATTCTCTCAAAGTGAGGGAATAAAAATTTAAGGAGGGGACTTGATTTGAGAACATATCACGCCAGAAAAATGGATAAGGAGGCAATTTATCCTTCTCAGGCCTGGAAAATTACTGAGGAAGAATTTCTCTTAGACCATAACCATCACAATGAGGCTATTTTTACTCTGGGAAATGGTTATATGGGACTGCGGGGAACTCTGGAAGAAGATTATCCAGGAAGTGAAGATACTTCAACTCCAGGTTTTTATATTAATGGAGTTTATGCCTCAGAAAAAATAATGTATGGAGAAGAAGCTCCGAATTTACCCCAAAATGGTCAGACAATGGTTAATTTAGCTGACTGGAGTGAAATTAATCTCTATATTAACGAAGAAAAATTAAATTTATTAAAGGGACAGATCTTAGATTACAAACGCGAACTGGACCTGCAGCAGGGAGTTTTAAGGCGTAAAATTTTCTGGGAAGACCGCCAGGGAAGAAAAATAGAGATCAAAATTACACGTTTAATTTCTTTAAGCAGGGAACATATTGGTGCTATCAGATATCAGTTTAAAGCGATAAACTTTTCCGGTAAGATCAGTGTTAATTCTGCTATCAATGGAGATGTCAGCAACCATCACCACCTGCGGGATAAAAAAGCTTTAGAAGTCATAGAAAGTGAAGTTGATACCAATACCGGTCACCTTTTACATAGAGTTAAAAGTACCAACTTTAAGGTTGCCTATGTGGTAGAACATTTGCTTGATGAGCGCTCTAAGGATAACGCTGAGGTCAAAAAGAGATCATCCGATAACCGGGTTGACTGGATTTTTGACATCAGTGCAGTTGAGGGTGAAGAATATACAATTGATAAAATTGTTGGGGTAAATCACAGTCAGGAAGAAGGCGTAAATCCCCTCAGTGATGCTAGAGCTTCAGCTGCCAGAGCTTCCATTACCGGTTTTGAAAATCTGGTCGAAGAACAGGCAGAATTTATGTCAGGTTACTGGCAGGATGTAGATGTTAAAATTGATGGAGATGATTCGCTGCAGCAAGCATTTAGGTTTAATGCTTTTCATATTCTGCAGGCTACAGGAAAGGACGGTCAGACAAGTGTAGCTGCTAAGGGAATTAGCGGTGAGTATTATGAAGGCCATTATTTCTGGGATACAGAAAGTTATATACTGCCCTTTTATGCTTTTCAGCGCCCGGAAGTAGCAAGAAATTTACTGCTATTTAGATATAATACTCTTGATAAAGCTCGCAAAAATGCTGAACGGATGAAGCTTAATGGTGTATTATTCCCCTGGCGAACAATTAACGGAGAAGAGGCCTCCGGCTTTTTTATGGGCTCAACCGTACAGTATCATATCAATGCTGATATTGCCTATGCTGTTAATCTCTATTACCAGGTAAGCAGGGACCAGGAGTTTATTGAAAATTACGGTCTGGAAATTTTAATTGAAACAGCCCGGATGTGGCTCAGTCTGGGAAGCTATATTCCAATGAAGGATAATCAATTCTGCTTCAATGTAGTCTGCGGCCCGGATGAATATAAACCTGGTGTAAACAATAATGCCTACACTAATTACATGGCTAAATTTAATCTGGATACAGCGGTTAAAATGGCTGAGATCATTAAAGAAAGAGCGCCTGAAAAATACAAAAGACTCTCAGAGCGGATAGGATTAACTGAAAATGAAATTAAAGAGATGAAGGAAATCAAAGAAGATATTTATCTGCCTCACAATGAGGAATTAGAAATCACTCCTCAGGATGACTCATTTCTTTATAAAAATCCAATTGAGGTAGATAATATACCTGATGCTGAATTACCTCTGGTTAAAAACTGGCATCCGCTGATTATCTGGCGCTATCAGGTAATCAAACAGGCTGATGTGATACTATTGATGCTCCAGCTTGGGGATCAGTTTGGCCGTGATTTAAAGATTAGAAATTATGATTATTATGAACCCAAAACTACCCATGATTCATCTCTATCTCCAGCAATTTACAGTATTCTGGCTTCAGAGATAGGTTACAAAAATCAGGCCTATAATTACTTTATGCAGACTGCTCGCCTTGATCTGGATGATTATAATGAAAATGCCTATCAGGGAGTTCATACTGCCTGTATGGGTGGAACCTGGCTGGCCCTGGTGCAGGGTTTTGGTGGGATGAGAATGTTTAATGGTAAATTATACTTCCATCCTCATCTGCCGGACGGCTGGAATGAATATCAATTTAGACTCCGTTTTAAGGGAAGTCAGATTGAGGTTACGGTTAAAGAAAATCAGGTTAAATATATGCTGATTTCTGGGGATAAAGTAGAATTCAAGCACTATGATCAGCTGATTGTTCTGGAAGAAAGTAATTTAAGTCAGGAAGTAGAAATACAATAAACTTAAAAAAGCAGGTGTGATAAAATGGATTTTAAAAAAAAGATATATATACTGCTTGCAGTTGGAATTTTCTTTTTATCACTCTCTGGAATACTTATTAAAATAGTTTCAGCACCACCGCTGATAACTGCCTTTTACAGAATGTTATTTACAGTTCTGCTTTTAAGTCCTTATTTCTTTTTCAAACATAAAAGCAAGGTGCGTTATTTTCTGGATTACCGACCTTTACTGGTCGGTTTTCTCTTGGCGGTTCATTTTATTTTGTGGATTAGTTCTATTCAGTATACTGATATTTCCAATTCAGTTATTTTTGTGGCTCTGCAGCCGCTGTTCACAATTATTTTAGAGTATTTATTTGCCAGAGAAGATTTAAAAGAAGGAGCAGTCATCGGGATTATTATGGCAGTTATTGGCAGTGCAATTATTAGTATTGGGGACCTGTATCAGCTGGGGGATAAGCTTTTTGGTAATTTTCTTGCTCTTTCGGCTGCTTTATTTGCCTCCTCTTATCTTTTTATCGGAAGAGGGGTGCGAAAAAAACTTGATTATTTTCCCTACCTCTATATTTTATATACATATGCCGCCATATTTTTAGGAATCGGTGTTTATCTATTTGATATTCCCTTTACCGGTCACGGCTTAAATAATTATCTGCTCTTTTTAGCGCTGGCTGTTGGGCCGACCCTGATTGGACATTCAATTCTCAATTATGCAGTCCGCTACCTCTCAACCTCTATTGTTTCTTTATCAATCCTGGGAGAGCCAATTTTAACCACTTTTTTAGCCTGGCTCTTATTAAATGAACAGGTAAGACTGACAACTATGATTGGAGGCGCTTTTATTCTGGGAGGAATTTATCTAGCTTCTTTCTATAATAACCATCAAAAACGGAGGCAGAGTGAGTTAAATGAGGCTCAGAGTTAATTCACGGCTTGAATTAACTCTGTTAATCATTAATAAACTACTGCATCTTAAACTGAAATTATTTATTTGTCTGACTGGACATTTTATGGTTTAACATATAAAATAATAGTTGAGAAAACTTTATTTAATTCTGGGAGGGATAAATTTTGTTAAAAGAAGTTGCAAATACAGTAAGAGGATTAGCTGCAGACATTGTAGAAAAGGCAAATTCTGGTCATCCAGGAATGCCGATTGGCTGTGCTGATATTGGTGCTCTATTATTCGGAGAAGTAATGGATATGGATGCCTCAAAATCAGACTGGCCCGATAGAGATCGCTTTGTACTGTCAGCAGGACACGGATCAGCATTTTTATACTCATTTTTACACCTAAAAGGTTATGATCTATCAATGGAGGACCTAAAAAACTTTAGACAGCTCCATTCTAAAACACCAGGTCACCCCGAGTATGGAGAAACAGATGGAGTAGAGACCACAACCGGCCCCTTAGGCCAGGGCTTTACCAATGCAGTTGGAATGTCACTAGCCGAAAAGATGCTGGCAGAAAAATATAACACAGAAGAACACACAATTGTAGACCACTATACCTACACAATTATGGGTGATGGCTGCATGATGGAGGGTATCACCTCTGAGGCAGCATCACTGGCAGGACACTTAGGTTTAGATAAGTTAATTGCAATCTATGATGATAACGATATTTCTATTGCCGGCAGTACCAACCTGGCTTTTACCGAATCAGTGGCCGACCGCTTTAAGGCTTTTGGCTGGCAGGTTATAGAAAATGTAGATGGACATAATATCGATCAGCTGAGAGATGCGATCAACCAGGGTAAATCTGATAAAGACAGACCAACCTTAATTATGGCTAAAACTCATATCGCCCTGGGAGCACCAAACAAGCAGGATACAGCAGATGCTCACGGTGCACCTTTAGGAGAAGATGAGATCAAAGGCTTAAAAGAAAAGTTTGGACTGCCTGCAGACAAGAAATTTTATGTTTCAGATGAGGTCAAAGAATTCTTCCGCAAGCAGGCGGCTGAGATGCAGGATAAGCGCCTGGAATGGGAAGCAGAGTTTAAGGCCTGGGCAAAAGCAAACCCTGAACTGAAAAAAGAATGGGATCAGGCAATGAGCCTCAAACTTCCTGTTGACTTAAAAGAAGAAATTATGGACTTAGAGATAGAAGCTCCAATAGCTACCAGAAAGTCAGCTGGAGCAGCTTTAACTAAAGCATTTGAGGTAGTACCTTATTTAGTTGGTGGTTCAGCAGACTTAGCTCCTTCAACTAAAACCTATAACGGAGAATACGGAGAGGTGCAGAAAGGTAACTACTCCGGCCGCAACTTCCGCTTTGGTGTCAGAGAACACGCGATGGGAGCCATTGTTAATGGTATTTCCTTACATCAGGGCTTAAGACCATTTGCAGCAACCTTCTTAACCTTTGCTGATTATATGCGTCCGGCAATCAGACTGGCAGCTTTAATGAAGCAGCCTGTAATCTATGTCTTTACTCATGATTCAGTTTTTGTTGGAGAAGATGGACCAACCCATCAGCCAATAGAGCATGTTGAATCCTTAAGAATTATCCCCGGACTTAAAGTTTTGAGACCTGGAGATGAAGAAGAGGCCAAGGCTGCCTGGGTAGAAGCTCTGGAAACAACAGACCAGCCGACAGCTCTAATTCTAACCAGACAGAACTTAAAGCATATCGAAAAATATCAGGGAATGGATAACTTCAACAACGGTGGCTACTTTGTCAGTAAGCCAGAGGATGCAGATACCATGATCTTTGCCAGTGGTAGTGAAGTCAACCTGGCAGAAGAGAGTGCTAAACTTCTTGCAGAAAAAGGTATCAAAGCTGCAGTAGTATCAGTACCGGAAAGAAGAAAGTTCGAAAAATATGCAGCAGCTCATGAGCTGCCGGAAGTTAAGTTAAGAGTAGCAGTCGAAGCAGGAGTAACAACTGGCTGGTACAAGCTTGTTGGTAGAGACGGCCTGGTTATCGGACTTGACCGCTTTGGTTTAAGTGGAAAAGGTCAGGAAGTAGGAGAAGAATTAGGCTTTAAAGCAGAAAAAGCTGCAGCAGAGATTGAAGCAGCTTTAAAATAGTAAAATATAAATACAAAAAATTAATATTTAATCAGGATTGAGTAAATGAAAAAATCCGTCCAGAGCAGATCAGTTAACTGATCAGTTGGGCGGATTTTCTTCCTTTTAGCTGATGGTTTTAATTCTTCTAAACTACTTTCAAATTTGATTAAATATAATACCAGTTTAAAAGTGCTATTACTGCTCCCAGCAGAACTCCAGCAAATACTTCAAAAGGAGTATGGCCGATTAATTCTTTTAAATCTTCTTTGATCAACAGCTGTCTCTCTTTGACAGAGGATTTATTTTCAAGATGTTTGATCAGATTGTTTAAGACATTTGCCTGCTGGCCTACTGCCCGCCGGACACCACTGGCATCATAGGTTACAATTAAAGCGAAAACAGTTACAATGGCAAAAAGGTCAGAAGAAAAGCCGTGTTTTAAGCCAACTGTAATTGTGAGAGCTGAAACAAAAGAAGAGTGAGAGCTGGGCATTCCTCCAGAAGTGAAAAAGGTATAAAAATTCATTGGTCTAATAAAAAATATTTTTAAAAATTGAGCTGCAAAAAGCGAAAAAATTGATACTCCCAGTAATGACATGTAATCTCCCCCAAATAGTTAGATATTAATTTTTGTTCTTTTCTTCATTTTTGTGTATAATAATAATAGTGCCTTAATATATTTTATCTTAAAAATGCTATTTAATGCAAATAAAGAACTGGAGGAAATTATGGATCCTTTTAAATATATAAATTCTTTATCGATGTTTGGGACTGAAGCCGGCTATAAACCGGGCCTGGAGCGGATCAGAAAATTATTGAAATATCTAGGAAACCCTCAGCGTGATTTAGATGTAATACATATTGCCGGGACAAATGGTAAAGGTTCAACTGCAGCTATTTTAGAACGTATTTACAGAGAAGCAGGTTATAAAACTGCTCTTTACAGCTCACCGCATTTTTTTCATTTTAATGAGCGGATTAAAATAAACGGCAGGAGCTGTTCGACCTATGAACTGGAAGAAATCACTGCTGAAGTTAAATTTGCAGCTGAAAAATTGAAAGAGCAGACCGGGGTAGAAGCCAGTTTTTTCGAAATTGTAACTGTAATTGCTTTCAAATATTTTAAACAGCATGATCCAGAAATAGTAATTCTGGAAACCGGACTCGGAGGCAGACTTGATGCTACGAATATTGTTAAAAAACCACTTTTATCGCTGATTACCAATATCAGTTTGGAACACCGAGAATTTCTGGGAGACACAATTGCTGAAATAGCAACTGAAAAAGCAGGAATCATCAAAGAAAATTCTAAAGTGATTACGGCTGTTGAGCAGATTGAAGCACTCAGTGTGATCCAAAATAAAGCTCAAGCTAAAAATTCAAAGTTTATTGCTTTAAGTAAGGAATATGATTTAATAAAAAGCAGTGGTAATCTAAGAGATAATATTATCCATTTAAAAAGAAAAGAGCAAAGCATAGCTGAATATAGACTATCACTTTTGGGAGAACATCAGGCTGTAAATACTGCCCTGGCTTTAAGGTCTGTAGAAGAATTATCAGACTCCTATCAGGTGAATAAAAATGAAATCAGGCGGGCTCTGGCTGATATTTACTGGCCGGGGAGAATGGAGAAAATTTATGAGAACCCTCTGATCATTCTGGATGGTGCCCATAATCCAGCAGCTTTTAGAGAACTGCTTAAAAATATTAACAATTCTAAATCTGAATATAAAGATCTGCATTTTGTTTTTTCTGTTCTTAAGGATAAGGACCTTGCTGCTATTTTAACTGAATTTATTAATTATAATCTTAGTCCAAAATTTTATCTGGCTGAAAATAACTCTTTTAGGACAATTAAAATTGAAGATTTAGCTGTGCAGGTTAAATCGAAAAAATTTGAATATCAGATTTATAATAATTTATCAGATGCCAGTCTTGCAGCTTTTGAAAATGCTGATAAAGCTGATTTAATTGTTGCAGCTGGCTCATTCAATACAGTTTTTGAAGCTGGAGTTGAATTTATGTCAAATAATATTAGAGGTGGAGAAAATGAGTAAAAAAGAAAATGGATTTTCTTTAGTTGTGGTAGTTATTTTTATGTCAATAGCTGCTCTATTTATCGGTTATCTAACCGGAAGCTATTTGATTTCTTTTCTGGTAGAGGAAGATGAGTCTCAGGAAATGGCAGATCAGGCACAGAATCCGCCTGCTGCGGAAGAAAGCAAGCCGGAACCAGAAGAATTAAATAACAGTCAAAACAATCTCACCGCACCTACAGAAGAAGAACAGCAGATTGCTGTTGAGCAGGCAGGTCAAAGTCAAACTGAGACAGCTGCCCCAGATGAAAATCAGAGTACAGAAAAAACAGCAGCTGGTAATTCTTCTCCAAATGGTGAAGAACCAGGTGGTTTTAGGGTCCAGATTGGAGCTTTTTCCAATTATAATAATGCTCTAACAGTAAAAGAAACAGTTTCAGAGCTTGGTTATCAGGTTTTAATTACAGACAGCAGTCCTCATCAGGTTCAGGTAGTTGGCTATAAAAATAGAGATGAGGCCGAAACAGCAGCTGCTGATCTGGAGGAAGAAGGATATCCTGGATTCATAGTCATTCGTGAATAAAATCTTTTTCTCAAATAGTGTTGTTCTTATTTAACAATTAGTATATAATAATTTATGGTTTGCATTCTAAATTTAAATTTATAGTAAATTTTTCAATTATAAATTTTCTTAGAAAAAATATATAAGGGGTGAAATTATATAGTGAAGGCTTTGACTTTTAAACAGGGTATACATCCTCAATATAACAAGGATTTAACCAAGGATAAACCCTTAAAAAATGCTAAACGTCCTGAGGAAGTAATTATTCCTCTAAAACAGCACATAGGTGCACCGCTGAAGGTACTTGTCAGCAAGGGTGATCAGGTTGATATGGGCCAGAAAATTGCTGATAGTGACAGTTTTGTCTGTGCTCCTATTCATGCTTCTGTATCTGGGACAGTAAAAGAAATTAGAAAAGTAACAGATCCAGGTGGGAATATTGTAGATGCTGTAGTTATTGAGGCAGCCGAAGAAGATTTTCTTAATTCTGGTCTGGAAAAACATGAGAGTTTAGATCAGCTCGATGCAGCTCAAATTAGAAAAATCATCAGAGAGGCAGGAATAGTAGGTATGGGTGGAGCGATGTTTCCAACTCATGTTAAGGTGTCAGTCCCTGATGATAAAAATGTTGATTATGTGATTTTAAATGGAGCAGAATGTGAGCCTTATCTAACAGTTGACCATCGAGTAATGGTGGAGAGGCCTAAAAGTATTGTTTTTGGTTTAAAAGCTTTAATGAAGGCTGCAGGTGCGCCCAAAGGGATTATTGGAATTGAAGAAAATAAACCTGAGGCAATCGAAAGTATGCAGGATGCAGTTAAAGATGAAGAAAATATTGAAGTTCAGGCTTTAGAAACAAAATATCCTCAGGGTGGAGAAAAAATGCTGATTGAAGCGATACTCGGCAGAGAAGTTCCAGCCGGCGGCCTGCCGCTCGATGTTGGGGTTGTTGTTAATAATACTTCAACAGCTGCTGCAGTTGCTGATGCAATAAGAGACGGAAAGCCACTTTATGAAAGATCTATTTCAATTACAGGTAGGGGAATAAATTCTCCTCAAAATTTAATTTATCGAATTGGTACCAATATTGGTGATCTTGTTGAAGAAGCTGGCGGCTTAAAAGAAGATGCTGCCAAAGTAATAACAGGTGGACCAATGATGGGAGCAGCTCAGAAGCATTTAAACATACCGGGAGTTAAAGGAACCTCTGGTATTCTTGTTTTAGTTAGAGATGAGGTTGAAGATTATGAACCATCTCCCTGTATTAACTGTGCAAAATGTGTGGATGCCTGTCCGATGTTTTTGATGCCGACTCAGCTGGTTAATTATGCAAAAAATGATATGGTAGACGAACTGGAAGAATGGCAGGTATTAAGCTGTATTGAATGTGGATCCTGTTCCTTTGTCTGTCCGGCTAAAATACCTCTGGTACATCATCTGCGTCTTGGTAAGGCACAGGTAATGGCGAAAAAAAGAGAAGAGAATTAAGGAGGATAATCAATAATGAATAATGAACTAATTGTAACATCCTCACCACATGTCAGAGCCCGTGATTCAGTTCAAAAAATCATGTGGTCAGTTGTTATTGCTCTGCTGCCAGCAGTTTTTGCTGCGGTATATTTCTTTAAAGCAAGAGCAATTTCAGTGATTCTGACAGCTGTTGCTGGTGCGGTTTTAACAGAATACATATTTCAAAAAATAAGAAATAAAAAAATTGCGGTTAAAGATGGGAGTGCGGTTGTAACCGGTTTGCTTCTGGCACTGACTCTGCCACCCTCTATACCACTCTGGACAGCTTTTTTTGGTTCAGTGGTAGCAATTGGACTTGGAAAACAGGTTTTTGGTGGGATTGGTCAAAATCCTTTTAACCCTGCTTTAGTTGGTAGAGCTTTTTTAACAGCAGCCTATCCAGTTTTAATGACAACCTGGACTGTAGATGGTGTTTCTACTGCAACTCCGTTAAGTCAGATGAAGATGGACGGAATTGCAACTGATACCTGGAATCTTTTTGTCGGTCAAATTGGTGGTTCTTTAGGAGAAACATCTGCTTTAGCTTTACTATTAGGTTTTGCTTACCTCCTTTATAAGGGCTATGTTAACTGGAGAATTCCTCTGGCAATGGTGGGAACAGTGTTTTTAGGTACTTTTGCCTTTGGTGTAGATCCAATTTTTCATCTTTTTGCTGGTGGTTTAATGCTGGGTGCCCTATTTATGGCAACAGATATGGTTTCCAGTCCAACAACAAAGTTGGGACGTTGGATTTTCGGTATCGGAGCCGGTCTTCTAGTAGTAATTATCAGACTCTGGGGTGGATATCCAGAAGGTGTAATGTACAGTATTTTATTAATGAATACAGCAGTTCCTTTAATTAACAGATATACCAGACCTCGCAGTTTAGGAGAGGTGAGATAAATGAAAAAAAATAGCACAAAAAATCTAATTTTAACTCTAGCTACTATTGGTATTGTTTCTGCTTTGCTGCTGACCTTTGTTTATGAGTGGACAACACCTTATATACAGGCCAATCAAGCTGAAGCGAGAAAACAGGCGATAAATGAAGTTCTGCCTGATGTAGCAGAAGTAGAAGAGGTAGAGAAGAACGGAAATATATTTTATGAAGGCTATGATGCTCAGGGTGAGCAGATCGGTGTCGCTTTCCAAAATAGCGGTGGCGGTTATAATGGCGCTATTGAAATTATGATCGGTGTTGACCCAGAAAGCGATAAAATTTATAAGATAAGTATTTTAAATCATCAGGAAACACCAGGCTTAGGCGCCAGAATTACAGGTAGTGAATTTAAGTCTAATTTCGAAAACAAGCCTTTTGGAGATTATAATGTTGTAAAAACTCCTCCAACTAAAGAAACTCAGGTTCAGGCTATTGCAGGAGCAACCATTTCTTCAGTAAGTGCTACCAGAATTATTGAAGATGCTTTAGCTAAAATTAATTCAGCTTATGGAGGTGGAAATTAATGTCTTTAGATTTTAAACAAATTGCAGCAGACTTTAAAAATGGCCTCTGGGCCGAAAACCCAATTATTCGACTGGTAATTGGTATGTGTCCAACTCTTGCTGTAACTAACACATCAGCAAATGGACTGGCTATGGGTCTGGCAACATCTTTTGTTTTGATAATGTCTGAGATTGTTATTTCTTTAATAAAAAAATTAATTCCGGCTAATGTGCGGATTCCAAGTTACATACTTATTATAGCTACTTTTGTAACCTTTACGGATTACTTTTTAAAGGCATTTTTCCCGGGGATAGCTGCTTCACTCAGTATTTTTATTCCGCTGATTGTAGTTAACTGTCTGATCTTAGGTCGTCAGGAAGCTTTTGCTTCCAAACATTCTACTCCCAGGGCTATTGCAGATGGAATTGGAATGGGCTTAGGTTTTACCTGGGTACTGACTTTACTGGGAATGATTAGAGAGTTTTTTGGCATGGGCTCAATGTTTGGAGTACAGCTGTTGGGAGAATGGTATCGCCCGATGGTAATTATGGTACTGCCTGCTGGAGCTTTCATAACTTTAGGAATTCTGGTTGGTATCATGAATCAAATCAGCAGGGAGGGTAAATAATGGAAGAATTCACACAGATATTATTATTATTTATTAGTACTGTTTTAATAAATAACTTTATCTTAGTTAGATTTTTAGGGATTTGTCCTTTTTTAGGTGTGTCAAAACAGGTAGAAACAGCATTCAGTATGGGTCTTGCTACAACTTTTGTTATGACCCTAACTGCAGCTGCAACCTGGTTGATCAACACTTTTATTTTAGAAGCATTTAACTTACCATTTCTGCAGTATGTTTCCTTTATTATTGTAATTGCTTCTTTAGTACAGTTTGTTGAAATGTTTATTAAGAAAACGAGTCCGGTTTTATATAAAGCTTTAGGTATTTTCCTGCCTCTAATTACCACCAACTGTGCAATTATGGGACTGGCTTTACTGATTCCACTAAACGGTTACAGTTTTATTGCCAGTGTTGTTTTTGGTTTTGGTGCTGGTGTAGGTTTTACCTTAGCGATTGTTTTAATGGCTGGTTTAAGAGAAAAATTAGAATTTGGCGATGTACCGGGAGTATTAAAAGGTGTTCCAGTTACCCTGATTATAGCAGGTATTATGGCAATGGCTTTTATGGGCTTTTCCGGTCTCATCTCAATGTAGTGGAGGTGGCAGTAAATTAAATGAATCCAACATATTTATATTCTTTAATTAGTATGGGGGGAATGGCAGCCTTTTTAGCGGCTGGCCTGGGATTTGCTTCAGAACATTTTAAAGTTGAACAGGACCCAAGAGTCGGTAAAGTTGAGGATGCACTTCCCGGAGCTAACTGTGGAGCCTGTGGTTATGCAGGTTGTGAGGCTTTTGCAGAAGCAGTAGTTAATGGAGAGGCACCAGTGGGAGGCTGTCCTGTTGGTGGAGATAATGTAGCATCAGATATCGCAGATATTATGGGAGCTGATGCAGGTAGTTCTGATAAAGTAGTTGCTGAATTACTCTGTGGTGGTGGTATTAAAGAAACAACTAAATCGGGAAAATATCAGGGAATTGAAACCTGTAAAGCCGCTCATTCAGTTAATGGTGGCGAAAAAGAATGTCAGTACAGCTGCCTTGGTTTTGGTGACTGTGAGGCTGTCTGTCCCTTTGATGCTATTGAGATGAGTGAAAATGGTTTACCTCAGATAGATTATGATAAATGTACAGGCTGCGGCAAATGTGTAGAAGAATGTCCGCGTAATGTCCTAACTCTGGCTCCTTTATCAGGCCAGACACATATCAGATGTTCTTCTCACAACTCTGGCAAAATTGTCCGCAAAACATGTGAGGTCGGCTGTATCGGCTGCAGCCTCTGTGCTAAGGTCTGTCCGGTTGATGCAATAGAAATGAAGGACAATCTGGCAGTGATTGACTACGAAAAATGTGTTAACTGTGGTAAATGTGCAGAAAAATGCCCAACAGGTACAATTGAATTTCAGGGAAGATGGATTGAAAAAGTTGAAATCAATGATAAATGTGTTGGCTGTACCCTCTGTGCTAAAGCCTGCCCGGTTGATGCAATTGAGGGAGAAGTTAAAAAGCTGCACGAGATTGACCAGGAAAAATGTATCCAGTGTGGTCTCTGCTTTGAAGCCTGTAATGTTGATGCAGTAGATGTCTTTTATAAAGATGAAAATTAATTATTAATTGCTTTTAAACCCGCCTTTTAAAAGGGCGGGTTTTTGACTTTGCTCATAGTGTGGACATCAGAGGTAAAAGATGTTAAAATATATAGTAATGGTAGTAAAAAAGAAATCAGTGGTGAATTTAATTGAAAATAAATGATATTTTAACATTATATGATAAAATTTTGATTGGTTTTGTAATCATTTTAAGCCTTTTTTTATTGTTGATTCCTTTCTATTATTTTGGCTCACCTGCTGAAGGTGAAGAACTAATTTTAAAGGTTCAGCAGGGAGATGAATTGATTAAAACTGTTGCAGTTGGCGACAGTTATGAAGAACCGATAGTCTTTCAGGTTGAAGGTCCAATTGGAATCCACACAATAGAGGTTAATCAGGGTCGAGTTAGAGTTCAGGAGGCACCGGCTAATGATCCGCTTAAGATCTGCGAAAAAACTGGCTGGATTGACAGGGAAGGGCCAATCATTGTCTGTGTACCTAATTCCTTAAGCCTCTGGCTGGAAAGTACAAACTCAGACATAGATGGGATGAGCTGGTAGGATGAAAAAAACTAAAAAAATAGTAGTCATTTCATTATTAATTTCTCTGGGTCTAGTTTTACACCTGGTGGAGAGCTTTTTCCCGCTTTCTGCAGTTGTTCCAGGTGCCAAACTGGGACTGGCAAATATCGTATCTTTGATTGCCATTTCTTTATTTGGTTTTGGGGCGGCTTTTCAGGTTGTTATTTTTAGAGTCATTTTGGGCTCTCTGCTGGCAGGAACTTTTATGACAATCAATTTTTATTTAAGTTTCAGCGGTGGAATCTTAAGCTTTCTTTTAATGTATCTTGCTTATTATTTTTTCAAAGAATATTTTTCTTTAATCGGAATCAGCATCATTGGTGCGGTTGCACATAATACAGCTCAAATAACAGCTGCCTATTTTATTATTGCTAACCGCGGAATATTTTATTACCTTCCATTTTTAGTTCTGCTTGCTTTACCGACTGGATTTGGAGTGGGGCTGGTCAGCTTTTTTACTTTAAAACATTTACCGTACTCAATTACTGGGGGTAATTTTAATGATCAAAAAAGCAAATAATATAAAAAGTGATCTCAAATTAGTTTTAGCTTCAGCTTCTCCCCGGAGAGAAGAAATCTTAACTCAGTTAAATTTGAAATTTACTATTGTACCTTCAAAAATTGATGAATCAGCTTTTGACCACAGTGATCCGGTGGAGCTGGTCAAAGTTCTGGCAGAAAAAAAGGCCAGTTCTGTTTCAAAACTGGTAGAGGATGCTCTGATTATTGCTGCTGATACAGTAGTGGTCCATAATGATCAGATTTTAGGAAAACCAGCAAATAAATTTGAAGCCAGAAAAATGCTTAAACAGTTAAGTTCAGATAAGCATCAGGTTATAACCGGGGTTGCAGTTTTAAATTCCCGGACAGGCGAAAGCTATCTTGATTATAATGTTACCGAGGTTAAAATGACTGCTATTAGTGAGAGCGAAATAGAAAATTATGTTGAAACTGGAGAACCACTGGATAAGGCTGGAGCCTATGCAATTCAGGGGTTTGGAGGTCTTTTTGTGGAAGAAATAAAAGGATCTTATTATTCGGTGATGGGACTTCCCATTCACCAGCTTGTTGACTTAATGGATAAATTTAATTATGGAATCTTATAAGAGAAAGGAGCTAATTTTTGATGGAAGGTCTGCAGACCAATTTCACCATCAAAGAACTGCCAGCTGAGGAGAGGCCGCGGGAGAAATTACTAAAAAAAGGAAGTAAATATTTATCGACTGCTGAGCTGCTGGCGCTGATTATTAGGACTGGAAATAAGAAGAGGACTGCTGTTGAACTGGCACAGGATCTACTCAGCTTTTATGGAGGTCTGGAAGGACTTCAGGATTTAAGCTGCGAAGAACTGCAGCAGATTAACGGCATCGGAACTGCTAAGGCAGCCCAGATTAATGCTGTTACTGAGCTCAGCCGAAGAATATCAGCTCTTAAAAATCAAAAAAGAGATCTGGTGAGTAATCCAATTCAGGCGGCAGAACTACTGGCCGGAGAAATGCGATTTTTAAAGCAGGAAGTTCTGCGGGTGATTCTGCTCGATGTAAAAAATAAAGTGATTGCTATCCCGGAGATTTCACGCGGGGGGCTTTCAAGTTCGATTGTCCATCCCCGGGAAGTATTTAAAGAAGCGATTAGACGCAGCAGTGCGGCTATGATTCTGGTTCACAACCACCCAAGTGGTGACCCAACTCCCAGTGCTGATGATATAAGTATTACCAAAAAACTTGTCAGGACCGGAAAAATAATTGGAATAGAAGTAATGGATCATATTATTATTGCTGGTGATAAATATTTAAGTTTTAAGGAAAAAGCTTTGTTTTAATTTTTTTGAATAAATTTATTAATTTTATATAATTTGAAAGGGGTTTTAAGTAAATGGTTTTTAAATTTTTAAGTGCACCATTCTCAAGGGATATGGGTGTTGACCTTGGGACAGCAAATACACTGGTTTATATTAAAGGAAAGGGTATCTTAATCAGAGAACCTTCAGTAGTTGCTTTAAAGAAAGATAAGCAGGAGGTACTTGCTGTCGGGGATGAAGCTAAAAGGATGATTGGTAGAACCCCCGGTAATATTATAGCTGTAAGGCCGATGAAAGATGGAGTTATTGCCGATTTTGATGTTACAGAATCAATGCTCCGTTATTTTATAACCAAAGCACATAAGAGAAGTAGAATGGTTAGACCGAGAATAATTATCTGTGTTCCTTCAGGAGTTACAGAAGTAGAAAAGAGAGCGGTAATTGATGCTGCTGTCCATGCAGGAGCCAGAGAAGCCTATTTGATTGAAGAGCCAATGGCAGCTGCAATTGGTGCTGGTTTACCAGTTCATGAGCCAACTGGAAACATGATTGTTGATATTGGTGGAGGAACTACAGAAGTTGCTGTTATTTCTTTGGGAGGTATTGTAACCAGTCGCTCGATCAGAATTGGTGGAGATGATATGGATGCTGCAATTGTTCAGTATGTAAAGAGAAAGTATAACCTGATGATTGGCGAAAGAACTGCCGAAGAAATCAAAATTGAAATTGGCGCTGCTTTCAGTGATAACCCTGAAGGTGTTAAAGAAATTAGAGGCCGTGATTTAGTTAGCGGTTTACCAAAGACTATAGAAATTAACGGTGAAGAAATCCAGAAGGCTTTAGAAGAACCGGTTGTCAATATTATTGATGCTGTAAAAATGACCTTAGAAAAAACTCCACCAGAACTTGCTTCTGATGTAATGGATAGAGGTATTATCCTAACCGGTGGTGGTGCTTTACTGCAGGGTCTTGATAAACTGCTGATTGATGAGACTCAGATGCCGGTACATATAGCAGATGAGCCTCTTGATTGTGTTGCTAAAGGAACTGGAATTGCTTTAGAAGAAATTGATTCTTTAAAAAAGATCTTAATTACACCCAAAAAACTATCATAGGGGGTGTACCTGTTGTTTAAATTTAACAGGAATACTTTAATTGCAGCAGTTCTGGTAATCACTCTGATTATAATTGTATCATTTTTTTATTTTAGCGATCTTAATTTACCCTTTATTAACTGGCTGAGTGATCTAATTTACAATACAATTACTCCTGTCCTTAATCTGATTCATCATCTTGTCGAAAATATTAAAAATTACTTTATTACTTTATTTTCAATTGATGAAATAAATCAGGAGATTAAAGAGCTGCGTCAGAAAAATAGTACTCTTGAAAGGCAGATTCTTTTTTTAGAAAATATAAATCGAGAAAACAAAAGACTGCGGGATCTCCTCGGCTTTAAAGAAAAAGTGGATTATCAGATGCAGGGTGCTGAAGTGATTGCTAATTCTCCTTCAGTCTGGGAAAAAATCATAACTATAAACCGCGGCAGCAGAGACGGGCTGGAAAAGAGAATGCCTGTTGTTAGTTATCATGGTTATTTAGTCGGGCGGATAGAAAATACGGGCAGCAATTCTGCTCAAGTTCGCCTAATCACCGATCAGGATTTTGTGGTAGGTGGTATTATTGCCCGAACTGAATCCCGAGAGATCGGACTGGTTAGAGGCAGCGGCAGAGATGATCAGCCTAATATAATGGACAATATAGCCTGGGATGCTGATATAGAAACCGGTGATATTATTTTAAGCTCTGGTTTATCAAATAATTTTCCCGCTGGTTTAAAAATCGGAGAGGTTAGTAAAGTTGAAACTGATAATTACGGCCTTTCTCAGAAAGCTGAGATAAATTTATTTATTAGTGATATTACCCTGGAAGAGGTAATGGTGATTAAGAATTTTGATTCAGAAATCAGCGGTGACAATGAGACAGAGCAAAACGAAACAAATGAGGACAGTGAAACAGCTGAAGCAATTGAAGAAGATGAGGAAATTGAAGAAAATTAGGCTTATTATGTTTATAATGGAGAGGTTAAATTGAAAAAATATATTTACAATATTTTAATATTACTCTTTCTCTTAATCTGCCAGTTATCTATGGCTGTTATTTTCCCATCTTTAAGACTCATACCGGACTTTATACTTATTTATATTGTAGTTAGAGCTATAATTTTTGGAGCAAAAGATGCAATGATTTATGGAGCATTTGGAGGTCTTTTTCAGGATGTTTTTTTAACATCTTTTATTGGCCTATTTACACCAGTAAAAACAGCTGTTGCTTTTTTGGCTGCATTATTATCAGGCCGCTTTTTTCCTGAGAATTTATTAATTCCTCCATTAGGAGTATTTATGGCGACAGTGGTTCACGAACTATTATATCTGCTGCTGAAAGAAAATTATTTATTTGCAGCTAATTATTTAGTCTTAATCAAAGAAATTATCCTGCCTCTGGCTGCTTTAAATGCCCTAATTACCTTTTTTGTTTATTTAATTTATTTTCTCTGGGGAGGATGGGATATAAGTGGACAGACATAAAATACTAAGAGTAGTTATTCTTGTGATTTTTATTATTTTACTGTCCAGGGCTGCTTATCTTCAGATGGCACGGGGAGATTATTATTATGAACTTTCAGAAGGTAATCGGATTTCTGTTAGACCAATAAACGCCCCCCGCGGTAGGATTTATGACAGGCGGGGAGAAATTATAGTTTCTAACAAGCTTACCTATAATTTATATCTGATGCAGAATGAAATTCCTCCAGATAGAACAACTGAAGAAATCTTAAAGCAGCTGGCAGAATTAAGCAGTCTGGCTGAATCCCGTCTGGTCTCAAATTATAATAGTGCAGAACCTAAATCAGCGATAGATCCAATACTTCTTGCACGGCATTTAAGCAAAGAAGATATGGTAATTATAGCAGAAAACAAAGATATCTTATCCGGACTGCTTGTCAAAGAGTCTTCAATGCGGGATTATATTTATCCTTCAGAACTTGTTCATACTACAGGTTATATAGGTGAGATCAATGAAGAGGAACTGGTCTCATATAATGAAGCCGGTTATAATTATCGTGGTGGTGATTTTGTTGGTAAAGTTGGTCTGGAAAGAGAATATGAATTTTATTTAAAGGGTAAACGCGGAGCTGAGCAGATAGAAGTCAATAGTAGAGGAGAAAAAATAAAGACTATCGGAATTAAAAAACCTGAGCCGGGCAGTGATCTGATTTTAAATATTGATTTTTCACTACAGAGTACTGTCGAAAAACTGCTGGCCGAAAATTTTCAGAACTTAAGAAAAAAGGCAGAAGAAGATGAAGATTTATCGATGCCGACAGGAATTTCGGCTTTAGTTATGGATATTGATACAGGTGGAATTTTAAGTGCTGTAAGCCTTCCTGATTACAGTTTGAATTTATTTGCAAAGGGGATCAGCAGCAGCGATTATCAGCAGCTAATCAATGATCCTTTAAACCCTCTAATTAATAGAATAACTATGACTGCCGTACCTCCAGGTTCTATTTTTAAGCTGGTAACAGGGACTGCAGCAATGGAAGAACTGGGAGTAAGAGCTAATACTACTTTTTATGATTCAAATGGTGCTTTTTATATCCCTAACTGGTCAGAGCCATTTAGAAACTGGAATCCGGTAGGTGAGGGAAAGCTTGATTTTGTTAAAGCAATTGCTCGCTCCAATAATATTGTTTTCTATGAGCTCGGTTATGAATTATATAAAGAATTTAATGGTGACAAACTGGCAGAATATGCTCGCAAATTTGGTCTGGGCAGCAAGACAGGTATAGACTTACCATCAGAAAAAAAGGGGTTGGTCCCTGATGACCAGTGGAAGAGAAAGCATCTTAACACAGGCTGGTATCCAGGAGATTCAGTCAACCTGTCAATTGGCCAGGGCAGTCTGCTGACAACACCTGTTCAAATTGTTAGTTTAATATCTACTATTGCGGCTGATGGAGTGAGCTATAAACCACAGATAGTAAATAAAATAAAAAACGCTGATGGTAAAATTGTAAAAGACTTTGAACCGGAAATTAATATCGATCTCAGAGATGAAATTGACAGCCGGGTATTTGAGGCATTACAGCAGGGAATGCATGATGTGGTCAATAAAAGTTATGGTACAGCCTCCAGACATTTTAATGATTTTCCACTGACTGTTGCCGGTAAAACCGGTACTGCTCAGACAGGAGGTGCCAACCATGCCTGGTTTGGTGGCTTTGTTCCCTATGATAATCCACAGATCGCTGTAGTGGTATTTATAGAAAATGGGGAGTCCAGTGCTTTTTCTGTTCCCATAGCTAGAGAAATTATGGAGTATTATTTTGGTTTCAAAAATCATCATAATAATCGGAAAAAGATTTATTATTATCAGGAGGAAGAAACTAGCGGCTAATTAACCGGATAAAGACCCTTAATTAGTCAGTATTTTTACAGTTAAGGCAGGACTTTGAACTTAATTAAAGAATATATTAAAAAGTGTTTAACTGAGGAGAGATCTTATGGCTTCTGTATTTTCATTTCAGGCAGTTTCAGATGGGATAGTAATGAATTTTCGTAATGGCAGTACCTTTGGTAATATCAAAAAGGCTGTCAGTCTTCATGCAGCTGAAGCTTCTGACTTTTTTACAGGTGTTAATCTGTATTTAAATTTAAGTGGACTGGAATTGGCATATGAACAGCTGGAAGAATTGATGGAGATAGTAAAGAATTATAATCAGGTTAATAAAATTTATTTTACAGCCCGAAAGATTGAAACAGAAGAAAAGATGGATGCCCAGCAATCCGATGCAGTAATTATCAACAGAACCCTGAGATCTGGGCAGAGAGTCAAGCATCAGGCCAATGTTGTGATTGTTGGAGATGTCAACCCCGGAGCTGAAGTCATAGCCGGTGGCGATATTATTGTTTTTGGAAGACTGAGGGGTGTGGTTCATGCAGGTGCAGGTGGCAGCAAAGATTCTCAAGTTGCAGCTTTAAAATTGAACCCAACCCAGTTAAGAATTGCGTCATTAATTGCTCGGTCACCTGATGATAGTGATAGTTCAAAACTTCAGGCAGAAAGAGCATTTATAGAAGATGATCAAATTATTGTTGAGAAAATTTAGGATAAATCCAGGGGGGATGAAATTTGGCAGGCAAAACAATTGTTATTACTTCAGGTAAAGGTGGAGTAGGAAAAACTACTTCTTCAGCAAATATTGGTACTGCCCTGGCAATGCAGGGGAATAAAGTGTGCCTGATAGATGCTGATATTGGTCTTAGAAATTTGGATGTTGTTATGGGATTAGAAAATAGAATAGTTTATGATATTGTTGATGTTGTTGAAAATAACTGCCGGCTGGAGCAGGCCATGATCAGAGATAAACGTTATGATGGTCTTTATTTATTACCAGCTGCACAGACAAGAGATAAAACTTCTGTAACTCCTTTTCAGATGAAGGAGCTTATTGAAAAATTAAAAGAAGATATGGATTTTATTGTTGTTGACTCACCAGCGGGAATTGAGCAGGGTTTTAAAAATGCAATTGCTGGCGCAGACAGAGCAATTATTGTTACTACACCCGAAATTTCTGCTGTCCGTGATGCTGACCGGATTATTGGTCTGCTGGAAGCAGAAGGGCTGCGTGATCCAGAAGTTATTATCAACAGAATTAGAGCAGATATGGTTGATCGCGGAGATATGATGGGTATTGATGATATGATAGAGATACTGGCTATTGATTTAATAGGTATTGTTCCGGAAGATGAAGGTATTGTAGTTTCTACTAATAAAGGTGAACCGATTGCCTTAAATGATAATGCTAAAGCAGGTCAGGCTTACCGCAATATTGCCCGCAGAATTATGGGTGAAGATCTACCGATGATGCCGTTGGAAAAAGATAGCTTTATAACCAGATTCAAAAAATTAGTTGGTTTATCTTAATATAAGGGGGGGAGTAAAATCGATATATTAAAATGGCTCGGTTTGAAAAGTGATGACAAAAAGAGTAAGAGTGTAGCAAAGGAAAGACTGCAGTTTGTTCTCGTTCAGGATAGAGTGAAATTAACTCCAGATGAAATGGATGCAATGCGTGATGAATTAATAGGTGTTTTGAGTAAATATATAGATGTTGATTCTCAAAAAATTGAAATGGATGTTAAACGAGAGGACGATATGACAGCCTTAGTTGCAAATTTCCCCCTCAAGGGTTCAAAGTAGAGGGGTTGCTCCATTATGAACTGGAATAAAAAATTTCTGCGTTATTTAAATTTTAATGTACCATTTGCTGTAATACTTTTAATAATTATTGGTTTTGTCAGCATTAGTTCTGCTGTCGAAATCAACCAGGTAGATAGTGGTGCTTTAAGATTTCTACAAAAACAGGCAGTTTCGGTTGTTTTGGGACTGCTGGTTATTTTTATTCTGCAGGCTTTTGATTATAAAATTTTTAAAGAATATGCAGCAGTTATTTATGTTACAATGGTTTTGATGTTAACTGCTACCCTGTTTGTGGGGAGAACTGTATCTGGAGGAGCCCGCTGGATTAGCATTGGTGGCTTTAACCTGCAGACTTCAGAATTATCTAAAATTATGCTGATTTTAGTTCTGGCAGCAGTTATTGACAATAATTCTGATGATATGGGCTATTTAAAAGGGATGTTTTTACCTTCACTGATTGCCTTTATCCCTTTTGCACTGGTTATTCTACAGAATGATCTGGGAACTGCCCTGGTTTTATTTTTTATCTATTTAGTAATGCTTTTTGCTGGCGGCGGTAATTTTAAGTATATGGCCTCAGTATTTGGTGGTGGATTTTTATTGCTGGTACTTCTGATAACAGCTCATGTTACGCTGGATACACCACTACCATTTTTAAAAGAGTACCAGTTAAATAGATTAATCGTTTTTATAAATCCCAATATAGATCCCCACGGCAGCGGCTATAATATAATTCAATCTAAAATTGCCCTTGGTTCAGGTAGAACTTTTGGTAAGGGACTTTTTGCGGGTACTCAAAATCAGCTTAATTTCCTGCCGGAAAAACATACTGACTTTATATTTTCAGTAATTGGGGAAGAATTTGGATTTTTAGGTTCAACAGTTGTTATCCTTTTATTTTTATATTTACTCTGGCAGTTTTTAAATATAGCAGAAAATGCCAGGGACCGCTATGGCTATCTGGTTGTGATCGGGGTAATGGCAATGTTTTTATTTCATATCTTAGAAAATATCGGAATGACAATGGGAATTATGCCAATTACAGGTATTCCCCTGCCTTTTATCAGTTACGGGGGAACATTTATGCTTACCTCACTGACTGCAGTTGCAATAGTAATAAATATAAACTTAAGGAAAAATAAATTGATGTTTTAAATTATGAGGTGGTTTTTTGCAGTATAAGAAAAAAATTATAGAAAATTTATATAAAATTTCCAGCCCGGAGCGCTATACTGGTAATGAATGGAATTCTATTCAAAAAGACTGGCAGTCTGAGAGCCTAAAAGTGGCTCTGGCCTTTCCCGATGTATATGAGATTGGTATGTCACACCTGGGCTTAAAGATTTTATACCATTTAATCAACCGAGAAGAGAATATGCTGGCGGAGAGGGTTTATGCTCCCTGGCAGGACATGGAAGATTTAATGAAAGAAGAAGAGATTCCACTTTATACTCTGGAGTCTTATCATGAAATTAAAGATTTTGATATTTTAGGTTTTACCCTGCAGTACGAAATGAGCTACACCAATATTTTAAATATGCTTGATTTAAGCGGTCTTTCTGTTTATGCTGATGAAAGAGCAGAAGAAGATCCGCTGGTAATTGCCGGCGGCTCAACTGTATTCAACTCTGAACCAATAGCAGAGTTTATTGACCTCTTTTTTGTAGGAGAGGCAGAAGCATTCATAATCGAACTCTTAAATAAATATAAAGATCTAAAGGCTCAGGGATTAAAAAAAGCTGAAATTCTAAAAAAGCTAAATAAAATGCCCGGAGTTTATGTTCCTTCACTCTACAGTGAGGACTATGGTGAGCAGGGTGAGATTTTAGCTTTAAATTCAGACCCGGGTGAAAAAGATAGGGTTAAAAAACAGGTGGTTCAGAATTTGGATCAGGCTTTTTACCCCACAGATTTTATAGTTCCTTACCGTGATACAGTGCACGAAAGAGTTGTTTTAGAAATTTCACGCGGCTGTACCCGAAGCTGCCGGTTCTGTGCAGCTGGAATGGCCTACAGGCCGGTAAGAGAAAGAAGTGTTGAGCGCTTAATGGAGTTGGCCGAGAAGGCTTTAGAGTCAACAGGTTATGATGAGATTTCTTTAACTTCTCTCAGTACAGTCGATTATACTGAGGCCAAAAAACTGGTGCAGCAGATGACAGAAAGATTTAGTGACAAAATGATCAGTGTTTCTTTATCTTCACTGCGGGTCGATAAATTTTCTGTTGAACTGGCCGAAGAAGTCAACAAGGTTAGAAAAACTGGTTTAACCTTTGCACCTGAGGCGGGGACACAGCGCTTAAGAGATGTGATCAATAAAAATATCAGTGAAGAGGATATTTACAGTGCAGCCCGCTCTGCTTTTGAAAATGGCTGGTCCAAGATCAAGCTTTATTTTATGATTGGTCTGCCGACTGAAACTATGGAAGATGTTAAAGGTATAGCAGAGATGGCTCAAAAAATAAGGAATATTGGCCAGGAAGTCCGCCGAAATACTAAAAAAAGAATGCGGCGAATAGAAGTTTCTGTTAGTGTATCAACCTTTGTTCCTAAAGTTTTCACTCCTTTTCAGTGGCATAAGATGGATGATATAGAAACGATTATAAAAAAACACGATTATTTAAGAGATAACATCAAGGGAAGAAGCTTTTCTTTTAGCTGGAATGATCCGGAACTCTCGCGTCTGGAAGGAGTACTTGCCAGGGGTGACAGGAGACTTTCTAAAGTAATTACCTCTGCCTGGGAAAAGGGTAGCCGCTTTGAAGGCTGGCACGAATGCTTTGAGCCCAGAATTTGGGGCGAAGCCTTTAGAGAAAATGAGATAGATCCTGAAAGTTATTTAAGAGAAAGAGGAGAAGATGAAATTTTTTCCTGGGAGAAACTGGATATTGGGATTCCCAAATCATTTCTACTGCGGGAATATAAAAATGCGCACCAGGAAATTTTAATAGATGACTGTAGATTTGCTGACTGTCACGGCTGCGCAATCTGTGGCAATTTTGAAGTTGATTTAGAGTTAGTAGGTGGTAGAACAAATGAATTACAGGATTAAATTTGCTAAATTAGAAGATCTAATGTATATTTCGCATTTAGAGGTTATTAAAACTTTAAGAAGAATTATCAGAAGAGCAGAACTACCGGCAGCCTTTTCTCAGGGCTATAATCCGAGGATCAATCTTGCTATTGGGCCGCCGCTTGCGGTTGGTTTAATCAGCAAAGGGGAGTATTTTGATCTCGAGCTGGAGGAAGAAATGGAGCCGGAAAAGCTCCTGGCAGACTTAAATGATGCCTCACTTGAGCATTTAAAATTTTTAAAAGCGGTAGTAGTACCGGATGATATTCGCTCACTTTCATCTTTAGTTGATACTGCTGTCTATACTATTAATTTTGATTATACAGAAGCTAAAAGTTTAGAAGCAGAGAGGAAAATGTTAGAGGAATTTATGAATCAGGAAGAAATAATGATTATCAGACACAGAAGAAAAAAATCGGATAGAAAAATAGATTTAAAGAAAAGAATATTTTCTGCAGAGATAACAGATAAAAACAAATGGAAATTTGCAGTTGTTACAGGGAGTAGAGGGAATGTAAGACCAGAAGAGCTCAACCGGGCTCTCAGAGAAAAATATCCAGAAATCAAAGAGTTTTCTCCTCTACAGGTTGTGAGAGAGGGAGTTTTTGTAAATGATGGAGAAAAATTTGACCCTCCCTATGCAGAAAAATTCATCGGGAGTTGAGATAGATGAGCAGACAAATAATAATTAATTCGGAATTCAGAGAAAGAAGAGCAGCGTTATTAAATAATAATTCGCTGGAAGACTTGTTTTTTGAGAGAGATACCTATCATAAAATTGCAGGTAATGTCTATCGGGGCAGGGTGCAGGATGTACTTCCCGGTATGCAGGCGGCTTTTGTCGATATAGGTATTGCCCGCAATGCTTTTATTCACTTAAATGATTTATATCCAATTTTAAGCAGTGAGCAGAAAAAGAAGTTGAGCCAAAAAGATTTAAATATTAAACATGTGCTGCAGCCAGGACAGTGGCTGATGGTTCAGGTTGTTAAAGAACCGATGGGCACCAAAGGGGCAAAGGTTACCTGTAAGATTTCGATCCCAGGTAGATTTTTTGTCTACATTCCATCAGATAATAAAATCGGGATATCCCGCAGGATTAATGATGATGGTGAGCGGGGGCGCTTAAAATCAATCGCCCAGGATTTAAAAAATGGTAAAGAAGGTTTGATTATTCGGACCAATGCCCATGATGAAAGCTACAGCAAGCTGCAGAATGATTATAATTTTTTATCAGGAACCTGGAAGCGAATTCGTAATGACTTTTTCCAAAAAAATGATATAGATATTTTATATCAGGAAGAAGATTTACTCAAAAATTTAATTAGAGATTATCTTGATGAAAATATTGATCGAGTAGTAGTTGATGATAAAAAAGATTACCAGCGTTTAATTGATCTAACTTCAGTTTTTGCCCCTGATTTAAAGAATAGGATTGCCCTTTATCAGCGCAATATACCTATTCTGGCAGCTTATAATATCGAAAAAGAGATAGAGAGCCTGCTGCAGCGCAAAGTCTGGCTTAAATCTGGAGGTTACCTGGTAATTGATCAGACAGAAGCTTTGGTTTCAATTGATGTTAATACCGGTAAATTTACCGGTAAGAAAAATCTTCAGGATACAATAGTTAAGACCAATAAAGAAGCAGTGGCAGAAATTGCCCGCCAGATCAAATTGAGGGACATCGGTGGGATTATTATTATTGACTTTATTGATATGAACAATCACTCTGATCAGCAGTCAGTTACCGATCTGCTGGCAAATGAGCTGGCAAAAGATAGAACAAAGACTTCGATTTTAGGTTTTACGCAGCTCGGACTGCTGGAGATGACCCGCAAAAAAGTAAGAGAGGGTTTTGGTTCGCTGATGCAGAAGGACTGCCCTGTCTGTGGTGGAACCGGAAAGGTTTTATCAGAGTCTACAGTAGCGATGAAGGTTATCCGTAAAATAGATGAGATTACCAGCCGCAAAAAATATCCGGCAGTTTCCTTAGAACTGCACCCTGAGGTAGCAGCAGTTTTAATTGGTGCTGGAGGAGAAAAACTGCAGGAGCTGGAAAACAAATTTGGTATTGATATTTTTATCAGCGGTAATGCAGAGCTTAAATACGAAGATATGATTATTGAAAAGGGAACCAAGGAAGACCTGCAGCCAGAAGTACTGGATCTGGATGCCGGTGACAGAATAACAGTTAAAATCGAAGATCAGCATGCCAGCAACGAAAATGCTGGTATTGCCAGAATAGATGGTTATATCATCATTGTCAATGGTGCCGGTAATATGGTGGATAATGAAGTTGAGATAATTATTGATGATATGCACCGCACCTATGCGAGAGCACATCTGGCCTAATTTTTAATCAGAGTTTTAACTTTTAAAATTCAGAGTCGAGCAGGAGATCATTGATTTTGGTGATTCCCTTGACTCTGGAGCCGATTTATGCTAGAATTTATATCTGGAGTTATTTATCCAGCCTTCATTTTGAAGGTGCCAAAACCGCACGGTACAGGCCGTAAAATCTCTTCTAAGAAGAGTGCCTCATCCGGCGAGTCTGAGGTAAGGGAGGTGTAACATATAATGTATGCTATTATTAAAACTGGCGGTAAACAGTACCGCGTTGAAGAAGGTCAGATTATTAAAATTGAAAAGCTTTCTGCTGAGGAAGGCGAAAATGTAGAATTTGATCAGGTTTTAGCTTTATCTGATGATAATGGTTTTAAAGCAGGTTCTCCAATGGTAGAGGGAGCTTCTGTTAAGGGAAAGGTAATCGAACAGGGTAAGAATAAAAAGATTGTCGTTTTCAAATATAAGCCAAAGATCAGATACCGCAAGAAAACCGGTCACAGACAGCCTTACACTAAGGTTTTAATCGAAGACATTAATGCTTAATTTATCTTATAGATAAGCAGCAATATTGGCTTTTAGTCAGTATTTAACTTTTAAATTTTTAAAAATTTATTTTCTAAGGGGGTGGAGTTAAATGTCCCAGAAGAAGGGTGTTGGTAGTTCCCGGAATGGTCGTGATAGTGAATCGAAACGACTTGGTGTTAAGGAATTCGACGGCGAATTCGTATCAGCTGGTAGTATTTTAGTGCGTCAGAGAGGTACTAAATTCAAGCCAGGTTTAAATGTTGGCCGTGGTAGTGATGATACTTTATTCTCCAAGGTTGACGGTTATGTTAAATTTGAAAGAAAAGGTAAAAAGAATCGTCAAATCAGTGTCTATACAGAAGATCAGGTAGCAGCTATTGCTAACTAATATTATTGTATAATATCCCTCAGTGCTCTAGGTGCTGAGGGTTTTTTGCTGTTTAAATTTTAAGCTTTGCTGCTTAAAAGTATTTTGTAGTTTTGTCTAATTTATTCAAAAAATAGGAGGTGAAGATGATGTTTATAGATGAAGTAGAATTTAAAGTTAAAGCTGGTGATGGTGGTAATGGTGTTGTCAGTTTTCGCCGGGAAAAATATATTGATCAGGGAGGTCCTGACGGTGGAGACGGCGGAGATGGCGGCAGCATTATCCTCAGAGTAGATGAAGGGATGAATACCCTTGCTGATTACCGCTATAACAATATTTATAAAGCTGACCGGGGCCAGAATGGTCAGGGTAAAAAGATGCACGGAAAAAATGGAGAAGATCTCTATCTGGAAGTACCGCCGGGAACGATGGTCTATGATTCAGATACTGATCAGTTTCTTGCTGATTTAAAAGAGGCAGGAGATGAGTATGTGATTGCAGAAGGTGGCAGAGGCGGAAAAGGAAATGCCAGATTTAAAAAGTCAACCCGAAAAGCACCCCGTTTTTCTGAAAATGGAGCTAAGGGTGAGCTGCGTAAAATCAGACTGGAGCTTAAAGTGCTGGCTGATGTTGGTCTGGTTGGTTATCCCAATGTAGGTAAATCAACATTGATCTCACAGGTATCACACGCCAAGCCCAAGATTGATTCCTATCACTTTACCACCCTGCATCCGAATTTAGGGGTTGTTAAATATGGTGAGTATCAGTCCTTTGTTATGGCAGATATTCCTGGTATAATAGAAGGTGCCCACCAGGGTACAGGTCTTGGTGATGAATTTTTGAAACACTTAGAGCGGACCAGACTTTTAGTCCATGTAATTGATGTTTCTGGGATTGAGGGTAGAGATCCACTTGAGGATTTTGAAAAAATTAATAATGAGCTAAATAAATACAATGATTACCTTGCTTCTTTAGAACAGGTTATTGCTTTAAATAAAATTGACCTGGAAGAAGGAAGACAGAATATAGAAACCGTAAAATCAGAATTAAATGACCGCGGCTACAGTGTTTTCCCGATCTCTGCAGTAACTGGAGAAGGTTGTAAGCCCCTGATTTATCATCTGGGACAGCGTCTGGAAGAACTGCCGGAAAGAGAAATAGAAAAAGAGGAAGAGGTAGTGATCAGACCTGACTTTGTAGATGAATTATATATCGATAAGTTAAATAAGGATAAATATGAAATTAGAGGAACCCTGCTGGACTCCTATCTGGAGAAAACTGATTTTAATAATGATGCAGCTGTGCAGAGACTGATGCGGGTTTTAAAACACTATGGTTTAAATGAGATGATGGAAAAAGAAGGAGTAAAAGAAGGGGATACAGTTGTGATCGGACCCCTGGAATTTGATTATGTAGAATAACAAATGCTAAATGTGATAATTTAGTGAAATTTGTAAAAAATAGTTATTTATCAGAAAGAAGGTGATATAATGTTAACAGGAAAAAATAGGAGTTATCTCAGAGGAGAGGCAAATTCGCTGGACCCCATTGTGCATGTGGGTAAAGATGGAATTACTGAAGCTGTAATTGAACAGTTAGATGCTGCTTTAGAAGACCACGAGCTGCTGAAAGTTAGAATCTTAGAAAGTACAGGCAGAACAACTCGATCTGCTGCAGAAGAGCTGGCCACAGCAACCGGTTCAGATGTTGTACAGGTTATAGGTGGTATTGCAGTATTATTCCGCCAGCGTGATGAAGACTCAAATTTTAAACTTTAAATAACAATTAAACCCGGGGGAGAGCTTCACAGGGAGGAATTTTTATGTCAAAAGTTAAAATAATAACAGATAGCTGTTCTGATTTACCAGCAGAAATTATTGACAGCTATGATATTGAATTTTTAAATATTGAAGTAAATATTAATGATAAAATTTATTATGATCGTGCTGATCTGCAGCCTGCTGACTTTTATCAGCTGCTGAAAGAAGAGGAAAATGGAGTTCCCAGAACATCAAGGATAACTCCAGCAAAATTTATTGAGGTCTACCAAAAAGCACTGGCAGAATATGATCAGCTGCTGGTAATTGCTTTTTCATCCAAATTGAGCGGTATTTTAGAATCAGCAGTACTCGCCAAAAAAGAGCTGAACAGCACCCTTGATGATGAGCTGGACAGTGATCGAATTACAATTCTTGACTCCAAAGCGGCATCTGTCGGCCAGGGACTTTTAGTCTACAAGGCTGCAAAATGGCTGCAGGAAGGTAGAGAACTGGATTCGGTGGTAGAAGATTTAATGGCTGATGCCTCCCGGCTGGAGCATATTTTTGCTGTTGGTGATCTGGAGATGCTCAAGCGCGGCGGCAGAATTTCTAAGACAAAGGCTGTAATGGCCAATGTTTTAAATATTAAACCGATACTCCACATTCAGGACGGTAAAATCTTAGCTCACGATCGGGTCAGGGGTAAAAAGAGAATGATTTCTTATCTGCTCGATCAAATAGAGAAAAAAGCCGACAGGCCGGAATCACAGGTGATTGCTCTTACCTATTCTCAAAATGAAAAATATGCCCTGAAATTAAAAGCAGAAATCGAAGCCAGATTTCAGCCCGAAGAAATTTTCATTAGTGAGATAGGGGCTGCAGTTGGTTCTCATGCGGGACCGGGGACCCTGGCTGTTGTTTTTAAAAACAGCGAAAAAGTTGCCGCACCGGAAGTATATTAAGCTTAAGCTATTTTATTTAATTAATAAATATTATAAAAATATTAAGAGAAGAGAAATGTGTGATATTAAATGGCTATTTTAAATATAAATAATTTAAAAAAAGAATATGGTATCGAGACCGTCCTCAAAGATTTTTCGCTGAATGTAAATCAGGGAGAATCAGTGGCCCTGATCGGCCCCAATGGATCTGGTAAAACCACGATTTTTAGAATTATCACCGGCCAGGAATATTTTTCTGAGGGAACAGTTTCAGTCCGCAATGATATCGAAGTTGGCTACCTTGATCAGCTGCCTGACTTTAATTCTGAACTGACAATTTATCAGGAGCTGGAAAAGGTATTTGCCGAAGTCAAAAGGCAGATCAAAGAAATGCAGCGGCTGGAAGAAAAAATTGCCCACCACGGTGAGAAAGCCGAAGAGTCTGAGGCACATTCTGATAATCTCGAAACAACAATGAGAGAATACAGTGAGCTTCAGCACAAATTTGAAAAAGGTGTGGGCTATGAATATCAGAGCAAAATTAGACAGGTAGCTGCTGGAATGGGCTTTGACGAAGAGGAAATTCAGGCCAAGACTCTTGATCAGTTAAGTGGTGGCGAAAAAACAAGGGTTGGACTGGCAAAACTACTTTTAATGGAGCCAGATTTACTGCTTTTAGATGAGCCGACAAACCACCTTGATTTAAAATCGGTAGAGTGGCTGGAAACTTATCTTAATTCCTACCAGGGCAGCCTCTTAATTATTTCTCATGACCGCTATTTTCTGGACAACACAATTGAGAGAATTGTGGAGATTAAAAATGGCAAAAACGAAGATTACAGCGGTAACTACAGCTATTATCAAAAGGAGCGCAAAAGAAGATACGAGCAGCGGCTGCGGGAATATAAAAACCAGCAGAAAAAAATAAAAGAGCTGGAAGATGCAATCGAGCAGTTATATATCTGGGGACGCTCCCGGGACAGCGAAAAGATGTTTAAAAGAGCGAAGGCAATGGAAAAAAGGCTGGAGCGGATCGACCGACTGGAAAAACCGCGGCTTAAAGGTAGAAAAATGAAGCTGGAACTGGATACTGAAATCAGAGGAGGCGATGATGTTCTTTTTGTCGAAAATTTAGCTAAAAGTTTTGAAGATCTCAAACTCTTTGCTGATTTAAATTTTGAGCTCCACCGCAGTGACAAGGCTGCTATTATTGGTGACAATGGTACCGGAAAGTCCACAATTTTAAGAATTATCATGGGCGAAATTACTGCCGATCAGGGAAGAGTAAAAATCGGGACCAATATTTATCCCGCTTATTACCGTCAGGAATTTGAAGGCTTTAATCCCGAAGATGATCTGATCACAGCCCTGCAGCGGGAAACAGCTGTCACCAATTCTAAAGCACGAGATATGCTGGCTTCCTTTTTATTTACCGGAGAAGATGTTTTCAAAAAGGTAAATCAGCTGAGCGGTGGGGAAAAGAGCCGCCTGCGCTTACTGCAGCTGATGAGTGGTAATTATAATTTTTTAATCCTGGATGAGCCGACAAACCATCTCGATCTGGCTTCACGCGAGGTGCTGGAGGAGGCACTGCAGGAATATCAGGGAACAGTCTTAATTGTATCCCATGACCGCTATTTTCTGGATAAGGTTGTTGACTATATTTACGAGCTTGACCAGCAGGAACTGAATAAATATTTTGGTGACTACAGCTATTATAAAGAAAAAAAGCAGGAGCAGATATCCGCTCAGGAGCAGCAGGAAAAAGAAGAGCAGAAAAGTGAAGGCAAACTTGACTATGAGGCCCAAAAAGAAGCCCGCAGTCAGGAAATGAGGAGGCAGAAAAGGCTGGAAGAGCTTGAAGCTGGAATCGAAAAATTGGAAAAAGAACTTTCAGCTCTGGAGTCGGAGATGACTGCTGAAAAAAATATAGACAACTACGAACTCCTGCAGCAGTTAAAGGGTGACTATCAGACTAAAAATGATAAATTAGAAGAGTATTATCAGGAATGGGAAGAACTTATTTAATTAAATATTTTAATAATTTCTAAAGAAACTGAGCATTATGTCGGATTGGGAACCGGACTTTAAAATGTGAGGTAGGGATAATGGAGGATATATTAGATCAAATAGAAATTAGGCTTGAAAATATTAAAATTTCTGAGACAGTTGTGGAGCAGTGGCAGCAGCTGCTGGATCTACTGCTTGATTTTTCTGAGGCCCAGGATGCTCTGATTAATTACTATCAGGCACCTTATTTAAGAATTGAAAAGGGAAGTTCAAACAGGGAGAATATTTTTTCTGAAGGAGAAAAATTTAAAGTTAAGGGTCTTTACTGTAATGATGTGATTAAGCAGAAATCGGCCCTGGAGATTAACAATGCGGCTGAAATAAAAAAATGGCAGAATTCAATTTATATGAAAAATGGACTGATCGCTTACCTGGGTTACCCTATTTTATGGCCGACAGGTGAGATTTATGGTACAGTCTGTATCCATGATAAAAAAGAGCGTAAGTTTAATAGTTTAGTTAAAAAACAGATTAAGTTTATAAAAAATTTGATCGAAAGTGATCTGGAGATTATATATCAAAGCCACTTAAATAACAATCTCCGCCAGTATTATGCCGAGCTGATTGAGAACCTGCCGGTTGGAGTTATGATTGAGGATCAAAATGGCAGAATATTAAAAGTTAACAAAACTATGGAAAAAATCAGCGGCTATGCCAGAGAAGAGCTTATTAAACGCACGGTTTTCGAAACTGTAGTTCCGGATAATCAGGAGCAAGTAGCCAGAAAAAATATCGAAAAAATCTTAAATGGCGAATTAATGATCCATGAGCTGCCCTCGGCAAGCGGCAGTGGAGAAGAGAGATTTATCAGGCTCCAGGAGAGGAAAATAACTCTCCCCAATAATGAAGTGGGAATTATTTCAATCCAGAGTGATATTACTGATAAAATTAAAAGTGAAGAGAAGATAAAATATGCCAGCTATCACGACAGCCTGACCGACCTTTATAACCGCTCATATCTGGAAAATAAAATTCAGAATTTAAATCAGGAAAATCGATTCCCGGTGGCTCTGATTATGGCAGATTTAAATGGGCTTAAACTGGTAAATGATACCTATGGACATAATGAAGGGGATAAACTGCTTAAAAAAATGGCGGCAATTTTAAAAGACAGCTGTCGGGATAGTGATCTAATTGCCCGCTGGGGTGGAGATGAGTTTGTGATTCTGCTGCCGGAGATCGACAGTGAGGCAGTTAAAAAGATTATTGAGCGGATCAATAAAAAAATTGCTGATACCTTTTTAGAATTTGAAGATGGAAGCAGGCTGCCACTTTCTGCAGCCCTTGGTTTTGGAGTTAAAAAACATTATTTTGAAGATGTTTTTGAGATTTTAGATGAAGCAGAATCAAAGATGTATAAAAATAAACTGACAGAAAGCAGGAGTATTAAGAGCAATATTTTAAATACCCTCTTAAAAACCTTAAGTGAAAAAAGTCAGGAGACTTCCAGTCATTCTGAGCGGATGGCGGAGCTGGCTGTTAAACTGGCAGAAAAGATTGGCTTAAGTCAGGCTGAGATTAACAAATTAACTCTGATTGCTAAACTGCATGATATAGGTAAGACTGTAATTCCCGAAAAAATATTAAATAAGGAAGATAAACTTACTGAAGCAGAGTGGAAAGAGATTCAAACTCACCCTGCGGTTGGACATCGGGTTTTAAATGCAACTGAGGAGTTTTCTCATATTTCAGAAGAAGTACTTTCCCATCATGAGAGGTGGGACGGCAGTGGCTACCCGCGGGGGTTAAAAGAAGAAGAGATTCCCCTGCTGGCAAGAATTATTGCTATTGTTGATGCCTATGATGTGATGACAGAAGAGCAGGTCTACAAAGAAGCGATTTCTAAAGCGGAGGCTCTAAAAGAAATTAAAGCTGAAGCCGGCAGTCAGTTTGATCCTAAACTGGCACAAGATTTTATTGAGCTGATGGCAGAATAAAAAATAAAATTTAATCTAAACAAAGAAAAGGCCTGCCGAGAGAAGGAAAATATCTGGCAGGCTTTTCTTATAGTATAATATTATTATGTGATAGTTTAATAATATTATCAGATTTAATTAAAGAGCTACTGCACCTTCCTCACCGGTTCTAATTCTAATTACATTTTCAATATCAGAGATAAAGATTTTTCCGTCTCCTACTTCCCCGGTCTGTACAGCTTCTTTAATTGCTTCAACAATCCTGTCTACATCAGTATATTCGACAATGATTTCTACCTTTATTTTTTTGCGGAGTCTGATTCTATAAGTTACACCTCTATAAGTTTCTGAATGACCTTTCTGAGCACCATAACCTTTAATTTCAGTAATATTTAAACCACTAATTCCAATTTCCTCAAGTCTGTCAATTAATCGATCTGTTTTATCAGGTCTGATAATTGCTTCAATTCTTTTCATTTTAGCTACCTCCTTTAATTTTGAGCTTTGACATTTACCATAAAGTCCGGATAAGATTCTGCACCGTGTTCTGAGTAATCAAGCCCCTCAATCTCATCTGCTTCGGAAACCCTGAGGCCGATAACGGCATCAATAACTTTAAAGAGCACAAAACCAAGACCAAAAGCCCAGAAGAAAACAGCTGTCACACCAATTATCTGAGTTACCAGCAGCTCAAATCCACCACCAAATAGTAAGCCGCCCTCTGTTGCAAAGATTCCAACTGCTATTGTACCAAAGGCTCCACAGACACCATGAACAGAAACAGCACCTACAGGATCATCAATCTGTAATTTGTCAAAGAATTCAACCGAGTAAATTACTATCATACCAGCAATTGCACCGATAATTACCGCCGAAAGATTTCCTACAGCAGCTGTACCGGCTGTGATTCCAACCAGGCCAGCCAGAGCGCCGTTTAAAGTCATACTTACATCAGCCTTGCCATATTTAATCCAGCTGACAATCATCGCCATTACAGCACCAGCTGCAGCTGCCAGGTTGGTTGTTACTGCAATAGATGCGATAGATAAATCTGTTCCAGCTACTGTGGAACCGGGGTTAAATCCAAACCAACCAAACCAGAGAATAAAGACACCGAGTGCGGCCATCAAAAGGTTGTGTCCGGGTAAGGCATTGGCACTGCCGTCCTTATTATATTTACCAATTCTCGGTCCTAAAACAATAGCTCCTGCTAAAGCAGCCCAGCCTCCAACAGAGTGAACAACAGTTGAGCCGGCAAAATCAACAAGTCCCATTTCTGCTAACCAGCCGCCGCCCCAGATCCAGTGTCCTACAACAGGATAGATAAATGCGGTAATCACAACACTGTAAGCTAAGTAACCGGAAAAGTTAGTTCTTTCAGCCATTGCTCCAGAAACAATTGTTGCTGCAGTTGCTGCAAAAACAGTCTGGAAAATAAAGAAAGCTGCTATTGGGATATCAAGTCCTAAATTTGCAAATGTATCCTGGAGAAAATAACCGGTTGTTCCAATAAAACTGTTGCCTGAGCCGAACATAAAGGCAAAACCAACTGCCCAGAAGACTAAAGAACCGGAAGCAAAGTCCATCATATTTTTCATAATAATGTTACCCGCATTTTTAGCTCTGGTAAATCCTGCCTCAACCATGGCAAATCCAGCCTGCATAAAGAAAACTAAAAAGGCTGCAATTAAAGTCCAGATAGTGTCAATTGCAACTGCGTTGGCTGCTGCCTGATCTTCCTGGGCCAGCACCAGTCCACTAAATAAAATCACCATCACCACTGTCATCAAAATAATTTTTTTCATTTCACTTCTCATTCCTCTACTACTCATAATAATTTCCTCCTCGTGTTAGGTATATGTTAACTATGAGTAAATTATATATATAGCTTACATAAAAAGCAAGGAATCTGAAGTTTATATAACAGTATACAGTAATTCATGCTGGATTTAGAAATCTAATTGACGACTACTTTATTAAAAATCAGGTATGGCCGGCAGCTCTAACTTGTGCTGGTTGGCTGCAGCAATCTCTTCTATTCTGGCTGCAGTTTCTGGCTCAGCTTCTCCATCTACCAGGTAATAATCAAGTTCTCTGTAGCTTAAACCAAGTTCATCTTCATCACTCTGACCATCCCAGAGACCGGCTGAAGGTGCTTTGGTAATTATTTTCTGGTCAATCCCCATTTCTCTGGCCAGCCCTCTGACTTCTAGTTTAACCAGGTTTCCCAGAGGAGCAATATCGATTCCCCCATCACCATATTTAGTAAAATAACCAAGTTTGAGCTCACTGCGATTATCTGTACCAACAACCAGATAATTATTTAGATTTGCATAAAAATAGAGAAGAGTCATTCTTAACCTGGGCTTAATATTGGCCAGGGCAAGCTTTGTGCTCAGATCAGCAGCAGACAAATTTTTTCTATTAATTACTTTTTCTAAGTTAAGTTTGGGATCACTGGCTGCAGCTGTTTTTAAAAGCTGCTGATAGGTCAGGCTGAGATCAATTTCCTGATAGTCAATACCAAATTTTTCAGCATGTTTCATTGCATCAACTCGGTCCTCAGGACTGCTCTGACAGGGCATAATTAAGCCCAGAGTATCACCGGGAAAAGCCTTCTGGCAGAGCAGAGAGGTAACTGAAGAATCAATTCCGCCCGAGAGGCCGACCACGGCACCTTTTAAACCTGCTGCTTTAACTTTTTTTCTGATCCAGTCCACCAGTTTATTTTCAATTTCTTGATAATTTCTATCTAACAATTTTAACACCTCAATTTTAATATTATTTTTCTTGATAGCTTATAAGTTTAAGATTATAAAAGCATTAGCCTCCCAGAAAATATTCAACTGGGAGGCCATTAATTATAGGGGAGTCAGTTCTTCTAGCTTCTCATTTCTCAAAAAGTAGAAATTTTATTACTCCAATAGATTATCTTATTTTACTTTGCTTTTTTAGATAGACAACTTTATTTAGAACTAAGATTACAGAAATATGCTTAATTAAAATTTGGTTAGATAATTATCCAGTTCCCACTGGCTAACCTGAGTTCTGTATTCATCCCACTCGACCTTCTTGGCTGCCACAAAATGTTCCATTACATGCTCACCTAAGGCGCTTTTTATAACCTCATCTTCTAACAATAAGTTTACAGCGTCATTAATATTGCCGGGCAGACTTTCAATACCGAGTTCGTTTTTGCGCTCTAAGGACATTTCATAAATGTTTTCTAAAACTTCTTTTGGCGGCTCAATTTCATTTTTAATTCCATCAAGACCTGCTTTTAACATGACAGCAATTGCTAAATAAGGGTTAGCAGTTGGATCAGGGTTTCTCAATTCAACTCTGGTTCCATTACCACGAGCTGCAGGAATTCTAATTAAAGCACTTCTATTAGCACTTGACCAGGAAAGATAAACTGGAGCTTCATAACCAGGTACCAGACGCTTATAGGAGTTGATAGAAGGGTTGGTAATTGCAGCCATCGCTCTGGCATGTTTTAATAATCCGCCAATATAATGATAAGCAGTTTTACTTAGACCGAGTCGGTCATCTTCATCATAAAATGCGTTTTCTCCATCTTTAAATAATGACTGGTGGACGTGCATTCCGGAGCCATTTTCACCAAAGATTGGTTTGGGCATAAAGGTAGCATGCAGGCCGTGCTCGTGAGCAATTGCCTTGGTCACAAATTTAAAGGTAGCGATATTATCAGCTGTTTTTAAAGCGGGAGCATATTTGAAATCAATTTCATGCTGACCGGGAGCTACTTCATGGTGGGATGCTTCAACTTCAAAACCCATCTCTTCTAGAGCTAAAACAATACTGCGGCGGGCATTAATTCCCTTATCAATTGGTCCTAAATCAAAATATCCACCATCATCGTGTGTCTTGGTAGTTGCATCGCCATTTTCATCTAACTGAAATAAGAAAAATTCAGGCTCAGGTCCAACATTCATATCATAACCCATTTCTTCAGCTTCTTTTAAAGCCTCTTTTAAAACATTACGGGGTCCACCTGAGAAAGGCTTGCCGTCTGGTGTATAAACATCACAGATTAAACGGGCAACCGCTCCACCTTCTTCCGGACGCCAGGGAAAAATAGTAAAGGTATCATAGTCAGGTCTTAAATACATATCTGACTCCTGAATTCTGGTAAAACCATCAATGGAAGATCCATCAAACATAATTTTATTATCCAGGGCATCCTCCAGCTGCTTGGCTGTGATTGCAACATTTTTTACTATTCCCAGAATATCAGTAAACTGCATTCTGATAAACTTAACATTTTTTTCTTCTGCCATCTTCAAAATATCTTCTTTGCTGTACTTGGACATCATAATCACTCTCCTAATAATTTTCGTTTTTCATTTGTTGATTTCAGTATAATTCCTTTTTCTAATTTCGTCAATAGAGTTAAAAACAGCAAAAGAATAGTCATCAGAGCTGCTGCAGCAGGATTCTTAACTAAAATTTAAGCAAATAAGCAATTTTTAAATACCTGTATACAGATATAATATTCCGGCGACTGATTCTTGACAATTTTCTAACATTAATGTATAATATACAAAATAAATAAGATAAAAGTTGTGAGAGGGAGGAAAGTAATTTCCAGTGATTACAGAGAATCGGGATAGCTGAGAACCGAGATCTAAAAAATTATTTTTGTAGCCCTTGAACTGCAGCTTTGAACAGAGTAGGAGCTGCCGGATTCCTGATTGGAAATGCATCCGTTATCTAGTGCAGAGGTATTGAGATTTATTAATTCAGTGCTTTAAGTGGCTGTTGAAACAGCAAGTTGGGTGGTACCGCGTGAGAGAACTCTCGTCCCGATTAATAGTTTAGCTATTAGTTGAGATGAGGGTTTTTTTAATTTTTAAAGTTAAATTTTAGAGATTATTGCTTAAATTTATTATCTTTATTTTAAAGAGGAGTGAGTAGGATGAGTAGTAAGCAAAATAATAAGATAACAGGAGCAGAAATTTTTGTAAAGTCACTGGAAGCAGAAGGAGTAGATACTGTATTTGGTTATATTGGTGCCAAGGTAATTGATATTTATGATAAACTTTATGACTCTAAAATCAGACATATTATGCCCCACCATGAGCAGGGAGGAGTCCATGCAGCAGACGGTTATGCCCGCTCCAGCGGGAAGACTGGTGTCTGTATTGCTACATCCGGTCCTGGTGCTGCCAATATGGTTACTGCCCTGGCAACTGCCAATATGGATTCAGTCCCTCTGGTAGCTTTTACCGGTCAGGTTCCAAATACAATGATTGGAACTGATGGCTTTCAGGAAGCTGATATCAAAGGGATTACAATGCCGATTACTAAAAATAACTATATTGTCAATGAGGTGGAAGATCTGTCCCGAATAATTAAAGAGGCTTTTCATATAGCTTCGACAGGCCGTCCGGGCCCGGTTTTAGTCGATATACCTTCAAATATTTTAAAGGCCGAGGCCGAATTTCATTATCCTGATCAGGTTGATCTTCCCGGCTACAGCCCGACTTATAGAGCCAATAAACTGCAGCTTAAAAGAGCAGCTGAATTGATTAATCAGGCCAAAAAGCCGGTAATTTATGCCGGAGGCGGCACAATAATTTCCGGTGCCGATCAGGAGATAAAAGAGCTGGCTGAGAAAGCCGAAATCCCTGTAACTACAACTCTAAATGGTATCGGTATTTTTGATGAAAACTCTTACCTTTCCCTGGGAATGCTCGGGATGCACGGGACAACAGAGGCCAATCTGACAATCTCAAATTCTGACCTGATCATAGCCCTCGGTGCCCGCTTTGATGACCGGGTAACCGGTAAATTAGAGGATTTTGCTGTTAATGCAGATGTTATCCATATTGATATTGATCCGGCGGAAATTGCTAAAATTGTCAAAACTAAGGTGCCGATTACGGCAGATGTTAAGCTGGCTTTAGAGGAGCTGCTGCCGAGAATCAAAGAGGTCAAAAGGCCTGCCTGGCTTAAGGAAGTTGAAGAATGGAAGCAGCTTGACCAAAAGGCTGATCCAGAAAAAGCTGATAAATTACTACCTTCAGAGATCATTGAAACTTTATATCAGCTGACTGAAGGAGATGCTGTAATCACAGCTGGAGTAGGACAGCACCAGATGTGGGCAGCTCAGTACTACAAATATTCCAAACCCAGAACCTTTATTAGTTCTGGTGGACTGGGAACCATGGGTTATGGATTTCCGGCGGCAATTGGAGCCAAACTGGCTAATCCTGAGCGGGAAGTTTTTGCCCTGGTTGGAGACGGCAGTTTTCAGATGAATATCCAGGAACTGGCAACTGCAGCCAAAAATAAGGTAGCAGTTAAGATTATTCTCTTTAACAATCAGTACCTGGGAATGGTGCGTCAGTGGCAGGAATTATTTTATGATAAAAGGTATTCTGCAACCTGTCTCCGCCGTCAGGCAGACTGTCCTCCTAAATGTTCCGAACCGAATGAGAATTGTCCTGAAATTATACCCGATTTTATTCAGGTAGCAAAGGGCTATGGAATTAAGGGTGAGACAATTACCGAGCGTAAAGATATCAGATCTGCTTTAGAAAATGCTATTAAAGAAGATTCAACCTATATTCTTAACTTTATGATTGAAGAAGAGGAAAATGTATTCCCGATGGTTTCGGCAGGAGGCAGCCTGAAGGAAATGATCTTAAGAAAAGATAATAAAAAATAATTAGGAGGACAATTTAAATGCCAGATATGCTAGTGAAATTATATGATTTAGAGGTCTTAGAAAAGCCACTTCATTCTTTAAAAGATGAGGATGTTCAAATTAGAAGAGCCATTCCACCAGAAAAAAACTATATTTTAAACTGGATTCGGGAAAACTTTTCCGAAGTTTGGGTTTCTGAGGCGGATGTAGCAATGGCTGCCAGCCCCGCTAAAATATTTATCGCAGTTAAAGATGGTGAACTTTTAGGATTTGCCTGTTATGATACGACTGCTAAAGGTTTTTTTGGACCAACCGGAGTGGGAGAAAAGGCCCGTAAAAAGGGGATTGGAACTTCACTTTTATTAAAGTCTCTAAAAGCGCTGTGGGAGGATGGTTATCCCTATGCGGTAATTGGAGGAGCAGGCCCTGTAGAATATTATAAAAAGACCTGTTCTGCTCAGATAATTGAAGGTAGTGAGGAAAGCATTTATAAAGGGATGCTGAAATAACTTGCTGTTAATTTTTCACAAAAACTTCAAAAATAATTTATTGATAAATATCCCTAAATGGTTTAAGATATAATTAGATGATAATTATTCTCAAAACTTTCTCTGTAATAGTTAAATATCAGGGAAAGTTTTTTGCTTGAGGGGGGATTAAAAATGTTCAGCAGTTTAAAGTTAAGAAAGCGGGATAAATTCTTTTTTACTCTGCTTTTAATTGGATTTTTAATAAAATATAATTATTTTAACTGGTATATATTTAATGTACCTTCCTTAAGCATTCTGCTTTTGAAAAATGTAATTGTAGTTCTGGCCTTTACATTACTTTACGGTATAATTTTGAGAAATAAAAAAAGAAAAATTTTCACCCTGGTTATTTATCTGCTCTTTTTCTTATTTTTTATCGCTAATTTATATTATAACCGCTATTTTGGTAATTATCTCAGCCTGACTGATATGATAATGGGTCAGGGAATTCGCCCTTTTAGAGTTCTCACCAGGCAGCTTATCAACTGGTGGCTTGATCTTCTGTTAGTTTTTGACATCCCAATTCTAATCTATTTAACTTATAAAGCTAAGCCAGAAACACCAAAGTTAAAAAATTCCCAGTTCAGCCGCAAAAGTCTGCTCAAAAATAATTTTATTTTAGTACTGATCATAATAATTTTATTTTTTAGTCAGCTGCTCTACAGCTACAGTTTATTTCCCGCTGATAATTTTATGGAACTTTTTAACCACAGCACTCCAGCTTTTGTCAATGTTTACGGGATTTTACCGCTTTATCTGGCGGAATACCAGCAGCTTAGAAATAAAAGAGAGCGGGCTAAAGAAAATACCGCTGAGAATTTAGAAGTTGACTTAAATAAAGTAGAAACTGAAAATGATTTGAGTGATCAGGAAGACATTGAAGATATTAAAAATGTTATTGTAATCCAGCTGGAATCAATGGATGCAAAATTAATAGATTATCAGTATAATGGCAGAGAAGTGACACCCTTTTTAAATCAGCTCAAAGATAAATCTAAATATTTTTCTGATATTTATGCTCACCACATCAACGGCAGCTTTGATGCTGAATTTTCTTTTTTGACTTCACTTTATCCAATTAATAGAAATTATGCTTTTAGAAGTAATGATATGCGGGAATTTAATACAATAGTTAATCTTTTACGCCAGGATAATTATAACACCTATGCTTTCCACGGCAATAAAGAAGGCTTTTTCTATCGAGACAAGGGTTATTTAGAAATGGGCTTTGATCGTTTTTACAGCCGGGAAGATTTTTCCGCAGAGGAGGGAATAGTTGGCGAAGATACATACCTGGGAATCAATGATTATGACCTCTTTGACCAGTCAGTCGAATATCTTCAAACTGCAGAAGAACCATTTTTCTCAATTTTTATTACTGTCAGCAGTCACACCCCATTTAATTTTTATCCTGAAGAATATGCAGTTGAGCAGTTTTCGGATATTGAATCTACCCTGGTCAGAGATTATTTTAATTCTATGAATTTTGTGGATCGGTCACTAAAAATGTTTTTCGAAAAAATTAAAGAAAATTCTTTAATGGAGGATACACTATTTGTAATTTATTCTGACCATGTCGCTGATATTGATAAAGAAGAATACCAGTCTGGTGGTGAATTTGCAAACAATAGAAATATAAAAGAACCTGAACATATTCCACTTTTTATTTATCATCAGGATATTGAGGCAGAAGTTATTGATAAAAGCGGCAGTCATACGGATATTGCACCCACAATTCTTGATATAATGGGTTATCAGCAAAAACCGGAAGAGTTTTTGGGGATTTCTCTTTTAAAAGATGAGGGAAAACCACTGCTGTTCTTGCATGAAATACCTCAGATAATTTATAAAGATCAGATTTTTATTAGGGTTCCGGCTGGTCCGGATGAAGAGCTTCAATTCGAGAAGATTTCTTACAAAAAGAGCACCGGTGATTTAAATATTGAGCTTCCAGAAAATGAAAAAGAGTGGCTTAATAATACAATTAATTATATGCAGGAAGTAATGAACAGCTTTTTAAGTGAATAAAATTAATCCTCCTCAGCTTGAAATTTATGACTGGGGAGATTTTTATTTAATTGAGTTTATGTTATAATATTAATAGAATTTTCATAAAAATAAAAGAAAGGGGCAAATTATGAAAAAATTTCTCAAAAAGGCCTCAATTTATCTCTTATTAATGCTCTTAATTGCGGCAGCGGTATTTTCACTGAATTATTTTTTAGGCCGCAAACTGGCCGGAGATTTAGAAAATGATCTTAAAGAAATTGCAGCAGAAAATGACTATCAGCTGCGTTATTTAAATATTAATTCTAACCCACTGTTAAGAAGGGTGGAGGTTAATACTCTGAGCTTCCAAAATAACAGTGAACAGAGTTTTGAAGTCAACGGGGCAGAAATAGAATTCAGCTGGCAGCAGATTTTCAATTACCTTAAAGATGGAAAATTTTTAGCTAAAAAAGACATTACAGCAGAAATAGACAAATTTAGTTTTTATGATCTGCAGCAGAATAATCATTTTGACTTTTATAACAGCAGCCTCAGTTATCAGGGAGAGATCAATTCTCAGTCTGTTAAGGAGCCGCTGCAGCTAATTAAAAATAATCATCGCTTAAGTATTGCAAGTGAAGAAGTGATTTATGATTATCCTTATTATAGAAGTTATGGAATTACTAAAGCTAACTGGGAGCGAATTTCTACTTTTAGAGACTTTGCTTTTAACGCTGATTATCAGAGTGAGAATAAGAAATTAACTGTAAATGATTTTGCTTTAAAAAATGAATTTATCGATTATCAGCTTGATTTTGAGACTGTGCTGGAGGAGAAATCAGAAGCAGAAGTGGAAGCGGCAGAGACTTCCAAAACAGCATCGGAGCCTGAAGAAATGGCAGCAGAGAAAGAAACAGCACTGGCAGAAATTGTTCTTTACAGCCGTCAAAACCAAAAACTGCTTTTAAAAGAGCTGCAGAGTAATTATCAACTTGCTCTAAATGGTGAGTTATTAAATCTCTCTGAAAATGATCTGTTTAATCAATTTTCCTTTGCCGAATTAAATCTTGATTCTGATTTTGCAATGTATTTAGATTCCGAAAAAAAGAATTATCAAATTCAGAAATTTGATCTTAATTTCGATCTTAGTGATTTTCAGCTTGTCCTGAAAGAAAATTTAAGTCAGGAAGTAAATCAAAGCAGTTTCGGTATTTTAGCTCAAAATGATGAATTTGAACTCAATATTGAGTCTTTAAATTATCTGCAGCAGTTTAACCATCCGAAGGGCAAAATCGAATTAGATTTAATTTCAAATTTAATTGATGCCCGGTTGAATGCAGAATTTAATTATAGTGAAGAGATGCCGTATATCAGCAGCTCACAACTTAAATTTAAAGCTAAAAAACAGTCTGTAGAACAGCTCCTGTTATTTGCTCAACTTCTAAATGGCGATAATTTTGAGCAGGATGAAGAAGGATATTATCAGCTGGAGATCTGGGGAAGACTGGATAATTTGAACTTTGAGTAAAATTTAACTTTACAATTCAAGCTTAAAATGCTAAAATATAACTAGAAAATTGAATATAACTAACGAGGATGGGTGAAATTCCCTACCGGTGGTAATAGTCCACAAGTCCATTTTGGATTGATCTGATGAAATGCAGAACCGACAGTAAAGTCTGGAAGGGAGTTAGATTTTAAATTTATTAATCTAATTTATTTTGCTTATTTATGAGCAGAATAAGTGAAGTTTTTAGCTGTTGATAGATTTAAATTAAAAAATGACTATTAAAGTCCTTCCAGTGATGGAGGGGCTTTTTCTATTTTAATACTATAAAAAGATCTTAAAAAATATCTTTTAAGATCTGGGAAACAAAAATTATCGAATAAAGATTGATAATCTAAGAAGTACTGGAGGTATAAGATGCAGAATTTTTCAATTGATGATCAAAAGTATATGGCCAGGGCTTTAAATCTTGCCCGCAGAGGTGAAGGAAGTACTTCCCCAAACCCTATGGTGGGAGCGGTTGTGGTTAAAGATGGAGAAATTATTGGTGAGGGTTATCATCAGCAGTATGGTGGGCCCCATGCAGAAGTCTTTGCACTTGAGGCTGCAGGGGAAGCTGCCCGTGGTGCTGAGATTTATGTTACACTTGAGCCCTGCAGCCATTATGGCAAAACACCACCCTGTGCTCAAAAAGTTATTGATTCCGGGATTAAAAGAGCAGTAATTGCTATGGTTGATCCCAACCCTGAGGTAGCTGGCAGAGGAATTGAAATGTTAAAAGAAGCGGGGATAGAAGTTGAAGTTGGACTTTTTCAGGAAAAAGCTGAAGTCTTAAATGAAATTTTTTTGAAATATATTCAGAGTGAATATCCCTTTGTCTATTTAAAAAAGGCTCAGACCCTGGATGGATATATAGCTACCAGCACTGGTGATTCTAAGTGGATTACCAACTCCAAAGCCAGGCTGGAGGGTCATAAATTAAGACATCGGGTTGATGCAATTATGGTTGGGATTGGTACAGTACTGGCTGATGATCCTTCGCTAACTGCCAGGCTGGAAGATAAAAATGGTATTGATCCTTTAAGAATTATTCTGGATCCTCTACTTGATATTCCGCTGGATGCTAAAATTATCAATCAGCAGTCAGAGGCCGAAACCCTGATTATCTGTGCCGATGATTTTCCTCCTGCCAGGGCGTCAACAATTCTTACTAAAAAGAAAAAATTAATGGAAAAAGAGCAGGTTCAGCTTTTGAGTTTTAAGGCTGAAAACGATGATTATTTTGAGCTTAGAGAAATTTTAAAAACCCTGCATCAGCGTAAAATAAGCAGTCTCCTGGTTGAAGGAGGAGCTAGATTAAGTCATACATTTTTGCAGGAAGATCTGGTCGATAAATTTTATTATTTTATTGCTCCCAAAATTTATGGAGGCAGTGACGGTATAGCTTCTTTCTGCGGCAGCGGTCCCAAAATGATGTCAGCTGCAGTTGAACTAAAAATTACTGAACAGAAAAATCTGGGAGATAATATTCTATTAATTGGAGAAAGGAAAAATACTCAAAGCTGAGTTTAGTTTATAAATATGCCACTGAAATGGGAGGTGAATTTATTGTTTACCGGTATAATTCAGGAAAAAGGTCAATTTTTGCGCAAATTTAAAGGCAGCAGCAAGTATCAGCTGGAAATTAAGGCTGAGAAAGTTCTAAATGAAGTAAAAAAAGGAGACAGCATCGCAGTCAATGGGGTCTGTCTGACAGTAGTTGATTTTGGCAGTGATTATTTTAGGGCGGATGTGATGCCTGAGACTTTAAAAGCTACCAATTTGGGTGATTTAGAGCGGGGCTCAGTGGTTAATTTAGAGCAGTCTCTGCGGCCGGATGACTTTATTGGGGGTCATTTTGTCACCGGACATGTTGACAGCACAGCACTTGTTAGGTCAATTAAAAGTGAAAATAATGCTAAAATTTTAGAACTGGAAGTTGATCAGGAGACAGAAAAATTTATTGTTCACAAAGGCTCGGTTGCCTTAAATGGGGTCAGCCTGACAGTGATGGGGATTACCGACGGTATTTTAAAGATTTCACTGATTCCAGAAAGCTGGGCAGAAACAAATCTTTCCGATCTTGCTGCTGGAGATCTGGTTAATATTGAGACTGATATGCTGGGCAAATATGTTTATAAGATGCTCGGGAATAAAACCAGTCAAGCGAGAGCTGAGACAGAGATGTCGAAAGATTTTTTAGCTGAAAATGGTTTTGTATAAATAAAATATTTAAAAATATTTTTTAAAAAGTTAAAGCAAGTATTTGTCCGAAAGGAGAATTTAAATGGATAAAATAGAAGCTGCAGTAGAAGATATCAAAGCAGGAAAAATGGTAGTAGTTGTTGATGATGAAGATCGAGAAAATGAAGGTGATCTTTTAATGGCTGCTGAAAAAGTAGATAAAGAGGCCATTAATTTTATGATCAAGGAGGCAAGAGGGCTGGTCTGTACTCCAATGGAAAGTGAGGCAATTTCAGGCCTTGATTTACCGTTAATGGTTGATGAAAACACAGAAACTCACGGAACAGCTTTTACAGTTTCTGTTGACCATAAAGAGGTTACAACCGGTATCTCAGCTCAGGAGAGGGCACTTACCATTCAAAAACTGGTCGATCCAAAGTCCAAAGCCGGTGATTTTATGCGCCCCGGTCATGTATTTCCGCTGGTTGCTAAAAAAGGTGGAGTTTTAAGAAGAGCCGGTCATACAGAGGCCGCTGTTGATTTAGCCAGACTGGCTGGTTTAAAGCCTGCAGGAGTTATCTGTGAGATAATTAAAGAAGATGGGGAAATGGGGCGTCTGCCTTATCTGAAAGAATTTGCAGAAAAACATGATTTGAAATTAATTTCGATCGAAGATTTAATCAAGTACAGAAAAGAAAAGGATAAGCTGATTGAACTGGCAGCAGAAGCAGAACTGCCGACTGATTTCGGTAATTTTAAAATTAAGGTATTTACAACTAAAGTTGATGACAAAGAGCACATTGCAATTATCAAAGGTGATGTAGAAAATAAAGAAGATGTACTGGTTCGGGTTCACTCCCAGTGTATTACGGGAGATATTTTTGGCTCCAAAAGATGTGACTGTGGTGAACAGCTGGGAGCAGCACTGCAGCAGATTGAAGATGAGGGCTGTGGAGTTGTACTCTATATGCGGCAGGAAGGACGCGGTATAGGGCTTGTCAACAAAATCAAGGCCTACCAGCTGCAGGATCAGGGAATGGACACCGTGGAAGCCAATGTGGCTCTCGGTTTTGATCCTGATTTAAGAGATTACGGAATTGGAGCTCAGATTCTTTCAGAAATTGGACTGACAACAATCCGCCTGCTGACAAATAATCCAACCAAAATTGTCGGCCTCGAAGGTTACGGCCTCAAAGTGACTGAAAGAGTTCCAATCGAAATTGATCCAAATCAGGAAAATGAGTTTTACCTTAAAGTTAAAAAAGATAAAATGGGCCACCTGCTCGATCTATAAAACTTATTTGAACCGGGTACAAAATAAATTATTCACAAAAAGGAGAATGATAAAAATGAAGACAATCGAAGGAAAACTGAATGCACAGGGAATGAAGACAGCAATTGTAGTTGGTCGTTTTAATGAATTTATTTCCGGTAAATTACTGGAAGGTGCAGTTGATGCCTTAAAAAGACATGGAATGGATGAGGCAGATATTGATGTTGTCTGGGTGCCGGGAGCATTTGAGATTCCGCTGACTGCAAAGAAACTGGCAGTTAAAGAAGAATATGACGGTGTAATTGCCCTGGGTGCAGTTATTAGAGGAGAAACTCCTCATTTTGATTATGTATCAGCAGAGGTTTCAAAAGGGGTTGCTAAAGCGGGTCTGGATACTGAAAAGCCGGTTATTTTCGGAGTTCTGACAACAGATACAATTGAACAGGCTATTTCTAGAGCTGGGACAAAGTCCGGAAATAAAGGCTATGATGCTGCTGTTTCTCTGATTGAAATGGTTAACCTTTTTCAGGAACTTGAATAAAAATACTATTTTAAAAAAACTCTAATTATAAATCCTCTTCAGTAAATTTTTAGATTTTCTGAGGAGGATTTTTTCAATCGCTTTAATTTACCTCTTAAATTAAGTCCGTTTTTAATTGATTTAAAGCATAAAATTAGGTATACTATTAATTAACTAATACTAATACTGAAGGCAGGTCAAATGATGACAAAACAATCTTTGAATAATTTTTTAAAGGATGAAATTAAGAAAATTAAAATTAGTGATTATATAAACAATAAAATTCTAATTTTGTTTAACATTTTCTATATTTTTTCTGCAGTTTTTTTAATACTCAGTAATTCAGCAAACTTAAGCAGTCTAAACTTTTCAGCGGCAACAATTAGAGGAATAATTGTTCAGCTGCAGATTATTTTACTGCTTTCCCTGACAATCAAATATGCTCTAAAAGGCTTTGTTTCAGCTTTAATACTGAATGTGTTCTCAATCTTTTCGGTACTGACATTAATGATCGTTGGCAGTTCTATTTCATTTTTACCGGCTTTAATTGCTTATTTAACAGTCCTAATAATTCTGTATTTAATTTTTGTTTACCAGCAGGAAATAAGCTTAAAAATTAACCAGCTGAAAAAGGAAAAGAAAAAATTACATTACATGGCTTATTATGATAATCTAACAGAAATAGCCAATAGAGAAATGTTAATTGAGAGGCTTGATTATCTTTCTTCAATGTCAGAGGCTGAAAAAATTAATTATAAGTTGATTTTTATTGATTAAGCGAATTTCATAAAAATAAGCCTTGATATAACAAAGATTTTAATGATATAAAAAGGGCTTCACCCCATTCTTGTCGAATTTAATAGTAACACCCAAAAAACTCGAAAGAAGGTGAAGCCCTAT
>Ga0208664_100009_pt1 | contig 115450 bp, 113 predicted proteins | sample Wag42014_10_20_FD_187332 | JGI IMG/M metagenome (GOLD analysis project Ga0208664, IMG submission 187332) | Deep subsurface shale carbon reservoir microbial communities from Ohio, USA - Utica-2 Time Series 2014_10_20 (SPAdes) (version 2) ... | reverse complement strand
CCTGACAAACCTGTAACAGCATCCATTTGAGTTTCATCGACCACGACAACTACACCAACAGCGCTGAATATTTCTCTTGCAAGCTTCAAGTCGTCTTCAGAAACATTGTCTCCGGGACATATTGCAGTGGCACCTTCCATAATAAGAGCCGGAGTATTAGGCATTGCCCTGATTATTTTCAGATCATTGCCAGTGAGGCTGTCTATGTATTCCGTTGAAATTCCTGCAGCTATTGAGATTACCAGTTTACTTGAGTCAAGCTTTTCATCAATTTCAGATAATATTCTGCTCATTATCTGCGGCTTCACGGCCAGCACAATTATATCGCAATCCTCAACAACTTTTTTATTATCTTTAAATACCGTATTAATACCGTATTCAGATTTAAGATTATCAAGTTTCTCAGGATCGATATCACTCGCAAAAACGGACTTTTCCTCAACGAGACCGGCTTTTAATATACCTTTGATTAAAACCGAAGCCATATTCCCAGAACCTATGAAACCAATCTTTTTACTGCCGAACATTTGACTTCTCCTTTATCCAGTTACTGATAGCATTAAAAACCAATTGCTGCTTTGAGTTTTTACTGAGGGTAAGTACATGCATATCTTCTTTACCCTCAACCAAAAATTTCTTTTTATCTTTTGCTTTGATATTTTTAAAATATCTTAAAACTCCCCTGTAGTCAACAACCTCATCCTCTTTTGCCTGCACCAGGAAAATGGGTGAGTCATAATCATACAGATTCTTTTTAACATATTTCTGTGTCAGATAAAGCTGATACATTCCTTTCATCGGCCAGACATCGTAAAAATAACCTGCATAATTGGCGTCAAAATCTGATTTCTTGGAGATATTATTAAAAAACTTTATTAACGGTATAAAGCGAAAACGCCAGTCCTTAATTTTAATAGCAGGATTCAGCATAATTATCCCTGAAACTTCGTTATAATAACCCACAGCTGAAGCCAGGAGACCGCCGAGGGACTGCCCCACTACAAAAACCTGATCAGAGCTGTTTTTCAGTGCATAATAGCCGAATTTCAGCGATTCATACCAGTCTGCATAACTGAACTCGTTAAGATTTTCAGGTGCTGTACCGCTGCCGGGCAGCCGAACAGAATAAGTACTGTATCCGAACTTGTTAAGATAGGCTGAAAGCTCGTGCATTTCATAGGGGGAGCCTGTAAAGCCGTGTATCAACAGAATTCCGACGGACTTATCATTTCCTTTCGTATAAAGAGGTAAATTCTCATCCAGCTTCACCCCTTCAGCATAGCTTCTTTTAAGGTCAAGTTGGTACAATTCATCTGAACTCACATTATCCAAAGCAACAAACGGTTCTAGTTTTTCACCCATACCCGTAACCAATCCCAGAACTAAAATTATTAACAGAAAGCCAATAATCCAGGGAAGTACAAACCACCTGAAGATTGTTTTCTTTTTGTTTGTATAAATACTCAACTTTTTTCACACACTTGCCTGAACTTTTCAATATTCACACATGTAATATCACTTTGCATTATAAATTCAAGAAAACAGGATAACTTATCAAAAACTTTTTTGTCTATAACATGCTCTATTTTACAGGCATTTTCCTCGGCTAATTCCGAGTCAACCTGTAGTACCTGCTCAAAGAATTCTTTTATGGTTTCATGCCTTTTGTATACTTCGCGGGCATATTTCATCCCTCTATCCGTTAACGTTACTTCACTGTATTTGTTATAATTTATATAACCGCCTTCCGAAAGCAACTGCAATGCATTGGTAACAGAAGATTTTTTAACACTAAGTTTTTCGGAAATATCTTTAGATCTGGCGGATTTTCCTTCATTTTGTAAAATAAAAATAGTCTCCAGATAATCTTCCATGCTTGTTGACAGTTTATCGTTTGGCATAATATCTCCTAAAATGAGAACTTTGAATAAGTACCCCACCTAACCTCCCCTAAATTAGGGGAGGAACTTAATTCCCCTCTTATCAAAGAGTTAGAAGGGGTTTGGAGTGGTAAAATTTATAATAGCTCAATTATTCAAAACTCTCAAAATATTGTTAGTATATTCTAACTCATTTTAAGTTTAAAAACAATGACATTTATTTGGTGCCCTCCCAAAATTTACACTTTTATAGACTTTGACAATATGCTAAATCAATAGAAGAATTTTCACGAATGAAGAGATCGATGTCTGAGAAACGTACTGCCAGTTACCGATCACACCCTGTGAATAAACTTTTTAACTGAGTAAGTATTTGCTATCAAAATCAATTATGAGAGGAGGGGGTAGGCGGTTACTTGCAGTAGTTACGAGTTCCGATCTCATATATGAGTGAAACTCCTTCTATTGCCATAGCTCTTAAAAAATGGGAGGGCGCTAACATTTATATATTGGTGCCCTCCCAAAATTTACACTTTTATATGCATGATCCGCCAGTCGGCGGACAAGTTGCCTCTACTTCTCCATCTCACTATCTCACCAATAACGTACCCTTATCAACAAATGCTTAAAGAAATAGAAGGGTGGCAAAAATTCCTCTTATAGATTCACAATGGTAACTGCCGATCCGCCCTCTTTGGGGGAGGCTTCCCTGTAAGAGCTGATACGTACATCATCTTTCAGATATTCCCGAAGACCGCGTTTCAGCGCTCCCGAACCCCTGCCGTGTATTACAAATATCTCCGAAACATTTGCCATAATTGCTTTGTCTATAAACTTATCAATACTCTCCCAGGCTTCGTCAACCGTTTTGCCCACAACGACTATTTCCCTTTTCACCGCTTCATTTGGAGGAGTGCTTACTTTCACATTTTCAGAACTTTTCTTTGCTGATTTATCGTTTTTATTTACTTTCCTGCCGACAATGTCATTTTTATTCATTTTCACTTTAATCCCGCCCATATCAACAAACACCCTGTCCTTGTCAACATCGAGTATCTCTGCCTTTTTGTTATATTTCTCCAAAAAGACGGTATCGCCTTTACTGATATTTTCAACAGGCTTATCATGCTTTTTGACTTTATTTAACTTTTCCTCTGTAATTTTTATATCTTCATCCAGCTGCTTTTCTGAGTAGGCCGGCTTTTTGCTTTTCAATTTTCTTTTTAACTTCTGAAGCAGCGAATAAGATTCATCGAGGATTTCTGATTCCTTCATCCTAAGTTTTCTGTTAATTTCTTTTTCTCTTCTTTCAACATCTTCTTTTTGAGCGAGAAAACTTTCTTCCTGCTGTTTCAACTCAAAAGTCCGGCGCTCAAGTGCCGCCTTCTGTTCATTCAACTCATCCAGTTTAAATTCAGCCTGGCTGGAGTTTTTTTCAATAATGTTTTCAGCATTTTTTATAACAGTTTCATTAAAAGCAAGTTTTCCGGCAATAATAAGAGGGTTTGATTTCCCGACTACTCCTGAGAGCAGACGGTATTTCGGCAGAAAATTTTCATAGTCGAAATCCACCGAATAGATAATCGCTTTTTTATGTTTTAATGCATAATTTTTAACTTCTGAAAAATGGGTTGTAACTACAACTTTTGCATTCTTTTCAAGCAGATATTCTATGATTGATACCGCAAGGGCTGCTCCCTCTTTCGGCTCAGTACCTGTACCCAGTTCATCTAAAAGCACTAGGCTATCTTTATCGACTTTATCCAGGATATTTTTTATATTCAGCATATGAGAAGAAAACGTGCTCAGGTCCAAAATAAGTGACTGTTTGTCACCTATATCCGCAAAAACAGAATGAAAGTCGGTCATTTTAAGAGCTTTACCAAATACGGGCAGCCCGCATTTTGCAATAATACAATTTAAACCGGCGGATTTCAGTGCGGCGGTTTTACCGCCTGTATTAGGGCCGGTAATAACGGCCAGATCGTTATCATGTCTCAGTTCAAAGTCAATTGGTACTGATTCATTATCTTTTAAAAGATATATAAGGGGATGATGCACACCATCAAAAATAACATCTTCACCAAATTCAGGAAATGTGTACATTTTGCTTTTGTAAAACTTTGCCATTTCAAAATAGTAAGCAAAATCCGCATAGGCATTTACAGTCGTCGTTACTTCATATATATGCGCTTTAATTTCATCAAGCAGCATTCTGAGTATTTTAAATACTTCATCATTTTCCCTGCTTTTAAGGTCTTCGAAATCGTTATTAAGATCTATGACGGTAGTGGGTTCAACATAAAGAGTTTGCCCTGTATTGGAAGATGAATACACAACACCGGAAAAATACTGCCTGAAATTTGATTTGACAGGTATCACAAACCTGCCTTTTATTTCCTTAATCACCTGTTCCTGTACAAATTTATCGGCATTTCTGCCAAACATTAATTTATTCAAGCTATCCATCAAGCGCTGTCTTGTGGTCTTCAATGAGGATCTTATCTTCCTGAGTTCAGGAGTGGCACCGTCTTTAACCTTGCAGTCATGCGTTACTTTTTTATCGATTGTCTCAATCAAACCGGAAAGGGAAAATATGTTTTTTAAGATCTCTCTCAGGACAACAACATTGTCACTTTCAATAAGAGTTTTTTTCAGTTCGGATAGTTCTTTATGAAAATCCCGAAACTTTCCGATATCTTCCACCATGAAAGATGCGTAGGGGTCTTTTAGTCGGTAGTAAAATTCATGATATCCGGAATCATCCGGTAGAGTTATTTTTAAAATTGCACAAATTGTTAATGTTTCTTCCAGTAATTTCTGTTTTTCCTCAATTTTTCTTAGATTGTTTTCCGGATTTAGAGATGACAGCTTCTCTTTGGCGAATAAAGATGTGAATTCACTATCCGCTATTTCTTTAAACTTGTCGAATTCAAGACTATCTGAATATTTCATAAATCTTTAACTATTCTCTGCTGAAAGGATTTTCTTTACGGACTTCCGGTAATTTGTTCAGCATATCAAAGACATAGGGTGTAATTTTTATAAGTCTTTTTGATATTGCTGAATCCCTGACATTCTTGCTGAAAGCCGAATTATCCGGAGTTAATGTCAGTAAAAACGAAAGGGCAAGTCCCGTAATAACAGCTGATTTAAATGCTCCGAATGCAAAACCGCCGCTTTTATCAGCCCAGCCCAGTTTTATGGCTTTAAAGAATCTGGCAAGCAGCTTACCTGCGAGAAAAATGACGATATAGATTAACAGGAAAGCCGTTACAAAGCCCAATCCCAACGATATTTTTTCAGATATCCCCATATAGATATAAATTTTGGATAATGGGATATAAAACTGGAAAGAAAGTATATATCCGAGAATAAGTCCAAGCAGCCCAAAAACTTCATTTATCAATCCTTTAAACAGTCCTTTTATTGCAAAAAATCCTATGATAATGAGTATTACAATATCAGTTATTGGCATCAAAAGCCTCTTTTACTATCCTGTTAACCAGTTTTCCGTCCGCTCTGTTTCCCACTTCCGCCATAACCGCTTTCATTACCTGGCCGAAATATTTTTTATCAGGGGAGTCAAGCTTAGAAATTTCATTATCAACAATGTTCCTGATTTCGTCTTCTGAGAGCTGCTCCGGCATATACTTTTCAAGTACTTTGATCTCCTCCAGCTCTTTAGAAGCCAAATCTTCCCTGCCGGCTTCTTCGTACTGTCTTGCAGAATCCTTTCTTTTCTTAACGGCGGTTGAGACCAATTTAACAATTTCATCATCGTTCAGATCGCCGGATTTCTCTATTTCAGCATTTCTGATTTCCGATCTAAGCATTCTCACAGCTCCAAGAGCTACCTGATTTTTATCCTTCATAAACTGTTTCATATCTTCAAGTATCTGTTCTTTTAAAGCCATAAGTTGTTCCTCCTTCTCTTTTTGCCATCACACGTGCCATCATGAACAGCACGTCGGACAATCTATTTATAAAAATTAATATCTCTTTGTCAATCTTTTCATGGGCCGATAGTGAGATCACCCTTCTTTCAAATCTTCTGCAAATGCTTCTGCAAATATCCGCTTTTGAGGCTGAAGGTGTTTCCGACGGTATAATAAAGCCATTCAATTTGCCGTATTCCTTTTCCAGCTCAGATAAGAATGAATCAAGTGAATACTGTTTGTCCTCTTTGAAATTATTAACACATTCCTCTTTTTTAGTTTCAGCAGAAGAAGCCAAAACAGCATTCAATTTGTATAGCTTAATCTGAACCCACTCTACAAAATCAGCAAAATATTTTGCATCATGTTTCAGCCAGCCCAAAAATGATACCAGCTCATCACCTGTGCCGTATGCCTCAACCTTGAGATCAGCTTTGGAAATCTTTTCACCTGTGAACAGGCTTGTGCTCCCATAATCACCTTTCCCTGTAGCTATACTCATACTAACTCCTTATATACAACATATTGAGATTATAATATCAAATCTCCATCCTTTATTTACTTAGCATCTCAGCAATGTTCAAAAGGTTATTATCCATTTCCCTTTTATTATTCAAAACTTTGCCAAGAGGAATCAACTCAATATTTCTTTTCTGCAATGCTGTCATCATTCCGCTCTCACCATTAAGGAGGGAATCCACAGATGAAGCACCCATTCTGGTCGCCAAAATCCTGTCGAAATGTGTAGGACTGCCACCCCTCTGAATGTGCCCCAATACCGTAATTCTTGTTTCAAAACCGCCTATCCTGTCGAAAGTTTTTCCGAAATCGTTAGCAGAGCCCACTCCTTCAGCCATAATTATAACACTTCGGGTTTTTCCCTCTTCGTATCTTTCCTTTATTTTGTTAATGATATTTTCAATTTTAAAAGGTACTTCCGGAATAAGTGCAGCTTCCGCACCGCCGCTGATTGCCGACATAAGGGCGAGATAGCCGCAGTTTCGCCCCATAACTTCTATAATAAATGTTCTGTCATGTGAACTTGCTGTATCATTAATTGTATCTATACACCATAAAATGGTATTCAGTGCAGTATCCACTCCAATAGACATATCTGTTCCGTATATATCGTTATCTATAGAACCGGGTACCCCAATTACCGGGAATTTGTATTTATCATGGATAACCTTGGCACCTGTCAACGAACCGTCCCCTCCTATAACGATAAGTCCCTCTATGCCGTGGTTTTTAAGATTTTCCATCGCTTTCAGCTGCCCCTCTTCCTCTTTGAACTCAGGAGCCCGGGCACTTCTCAGGAAGGTTCCCCCTCTCTGAATCATATTGGCCACACTTTTACTTTCGAGTTTTACAAACTGATTCTCCATCAATCCGCTGTAACCCTGCTCTATGCCGTAAACATCTACCCCATAATTCAGAGCAGTTCTTACCACGCTTCTTATGGCGGCATTCATCCCCGGGCAGTCACCACCGCTCGTCATTACTGCAATTTTTTTCATTCTTCCTCCATATATGTCACTATAAAACCTTAATAGTTTTGAATAAGTACCCCACCTACCCTCCCCTCAGTTAGGGGAGGAACTCCCGGCTTCTCCTATCAGAGAGTTAGGAGGAGCCGGGGCATGCCCTGTTGAATGCTGTAAGCAAATGGCTTAGCCATTTATTCAACCGAGGGTGGTAAAATTTATAATGGTTAATTACTAATTTGTTTTCTTATCTTCGCCAATATACTTTATGGGATCATTAAAACCTGCATTCTTAAAGCCGCGTAACCGCAACAGACAACTATCACACTCGCCGCAAGCTATATCTTCATTTTTATAACAGGACCATGTCAGGTGAAACGGTACATTAAGCTCCATTCCTTTTTTTATAATTTCGCTTTTAGTCATATCTATTATGGGCGTTTCGATAGAAAGTTCTGTTTCAGGTTTCAACCCTACTTTCAGCACCTTATTAAAAGCATCATAAAACTCTTTCCTGCAGTCAGGATAGCCGCTGCTGTCCTCAGCAACAGCCCCAATAAATATTTTATTAGCACCAATCACTTCAGCCCAGCTGACACCTATGGATAAAATATTACCGTTTCTGAAAGGTACATATGTTCGTGGTATATCTGTTCTTTCAATATTACCCTCTTCAATATTTTCATTATCATCCACAAGAGAGGACCCTCCAATCTTTTTCAAATAACCTACATCCACAATAAGTTTATCTTTTCCGTTGAAAAATTCATACAAATCGTAAAAAGATCTAAGCTCCCTTTTTTCAGTTTTCTGACCATAATTGACATGCAAAAAATATAACTCATAATCCAGGGAGGCTATTCCTGCTGTCACACAACTGTCCAGTCCTCCGCTCATTAGAACAACGGCCTTTTCCATAAAAACTCCATAAAATTGATATAAGTCAATTTCTTTTGATTTTTACATTATTATAACCACTTTGGATTTATTCAACAAGGAGTTAATGGTGAGAATACGAAAAATTATCCAAACAATATTTTTTATCTACACCATTGTTGCAGGCATATGGTTCTATGTCTACATCAACGAGCTTAAAAATGAAAATTACAATATATTAAAACCCTCCTCAGTTGAAGGATTCCTACCGATAAGCGCCCTTCTGGGGTTGAAAAGATTTTTACTTACCGGCATATACGATCCGGTGCATCCTGCAGGCTTAACCATCCTAATTGCTGCAATCGTAATGAGTATTATAGTCAAAAAAAGTTTCTGCAGTCATATCTGCCCTGTGGGGTTTCTTTCAGAGCTTATTTCAAATGCAGGCTTCAAACTTAAAATTAACAGATGGATATCAGGTTTTCTCGGCAGCTTAAAATACATACTGCTCCTATTTTTTCTTTATGTCGTTTTCTATCAGATGAATTTGCAGCAGATAACCTTTTTTCAGAACAGTTCTTACAATAAAATCGCAGATGCAAAGATGCTTTATTTTTTCCTGGATATCTCAGCAACCGGGCTCATGGTTATTATGGGTTTAGTTCTATTAACCTATCTTTTTAAAAATTTTTGGTGCAGGTTTCTCTGCCCTTACGGTGCTCTGCTGGGCGTATTATCCTGGTTGTCACCTTTTAAAATCAGAAGAGAAAATGAAAATTGTATCGATTGCAAGAAATGCCGGGAAGCCTGCCCTTCGGATATAGAAGTTTACAATAAAGAAAGTATTTTTACCGTAAACTGCATAGGGTGCAGAGAGTGCACAAAAAATGAAACAGCCGTGCAGCAGCACTGTCTCAAAATGATTAGCAAGACCAGGTACTATGGAAAATATGAAAATTTATTGTCGATAGCAGCGCCCTTGATATTCTTACTTATATTCATTATTGCATACCTTACAGGACACTGGAATTCCACTGTATCAAATGAAGAATACGCCCGCTTTTTGAATTCAATACGAAACCTTTCTCATTTTTAAACTTATTCAAAGCTCTCCTACGTTTTTTTGTACCCACAACCCCTTCCGGCTTTACATTATATACAGATGCACTTATCCACAAATCAGCATTTTCATTAAAGGCGGATGCTTTGCAAAAAACTGTCATCCGGAGCGAAGCCGAAGGATCTCCATCTATATGCTAATAATTTCTGCGTCTCTGTTTAGTGCCCCGAATCGCCTGATATTATATAAACACTGCCGGATTTGAAAAATTCTCTGTATCTTTTAAGCTCCTTTACAGCAAAAATCTTAATAGGTGCATTATATTCATATTTGAGCCAGTTAATTATATGCTCGGAAGTGGCAAGTGATCTTACCAAACTTAATTCACTGTCTATAAATTTGTTGATTTTTTCCTTTTGTAGAGAAATATGCTGCTCGGCAAAGTCGGAGCCGAATTTATTAGCAATTGTATTCCGGGTTTCTTTCCACAGAAAATAACCCAGAAGACACAAAAGAAAAATAGCAAGAATAAAAAAAATGAGAAATCTTTTTCTTATACCCTTCAACATGTATTAGAATACCAACAAAAGGGAAATAGGTCAAATTGAAAGAATAGTTGAATTATTATATTTATTAGATTACGTTGCACATTTTAAGGAGGTACATATGGATTACAAGTTGTTAAACGAAAATGAGATTGAAAATTTTCCGGAAATTTTTAACACAAAGCTGCAAGATGCAAAAAATGCATTAGAAAAGCTTAAAAATGCTGACGATTTATCATACAAAAATTTTATAAGACCTTTTGCAGATATAATTCACGATTTGCATAAAGAGTTTACAAAAATATCCCATTTGAATTCAGTAAAAAATACACCTAAGACTCAGGAATCTTATAAAAAAACACTGCCGATGGTAACAGAATTTTTTACCGACATCTCCTTAGATGACAATATCTATAAAATATATGAAAAAATAAATTCAGAAAATAATCTTAACAAAGTTCAAAAAGTCGTTATTGAAAAAGGAATAAGGGATTTTAAACTTGCAGGGGTTCACCTCCCCGAAAGGCAAAAAGAGCGTGTCAGGCAAATAAACCTACGTCTGAGCGAGTTAGGCAACAGTTTCTTTCAAAATATACTTGATGATACTGATAAATTCAGTTTGGAAGCTGAAGAATCGGTATTGACTGAAATGCCCGAATCAGAAAAGCAAGCTGCAAAGAAAGGCGATAAATACATTTTTACTCTTCAGATGCCAAGTTACATTGCATTTATGACATACTGCTCAGATCGTGAACTAAGGGAAAAGATGTATAAAGCCTACATGACAAGAGCTCCTCAAAATGAAGAAATCATCGAAGAAATCTTAGCTTTGAGATATGAACTGGCTAAAATCCTGGGATTTAAGAACTATGCAGAGTTATCCATTTACGACAAAGCTGCTGACTCTGCTGAAAAAGTTATTGATTTCCAGGAGGATTTAGCAGCAAAATGCAGGGGAAAGGCACAAAATGATTTTTCGGAGTTACAGACATTTGCACAGGAATATAATATAGAAAACATTCAGTCATATGATTTAATGTATTTTTCGGAAAAACTGAAAAAAGAGAAACTGAACTTCAGCGAGGAAGAATTAAAACCATATTTTGAGAAAGACGCTGTGATTGACGGACTTTTTACTTTTTTGCATAAATTGTTCAACATTGAATTCAAACAGGAAAAAGCTGAGCTGTGGCATGAAAGTGCCTGCTGCTACAAGTTATATATTGACGGTATTGAACAGGGCCTTCTTTTTATGGATCTGGAAGCCAGAAAAGGAAAGAAAGACGGAGCATGGATGAACGACTGGATGACAAAATATATAACGAGCAGCAACGACACTGTTCTGCCAAAGGCTTTTGTTGTGGCCAACTTCCCTCCCTCTTCGGAAAACAACCCATCTCTGCTGAGGCACAGAGATGTGGAAACACTTTTTCACGAAATGGGTCATGCTCTTCACCACCTGCTAAGCAAAGTGGACGAATATTTTGTGAGTGGAGTAAACGGTATTGAGTGGGATCTGGTGGAATTTCCTTCCCAACTGTTGGAAAATTTTGCTTTTGAACCGGGGATATTAAAAATGTTCGCCAGACATTATAAAACTGGAGAAATTATTCCTGATGAGCTTATCAGCAAAATTGTGAATAATAAAAACTTTCACTCCGGTATGGGTTTTGTAAGACAGCTGGAATTCGGCCTTTTTGATATGTATATCCACATGTGCAAAATGTCATCGGAAGAAGTGGAAAAAAAACTGGATGAAGTCAGAGACAGAATCGCCGTTATAAAGCCGCCTGAGTACACAAAATTTCAGAATCAGTTTGCTCACATTTTTGCAGGTGGATACGCCGCGGGATATTACAGCTACAAATGGGCGGAAAGGCTGAGTGCCAATGCATTTTATGATTTTGTAGACAATAATATATTTGAGAATGGTTTTTCAGAAAGATTCCTTACGAATGTCCTTTCCCTTGGAGGCTCTGCCAATTTTGAGAAAGTATATGAAAAATTTTCAGGCAAAAAAATTGATAATGAATCACTCCTCAAACTACATGGAATAATTTAATAATATTAGTGACAAAGCCCATAAGAAGGTGAGATAGAGGTAGTAAGGGTAGTAGAGGTTGTAAAAGTTTTATAGGTTATTTGTTTTGTGCTTTTCTTTTACAAAATTTGAAGATCGATTAAAAATTAACTTTATCAGCCCTCTCTACCTCTACCTCTACCTCTACCTCTACCTCTACCTCTACTTCTACCTTATTTATTCAGAAATATATCCTTCATTCTTAAGCTTTTCATAGTGTGCATTGTGAAGAATCTTTGCCTCTTCGGGCATTTTATATCCGTAAATCATACTCTGAAGGGAACCTTTTATGGAGAAAACCCCCATATAAACATGCACAATAAACATTACAAGCAACGCCATCCCGAGAATAATATGTATCATTACTGAAATGCGCAGTGTATCTGTTGTCCCCGCAAAAAAGTACATAATATAACCGGTCACAGCCATAACAATTCCGCCTATAGTGGCAAGCCAGAACCATACTTTCTGACCGGCATTAAATTTATCCGCCTTGATAATTTTTTTGGATTTGCTCAAATATCCGCCCATTACCAGAAACCATTTTATATCGTATGTTTTAGGTATAGCATCTTTGACCCATAATACAAAAAGAATCAGGGCATCCACGGCAAACACTATAGCAACAATACCATGGGTATATCTTAAAAACCTTATAAAAGCCCCGCCGCCGAAAAGATTTCCGTAAATCATGGCAAGTCCCGATAAAAGCATAATCACAAAAGTTACAGCAGCTATCCAGTGAATCACCCTCCCCAACAAGCTGTACCATGGGATTTTCTCGCCACTATGTGCAAACTTGAATGCACCTATTACCAAAAAATGAAGCAGAAAAATCAGCGGAATGGCTATAATAAGAATGGTATAAATATTTTTGAAATATTTTTCCTGTAAAACAGTAAATTTCTGTCCATACTTCTGCCAATCGCCGGTAAAAACTTCATTGAAATCTTTGTAGTAAGCTGTAGTAGAAACAACGCCGTATGATTTTGTAATAGACGGCTGCTGAGTCTCAGCAAATATAACCATTGCTCCGACAATAAAAAGCATAATAAATAAAGCTGTAAGTATTTTTTTCATCTTAACTCCCCTTAATCGGTATTTCAGAGCTGCATTAAAAAGGAAGACGGCTTTAGCCGCCTACTCCTTTATTATTTCCTGTTATAAGCTCTGGACCAACCCCAGGCATTCGCTCCTGAACCGCGTTTAAACACCCTTTCTCTGTAAATGTTTGCCACTTTATCACCATCACCTGCCAAAAGAGCTTTGGTGGAACACATCCCGGAACACAACGGAACTTTACCTTCAGCTATTCTGTTCTGACCGTACAATTTCATTTCCCTGTCACTAAAATTTTCGTCAGGGCCTCCGGCACAGAATGTACATTTATCCATAACGCCTCTTGCCCCGAAACTGTTTCCTTCCGGAAACTGAGGGGCACCAAAGGGGCATGCAAAAAAGCAGTAACCGCATCCTATACATGTATCTTTATTCACATTTACTATTCCGTCATCCCTCTGATAAAGTGCGTCCACCGGACAAACAGCTATACACGGTGCATCAGAGCAGTGCATGCAGGCAACGGAAATGCTCTTTTCTCCGGGCTCGCCTTCATTAATGGGAATAACACGCCTTCTGTTGATGCCAACAGGTACGTTATGACCTTCTTTACATGCTATCGAACATCCGGCGCAATCTATACATCTTTCCACATCACATAAAAATCTCATACGTGCCATAATACCCTCCTAATCCTACGCTTTACTCATTTTGCAAAGACCGGTTTTGGTCTCCTGCATCTGAGTCACAATGTCATAACCGTAATTAGTAACCACGTTTGCCGCTTCACCAAGGACGTATGGTTCTGTTCCTTCCGGATATTTGCCGGCCCATGAATCGCCCATGAAAAAGCCTCCAAAGTGAAATGGCATAAATATAGTATCCTTATCCACTCTTGCGGAAATTTTGGTTTGAACTTTAATTTTCCCACCATTGGGTGATTCAATCCAGATCATATCTTCATCCCTGAGACCATAATTATGAGCGGTCTCTACATTTACTTCTGCATACATTGTAGGCTGAAGCTCGGCAAGATATTTATTACTTCTTGTTTCAGCTCCTCCACCCATGTATTCAACCACACGGCCGGTTGTTAGGATTAGAGGATATTCTTTATACCAGTCAAGCTTCTGTTCACTCTTATACTTGGTAAATACACGGTAGTGATCCGGCTTATCATCGTATGTGGGATATTTTTTAATCATTTCCGGACTCGGTGAGTGCAGCGGCTCTCTGTGAATCGGCACAGGATCAGGGAAGTTCCATACATAACACCGCGCTCTTGCATTACCGAAAGGTGCCATACCTTTATCAAGAGCATATTTAAGTGTTTTCTGACTCAAATCTGTTTTCCAGTTGGTTCCTTCCACTACTCCGCTGAATTCAGGATATCCTCCGTCAGCCTCACTTCCCGGAGTAGTTGTGCCCGGTGCTGCCAGCTGATTCTCTTTTTTGCCGTCAGGATAGGTGTATTCCGTTCCAAAGCGGGCTCTGAAAGGAAGACCGCCTTTTTTAACAGGTTTTGACATATCGTAAAGAATAGGAGTTCCCGGATGCTCCTCCGTCCAGCACGGCCACGGAAGTCCATAGTACTCACCATCACACGGGCCGCCTTTTGCTTCAAGTGTCACTACATCAAAAGTATGCCAGTTATCCGTATGCTTCTTAATCCTTTCAGGTGTCTGACCATTGTAACCTATTGTCAGTGAACCTTTATTGAGCTCTCTTGTGACATCTTCAGGAACCGTTTTAATGTTTTTGTAAAACTTATCTGCAAAACCGAATCTGTCAACCAGCTCAGCTAAAATTGTGTAGTCATCCTTTGAGTCGTATACCGGGTCTACAACTTTATAGCGCCATTGAATGCCTCTCTGACTGCTGGTTACACTTCCGCTGGTTTCAAACTGACTGGTTGTTGGGAGCAGATAAACGTTATCTTTGTCCGATGCCACAGCTGTCATTGTGGGAAAAGGATCGATAATAACAACCATATCAAGCTTATCCAGGGCTTTCTTAAGTTTATGATACTGTGACTGAGAGTTTGACGAGCATCCCCAGAAAACAACCGCCTTCAAAGGTGTGTATTGGGTAATCTCATCGTCTTGAATCGCACCTTCATACCATCTGGAAAGTGTAAAGCCCGGTTTACCCATGTATTCATCATTGTGAAAACGGGATTTTATCCATTCATAATCCACATCCCACACTCTGCTCCAGTGCTTCCATGCACCGTCTGAAAGACCGTAATAGGCCGGAAGAGAATGGGAAAGGACACACATATCTGTGGCACCCTGAACATTGTCATGACCCCGGAAGATATTGGCGCCTCCGCCGGAAACTCCCATGTTTCCAAGAACAAGCTGCAGTATACAATACGCTCTTGTATTGCTGCTTCCTATTGAGTGCTGGGTACCGCCCATACACCAGATAATGGTGCCGGGTCTGTTTTGTGCCAGAATCTTGGCAACCCTTTTGATATCTTCTGCAGGCACTCCGGTAACTTCGGATACAACTTCAGGCGGATAGTTTTTTGCTTCCTTCTTAAGCTGATCAAATCCGGAAACTCTTCTTCTGATAAAATCTTTATCTTCCCATCCGTTTTCAAGTATAACATTTATCAGCCCCATAACATAAGCTGTGTCTGTCCCCGATCTTATCTGAACAAAATCCGTAGCTTTTGCAGCAGTTTTTGTAAATCTGGGATCGACAACAATTATCGGGGCATTATTAACCTCTTTTGCATATAAAATATGCTGCATCGATATAGGGTGGGCTTCAGCCGCATTGGAGCCTATCATGAATATGCACTTGGAATTGCGTATATCATTCATACTGTTTGTCATAGCTCCGTAACCCCAGGTATTTGCAACCCCGGCAACTGTTGTGGAGTGACAGATCCTGGCCTGATGGTCAATATTGTTCGTTCCCCAGAATCCCGCCAGTTTTCTCTGAAGATAGGCCATTTCATTTGAAACCTTTGCACTTCCTATCCACATAACAGAATCGGGACCGTTTTCTTCTCTGAATTTCATCAGTTTTTCTGAAACTTCATCGAGAACCTGTTTCCAGGAGATTTTCTCCCATTTGCCGTTAACTTTTTTCAGAGGGTGTTTAAGCCTTTTTTCACTCTTCACCATATCGATGGCGCTTGCCCCTTTGCAGCAGTGACCGCCTCTTGATATGGGGTGATCCTGCGCTATCTCCTGTCTTACCCATACACCGTTCTGTACCTCGGCATACACGCCGCATGCCACAGCGCAATGAGTGCATACGGTTCTGATAATTTCAGATTTCGGGTAAGGTGATTTTGCGTTTGCAGCGCTGGATTTTTTAACAACGATCGGCATAGTGGACAATCCGGCCAGTGCCGCCGTTGCTGTTGAAAACTTCAGGAATGTTCTCCTGTCAAAATTGTTATTTATCGTTTTGATGGAACTTCCGCTGAAATCACCTTTTTTAAGTAATTTTTTACTTGGCATAGAAACCTCCTTAATCTCTTAGAGACTTGTAATATTTCTTAAAATGTTCCGTCGCTCTGTAGAGATTCTCATTTACAATTTCACCGTCTTTTGCCATAGCCGGTTTCACCGCAGCGGCTACTCCCAGTGTGGCTCCTGTTACTGCCATCCCTTTCAAAAACTTTCTCCTGTCCATAATCTTGTTTCCCATAAAGGACCTCCTGCTGATATAATACTAAGTTAAAGACTTAATACCTTCCAAAAACTTCATATCCATTTCAAGGTAATCCCTTGAAAACAAACCGGCTGTTGCATAAAAGTAAGCTTTTTCATTCGTCTTAAGTATTTCAGCAAGTCTTTCAAAAGACGGATATAAAAACTTTTCCAAAAAATTTTGCTGCAAATCGGCACAATTCCCGCTGTCTATTAAGTATAACATAAGATCGATCATAAAAAGTATGGAATCCTCTGTATCCTTATAATCTGTATCCTTAACCACTTTCAAATCTTCAAGAAAATCCCTTATTTCAACCAAAGGCTTTCCGAAGTTTTTACCCTCGAGAAGAAAAGACGCATTAAGATTCGACAGGCCTTCACCAAAAGGATTTTCAAAAAGCTCATAGTATTCATTTTTAATACTTTCAACATCCGAGTTATCCAGAGCTTCTTTCATAAACGAAATGGTTTTATCAAATTCTTTGTTAATACTGTCTTCATTTAGATTTGCAACAAAAGCACGCCAGGCTTTGATATCTTCTTCTTTTGGGCTCTCCCAAAAAAAACTTTTTATCAGATTGTAAACTCCGTTTCTCATACTGTTCAAAGACTCTATATCCATCAACCCACCTCTAACTGTTTTATCACACGGCATTTGTCACAATAATTCAACAAATCCAGCTCATCATCATACCTGCCAGTCGATTTCAATTTATTTCTTACCTGTTCAAGGCTTTTTTTGTTACCGAAAACTTTGCCGCACTCAGCACAAGTAACGGGCTCATCCTGGGCAAGTACTCTCGGCTGAAAAAATTCTTCATCGAGGAGTAGTCCGGGTACCAATTCCAGTGCATCTTCAGGACAGACGTTCAGGCATATTCCGCACTGGATACAGTTGGCAGCGATATGAGAAAGTGTATAATTAGAGGAATCAGCCATAAGAGAACCTATTTTGCAATGATTAAGGCAGGCCAGACAAAGGCTGCATCTCTTTTCATCACAGACGACACTGCCAAACGTATTCAGTATGTTTTCCTGCAGAAGTACTCTCTTGTTTTCAGATTTTTCATAAATATCCCTGAATATGGGTGTGAGAAACTTGCGCTTGTTTTTATATTCCGGAAAAGTAAAGGAAGAAGTAAATACTGCCTCCTCTTCACTGCTGAATTCCGCATTATACCCTGATGATACAAGCTTTCGGCCGGAAAAAGCATAAGCTGACAATGCATTAGTAAACTGTATGTGTTTATGCAAATTCGATTCTTTGAAAATCTCCTGAAAAACGTGAACATTTACGATGCCCAGCCTTAACAGGAAAAGAAAATGAAAACTGTTTAAAATGTAAAGATTAGGGATTACTATCAGCAGAACACTTTCATCGATATTATTGTTAAAATTTTTATAAAAGGACACCGCAGCACTTTCCTGCACAAAAATAACGTGCCTGTAATTTATTTCTTGATTTAGCAGTTTTTCGTAAATTAAATCAGCAAAATTTTCATCACTGACATCCGCCGATTGCATAGCTCCTGTGGGGCAGGCTGACACACATTGACCGCAATCCTCACATGCAAAATGATCCACTTCTATTCCGTTTGAATTTTTATACACAGCTTTATATTCACAGGCTTCTATACAGCGTTGGCAGCCCAAATCAAGCCTGCCGTTATACTGACATATCTTACTGTTATGATTCACAGATTGTTCTATTTGAAATGTACCTATGTTGGCAAATAATTCTTCTTTCTCATCTGTATTATAAACACCGGGAATTTCGGAATATTCGTTTTCCTTTTTATTATCATCCAGAAAGAGTATCTGCGAGACAGAAAAGGTGTAATTTTCATACCGGTAAAGATCAATGGCATTTTCAGGGCAAACTTCAACACATTGACTGCAATAATCGCATTTGGTGAAATCAATACTGATTTCTTCATCTATTGCATCAAGGGGACAGGCGATAATACATTCGCCGCATAATGTACATAAATCTTCATTTAGAGGATATCTGCATTCGCATTTCACCTGAATATCGGGGAATGAGCCTGAAATTTCATAATTTCCAGCCGAATAAAATTCTCTGGAACTTTTTGTTTTCCCGGTTACAATAGGAACAATGTCAAGGATGCCGCTGTAAATATTCGTAAATTTTTCCAGCGATTCCTCATTTTCAGATATAACGGCAACCCTGGGGGAAACTTCCAGCGTTGTCCTTTTTCTTTCAGCCGGAAAATGAATATAATTAAAATTTTTAAACAGCGTTTTCGGAAACATCCTCACATCCCTGAAAAAATTGCAAGTTATCCGACTTTATTATTAATACCATAGTTAAAATCTGTTTTTCACAATAATTAATGTACATCCTATAATAATTATAAGACCTTTTTTTATTTTGTCAAACAGAATATCAAGTTTTTTAGATGTATTGCAAATATAAAAACATCTTCTTATCAAATATTTATGAAAACAATTACTTATAATAACCTAAAATAACAACATAAACTATCCTTTAAAACAAACAGGGTTCTACAATACCTCGACTTTTCTTAAACCTCTCGGCTTCCATGCCGGAGATATCGTCCGCGCTCCTTTTCGCCTGCAATTCAGGACAGAAGCAAAAGAAACAGTAAAACCGCCGTATTTCTCGTTTATAGCATCCATTGCCTTATATACATCTTCCATATCCCTTTTATCGAAAACAGAACACAGCTCCTGAGTATCATGTATCAAACCCGACAGGGTGACACCTATAAGCCTGATTCCATTTTCCAAAAAATCTTCCGGAAACATCGTTGCTATATATCTGCTTACATCATAAATATGATGGGTGGCGCAGGTAAGATAATTAACGGTATGTCTTTTACTGATAGTGCTCATATCGAGAAATCTTATACTGAGGACAATCGTCCTCCCTGAAACGTTATGACGTCTGGCCCTTCCGGAAACCATTTCACAAAGCTGGAGGAGATACGCATTAAACATTCTGGTATCCCTCACATCTTCGGGAAAAGTCATGCTGTGGCCAATCGATTTCACAGTTTCATCTTCAACACGGATCCCTTCCCTGTCATCTCCATACGCCATCATGTAGTAATAATGACCGTTTTTGCCGAACATCTTGCAGAGCTTTTCTCTGCCGAGTTTTCTTATATCAGCAGTGTTAAAAACGCCCGTATTGTAAAAGCGCTCCGAAAGTTTTTTGCCGATTCCCCAAATATCTTCAAGTTTAAATGAATCCAGAAAATCAATGGTCTTATCATCACTTATCACAAGAGAGCCGTCAGGCTTGTTGATCCCGCTTGCCATTTTCGCCACAAGTTTACTTTTGCCTGCACCAACGGAACAGGTGATACCAAAATGCTTTTTCACGTAATTTTTAATATCCACAATAGCATCTACTGCCTCTTCATCCGGGATCTGCAAAAAAGCTTCGTCTACAGAATATACTTCCACTTTATCGGTAAGGGTTTTGAAAAAATCCATGATTTGGGAGGAAATATATGTGTATTTTCTGTTATTGCCCACTACCATATTGATAAAAGGGCACATTTTCTCAGCTTCATACTTACTCATCCCTGTTTTTACACCATATTTCCTTGCAATATAACAGGCCGTCGTTACAACTGTTCGCTCCTTTGCCCCTATTACCGCCACAGGCTTGTCTTTCAAATGGGGTTTACTGGCTTTCTCAACCGAAGCAAAGAATGCATCCATATCCACACAAAAAATCACAGCTCCTCCCTGGCTATCAAAAACCATTTCATGGAAAGGGAATTCAAGGCTATTTCATAAGCATCAAAACCATCTGTAAAAGTGTACTTATAAACGAGATAATGCCCTTTTCTTTCTGTCCAGCTGTAAAAAATTTCTTTTACAGAGACCTTCTCTCCATTGCTCTCAATCCATACGGGCAGCGGATTTCCATATTTAAAAATCACACCTGTTCTGCTGATTTCCACGTCAGATGTAAAAATCATAATAAAACAGCTCCTCTATAAAGTTCAAGGCTCAACGTCCAATGTTGCAGATAAAACTCGTAATTTTAGTTAAAGTCTTTTAGAACAAATTTAAGTTTTCCTATAACCTCAAAAGAGTCTGTGGAAGTAACCCTGATACTTTTATATCTTTTATTAGCCGGAATAAGGAGGATGCATCCTTCTTTTCTGGCAAATGTTTTCAAAGTAACCTCATCATTTATACGAAAAGCTCCTGTTTCTCCTTCATTTATATCCGGCTGTTTTTTTATTACAGCTGTATCATCTTCAAATATCCCTTTATCTATCATGCTGTCACCTTCAACTTTAAGGCAGAACAGGTTTTGTGTATTTTTAAATTTCTCAGCAAGTTCAACATAACCTTCGATATTCTCTTCAGAAAAAACGGGAGTACCGGCCTTAATCCTCCCCAGCAAAGGAACTCCCCTATTGATAAGCTCAATTCCTCTGGCTTTGGATGAATCTTTCTTTATAATACCGGCTTCAGCCAGCCTGTCCAACATCTTCTTTACACTTGAGATGGAAGTGACACCCATACCTTTGGCAATATCTCTCACGGAAGGAGGATATCCGTATTCATCCAGAAAGTTTTTTATAAACAGAAAAAATTCTTTTTGCCTGTTGGTTAATCCCATAAGCAGCTCCGTGTATCAAAGGGTAACATTTGTTCTCCTGAGTATAGATATCAATCCATGCCTTTGTCAACAAAAAAAGAAGTTTAGAGGTTGTTATAGGGAGTTGAGGTGGTTAAAGTTGCTGAGGTTATTCATTAGAAGAAATCTGCCCTGCTTGTCCGTTAAATACAGAGTCCATTACACGGGGGTTGAAATAACCGAAATTAATAAAGGTACTTAAAACTTAACACTAAGCACTAACCCATGATGCCCTTCAAAATATCTGGCTGTTCACATTAACATCATAGCCGTGCTGCCGCAGAGTCTCCACAACATTCCTTATATGCTCCAGCCCTTTGGTTTCCAAGCTGAATGTAACCCTGGTAAATCCCACAGGAAGCGTGTTGTCAAAACGGAAGTGTTCAATATTCAGAATATTAGCCCCTGTTTCGGCAATAACACCGGTTATGCCGGCCAAAGCACCGGGCCTGTCCCTTAAGCTGATGGTAAGCTCAACAAACCGGCCTGTACTGATCAGACCTTTGTTAATAATCCTCGTTATGAGGTTAACGTCAATATTTCCTCCGGAAATCACAAGCACCGTCCGCAAATTTTTCACATCAGCCAGCGAAGCATAAACCGCCGCCAGAGGAACAGCACCGGCTCCTTCCACCACAAGTTTGGATAGTTCTATAAAATCAAGGACAGCTCTCGCTATGTCATTTTCCGAAACGGTCACCATTTCATCCACAACACTTTTACATATTTCAGATGTGCGTTTTCCCGGTTTCTTAACAGCAATCCCTTCAGCCAGTGTAGGAGCTGCCATATTTTCTGGAAAACTGCTCCCCTGTAAAAATCTGGTCATCCCGCAGACATTCTCGGCCTGTACACCGATAATTTTTGTGGAAGGACTGATTTCCTTTACAAAAGAACCTATACCGGCAATCAAACCTCCGCCTCCCACAGGGACAATAATCTGATCTATCTTCTTATTTTCACTAAAAATTTCTTCGCCTATAGTGCCTTGCCCACAAATAACATCCTCATTGTCAAATGGATGTATAAAAAAGAGTTTCTCCTCTTCTGCAATTTCAGAAGCCTTTCTGTATGCTTCATCATAATTTTCTCCATGGAGAATAACTTCGGCTCCGTAAAACTCCGTGCTTTTTATTTTAACAAGAGGAGTATCCACAGGCATAACAATCTTTGCAGGGATATCCATCAGCTGGGCACCGTAAGCCACCCCCTGGGCATGGTTACCGGCAGAAGCTGCAATAACACCGGAAGTACATTTATCCTGATTTTTTAAAAGGGAATTTAAAGCCCCCCTGATTTTGAACGATCCCGTTTTTTGGAGATTTTCAAGTTTTAAATATATATCACCTTCGTACAGCTCTGAAATCCTGTTGGAATAATACAGCGGTATATGTTTTATATACTTACCTATTCTCGTGCTTGCTTTTTTTACCTCTTCAAACATAACATCCACCTTTATTTTTTCTTTTGCTCACTGAAAAGTTTTTTAATACCGTCACCCCGGCCGAAAACAACAAGTTGATCACCGCTTTCCAAAACCCTGTCCGCCAAAGGATTAGCGATAAGCTCCTCACCTTTTTTAACTGCCAGTACCAGTATATCAAACCTTCTGATAAGCTGTAAATCCTCAAATGTTTTACCCACAAAAGAGGGCAGATTTTTCAGTGACAGCGTCTGTATCTCATATTCAGGAACATTGTTCAAAAGATCATGAAATGTATCCGTTTCTGAATAATCGCCGAAAGCCTGGTAGGAATTTTTACGCAGGAGCTTCTCAAATTTGTCGATATCATCATCTGAAATAAGATACTTATTCAATACAATGTTAAAAATCCTTATCGATGCTTCATACTCTTCCGACACAACATGATCCGCGCCCAAACTGCGAAGACCGTTCACTTCCTGATAGAATCTGGTTCTGGCAATGATATCAATGGAAGGTGCAATCTCCCTGATTTTATAGACAATCCGTCTTGTAGCCACCGGATCAGAGATTGCAAGGGAAACAAGTTTGGCTTCCTCTACATTTGCCTCTTTTAAAACATGTTCCTGGGAAGCATCGCCAAAAAATATGTTTTCCTCTTTTATTGAATAGTATCTGACAGTTTTGGGGTTAAATTCAATTATTACATAAGGAATGTTGAAAGTTTTACAACTCTTTACCAAATTTTTACCACTTATACCATAACCTATTATTATCACATGATTTTTGAGACTGCTGACAGGTTTTTTTCCACTTTTTTCAAGCGCATCAAATGTTATAAACCTATCCAGCCAGCCGACAACAACATGCATTTCTTTTATCAAAAGAATGCTGAGCATCATTGTAATTATTGTGCTTGAGATCAGATACTGGAATATTGCATCACTCAGAATACCGTTTTCATAAGCAAATCTGGTAAGCAAAAAGGAAAACTCACCTATCTGAGACAAAGAAATACCGGCAAGAAATGCAGCTTTAAGAGGAATTTTAATAATACGCATTCCCAAAATCACAATTATACATTTAAAAAACATTATAAGAAGGGACAAAGCGAGAATAGTAAATGGTTTTTGAAGAAAAAAGTTAATGTTAAGCAGCATTCCGATTGAAATAAAGAAAAAACTGACAAAGACCTCTTTAAAAGGCATAATATTTTCAAAAACATGATGAGAATATTCGGATTCTGAAATTATTATTCCGGCCAAAAAAGCTCCAAATGCAAGAGAAAGACCGGCTTTATCAGCAATAAATGCAATGATAAAACAGATGGAAAGACTGAATATCAAAAACAGTTCGTTATTCTGTAATTTCAGGACTTCATATATAAGTTTTGGTACAATCTTTCGGGCAACAAGAAAAAAACCTAAAATTATCAACGCACTTTTTAAGAGAGCGTATGCAATACCTGCAAAATCAGCCTGGGCTCCGGCGCTCAGATATGGAATAAGAAGCAGCATTATTACCACTGTAATATCCTGAAATATCAATATCCCGACACTTATATTTCCGTGGGGGGTCTGTGTTTCCCCCTGCTCCTGGAAAATTTTCAAGACAATGGCGGTACTGCTCAGCGAAATGATAAAGCTTATAACAAGAGAAAGCTTTACAGGAAAACCCAAAATAAAATGAATGGCTGCAAAAGTGAGTATAATCGTTCCGAAAACCTGAAGTGAACCGCCGTAAAAGAATATATCTTTTATTTTATTCAGTTTTTTCAGAGAAAATTCCAGTCCTATGGTGAAGAGAAGAAGAATAATACCGATTTCGGAAATCAGGTTAACCTGTTCCACTTCACTTATAAGTTTAAATCCGTAAGGACCGGCCAGCAAACCGGAGATTATAAAGCCAAGTATGGAAGGCAGTTTCATCTTGTTAAAAAGAAATATAACAAATGATGAAAGTATAAAAACAACTGTTATTTCCTGTAAAAAGGAAAAATGCTCCATCGTGTTAAAAACCCCCTTTAACAAGCAGATACACAGAAAATATTCGCATATAGAGAGAGATCCTTCCGCCCAAGGGCGGAGACAAAGCAATCTACCCTACGGGAGATAAGATCGCCACGGGCTTTCGTCCTCGCGATGACGCCCCTTTTCCCGTATGGAATTCACCTTTAGGTGAATAAATATGCCATAGGCAGTATTGCGACCGCGCACTTAACGCATTAAGTGCGCGGGTAGAAATCTCTCCCATAAGAAACAATATGGCAAATAAATATTCAAGTGTGCTTATCTTTTTTCCAGAAAATCAGTATAACATAAAAAAATATTTTTGCATTATGCTTATTTTTGTGCAAACTTAATAAATACTTCAACAAAAAAAGTGTTCCAATAACTAAAAAGGATAAAAAATGGACTTTCTGTGTATTGATATCGGAGGAACCACAATAAAATACGGAGTAATTTCCGAGAACATGCTTCTGAAGGAATTTCACACTGTGCCTACACCGCAAAACTTTAAAGACTTTCTTGAAAAAATCAAAGACATTACAACCCTTTTTTCTTACACAATAGCCTTTGGGGTGGGGTATCCCGGAGCTTACGATCGTATAAATGATTTAATGCTTTATGCCCCGAATCTTGATTTTCTAAATGGCAGAAAACTAAACGCAGAAATTGCAAAATTTACTGATAACCCCGTTTTTATAGAAAATGATGCAAACCTTGCCGCCTTAGGAGAATACACCATCACTGAACAAGCCGACATCAACAACATGCTGTTTATTACACTGGGAACCGGTGTAGGCGGTGGTGCTGTAGTTAACGGGCAGCTCTTTACAGGCAGCATTACAGCCTTTGAGGCGGGTCATGTAACAATTGATTATAACGGGAGGCATTGCAATTGCGGCAGGCTGGGCTGCCTTGAAACATACTGCAGTGAAAGCGGAATCCTAAGAACTTTTGAAGAGACACTTCCCGGTCAAAAAGGAGATATCAGCAATTTGGTTCATCTGGCGGAAAATGGAGATAAGTCCGCTCTAAAAACTTTTGATTTATTCTCAAAGCATTTAGCTGCGGGAATGGCTGATCATATCAATCTCTTGGCACCGGAAAAAGTAAAAATAGGCGGTGGCTTGTCACATCTGCATAGATTTTTCCTCGACAACACATATCAGAATCTAAAAAAACTTGTCTATCCGGCGTTCAGAAATAAATTCAAGCTAATGCCTGCTGAACTGGACAATAAAGCCGGCATCTACGGAGCAGCCGCTTTGTGTAAACAGAAATACCGTGATGAGTAAAAGCCGTGATGCGTAATGCGTTATAGGTTCAAGGTTCAGCGTTAAACGTTGAACAATCAATTTACCAATAGACAAATTAACAAATATACCAAAAATAAATCCAGGCTGATCACAAGGGCTGGAGAAAATTGATGTACACCTTTCTTGTTCTCGGGCCGTCAAATTCACAGAAATAAATCCCCTGCCATGTGCCTGTCATCAGTTTGCCATTCTCCACAGGAATCATTTCGCTGCAACCTATTACAGATGACATAAGGTGAGCGTCCGAATTGCCTTCCATATGGGCAAACGGGTAGTTCTTTGGGATAAGTTTGCTTAAAAAACCTACAATATCCCTGCTGACATCCGGATCTGCATTTTCATTAATTGTTATTCCGGCTGTTGTATGAGAGGTGTACACAAAAACGGCCCCTTCTGAAAATCCCGCTTTATCTACAACAGATACAACTTTCGAAGTTATGTCGATCATCTGCTTGTTTTTAGTGGAATCTATCTTTAGCGTTTCCATCATATCTCCACAACTTTAACCTCAATCATACCGTCTATCTGTTTTATCTCTTCCAAAACCTCGCTGCTGATTTTATTGTCCACAGAGACGAAAGCCATAGCCTGCCCTTCATTCTGTCTGGACAAATCAAAACCGCCTATATTGATTTTATGATTACCTAAAATTGTTCCAACCTTACCGATAACCCCTGGATTATCGTAATTTCTAAAATACAGATATGTACCGAACGGTTCCATGTCTATATGAAAATCATCGATAAATACAACACGCCCTTCATTGTTATTAAATACCGTTCCACCCAGCACTTTGGTTTCTTTATCAGTCTTAACCTCAAGCACGATCAGATCGCTGTAATGTTCATAATACTCATATTTGGATTCAGAAACATGCATATCTCTGTCCTTCGCGAAATAAGGAGCGTTAATATAAGATATGCTTTCCATGAGGCTTACCTGCAAAAACCCTTTCAATGCTGCAACCGTGTACGGCTGATAACTAAAAGGTGTGTCAAAAGTTTTTTCACAGACATCCTCTTCAAAATTCTTGCCTATAAGTTTAACATTAATTTCTTCCGCCCGTCCTTTTGCAATCTGTGCTGCAAGTCTGCCCATTTTTTCCATGGTGTTAAAGTAGAACTGAAGCTCTTCAGGCAGTTGGGATTTCATAAAAGGGATATTGACTGCATTAATATAAGATTTGCCTTTAAGTGCGCTGATGACCTGTTCGGCGATAATAACAGCCACGCCCTTCTGGCCTTCCGATGTGTTGGCTCCGATATGTGGCGTCACAAAAACATTATCCAGGTCAAGAAGTCTGTTTTCAGTTGCAGGCTCCTTTTCAAAAACATCTATCCCCACACAAAAAATCTTACCGTTTTTAGCATTTTCATAAAGTGCACTCTCATTTACAATACCCCCTCTGGCGCAATTTATGATTAGTACATTATCCTTCATCAAAGAAAAATGTTCTGCTCTGATCATATCATGCGTTTCTTTAGTGAGAGGTGTATGAAAGGTGAGCACATTTGATTCAGCCAGCAATTCCTCCAGATCATCATACAGTTTTACATTCAAAGAGTCGGCTTTTTCCTTTTTTATATAGGGATCATACGCTATTACTTTCATCCCAAAGCTTTTTGCCCTGACTGCAACATTGCTACCTATCCTTCCCAGGCCGACAATTCCCAGGGTTTTGTTATACAATTGTATTCCCATGAATTTCTTACGGTTCCATTCCCCGCTTTTCAGTGAAAAATTTGCGGCCGGTATTTTCCTCGCTGCCGACAACATCATACCCATTGTAAGCTCGGTCGCAGCGAGTGTATTACCGGTGGGAGCATTCATTACGATGATTCCTTTTTTGCTCGCTGCTTCTATATCCACATTATCCAGCCCCACACCAGCACGCCCGATAACTTTCAGTTTCCTTGGATTTTCAATTAATTCTTTGGTAACAGTCGTACCGCTTCTGGTAATTATAGCATCATAGTCCCCTATAATAGGTTTAAGCTCTTCATTGGAAATACCCGCTTTCACTTCATATTCAACATCAGGATCATCACCAAGAATATTCATCCCTTCTTCAGCTATATGATCTGTAATGAGAATTTTATATTTGGACATAGCAACTCCTTGGTAAAAATTTAATTTTACAGGTTTTCATAAAACCGGAAAAAGCAATGATAACAATAACAAAATATTTACAAATAATCAATTAAAAGACTAATTTGATATTAAATTCATAATAGAACAGTATTGGCAAAATGTCCAATTAAAGGTTGACGAAAAATCAAAGATACTATAATCAAAAAAAGGTGCATTCTTAATTCGGTAATTATCAAAAGAACTTAGCAGTTTTATTTATTAATCAAAGGAGGTATTAATGCAAAGAGAAAACTGGGGCAGCAGAGTTGGGTTCATACTGGCTGCTGTCGGATCTGCAATAGGGCTGGGAAATATCTGGAGATTTCCCTATATGGCATACGACAACGGCGGCGGTGCTTTTCTAATCCCTTATTTTTTTGCACTTGTAACCGCAGGTATACCCATTCTGATACTGGAGTTCTCCATGGGACACAAAATGAAAGGCGGCGCTCCGTTAACTATGGCAAAACTAAACAGAAAATGGGAATGGCTGGGCTGGTGGCAAGTACTTATCAGCTTTATAATAACTGTATACTATGTCGTTGTTGTTTCCTGGGCTATTAATTATATTGGTTTTTCAACGACCCTGGCATGGGGTAATGAAACCATAAATTTCTTCACAGGCGATTATCTTGGACTGACAGGGGGGCCTTTTGAATTTGGCGGTTTGCAGCCCACAATTCTCATCACTACAATTTCAGCCTGGATTATTAATTTTATCGTTATTTATTCAGGTGTTAAGTCCGGTATAGAAAGAGCAAACAAAATTTTCATACCCGTTCTAATTGTGATACTTATGATAATTCTTTTAAGAGGTATAACATTGCCGGGAGCAGCAGAAGGTTTAAACATGCTTTTCCAGCCTGATTTCAGCAAAATTGCGGATGGTAAGGTATGGGTTGCAGCATACGGACAGATATTTTTCAGTCTAAGTATTGCTTTTGCCATAATGATTACTTATTCAAGTTATCTGCCTAAAAAATCTGATATTGTAAACAATGCTTTTATCACCGGTTTTATCAACTGTGGTTTCAGCGTTTTGGCAGGAATAGCAATATTCAGCATTCTGGGCTTCATGATGGGGCAGTCCGGTGGTGAATTACCTGCTAAACTAAGCGGTGTATTTCTTGCTTTTGCCACAATTCCCGAGGCAATAAATCAACTACCGGCTTTCCAGAAAACGATAGGAGTACTTTTCTTCATCTCACTTACATTTGCAGGACTCTCTTCCTTTATTTCATTAAATGAGGCTGCAATAGCCGGAATAACGGAAAAACTTTACAAACCGAGAAAAAAAGTGGCGGCATGGTATACACTGTTTGCTATGATTATAAGCCTTATTTTTACAACAGGTTCAGGCCTTTACATTCTGGATATAGTGGATCATTTTGTTAACAGTTTCGGGGTTGCAATGTCAGGTCTCGTGGAAGTAATCCTGATCGGATGGTTTTTCAAAATAAAAATTTTAAAAGATCATTTTCAACCCATTTCAGATTTCAAGGTGGGAATCTGGTGGGACATAGCTATTAAAATTATAACCCCGGCAGCTCTAGGAATCACAGCAATCATGAACTTTGCAAATGAATTCAACAAGCCTTATGGCGGATACGATAAAACAGCACTAATTTTATTCGGGTGGTGTGTAGTTGTTGGAATTATTATACTCGGTATATATATTTCAACGAAAAAATGGAAGAATGTTCATATTTTTGACTATTACGAAAATGATGACAACGGTGAGGAGGTTTAGATGACAACGGGCGCCGTATTAATGATGATATTTGGCTTACTGCTTACATGGGGCGGAGCAGCCGTCTGTATTTTTATAGCTCTTAAAAAAAGAGGATTATAATTTTTTTCAGCGGAGGCATAGACTGTCTCCGCTCTTTTTTATTTACTATTCAGCCGATATATACTAAAAAAAGCCGATGAGCATAAAACGGATTGGTATAATAATTTATGTTACGGTTTTGGCTTTTTCCGTTCTGTATTCTCCGCAGCCTATACTCCCTACGCTGATAAAAGAATTCCACATAACCGCTTCGCAGGCGGCACTGTTAACCTCTGTCACAATGATCCCACTTAGCTTTTCACCGATTTTTTTCGGATTCATACTGGAATCTTTTACAGCCAAAAAACTCCTCAGACTTGCCCTCTTAGGCCTGACGGTCACAGAACTCTGCATCTATATGGTTTCAAGTTTTAAAATTTTCCTTATGCTCAGATTTCTGCAGGGGTTCATGCTTCCAGCCATCCTCACTTCTATAATGACTTACATATCGGTCGTTTCCGATAAAGGAATTGTTCAAAAAATCATGTCGATTTATATAGCATCCACAATTCTCGGCGGATTTCTGGGCAGGTTTGTTTCCGGTGGAATTTCTCACTATTTTGGATGGAGATACAGCTTTCTTGTTCTTTTTATAAGTCTTATAATAAGTCTTGTTTTAACGTTCTTTTTAGAATCCGACTCTAAACTGCAAAAATCGAAATTTATATTTTCTGACGCACTGAAGCTCATAAAAACAACCCCCTTTGTCAACATGTATATTGCAATATTCTGTACATTTTTCACTTTTGCATCTATGCTTAATTTTCTCCCCTTCAGACTTACAGAGATTTCTTCAGAAATAGATGAATTTCAGATAGGTATGATTTACTCAGGATATGTTATGGGTATAATCGTTTCACTCACTTCTCCAAAAATAATAAAACTTCTGGGTTCGGAAAAAAAAACCATACTTACAGGTTTGACAGTCTTCCTCTTTTCGATACCACTTTTTTCACTGTATTCAATAAAATTACTTTTTTTATCCATGTTCGTATTCTGTGCAGGTATGTTCACCGTACATTCTGTGGAATCGGGTTATCTGAACAAAATTGCCAGTAACAATAAAGGGGTGGTAAACGGTGTTTATGTCTCAGCATACTATACCGGCGGAGTGCTTGGAACTTATTTTCCCGGCTTTATTTACAAAGCTTATGGATGGAATTATTTCCTGGCAGCATTATCATTTGTCATAATTTCCGGAATACTGTCCATTTTATTAATAAAAGAATCCGCCCTTAATTCGTAGTTAAGAGCAGGATAAAAATTTACTTGGTTCCGAAAAGTCTGTCTCCGGCATCACCTAAGCCCGGAACAATATAACCGTGTTCATTCAGCTTTTCATCCAGGCCGGCCGCATATACTTTAACGTCCGGATGAGCTTTGCAGAACTTTTCCACACCTTCCGGAGCGGCGATCAGACACATAAATTTTATGTTTTTTGCACCTGCTTCTTTAAGCATATCAGCTGCAGCAACAGCAGAGCCACCAGTGGCAAGCATCGGATCCACCAGAATAAATTCCCTGTCTTCACAGCTTGACGGTATTTTAAAATAATAGGAAACAGGCTGCAGAGTTTTTTCATCCCGATATAAGCCGATATGCCCCACCCTGGCTGAGGGGATAAGTTTAAGTATGCCATCCACCATGCCAAGACCTGCCCTAAGAATAGGAACAAGAACAACCTTCTTTCCCGAAACAACTTTTGACCTGGTTTTACATATTGGTGTTGAGATTTCTATCTCCTGCAGAGAAAAGTCTTTTGTTATCTCATAAGCCATCAGAAGGGCCACTTCGTCAACCAGTTCTTTAAACTCCTTTTTCGAAGTGTGTTTTTCTCTGATATAAGTCAGCTTGTGCTCAATCAGCGGATGTTTGATAATGTTAAAATTTTCAAAATTCATTATTTATCCTCCGGCAGAACAAGATTCAAAATCACTCCGATAACACCGGCAAGCCCTATACCTCCCAAACTTACACGGCCTATACCTATAACCATATTTCCAATACCGATAACCAGAATTACTGAAACAATGACCAGGTTTCTCGATTTAGACATGTCTACTTTATTTCTAACAAGAGAACCTATACCGATTGCCGCTATCATTCCAAAGAGCAAAATCATTATGCCTCCCATAACCGGTACGGGAATGGTTTTAAGAACAGCACCAAGTTTTCCCACAAAGGCGAGAATTATAGCTGTAATTGCGGCAATACGCATGTACATTATGTCAGTGGCTTTGGTCAGTGCCACGGCTCCTGTCACTTCGGAATAGGTTGTATTAGGAGGACCGCCGACCAATCCTGCAAAAGCGGTTGCAATCCCGTCGCCTAAAAGTGTTCTGTGAAGTCCGGGGTCTTTTACATAATTTTTGCCTGTAACAGAGGATATAGCCAGAACATCCCCCACATGCTCTATAGCAGGAGCAATTGCAACAGGAACAATATACAGAATTGCAGCCAGATCAAAAACAGGTATTTCAAAACTTCCCTCCTGCATGGCAACAATCCATGGAATGCTAAACCATTCCGCATTTGATATCGGAGCAAAATCCACTACACCGAGAATCATTGCAAAAATATACCCCAATACAATCCCTGATAAGATCGGTATAAGACTGAAAATTCTTTTCCCGTACATAACAACAATAATTGCCATTATAAGTGTAAAAACTGAAATAATAACAGCTTTCGGATCGTAATTGCCGGAACCGTCAAAACTTTTGGCCATTTTAACCGCCGTGGGAGCCAGTGTAAGACCAATAGTCATAATAACAGGACCGGTAACCACTGAGGGCAGATACCTGTCGATAGCTTCAACTCCGCCTTTTTTTACAAGCAGGCTGAAAATCAGATATGTAAGGCCGGCAAAGACTAACCCGCCCAGTGTTTCACCAAGACCGAAATTTTTGACCCCGTACTGTATCGGGGCTATAAAAGCGAATGAACTTGCAAGAAAAACGGGAACTTTCGATTTGGTTATAAACTGAAAAATCAATGTGCCGACCCCTGCAGAAAAAAGTGCAATAGACGGGTCAAGCCCTGTGAGTAAAGGAACCAGAACAAGTGCACCGAATGCCACGAAAAGCATCTGCACACCGGTGAGAAGCTTTTTTGCGCTCAAAGTTTCATCCATTTCTCCCTCCATATTCAGATAAATTAAAAAACAAGTTTCCAGTTGCCGTTAAATTCAGATGTGACGGTAAAGCTGTCTTTCAAGGAGCCTGTCGTAGGAACTCCACCCTTCCTGAACGTCCTCTTTTTCAAAAATCGAATTAAATGTATTAACTTTGGCATCCATATCATCTATATGATGAAGAATTATAGCTTCTGTGGTTTTGGGTTTTTTGGGTGAGCCAAACTCAAGCAGTCCGTGGTGGCTGGCTATCATATGATCAATAATATATTTATAATTTTCGGGGAAATCTTCCACTTGTGCAATATAACCGTTGATAAGCTCAATTCCCAAAAGCAGGTGCCCCACAAGTTTACCTGAATCCGTATAGTCAAAACCCTTTTCAGCATTCAGCTCAAAAATCTTTCCGATATCGTGGAAAAGAGCACCCACCATCAGCAAATCCGGATTGACATATTCTTTGTAATACCCGCCCATTTTTTCCGCCAATTTTGCAACAGAGAGGGTATGCTCCAGAAGCCCGCCCACAAATGCATGATGCACATTTTTAGCTGCAGGCATGTATTTAAACAATTTTACTGTTTTACTGTCTCCAAAAAACAGATTCACAAGTTTTTTAAGCGGCTGTTCCTTTACATTTTTATCCATCAACTCTTTTAATTCATCAAACATATCCTGAATGTTAAAGCGGGTTTTGGGAAGAAAATCAAGCCGGCTCTCCTCTCCAAGTTTCTCCATGTTGGATATTTTCAGTTGAATCTGTCCGTTATAATTCTGCACAACTGCTTCAACGGAAACAACATCCCCCTTCTCAGGAGTAAAATCAAGCTTATTGCTGTCAAACATTATTCCGTTATGACGTTTTCCGTCCTTATCCGTTAAAATAACCCTAATGTAGGGTCTGCTGTCTTTCGTAACGTTATGATTTATTTCAAAAATCATATATTTTTCGCCGCTCACATTTAAATTCATAAAAACACCCTTTATTCAGAAACTCATCTGTAAATCTTAATAAGAATCCACTTCTTCATTCTCTTCCACAATTATGTCTCTTATGTCCAAACCTTCGTCTTTCAAACTTTTTAAAACGTTCAACGCATATTTGCACATACCCGAAGATGTAAATATAACAACCTTACCGTTTGCACTGTCGATTGTTCTGACTATACCCACACCTTCATATGAATCTATTATACTGTTAATATACAGTACATCATTAATATCTGTTATAAACTTTATTTTAACGCACTTGCTGTTCAAAGAACTTACACTATCATATAAATTCAACAAAAAACACACTCACTTCATCCAGTTTGTTCTCAAAAAGTTGCGGTTCTAAAAATTCTGATTTTTCCAGATAGATTTTATCAAACCTAAGATTATAAATATTTTCCGCAAATAAGTCATAATTAGCATTGAGATGTTTGAAATCCATCAAAAAAAAACCGCTGTCGAAATAAAACTCTGATTTTTTAATATAAACTATCGAATTTATTTTATTGGTATTTTCAAAAAATTCCGTAAGACTTCCCAGTGAAAAAAAATCTATACGTGTGCTAAGCCCCCGGGGTCGAAGAAGTTCAAAATCATAATCAACAAAAAGAGGAAAAATACTGAGGTTACTTTTATTATCGGAAATCTCCGCGTTTGAGGGGCTGAAACAAGGGGGAAAAGGTACTTTAACCTCTTTAAACTCTGTCTCTGTCAATATTAAACTCACTCTTTATTTTATCCAGGATTCCATTCACCAGCGATGCCGATTTTTCATCCATATAACTGCTGGCTATGCTGACATAATCATCCAGTATAGCGTAAACAGGCGCATCTCCCTCAAATAGCTCTGCCAGGGATACCCTGAAAACAGCTTTTTCCACTTCACCCAAGCGGTCATAAGACCACCCCTTTTTTAAGTACTTTTTCACAAGCTCATCGTTATAATTCATAGTCCTGTAAGCTTTGTGAAAAAGTTCTTCGGCAAAATCTTTAACAAACTTTTCATCTTCATCGTGACTAAACCAGAAAAAGTGCAGTACTTCATCCGAGGAAGCATTGCCCACCGAAACATGGTACATCATTTGCACAGCATATTCTCTGGAAAGCAGTCTTTTTGTTTTCATAGATTAGTCGGTCTGTTTTAGCAGATTAACGGACTCAATGGCAGCCATGGCAGCTTCGGCTCCTTTATTTCCGCCTTTTGTGCCGGCTCTTTCGATAGCCTGTTCGATTGTATCCGTAGTCAACACACCGAAAATAACAGGAACACCTGTATCATATGCGGATTTTGCAACACCTTTGGCAACCTCTGCAGATACATAATCAAAATGGGGTGTAGATCCTCTGATCACTGCACCCACGGCAATCACGGCATCATATTTGCCGCTTTGGGCAAGCTTTCTGCAGAATAGCGGCATTTCAAACGCACCGGGTACTTTATAAACCTCAATATCATCTTCCTGCACATTGTGCCTTACTAAAGCATCTGTTGCGCCTGAAGTCAGACTCTTTACTATAAAATCGTTAAATCTTGTGGCAACAATCGCCACTTTAAAACCCGAGCCATCGTACTTTCCTTCAAAAAATTTAACACCCATCATAATCTCCGCAATATTTTATTAATCGTTTATCTGAAATACATGTCCCATCTTCTCTTTTTTGGTTTTCAGATATTTCTCGTTTTCAGGTCTGATATGGCAAATAGTAGGCACCCTCTCCACCACTTCAAGACCGTAACCGGAAAGACATCTTATTTTTTTGGGGTTATTGGTTATCAATCTCAGTTTTTTTAAGCCGAGATTTCTTAAAATCTGGGCTCCGAAACCATAATCCCTCAAATCATCCTGAAAACCCAGATGGAGATTGGCATCAACCGTATCCATGCCCTCTTCCTGAAGTTTATAGGCTTTTATTTTATTGAGAAGCCCGATACCCCTGCCCTCCTGGAACATGTACAAAAGAACACCTTTGCCATCTTTTTCAATCATATCCATGGAGCAGTGGAGCTGATCCCTGCAGTCACATCTCAGTGAACCGAAAACATCACCGGTCAGACATTGAGAGTGTACCCTGACAAGAACCGGTTCCTCACCGGAAATATCACCTTTCACCAAAGCAATGGCTTCCTGATTATCAATTTTGTTTTCAAAGCCCTCTATTTTAAAGTCTCCAAAAACTGTCGGGAGGCTTGCATCGGCAATCTTTTCTATAATATCTTCTTTTTCCACTCTGTAGGAAATCAAATCGGCTATGGTAAGTATTTTAAGTCCGTGTTCTTTGGCAAATTCTTCCAGTTGAGGCATCCTGGCCATACTGCCGTCATCATTCATCACTTCACAAATCACAGCCGCCGGCGTAAGTCCGGCAAGCTTTGTCAGATCCATGGAACCTTCGGTTTGTCCTGCTCTCACAAGGACCCCGCCATCTTTAGCTCTCAGGGGAAAAACATGTCCCGGTCTTGCAATATCATCAGCAGACTTCTCAGGATCCGAGGCCACCTTTATAGTATGCGCTCTGTCAAAAGCTGATATCCCTGTGGTCACCCCTTCTTTCGCTTCAATGGAAACGGTGAAAGCCGTTCCGAATTTTGCCGAATTACCTTTTTCATCCACCATAAGGGGGAGATTAAGTTCGTCGCATCTTTTATTGGTTAAGCTCAAACAGATAAGCCCTCTGCCGTGCTTAGCCATGAAATTGATAGCCTCTGGTGTGACATGATCAGCAGCTATCATAAGATCACCCTCGTTTTCCCTGTCTTCATCATCAACGAGAATGATCATTTTTCCATTTTTTATATCCTCAATGGCCTCTTCTACCGTTGCTCTTACTTCTTTTTTCATTATAAAAAGTCCTCCAATTGCTGCATTTTTAATACACTTTCTTTCAATTTATCTGCTTTTGTTTCTTTTTTCAACAACTTCTCGATGTATCTGGCAATCATATCCACTTCAACATTGAGATAATCACCGGATTTTTTATGTTTTAAAACTGTATTTTCAAAAGTATGCGGAATAACCGCCACTTCACAAACTTTCTCAGCGGGGAGATCTGAAACAGTGAGGCTTATCCCGTCAAGAGATATAGAACCTTTCACAGCAACATATTGGTCGATATCGGGAGAATACTCAACACGCAGCCGGTAGGCTCCGGATTCCTTTTTTATCTCCAAAATCCTGGCCAGGCAGTCCACATGCCCTGAAACAAGATGTCCGCCTAATCTTGTTGAAAGTGTAAGAGCTCTTTCAAGATTCAGAAAATCTCCGTGGGATGTATAGGCGAGAGAAGATTTCTCAAGCGTTTCGTAGGAAATATCAACATTAAAAGATTTATCACCGCATTTCGTGACGGTAAGACACACCCCGTTTACCGAAACAGAATCTCCTGTGGAAATATCATCCATAATATCGCGGCATTCTATTTCCAGCATGGCAAAATTCCCCGTTTTTTTAAAAGCGGCTACCCTTCCTACTTCTTCAATTATTCCGGTGAACATCTGTTCCTCACTTTTTCCGTCAGATTTATTATCTCTTTTGAATAATCATAAAATTTGCCCGTAAAAAGGAAATCATTTTTCAGCCTTGTTACGTTAAGATCACTGATTATCTTACATTCTTCAATATTATCAATATTAAGAGAGCCTAAAGAATCAACGCCTTCAGCACCCAAAATTTTACCGGCTGTAAAAATATACACTTTATCGGCCAAATTGTCATTTATAAAAGAAGCCTGGATTTTGCCGCCACCCTCAACAAGGACATTTAAAATACCTCTTTTAATAAGCTCATCAGAAACTTTTTGCAAATCCAGACCGTTATCCAGCTTACTGCAGGGAATAATCTCAGCACCCGCTTTGCTAATCGTATCAATCTTAACCGCCTTTTCGTTAAAATTGGAGCTGGAAGTAAAAATAATGCACTTTTCAGGTTTTTCATTAAAAACCGCCGCATTGGCAGATATTTTTAACGAAGAATCAAGAATAATTTTATAAGGATATTTTTTTAAACCCAGAAATCTTGCACTGAGTTCAGGATCATCAGCCAGGACAGTTCCTATACCGGTTAAAATACCGTCTGATACACTTCTTATGTAATGAGCGTGCTGTCTCGAAGTCTCATCGGTGATCCATTTGGAAGAGCCGTCTTTTGCAGCAATTTTTCCATCAAGCGTCTGGGCTATTTTCAGGCTGTAAAAGGGTTGTTTTTTATAAATATATTTGGCAAATTCCTCAATAATCTCAGCACATGCCTTTTCAGCAAAACCGACATATACCTCCACCCCGTTTTTCAGAAGATATTCTATCCCTTTACCAGCATTTACCGGATTAGGGTCAACGACACCCACAAATACCCGTTTTATGCCTTTTTTAACTATTGTCTCAACACAGGGGGGAGTTTTACCAAAATGAGAACAGGGCTCCAGTGTAACATATAAATCTGAACCGCTGATATCTTCTCCACAGTCGTTTATCGCTTCAATCTCTGCATGGTCCCCGCCGAAATTTTTATGAAATCCCCTTCCGATAACTCTTCCGTTTTTCAATATCATTGCGCCCACAACGGGGTTCGTTTTCGTATGCCCTTTACCGGCAAGCGCCAGATTTACACATTCAAGCATTATTTCATGCGGATCAGCCAATCTTCTCTCCTATTTTACTCTCTTTACCCTCTATTATTCTTTTAATATTCGATCTGTGTTTAAAGATAACAAACAAAACCACCAGTGTGGTAAAAATCTGCAAACCCAGCCAATCACTCCTCAGCCACACCAGAATACCAAGACTTATAGCTGCAGTTACAGAGCTCAGGGAAACCATCCTGAATGTTCCGATTACAATAAGAAAAACGACCAGAGCGATAAGAAGGTTAAACGGACTCAAAGCAAGAAAGATGCCCACTCCGGTGGCAACGCCTTTGCCCCCCTTAAAGCGCAGAAAAACAGTATATGTGTGCCCTATAATTATAAAGACCGCCGCAACAAGTATGAGTGTATTGTTAATCGAGAGAAAATTAAGAAAAATAAAAAGCGGGATGAAAGCTTTTGACATATCCAGGAGGAATGCTGCAATAAAACCCCATTTTCCCAGAACACGTCCGGCATTTGTGGCCCCCACATTACCGCTTCCAACATCTCTGATATCAACACCTTTTATCCATTTTACAAGCAGATAAGAGAAAGGAACAGCCCCGCAAAGATAAGCAAAAAACAGTATAAGAGTATAAAAAATCATCTAACAAAAATCCTGTGCATAATAGATCGTTTCAATTTTATCGCATCAGATTCACAAACTTCATGACAGCAAAAGCATTCTTTGCAAGCATTCTTGTCAATTTCAACAACACCGCTGTCGTAACTTATAGCATCTGCATAGCAACTCTTCAAGCATAACAGACATTTTATGCATTTCTCCTGTATTATCTCCGGCTTCACATATATCTTGTCTGCTACATACTTTTTGATAAAGTCCGGAAGATGCACACGACTTGCTGCAACAGGTTTTTTCAAGGTTATATTAAACTTTAATTCCGGAATAAGTTTTATGTCATTTTCGGACAATTCCTCTAAAGCCTTTATATTTGTGGTGCAAAATTCAGGCTCAAATCCCAGAATTTTTGTGACTGCTACATCTACTGCACCTGCATTGGTACCCGCTGCCAAAAGCCCTGCCGTCACGGGCTTGCCTCTGGAAGGTCCTTCCCCTTCCTGTGCAATAATACCATCCAGCAGATTCAGCGATTTTCCTTCAAACTGTTTATAAAGCCCGTAAACAGCAGACCCTAAATCAGTTCCGTCCGGGTATCGCCTGTGATAGCCCACTTTTGATGTACCCGGTATGAGACCGAAAAAATTTTTTACACACATAGTAAGGCCGGTAAGAGAGTGGGTTTTTAATTTGGCAAGATTGATAATCAGATCCACATCATCAGCTAACCCGGAGTAAACAAAACCGTTCTTTTCCACAGGTGGAAATGATTCCACTCTGTAAATGCGGATATTTTCCTCTTCACAAACCTTTCCTATTCCGCTTGTTTCAATTATTTTTTCAAAGTTCTCAAAATTAGCGCCGGGACTGTCCGCCAGCAGCAATTTTGCATCTGTATGCTTTCTTAATGACTTGATTATAAATCTCAGAAATTCCGGATGGGTAGTCACACCTTTTTCAGGGGAAGCTGACTGCAGCAGATTGGGTTTAAGAAGTATTTTTTTGCAATCGTTGAATCTATCTGTATTACGGCTGAAAAAATTATCGGCAAAAGACTCTATCTCTGAGGAATATTCATAAATTTTTTCTAAAAAAACTTCAGCCATTGCTCTCTTTTTGTCTGAAAAAATTTCTGTAATACACAAATCCCGAATAGACCGAAATGATAACCGAAAGGTAAATAAGAACTTTTCCGATAACAAAGACATTTATGCCGTAAAGCTCATTTTTATATATAAGCAGAGCAAGTGCCGTCATTTGAAATGCTGTCTTGATTTTACCGAAAAAGCCGGCAGGAATAATTATCCTTCTGTTGGATGCGAAATCCCTCAGGGCGCCTACTGCAAATTCTCTGCTGAGCAGAATTATCACAACAATTGAACTGAGCCTGTCCAGCTGAACAAGACAAATCATCGCAGAAGCCACCAGAATTTTATCGGCTATAGGGTCAAGAATTTTGCCGAAATCAGAAACAACGGAGTATTTCCGTGCGATAAAACCGTCAACAAAATCCGTTACCGATGCAAATACAAAAACAAATGCCGCCAGTATATTTGTAATGTTCTTATCGAAAAAGATAAGAATGAGAAATACGGGTACCAGAATCACTCGAAGAATTGTCAGCTGATTGGGCAGTTTTTCCATTATTTTCACCGAATATTATACTTTTCCATCTTATACCTGAATACTCTGCCGGAAAGCCCGAGCAGTCTGGCTGATTTGCTCTGATTACCATCTGTCTTTTCCAGCGCTGTCATTATATATTTTTTCTCAATATTTTCCACAATTTTTTCCAGATTCACCGGTTTTTCCAGATCCGGTGTTTTATCCGGCCAAAAATTTTCGTGGTTGCCGAAGAAATGGGCAGGGAAACTGGACGGCAGCAGCCTGTTGGTCTTTTCCATAGCTACAGCCCTTTCTATAAGGTTTTCCAACTCCCTTACATTACCTTTAAACGGATAGGTTTTAAAAGCCTCCATCACAGCAAATGATATCTGGGATATATTTTTATCCATCAAAACGGCATATTTTTTCAGAAAATGCTTCGCCAGCTCTTCCACATCCTCTTTTCTTTCCCTTAACGGCGGGATATAAATATTAACTACGTTTAATCTGTAGTAGAGATCACTTCTGAAATTACCTTTTTTGGTTTCCTCTTCCAGATTTTTATTTGTAGCTGCAATTATTCTGAAATCTGTCTTTATTTCAGTGCCCGCACCAAGAGGTTGCACCATTTTATCCTGTATCACTCTCAGAAGCTTGGATTGCAGAAAAAGCGGCATTTCACCTATTTCATCAAGAAATATGGATCCGCCGTCTGCCAGTTCAAACATCCCTTTTTTATCATACGATGCTCCGGTGAAAGCACCTCTTTTGTATCCGAAAAGTTCTGATTCCAGCAAATCGTAGGGTATGGCACTGCAATTTATTGTCTTAAAAGGTTTCGACGCCCTGTTGCTCAACCTGTGCACCGCCCTTGCAACGAGCTCTTTACCTGTGCCGGATTCGCCGGTAATTAAAATGGTTGAATCCGTTTTTGCAACATCCGTAATATATTTTTTAACATTTTTAATGGCGCTGCTTTTGCCCTTAATCTCATCAAGCTCAGAGAAAAACTCGGTATTTTCATTTTCTTTGGAAGATATCACATCATTGACCATGGTAACAAGATGGTCCATATCAAAAGGTTTGGTTATATAGTCCACAACCCCCAGTTTTACTGATTCTAAGGCGGTTGCACTGCTGGCATAAGCTGTCATAAGAATAAAAGGGATATTATACGAATTTTCCCGGCACCATTTTACGACATCTAAGCCGTCCTCTTTACCCAGGACCAAATCGCAGATAATAATATCGATCTTTTTTTCTGAAATGATACGCTGTGACCCCGCAATATCGGGAGCCATAAACACATTGTAACCCTCATTGGAAAAAAGGATCTCAAGAAGCTCCCTAAAGGATCTTTCGTCATCAATTATCAGGACATTATATTTGTTACCATTCATAGAAATTATTCAAAACTTATTTCTACAATTTCATATTCAATTTCTCCGCCGGGAGCGTTTACAACTGTCTCATCACCGACTTTTTTCCCCACCAAAGCCCTTGCAAGGGGGGAAAGAACTGAAATATCACCTTTGGAAATATCGGATTCATCAGGCCCGACTATGCGGTATTCCTTTATTTCATCGGTTTCAACATTTTCAATTTTAACCGTTGCACCAAATACAACCTTGTCACCTTTAAGGTTCTTCGTATCAATCACCTCAAATTTGGACATCTTCGATTCCAGTTCAGCGATTTTGGCCTCCAGCATGCCCTGTCGGTCTTTTGCTGCATCATATTCTGCATTTTCACTAAGATCGCCGTGCGCTCTCGCTTCTTTTATGGCCTCAACAACATCTTTGCGCTCTTTCGTTTTAAGCCTGTCAAGCTCTTCCTTTATTTTTTGAAAACCTTCTTTGGTAATAGGAATTCTATCCATTGGTATCCTCCAAATGTTTTTTACCTGTGACAAAGGCGTTAATATATCCACCTTTCATGCGAATTTCAACCTCATCGTCAAGTTTTATCGAATTTAAAGACTCAACAACACCCCCCTCTTTGTACACCAAAGCATAACCTCTGGAAATGACATTTTCCGGGTTCATTGTTCTCAGTCTTCCAAAAATACCTTTTAATCGTTCATTATCATAGTTTAACCTATTTGTTACACTTCTCAACAGATAATTTTCATATCTGTCAACTTCACTCTTCTTTTCCCTGACAACATTCACGGGTTTCTTGGCTGCAAGGGAAACATTGCAGAGGTTTAAACGGCTGTAATTTTCCTGCAGTTTGTTTCTGAGATTATTAACCATTAGCTGTCTGTTTCTTTCCAGTTCACTTCGATAGAGATTAATTTTGTTATACGGAGAGTTTTTATCCAAAACAGCCGTATAACTGTCCAATTTTTGACTCCGGGATAGGAGGACCTGCTCCATATATCTTGTAAGACGTTTTGTGAATTCGTTTACATTTTTTTCGTAATAAAGATACCCTTCGGATAAATAGGAAGCTGCCGCTGTCGGTGTTGCAACTCTTAAATCCGCTGTAAAATCACAAATGGTAAAATCTCTCTGATGACCTATAGCGGAAATCGTAGGAACTTCCACTTTTCTCAATGCTCTGGCAACATTCTCTTCATTAAAAACGGCCAAATCCTCCAGTGAACCGCCGCCTCTCATCAATACCAATACATCATACTCTTCGTCTCGGCTGCCTGCTTTGAGAATATTTTTTTCGATCTCACCTGCAGCTGAAGCCCCCTGAACAGTTGTCGGCCATATATCTATTTCAAAAGCAGCATTATTGCGTTTTGTCGTTATGATAAAATCCTTAATGGCTGCTCCTGAGGGAGAAGTAACAACCGCTATTTTTTTCACGAAAACGGGAACGTTCTTTTTCAGATCTTCATGGAAGAGACCTTCCTGCTCAAGCTTTTTCTTTGTTTCCTCAAATTTTTTATAAAACTCCCCTTCCGCACTGTATTCAATCTTTTTGGCAATAATCTGATAGTTCCCACCTGCTTCAAAAACACTCAAGTCACCGTATACAGAAACCTTATCGCCGTTTTTTATTGAATAATTTTTGTTTAACAAATTATAACGTTTGAAAAATACGCACTTGATCTGTGAGCTTTCATCCTTAAGTATAAAATACTGATGCCCTGCCGGTGAAGCACTGAAATTGGACACTTCACCTGTGACAATTACGGGAGAGCTGAAAGTCTGCTCGATAAGATTTTTAATTGCTTTTGTTATCTCTGTTACTGTGTAAGCCTTCATTTTTATCCTTCAGAATATACAAATCTTCTTCGGGTTTCTTCATATTAAGTTCCCGTCTGATCAATGTTTCCAAATACTCTTCATCCCGTTTGATAAGCATAAGTTCCCGCTCCAGCGACTCTATACTTTCAGTCAGATTATCCACTTTTTGTTGGTATCTGTTTCTGATTTTTAATAAATTATGATATTCGACTATCCCTCTGTTACCAAAAAAGAGATATAATAAAAGGGCAGCCGCCAGCCCGAAATATAATATATTATGCTTCATTTTTTTGCTCCGGATTTTGTCATATACAGCCTTAGAGCCTGATTCTTCAGAGCTGAAGGAACTTCGCGTGATTTGGATATTAGCTCGATATCTTTTATATACAGATGATTTATCAGCCTCATACTGATCTCAAGAGGGGTTTTGGGATGCATCACCATCCCTTTTTTTATATCATATTCTTTCATAAAATTTCTATTTCTTGAAATCTCTCTAATCAAATGCTCCGGTGTGGACTTACTTTTAACAAGAGATTCAACTTCATCTTCAGTAATTCTTGGATTTTTTAGTACAGTCAAAGAAACCTGTTTATTGGAATCCTTAATCAAAAGTCCTCGTGCCGATTTATTGCCTTTTAGTGCAAGCTTTATTTTTTCAACAGGCTTCATATTTAATACTTTCTGATAAAGATTTTCCTCTATTTCTTTATTTTCATCTTCAACTCTTTTTTCCACTTCTTTTTTCAGCGTATCAGGAACTTCCCTTTTTTCCTCTTCCGGCTCATCCTTTTCTTCAGTTTCACTGGTATCTTTAAAAGCTTCATTAAGGCTCAGCTCATATTTAATCTGTTTAAGATACACAAGCGAATCATCCGGTGTATATGGATTCATCAAAAGCTCGTTGATAAGATCACGGTTGTTTTCAAGTATAGTTTTCAGATTGGCAATGCGAAACAGCACATCTGAATTCGTGGATTTAACCAGTTGTTTCATAAGAACTTCATTAATTCTACTCTGGGAAATCAGTACAGAAACAAAAGCATCATTATTTTTCATCAATCTGGTTAAATATTGTATATACTTACCTTCAAAATAAGGGCTTGTTACGACATCTTTTAAAATATCACCTCTAAGTCTGTTTAAAAAATCATAAAGCTCTTTCACCTGATTACGGTAATTTTTCAATACAAGAAAAACCACAACAGGATAATAATCGTAGTGAATGGGGATTTCGCCCGTTAAAATTGATTTTACCTGATGTTCAGTGGACTTGCCTGAGTACATTTCAGCTGTAATACTGTCCAAAATACTGAATTTCTTAAAAACAGGGATATGAGCGGAGAGATCCGCCTTTAGGGTAAGCATACTTTTTAAAAGATGCAGTTCCTCGTCATTCAGCTTTTCCTTATTTTTTAGCTGATTTAACAGCTCAGTGTATTCAACAGCCACAAATTATACCACCTGATATATTCATACATCCATTAATCAGCATACACTATTTTAACCCTGATTAAAACTTTAACCGTAACGTTATCTTTTCTGCTCGTTTTAAAGCACACTTATCTTTCATTAGATTGTGATTAATTTATTCCTTTTGATAAGCAATATCAATGGAAGAGATTACAACAAATTACGACGCATATCATCAAAAAATTTTAACACAAAATCAAGTTTATAGTCAAAAAAAGTCCACGGTAAACTTCTATATTTCCCTTTTTTCCTGAAAAGCTGCAAGTCGGCATAAATATTAGAACCTATGTATATACGATGTGAAAAATTTTTTGTGCTGGCAGCCACAACTTTTTCCAGAGCAACGTAACCGGGATCTACATTCAATAACCTTTTACCGCCAACCATAAACGATCTTTCCAAATCCACAGTTGATAGTTTCAGATTTTTTATTTCATCGGGAAAAATAAATAGATCATATCCAGCAAAGTATTTTTTAAGATTTTCGCCCATTTCAGGAACGTAATAGGATGTATGCTCAAAAGAAAATGTATCGCTTCTGTAAACCGGGCTTCCGAAAAGCGTATCTAAATGTTTATCCGGATCTTTTATATAATCTTCATTATACAGCACAGCATTAAAAACAACAACTTTCAGAGGCTTGCGCAGCCCCCCTCCGTAAACCATTATCTACCTGCTAAACTACTCAATTTCGATATCTTCAATCTCAACTGAAGGGGTAATCGTTGATATGGCGTGCTTATAAATCATCTTTTGTGAATCATCTTTTATTATAATCACAAAATTATCAAAACCTTTCACCACTCCCTCAAGCTTAACACCATTAATCAAATAAACGGCTACGGTGATTCTTTTTTTCCTTACATAGTTAAGAAATACATCCTGAATATTTACTTTTTTACCCATCAGATCCCCTCACAACATTTTCTATCCTTAAGAATAAAGGATTGTTTATCTCTCATTGCATTAATATTTAAACATATCCGGATATTTTTTCAATAAAAAAACATCATCTGACTATTAATAATCATAAACTATTAATAAATAACCTTCAATACTTTTTTCTTGGTAACCTCGCAAAATTTTCGCATTAAATGACCTTTGAATTGCACAAGTACGTCATGCTGCAGCATGACAATTATGGAATTATTCAAAAGTCTCATTAATGAAATCTTATAATAATCTAAAACTTATTGATAATTTTCCCCGATATAATCTTCCAGTTCTTTCAGCGCCAATCTATCCATTACATCGATGTATTTCAAATCCCTCATATGCCTGAACCATGTCAGCTGTCTTTTCGCGAAATTTCTAGTCCGTTTCTTTATTGTTTTCAACAATTCACCAAAAGTCATTTCCCCATCGAAATATCTGGCTGTCTCTCGGTACCCTATAGCGCTGAACGACTGCATATCGGGCGTATATCCCATTTCAAGCAATTTTTTCACCTCTTCAGCCCAACCTCTTCCAAACATTTCCTCCACCCGGGTATTAATACGCTCATAAAGTACACTTCGTTCAGTTGTAAAAACAAAAACGTCGTATTTAAATTTCGGGGGTTGATGAAAAAGTTCGTGGGATTTTGTAAAATTCAGCCCGCTGAGATCGTACACTTCCAGCGCCCGAATGATTCTGTTTTTATCATTTGTGGAAATCCGGGCTGCATATTCCGGATCGATTTGTGCCAGTCTTTTGTATAAACTGTTTACCCCATTTTTTTCAATCTCTTTCTGATACTCTTCCCTCAGCTTTGTATCTTTTGCCGGTCCGTTAAAAATACCTTTTGCAAGTGTTTCCACATATAGTCCCGTTCCTCCGATTATAACGGGAATCTTCTCTCTGTTAAGGATATCAGCTATAAGCTCCTGTGCTTTTTGGAAAAAAATCCCAGCCGAATAATGTTCGTCAGGATACAAAATGTCAATGAGATGGTGTTTCACTTTTGCCAACTCTTTTTTTGAAGGTTTTGCCGTGCCTATATCCATATATTTATACACCTGGAAGGCATCCGCATTGATTATTTCAACAGGAATCCTCTCACTCAGCTTAGTAACAAAAGCTGTTTTTCCGGTGGCGGTCACGCCTGTGATTATAGGAATATTTTTCATCGGTGAAAGTTTTTGAACAATTCCTCTTTACTCTGTTTCACGATAATGGGCCTGCCATGAGGGCACGTAAAGGGGTTTTTTGTTTTGAGCAGTTCATTGACAAGATGGCTCATTTCATATCCACTCAACTTCTCTCCGGCCTTTATTGCAGATTTGCAGGACATTACCACAAGGCTGGAATCCTTAAGCCCCCTTTTGCTCAACCGGCTTGTTTCTTCCAGTATATTCTTTATCTCCGAAACAACATCTTTATTTAAAATCTCCGAGGGAAGTTTGTTAAATTTTACTGTTTCTCCGCCGAAACTTTCAAAATCGAAACCGAAATCACATAACACATTCTTATTATTAATCAGTATTTCTCTCTCATCTTCGTCCAGATCCACAACCAATGGCTCTGATAAAACTACGGATGCAGTATCAACGTGAGACTCCGCTTTATACTTTTCGTATAATATCCTCTCATGGGCAATATGCTGATCTATCATATAAAAAAAATCGTCAAATTCACATATTATGACAGTATTAAAAAGCTGTCCGGTTATTCTGAAATCATAACCGTACACTTCTTCCATTTCTACAGACTCATCCGCGCCGGCAGAGGAATCTGCAGCAGTAAGAAAATCTGTTACACTTACCTGCTCCTCAGGATTATAACTGTATTGAAAAGATTTTATTTTAGTCTCAGATGTTTTTTTTAAATTTTCATAATTATCAGAGCCATAATTGTCCGGAGTTAAAGATTCGAGTTTTTCAAGTATACTGTCATATACAAAGGAAAATATCTCTCCGGAATTCAAAAATTTCACAAACAGCTTCGCCGGATGCACATTGACATCCATATCACTTGGGGAAATGTTCAACCGAATTGCTGCTAAGGGGAATTTACCCTCAGGGATAAGTCTTTTATAGGCCTGAATTACGGACTGAGTCAGCATGTTATCTTTAACAACCCGTCCGTTCACACTTAATACAATGTTATCTCTGCGAAACTTCTGCACTTCCGGTGTAGATATTACAGCCTCTATATTCAAGTTTTCATATTTGTTTGTCAAATGAACAAGTTTTTTTTCTTTAAAGATCTTTACTGCTCTGTCTATCATTGATTCATTTTTCGGGAAAAAGAGGTATTCCATTTCATCCACAATCAAACGTAGAGACAGATGGTAGTTGGTAAGCATAAAGTGACGGATAAACTTTACAATCTCTCTTTGTTCAGCATTGGGTGATTTCAGAAATTTACGTCTGGCGGGGAGATTTCCGAAAAGATTTTTGACTGTAACAACGGTTCCTTCGGTACCGGCTGCCGGTTTTACCACCGGCGGTCCCCCAAAGCTGCTTTTAAGCTCCAGGCAGTCATACTCTTTTCTTTTTGAAATAAGGGAAAAATCACAAACGGAACTTATTGCAGCAAGAGCCTCTCCCCTGAAACCGAACGAGGAAAGCTCGTAGACATCGTTTATATCACTTATTTTGCTTGTGGCAAATCTGTCTATACTTTTTTCAATATCGTCCGGGACAATCCCTTTGCCGTCATCCTGAACCTTTATAAGACTTAAGCCGCCCTCAGCAATTTCAACGGTAATTTTCTCAGCTGAGGCATCAACAGCATTTTCCACAAGTTCTTTGACAACATTAACCGGTCTTTCTACGACCTCACCTGCAGCAATTTTGTTGGAAACATCACCCGGAAGCTGGAAGATTTCGCTGCTATTGTTCAGCAAATACCCCCATTGCCATATATTTTTCGCATCTGTACTCAAAAAGCCTTTCAGGCGAAAGCTGCTTAAGTTCTCCCAAATGCTTTATTACAGCCTGTCTTACATTCTCCGCTGTTGTTATGTAATCTCTGTGGGCGCCACCAAGGGGTTCCTGTATAATTTCATCGATAACTTTCAGTTTTTTCAAATCCTGAGCAGTCAGTTTCAGAGCTTCAGCAGCCCTGCCGGAGTAACTCGCATCTTTCCAAAGTATAGATGCACACCCTTCAGGGCTTATTACAGCATAAATCGAATGCTCAAGCATAAGTACCCGGTTTCCCATGGCTATACCTAGTGCTCCTCCGCTGCCTCCTTCACCGGAAATAACAGAAATGAAAGGAACGGTAAGTCCGGCCATCTCTCTTAAGTTCCTGGCGATTGCCTCTGCCTGTCCCCTCTCTTCAGCACCTATACCGGGAAAAGCTCCGGGGGTATCAATGAAAGATATGATGGGACGGTTAAATTTCTCAGCCATTTCAAAAATTCTCAAAGCTTTCCGGTAACCTTCCGGATGGGCCATCCCAAAATTTCGGTGTATATTTTCTTTGGTGTTCCTTCCTTTCTGATGACCGACAACAACCACCGGTTCACCTTCAAACTTAGCCATTCCTCCTATAATTGCAGGATCATCACGAAAATTTCTATCACCGTGCAGTTCCACAAAATCTGTGAAAAGCATTTTGATGTAATCCAGCAGGTAAGGCCTTTGAGGATGTCTTGCCACCAAAACCTTTTGCGGAGGGGTCAAAGATTTATATATATTGCTTTTAACCTTATCCAGTTTCTTTTCCAAACTGTGAAGCTCCTGCTTCATATCCTGATCGGACAGTGAGGACATATTTTTCAGTTCTTCAATCTTCTTTTCCAGCTCAAAAATAGGTGTTTCAAATTCCAACGGTTGTACTGCCATAAATCACCCCGATTAGTTCAAAATAAAGGTCATTAGATTAGTTGTTGTTTTTAAAAAGCTCAAGTCCTTTGTCCATCAGATCCGTATTATAACCTTCAACTTTTCTTCCGTTAAAAAACAGTACCGGCGTTGAGCTTACACCCATCTTACCGGCAAGCTCTTTCCCACGATCCAGTTTCTGCTGAACTTGGTTAGAGTCTAATAACGTTTTAAATCTCTTTTTATTACCGCTCTTTTCAGCAAAGGTTTCGATAATTTTATCCTTGGACATGTTGTCGTATTTGCCGCTGTAAAGTTCATCTGAGAAATTTTTACTCATTATTTTACCGGCTTCAAAAATTTTCGCATAAATTACAGCTTTGTCGTGAATCTTAAGCGGCATGTGTGCTACATAAATTGCTACATCATCCATTCCCTTTACCTTTTCCTTAATATAATCGTGAGCCTTCCTGCAATAGGGGCACTGGAAATCGCTTATATCAACAATAACATTCTCAGCACCCTTGCTGCCGTATATTAATGAAAGTCCTTTTGTCGGCACATCGTATGTATCATAGAGAAAAGCCATATTAGATTTTAAACTTTTACCTTCACTTATATTAATCACGTCCGGAAGAAGATATGTACCGTTGGTTATTATATAATCCGTGGCTTTTTTACCTCTTGCTTCGTCGTTAATGTTTACTTTCACAAAGTAAAAACCATTCAGCATATCAAGCTGTTTCAGTATTTCAACATCCAGCTTGATATCACTCATCCCTCTTTTTTGTAAATTCTGACGAAAATTGTTTTCAATAGTGTTTTTAAGATTACTATATTCAGACGCATTTGCGTTTGCAATGGCAATGCTGGCAAAAAATGCTGCAGCAAGTACAATGGTAATCAATCTCCTTATTTTAAACATGCCGAAAACTTTTCTGAAACTTCTTTCTGATTTAGCCGAATCATTATTTTTTGATGTAATACTTTTTTGTGACATAAAAACTCCTCTTTATTGTTTTTTATTAAGATAGCAATTATAATCATTAGTTCAGCAACTAATAATGATTATTTCCAAAAAAATTACAATCTTTAGTATTATCATATCTTACCGATTTTGCAAAGAAATTCATTTTCCCTACCTCTACCATCTCACTACTTCACCATTTCACTCTCTCACCAACAAATTGCCATATCTTTTAAAATCGGAACTTTCAACTGTCCCTTATTTTTCTGAAAAAATCTTTCATTAATTTCGTAATCAACTCCGATTCCAGACCATATCGGTATTTTACCCTGTGGTTCAGCGTGTCCAGATCAAATAAATTAACATTACTCAGCACACCGCCGAACTTCGGCTCCCTGACTCCAAAAACAACTTCATTTATTCTGAAATGCAGAACTGCACCGGCACACATTATACAAGGCTCCGTGGTTGAGTATAAAACACACGAATTCAACCTCCAGTCACCGACATATTTTGCAGCCTCCTGAAGTGCAAGCATTTCAGCGTGAGCCGATGCATCTTTTGTCAGTTCTTTTTTATTAAAGCCTCTGCCGATAATTTCGCCATCTTTCACCACCACTGCACCTACAGGTACATCCCCTGATTGGAAAGCTTCGAAGGCAAGCTTAACTGCTTCATCCATAAATTTTTTATCATTTACATCAAATTCTTCAGACACATCTGTTCTCCATCAGAATCTTAACCATGCCGGTAAAAACAACAGCCGCTGTTTCAGCTTTTAATACAGAAGATAGAGGAGAGACTGTTAAAAAACCTTTTCCGGACAAAAGTTTCATTTCATTTTCTGTAAAACCGCCTTCAGGCCCCAGGAAAAGTGATACACTTTTTGATTTTATCAAGGGGATTTCAGTTTCTGTTCTTCTGGCAGCAAACAGTAAATTCGTATCGCATTCAGGCTTTATCCGATCCATTTCAACTGTATTTTCCAGAATGGGAAGAAAATTTAATTCAGCCTGCAAAGCCCCTTTAATTAAAAGATCCTTATATCTTGAATACGTTTTATCATTAACCCTGGCAGTCGAGTTATCTGTATACACCGGAATAAGTCTTGTGATACCAATTTCGCCAAGTTTTTGGATTATGTTGTCCATATATCTGTTTTTCATTACTGCCAGATAAATATGCAGCATGTAATCAGGATTAATTTGCGTTTTTTCTTCAAGAAGATGGACACTAATTCTTCTCTTGTTAACCGAGTTTATCCTGTATCTTGCGATATTTTCATCATTATACACTAAAATCTCTTCACCGGCAGAACATCTTAAAACATTTTTCAAATGATTGAAGTTTTCACCCTCGAGAGCAAGCTCCTCAGTAAAAGGGACATTATAATAAAACCTTTTTAATCCCTGCATCTAACAACCTCATAATCAAAAGTTAATCCATCTTCTGTTACAAGTGCTGAAAGACTCCCCCCGTATACACATCCGGTGTCTACATTAATGCTGACAATATCACCATTTTTGTTTTTATTGACAAAAGGTTTACCTGAATCTGCATACCCCGTCAATTTAAGGACGGGCGTATGACCGTGAACCACTGTATAATCAAAATATTTTTCTCTTTTGGAGTCAACACCCCTGTCCCATATAAAAGGATATTTTATAAGCCGCAGATCTTCAGAAAGATAGTCCATCTGCCTTTCAGGAGGCAGGGAAAAATCACTCACTCCGGCATGGCTGAGAAAAAGTTTATTCCCGTCAAACCCAACCACCAAATAGTCTTTTATTGAAGATAACAGGTATTCGAATTTTTTCAGATAGTGAGAAAATTCCTCAGAAATATTACTGCCATTGGTGTATTTTTTAAGAAGAGCTTCACCGGAAATCGATCTTATCGCTTCAATCCCTCCATTATTTAACCAGTCCGCATTTCCGTAATGTTTAATCCCGGCAGCAAAATCCAGCATCATATCCTCATGATTGCCTCTGAGTAACTCAAGAGGATAAGCCCTTTTTAAATCCTGCACAAACTCCATCACTTCGGATGAAGCAGGCCCTCGATCAATAAGATCACCTATAAAAATAAATTTCTCTATGTCATACTTTTTTAGTAATCTTTCAACCAGTTCACTGAGAGTATTTATACAACCGTGTACATCTCCAATTACCGCTATCATTTTCTAAGCCTCATTGCCGCCCAGTTTTCTTCATAAATTAAATTATCGATCTCAAGTTTCGCACTTTAAAAACATCATTTTTTCAATCGAAGTCTTTATGATTTCTTGCATTTCTTCCAACCTCTCCCAAAAAAGTGCAAATATTGACTCAACATCACCGATATAATCTTTAAAATAACCTAAAAATTTTTCTACAAAAGCTAAAATATTCAAACTCTCTATCTCATAACGCAAATTCTCAAACAGACCGTCCCTGTAACGAAAATCCCCCTTAATTCGCTCCATGTGGCTCAATATAATAAACCTGACCAGTGATAACGTCATAAAACAAATATTCGATTCAAAATTACGACAATGATATTTACCGAAAAACAGCTTGCTCTTAGCCTCTTTAAAAAGAACTTCTATAGACCATCTCTGCTGATATTTATTAATTATTTCCTCCGGACTCATAGAGGTATCCGTAGACAGAAGAATAACAGGCTTCTTGGACTTACTTTTCTTATCAGGTATACAAAACACAAGTTTCGTCTCTACTCCGCCAAATGTGCAGATAATCGAACATACTGCAATCTTTTCATCTCCCACTGAGATGACGTGTTTACTTAAAGAGGGGACTATTACATCCCAAAGCCTTTTGGTAGAATAAACCTTTCTACCTATCGACACACTTAATTTCGGAGTGGTTTTTAACATGCTGATAACATTGTAACCAATATCATTGAATACTTCAGATATTACACTCGGAAAACAATACCAACTGTCAAATAGCACAAAACCTGCATCAATGCCTTTATTCTTGGCACGATGGAGCATTTGTTTAGCCAGGTCTGTTTTACTTTTATCTACCTCCTGACGCCGTTTCCAGAATATTCGGCGTTTATCTGGTAACTTGCACAAATCATTTTTGAAAATCTTTTTGCTACCCCCACTTAAAGAAAAGTCCAGAGGAATAAAGGATGACCCATCATTCCAGCCCAAAACCACAGCTGAAAAGCCTTTTACGGTTTTGCCTGATACATGATCATACAGCCAGGACAAATTCTCTATCTTCTTACCTCTGCGTGATATTATCGTGTCATCTATTACCAGGCTTCGGTTGCTCCATGTGCTGAAATTACTTAATTTATCCAAAACCTTTAAAGACAAGTGATACAAAAAGTTACGCCAATTGATTTCCTTTTTATTGCATAAACGATAAAAAATGTCTTTGCCGCCAACTAAAAAAATACTTTCTCTGCTATGTTTTACAAAATTATGAATACTTCTGCCCAAAAATAATAAAAATATTAAAGATGTTAATATGGAAAAGGAGTCGGTACCTTTGGCTTTGGTTATATTGCTTTTGCGGGCTATTGTTCTCAGATTTAAATCTCTCATAACACGCAATATTTCAAAATCTTTGCATAATGCTGCTTGCACCTTTGCCTCATTTGGATTAATATTATTCATGGAAAAAGCCTCCTTTGGTTGTTGTTTTTTGGTGAAGTCAATATACCATATACAGGAGGCTTTTTCTACTATTTTTACATTACTAACAATTATTTATATCTTGTAAGTCAACTGCGAAACTTGAGTTACTTCATTTTCTACATTCAGAACTTCTTTAAGATTATCATTATTCATATTATATTATACCACCCTCAAAAGCATTTTCAAAATAAAATGAAAAAAATTAACTCACTCTTACTAAAATTACGATTAATAAATTTCTGGAGGCAAAGCTTCAGACCTGCTTATATACAGCATCTGATTAGTAAGCAGAAATGCATAAATTGTTATCATTTCGAACGAAGTGATAAATCTCTACCGTAAGAAACGATATAGCAAACAAATATACAAGTGTGCTTACTCCGGGGTCATAACATTGTACTCAGAAGTCTAAATTTCTTTTTTGTTGTATTTCCGAAAATTTCAGGATAAAAGCAAATTCATATTCATACTGAAAAATATTTTGGGGTCATAATGGATAATCTGAAGGCCAAGGGAATAACACTGGCCGCCACCGGCGTTTTTATAATAAGTTTTGACGCTCTTCTTGTCAGAATTGCCTACACAAATGTGTGGAATATTATCTTCTGGCGGGGAATCTTTATGGGTATATCTCTTACCGCTTTTCTCATTTTAAGAGACGGTTTTTACAAACTGCTGGACTTTAGAAACACTTGGTTCAAGACTCTCCTTTCCTCGGCAATTTTTGTCATCAGCGGTGCCGGATTTGTTTTATCTGTTGAAAATACAACGGTAGCCAACACTGTTGTCATCCTCAGCATGGCTCCACTCTTTGCCGCACTTTTCACAAGGATTTTTCTGGGAGAACCGGTGAAAAGCAAAACATGGATTGCGATGATAGTCTCACTTATAGGCGTTATAATAATTTTCCAGGATTCCCTGGGGAGCTTAAATTTAAAGGGTGATATTATTGCTGTCATCACAGCCGCTTCCATGGGTCTTAATCTCACATTTCTGAGGAAAAATCCGGAGCTGAAAAGAACGCCGATAGTATGTATCAGCGGCTTTATGCTGGGATTTGCTTTTCTGCCCCTGGCTGCGCCGTTTGATATGGGAGTTAATTCTTATATAGTGCTGGGGATTATGGGGCTCTTTCAGATGCCTTTGGCAATGATTTTTATGGCAAGTGCCACAAAATATATTACTTCACCGGAAGCCAGTATGTTTCAGCTGATAGAATCCGTATTGGGGCCGGTATGGGTTTGGCTTGCAATCGGAGAAAAACCGCCGGAAGCCACTTTCATCGGCGGAGCAATAATACTTCTTACCCTTTTTGTTCACTCTTATACCGAACTAAAGCGCCGGAAATCCAAACCAGATATCTTATAATAAAAAGGCGGAGGAAGAAACCCTCCGCTTTAAATTATTGCTGCATATTTCCCATTCTGACGGGAAAACGCTCATCCATCCTACCTGGGAGGATATTATTATCTGTGAAATTGTCCATCCCTACATTCTGATGCATATATCTGAAAGCATTTCTCATTTTCACAGTCATATTGTCAGTGGAATTGTCCTGACTGCAGTAATATCCCATATATTCACCCATTCTGAGAGACGTTTGCACCATATTTTGGTAGGAAGAATTATCCCTTGCTCTGGCTACAAAGTCCTCAAACACTGCATCGCCGGAAGGAAGACCAAGTTCCTGCCTTACTTTATTCCTCGCCTCTTCAAAAGTCATATTGTCGTTATCCATATAATACCAATGAAGTGAAGTGAATGGTGAGACAACTCTATAAGAGCCATTATCCATTGACACCATAGTCAGATTGTCCTCCAACAACTCGGATGAGGAACCGTTGTCAAAATGTTCCCAGGTCTGATTCGCAATACCAAGAGCCACTACAGCACATTGTGAAGCATTGTCTGGAAGACCAAGAGTGTAACTACCGTTGTTTCCTGTCCGATACGAGGATTCGTCGAGATCACGCTTTAGGTTGTTGTTACAATCGAGAAAAACTTCAGCGTCCTGCAAATATCCATCCACAACCACACCGGATATAGTAGAATCAGTAGTTGGGGCAAGAGAACTTGAACCAGTACCATCTGAAGAACTGCTTCCACATGCAGTAAGCATGAATAATAATAGAATTGTAACAGTCCCTAAAATAAGTTGCTTAAAATAATTCATTGTAGCCTCCTTGTTTTTTCTTGTGTACTAAACGGAGGAAAAACAAAAACGTTACAAATTTTTTATCTAACTGTAACTTTTTTACTGCTCACGCGTCTTACATCTGAAGACAAATACAGAAAATCGTATTGGTAAATTAGAATATACAGCTATACTAAAGTAATGGGTGAGAATATATGACTTTTGATAAATTTTATTCGGAAACCAAAGACGGCTTTTTCAAGTACCTGTATTATCTTTGTAGCGACTATGAAACCGCCAGTGACATATTCCAGGAAAGTTACTTCAAAATGTATCAAAAATACCAGAATAATCCAAACAAAGGACTTTTATATAAAATAGGCAAAAACACTTTTCTGGATATAAAACGCAAAAAAAAAGAGGTGTATGTGGAGCAGGACTTTTTGTCCTCCTTTAAAGACGAGCACAATAGCGTATCAGCGGAAAAAGAAGATGATGTTCTTGAAAAAATGCTTGCAAAACTGGACGATGCAACACGGCATATCTTCACTCTTAAAATCATTAACGATATGAAATACAGGGAGATCGCCGAAATAACCGGGCATTCCGAAGCAAATATAAAGGTTATAATACACAGAGCCAGAAAAACTCTGAAAAAACACTTCAAGGAGGTTTAATTATGAAGGAGTTCTTAATTTCTCAATTTATAGATGATGAGCTTGATTTAAGAGAAAAAAAACTGTTTGTGGAAAGTGTGCACAATGAGGAAGAATTTTACGAAGAAACTATCTCCTCAATTGATTTTGAGATGGTAATGAAAAACAGGATTTCGGAAGTTCAAACACCACAGTTGAATATTCCGAAAGCAAAGAAGATCTCCTCTTATAAAAATCTCACTCGTTTCACACAGCTGCTTGCCGCTTCTATAATAATTATTTTTGCCTTCAGTATTTTCAGTAACCAACCGGATACCCAAAAGGCAGAGAAACTTGTGAATTACAGATTTGTAATATACAAGCCGGAAGCTGAAAAAGTGGAGATATCCGGCGAATTTACTAACTGGAAACCGTTAAAATTAAAAGAAGTCAGCCAGACAGGTTACTGGGAAGCTGAAGTAAAACTTAAGCCCGGTGAATACAAATATTTTTATCTAATTAACGATAAAAAAGTTGTAGCAGACCCAACTTCAATATATAAGGAAGAAGACGGTTTCGGCAACAAAAACAGCATTTTGAAGGTTAATGCATGATGAAATTAAAACTTAGTGCAATTATTATACTTTTTTTAGCAATTACGGCGTGTTCAAAGCATTATGTCAAACAGTCGGAAGACTCCCTTTCATTTTATTACAATGGGAAAGACGCAGATAAAGTCCTCTTCTATTCAGACATGAACGACTTCAATGGAAAGAAATTTAAGAAGAGTGGGGAATACTGGATATATACCTTAAACAAGCCGGCAGATTTAAACGAAATAAAGTTCTTTTATAAGGTTAACGGTAAAGTATATATCCCGGAGTGTGAGATGAAAATCAAAGACGATTTTGGCGGGAAATTATGTATTCTGGAATTTTAATGTAACCAAAGCACTGTTTATCCGTATTACTTGTAAAAGGTTATTGGAGGAAAAAATGAATAAAATAACAATAACAGTCATTTTTATATTTAGTTTAATGTTTAATACATTTGTTTCAGCCGCGGAAGTGGACATGGATGAGCTGATAAACAAAACGCCCCCCGAATTACAGAAACAGGTGCGTCAAACAGCTGCCAAATCAAAGGAAGTTGCTGAAACTTTACAGAATATGTATCAGCACGGTTACAGCAAGGAAACCGTCGGTAATTTTCTGAACAAGGTTGAACAGTACCAACAGCGGGGATACCCTGTCAGTGATTTAACAGACAAGGTCAACGAAGGTATGGCTAAAAATGTGAGAGGTCAGATGGTTTCACGTGCTTTAAACCAAATGGCTCAAAGACAGGAGTTCGCATCAAAATTTGCGGCTCAGTTTGCCTCAAAAAAGTCTGTCAGGCAGCAGATAGAAGAAAATGTAAAAGAAGCTATGGCCGCCGGCATGAAAAAAGAAGATATCCAGGCAGTCGGCAGTATGCTTAATCAAAATATGCAGCAAAACCGCAACATGTCTCAAATGGCAAAAGAGGTTACGGAAACGGCTAAAACCATGAGCAGACTGGGTGTGCAGTCATCACAAATCAACGGTGTTTTGAATCAGGCAATGCAGCACAGCTTTACTCATCAGGAAATGAGACAGATGAGACAAAGCTTCAGAGAAAATTTTTCTAAAAACCATGCCGGCAGATTTGCAGAAAACGTTTCCAAAAGTATAGGTGCCGGTCACAGAGGAGCTTCTGCAGTGGGCCATGCAGAGGGAATGGATGGCAACAGAGGCGGCATGTCAAACGCCGGGCAACAAGGAAGCGGCGGAATGGGTGGCCATGGTGAAGGTGCCGGTTCAGGTGGAAGCGGTGGCTCAGGAGGAAACGGCGGTGGCGGAGGCCACCGCTGATAGTTCAAGGTTCAACGTTCAACGTTCGATGTTGAGTCACTTTACCAATATACAATTCAATAAATTACTGTTTTACACCCACTTCCGCCTCAAGACGGCCTATATCCTCTTTTGCCCCCTGCAATGTAAAAACAACATAGGTGCCTAAGAATTCCCTGTTTACAATTTTCAAAGAATATATACCGGTAAGATATTCCAGATGGTTGATTTTCTCGTATCCTATTTTCACAGGCTTTTCGTAGAGCTTTGCAGTATCAATTAATTTTGCATCGTTAAGAGCCCTATTTGCACTTTCTGTGTATGCTTTGACAAGTCCCCCCGTTCCCAGAAGAATACCGCCGAAATATCTGACAGTCAAAATAGCTGCATTGATAATATTATTATGATATAAAATATTCAGTGTAGGCTTGCCGGACGTATTTTTCGGCTCACCGTCATCCGTACAATTTTCATCTATCTGTTGATCTTCCTGCAGGTGTCTGTAAGCCCAGACAATATGTCTTGCCTTGGGGTGTTCCGTTTTCAGCTGCTCGAGTTTCTTTTCAAAATCTTTATAAGGAACAACATATGACATAAACTTTGACTTTTTTATTTCGTATTCCCCGTAGCCTTCTTTCTTTACAGTATACATATCTTAACAAACCTCATCAGCTCCCTTTCATTTACAGATTAATACACCAATTAGCAATAATATGCAATTCTCACAAAATTGCCAACCGCGAACACCACATTATCAACATACTTTGCCTCTATCTCACTATCTCACCACTTCACTCTCCAAAGAGTAAATCCTTGAAATTTCCATATTTATTTTTATTATTAATAATATTTAATTAATTTAAAAGCTTACATCAGTTATTTCATAAATTTGCAGGAGGTTTATATGACAGTGGAAAATATTATTTGGCATGGACACGACACTTTTGAAATCAGAGGAAAAAATGTAAATATTTTTACAGATCCTTTCCAGCTGACTACAGATAGCAAGGCGGATATTATCCTGGTTACCCATTCCCATCACGACCACTGCAGCCCTGATGACATTTCCAAACTGTTAAAGGATGATACGGAAATTGCCGCTTCACAGGATTGCAAAAATAAAATCAAAGGGAACGTTACGGCAATGAAGCCAGGCGACAGTGCTGAAATAAGAGGAGTAAACATTGAAGCCGTACGCGCTTACAACATTGGAAAAGACTTTCACCCCAAAGAAAATAACTGGCTGGGCTTTATATTTGAACTGGATGGCACCAGATATTACCTTGCCGGAGATACGGATTTTATCCCTGAAATGAAAAATTTAAAAGATATAGATATTGCCCTTGTCCCTGTCAGCGGCACATATGTAATGACTGCTGAAGAAGCCGTGGAAGCAGCACTTGCAATTAATCCAAAACTGGCGATTCCCATGCACTACGGCTCTATCGTCGGTTCTGAAAGTGACGCAGCCCTGTTTAAGGATAAACTGGAAGGGAAAATACCGGTAAAAATTCTCGATAAAGTTTAATCACGTATGCTCATAGCCTTTTGATGATATATTTACCCGCTTCTTCCCGTTATCCAGGAATACGCCGGAGCCTTTTTGCGTGTAACCAATATCGTACACTTCGAATCCTTTTTCTTTGAGATAGCTATCAGCGGCGTGTTCCTTTTTTGCTGTAAAAAGAAGGGCGAACTCTTCTCCGGAATTAATGAAATAATCAACTTTATCCACATCAAACGGTTGCAAGTGTGAAAAGGGCAGGCGTTTTTCCTCTATTACTATTTTTAATCCGCTTTCTTCGCTCAAATGGGAAGCATCTCTGCCAAGCCCGTCGCTTATATCTATACAGCTTGTAACGGTTCCCACATCCCCCAGAACTTTTCCAAGTTCCTTCTCGGCCATTATTTTATAATGCTGATAAGGATCAATATCAAAGCCGGCACCCAGCTCTTTTTCAAGAGAAATACGTGCCAGTCCCAGCGGTCTGGAAAGATATACCCTTTCATCTTCTCCTGCCCCTCCTCTGGAAAGTAAAAAACGTCCCTTTTCACCTATCACGGTCAATGAAACAAAAAGATCATTTGCTGCAGATGTAGTATCTCCTCCTACAATCTCAACACCATAAATACCGGCTGATTTTTTTATTGAGTCGATTATATTTTTTTTCTCACCTTCCCTTGACTCGGGAACAGCAATCCCCAGCAAAACATATTTTGGAGTTCCTCCCATAGCGGCAATGTCGCTGATATTCGCTGAAAACACTTTTAAAATAACATCTTCCGCGGGAGTGGTTTTTAAGAAGTGAACCCCTTCACATACAATATCCTTTGCCACAAGAAAATTATCGAAAAGCGCAGCATCATCCCCGATGCCAAGCGTTGAATCACATTCTTTGCATTTTTCTTTCAATAATTCGATAAATTCGAACTCTTTCATAACTTATCAACAAGCTCCCTCAGTATTCGCGTTTCCCGATAAGGATTTTCAGATGCACATATGGCTGAAACCACGGCAATTCCATTTAGACCGGTATTTTTCAGCGATTCTGCATTGGTTCTGTTAATACCCCCAATACCTACCGACGGAATATCTGCAGCGGAAGCTAATTCTCTTATTTTCTCCTTATCTAAAATCTCTCTTAAATCCCTTTTAGTGGAAGTATCAAATATAGGTCCAATGCCGGTATATGCGGCACCGCACGCAGCAGCATATTTGACCTCCTTGGAATTATTGCACGAATATCCGTAAAAAAATTCATCAAACTCATTCCCGGCAATATCGAGCGGTATGTCCTTATCTCCCAGGTGCACTCCGTCCGCTTTCAATATCCTGGCTATATCAACCCTGTCATTCACAATAAAGGGGATGTTGTTGTCTCTGCAAAATTCAGCGGCTATTTGGCCGTTTTCCACCCTTTTTCTTGCCGGAATATTTTTATCCCTAAGCTGAAAGGCTGTTATCCCCCCATCGATCACCTGCTTCATAAACTCATCAAGGGGGAGCTTCAGCATTGAGCTTTCAAAAACAAGATAAAGCTTCAAGGAATCTGCTACTTCTGATCTATTTTTACTGCGCATAATTTACCACACATTGTACATGAATTGATATCCATATTCTGTCTGAATCTGGATCTGGCTTTTTCAGGATCCACTGAAATTTCAAACATACCTTCCCAGTCCAGATTTTTTCTGTATTCACTCATTTTAATATCCCGCTGCAATGCCCCTTTCACTCCTTTTGAAATATCAGCAATATGTGCTGCTATTTTCGAGGCAATTACACCTTCTCTGACATCGTCCTCATCCGGCAGGCAGAGATGCTCTGCAGGAGTAACATAGCACAGGAAATCGGCTCCGGCAGATGCAGCAATAGCCCCTCCGATGGCGCTGGTTATATGATCATACCCCGGTGCAATATCAGTGGGCAGCGGACCCAGAATATAAAAAGGCGCATTATTGCACAAGCTTTTTTGCAGTTTCATATTCGTTTCAATCTGGTCAAGCGGAACATGGCCCGGACCTTCGATTATTACCTGTACATTTTTTTCATAAGCCCTTTTGGAAAGCTCGCCCAAAATAATCAACTCATCAATCTGAGGTCTGTCTGTAGCATCCGCTATTGAGCCCGGCCTGAAACCGTCACCGAGACTCAGTGTAACATCATATCTGTAAGCAATTTCAAGCAGTTCATCGTAATACTCATATAACGGATTTTCTCTATCGTTTTTCCTTATCCAGTCGGCAAGAATTGAACCGCCGCGGCTGACAATGCCGCAAACCCTGTCGCTTGCATCCATTCTTTTTACGGATTCTTTCGTAACGCCGCAATGAACGGTTATATAATCTATACCCTGCCGGCACTGCTCTTCTATCGATTTGAGAAGCTTTTCACCGTCCATCCTGTGGGTTGGTATATCTTTATCCGCCATTCCGGCAGCCACCGCATACAGAGGTACCGCACCCACCATTACTGTGGATTTGTCAAGGATACTCATTCTCGCTTCATTCAGGTCATCCCCTGTGGAAAGATCCATCACACTGTCAGTACCGTACTTCAGAGCAACTTCAAGTTTCCGCACCTCTCTTTCTATGGAAGGGCAGTCACCGCTGGTGCCGATATTGGCATTTATCTTTGTTTTTAACCCCTGGCCTATGGCCATAACGTTCTCAAAATTATGGTTTATATTTTTGGGGATTACGGCCACGCCTTCGGCTATTTTCTTTCTAACCTCCCCGGCAGCCAGGCCTTCATGTTTTGCGGCAGTCTCCATTTCAGGAGTAATCCTTCCCTGTTTTGCAGCTTCAAGTTGTGTCATAAGCAATCTCCTCAATTTTGCATATTAAAACAAAAAAACCACCTGACACCGACGCGCCAGATGGTTTTATCACAAACTCACCCGTTCCCTGCGCCGGAATTACCCGATCAGGTTCGAGGGGTCTTTTCTCAGCCCTAAATGAGCACCCCCACGGTTTCCCATATTTTTAATTATTATAATATATAAATATATTTTTTAAAGGTAAAATCAGAACTTAACCGAAAAATCCCTGAATTCACCTGTAAATTGCTTTTCAGTAATTGCAAGCTCGTCCGCATACGCCATACTCGGACCGGCTTTCAGCTTACTGCATAATTCATCCAGTGTTTGCTTATCAGCTTCAGCAACAACTTCCACCGTTCCGTCAGGCAAATTCCTAACATAACCTTTAACACCCAAATTCTCTGCAATATTTTCTGTGAAAGCTCTAAAACCAACACCCTGCACCCTGCCTTTTACAATAATCTCATACCTCAGCATATATTACACCTCTTTTATACCATCAAAACCTTTCTGGAGAGCCTCTCTGTTTAGTGGCAAAAGATCATGATGTCTTTTGCTCAATGCACTTTTCAGCATATCTTTGGCCACTTCAATATCAAAAAGGTTTGAGATCTTCAAAAGACCCCCGATCATCACCATATTTGAAATTTTCGGGCTACCCAGCTCATTAGCCGTTTTCGTGGCATCTATTCCGTAAAATGTAACATCCTCTCTGGTTAAATATTCTTCCGAAACGAGTGATAAGTCAACCACCGCTTTGGCATTTTTTTTGAACTTAGGTTGAAATTTAACAAAAGAAGGGTAATTCATAATAAGTCCGTAAAGGGGGCTGGATATTATTGGAGAGCCTATTTCCTCACTGGAAATCACAACAGCGCAGTTTGCCGTTCCACCTCTCTGTTCAGCCCCGTAAGAGGGAAACCATGTCACATGCAAGTCGCTGTGAACCGCCATGTGTGCCAGGATCATTCCCGCACTCAATATCCCCTGCCCGCCGTGACCGGCCATTATACAGTCAAAATACATTATTTTTCTCCCCAGATATCTTTAAATATTCCGAGCGGATAATAACTTTCCATAGCATCACTCACCCACTTAACTGCTTCAGAAGGCGTTTTTCCCCAGTTGGTAGGACATGCGGAAAGTATTTCCACAAAAGCAAACCCTTTGTTTTCCTTCTGGAGACTGAAGGCATACTTAATCGTTTTCTTAGCTTTGTTAATATTTTTAGGATCGGTTATTTTCACCCGTGCTGAAAAAACCGGAGCATCAAGATTAGCTATAAGCTCCGCCATTTTAAAGGGAAAGCCGTCAGTAGATGTATTTCTTCCTTTCGGTGTAGTTGTGGTAATCTGGTCGGGCAACGTTGTTGGCGCCATCTGCCCCCCCGTCATACCGTAATTGGCATTATTCACAAAAATAATTGTTATATTTTCACCTCTTCCGGCTGCATGCATTATCTCACCCATACCGATTGATGCAAGATCTCCGTCTCCCTGATAGCTGAAAACATTCAGGTCGCTTCTGACCCTTTTAATACCTGTGGCAAGAGCCGGAGCTCTTCCGTGGGGGGCTTCGACGATATCCGTATTGATATAGTCGTAAAGCAGGACCGCACAGCCAACCGGAGCAACTCCGACTGTTTTTTCTCTGAGATCCAGTTCATCCAGAGTTTCGCCAACCAACCTGTGTATTACTCCGTGCCCGCATCCCGGGCAATATATTGTCTTCGTATCAAGAAGACTTTCGGGCTTCTTAAAAGCAACTGTCATAACGCCTCCTTATTTCAGGCAGGAAAGTATTTTATTTTCAATTTCTTCGGGCATAAACGTTTCCCCACCCGGCTTACCGGTAAATTCTATCTTTTCATCGTTCTGTACAGACAATCGCACGTCGAAAAGCATCTGTCCCCTGTTCATCTCAACGACAAGTATCTTTTTTGATTTGGATGCAGCCTTCCGAAGCTCTTCATATGGGAATGGATGAACAGTTACAGGTCTGAACAGTCCAATACTATACCCCTGTTCCTTTAAATTTTTTAAAGATGTCTTGGCAACCCTCGCTGCTGTCCCAAATGCAACAATGAGAACATCATAATCGCCGTCCTCATAACTATACTCTGTTTCATTTCTGCTGATAAGCTTAAATTTCTCTTCCAAATGAAGATTATGCTCCAGCAGTTTACCTTCAGCCAATCTTAAAGACTTAGCAGAACGAGGACTCCTTGCTTTTGCACCGTTTAATTCCCAACCTTCATCAGGTTTTTCCTTTTCCTTAAAGTCCGGCAAAACAACCGTTTCAGCCATCTGTCCCAGTGCACCGTCACCCAGAATCATTACAGGGTTTCTGTATTTCTCGGATATCTCAAAGGATTTATACGTCAAATCCACTGCCTCCTGCAGCGTATGAGGAGCGTAAACAATCAGGTCATAATCCCCGTTTCCGCCGCCCCGTGTGACCTGGTTGTAATCACACTGACTGGGGCCGATATTGCCAAGTCCCGGGCCGCCTCTGGTAATGTTCACAATAACAGCGGGAACTTCCGCACCGCACATGTAGGAAATACCTTCCTGCATAAGAGCGATACCGGGACTGGAAGAGGTTGTCATACAGCGCTCGCCGGTTGATGCTGCTCCGTAAACCATATTTATGGCAGCAACTTCACTCTCAGCCTGCACAAAAGCTCTGCCAAGCTCCGGCATTCTTGCAGACATGTACGCCGTTATTTCATTCTGAGGGGTTATGGGATAGCCGAAATATCCTTTTAACCCTGCTCTTAATGCGGCTTCAGCTATTGCTTCATTGCCTTTCATGAGTATTTTTTCAGCCATTTACAGCTCCTTGCTTTGCAGGCCTGTTAAGTGTGAAAACCAGATCCGGACACACTATTGCACAGCTTTTACAAACTATACAGCTTTCATCATCTATACACTCGACATAATTATAGCCTGCTTCATTAAATCTGTTTGAAAATTGCAGAATATTTTTCGGACAGACATCGATACAAAGTCCGCACCCTTTGCATTTGTCAGCATTTATGTTAACCTTTTTCATGCTTCCTCCACTTCTTTTCGCTGAAATTCCGGCACTATAAATATATTTGGCAAAAAATTCAAGTTAAAGCTGAGCCGGCGGTATTCCAAATTGTATTAAAATATATCAATTTAAATTTTCGCTGCAAGTCATAATATTTGTTATGATTATTCAGCCAAAAAACTAATTCTTGAAAAAGATTAAGCTTTAATATAAAACAAAACAGCCTTTAAACATTAGTATACAGGAGAGAAAGATGAGAGTTGCAGTAATTGGAACGGGGTATGTCGGACTGGTCACAGGATCATGCCTGGCGGAATTCGGAATGTACGTCACTTGTGTGGATATAGACAAAGAAAAAATTGATAAGCTTAACACTGGTGAGATACCTATTTATGAACCGGGATTAGAGTCGATAATAGAAAAAAATGTAAAGGAAGAGAGACTTAAATTTACCACAGATATCGATGCAACAATAAAAAATAATCTGGTGGTTTTTATAGCGGTGGGCACTCCACCCAAAGACGACGGAGCAGCTGATTTAACATTTGTAGAGAATGTTGCAGCCAAAATTGCGGAAAATTTAAACGGCTACAAAGTGATTGTGGATAAAAGTACCGTACCTGTAGGAACTGGTCAGCATGTAAAAAAGATAATTAAAGATATTGCCGGAGAAAATAAAAGATTCGACGTGGTCAGTAATCCTGAATTTCTAAGAGAGGGTGCTGCTGTCCAGGATTTTATGAAGCCGGACAGAATTGTCATAGGTGCAGAAAGCGAAGAAGCTGTGGCAATTATGAAAGATGTTTACAGTGCCCATTATCTTAATGAAGCACCATTTGTCATTACAAACATTGAAACAGCTGAAATGATCAAATATGCATCAAATGCTTTTCTGGCTTTAAAAATCACTTATATTAACGAAATCGCAAATCTATGCGATCTTGCCGGAGCAGATGTGCATAAAGTAGCCAAAGCAATGGGAATGGACGGCAGGATAAGCCCTAAATTTCTGCATCCCGGTCCGGGCTATGGAGGATCCTGTTTTCCTAAAGATACTAAGGCTTTGGCTTATATTGCAAAAGAATACGGATATGATTTCAATCTTATCAATACAACGATCAGTGTCAATGAACAGCAAAAACTTAAAATGGTTGAAAAAATTGCTCGCCTGCTTGGAATTGACATTAAAAAGGAAAATGCTTTTGAAAATCTTACTATCGGAGTTTTGGGATTATCCTTCAAGCCTAATACCGATGATATGAGGGAGTCCCCCTCTATTACAATAATTAATGAAATCATCGGTAAAAAAGGAAAAGTTAAAGCATTTGATCCCATTGCAATGGATAATGCAAAGAGGATTTTCGGCAATTCCATAGCTTACTGCGAGGATGAGTATTCTGCAGTTGAAGGTGTGGATTGTCTTGTTATACTGACCGAATGGAATCAGTTCAGAAAGCTGGATATGCAGAGAATAAAGGATTTAATGAACAGGAACTATCTGGCTGATTTAAGAAATATTTATGAGCCGGGAAATATGAATAAACTTGGATTTAAATACACAAGTGTAGGACGAGGTTAATTTAAGTTTTATGGATAAGAAATTTATAAGAAATTTTTCAATTATCGCACATATTGATCACGGCAAATCAACTTTGGCCGACCGCCTCATAGAGCATACGGGAGCTCTGGAAAAACGCCTGATGAAAGAGCAATACCTTGATCGTATGGATATAGAAAGAGAAAGGGGAATAACAATCAAAGCACAGACAGTCAGGCTGCATTACAAAGCTGACGACGGCAACATTTATCAGTTAAATCTCATAGACACACCGGGGCATGTCGATTTTACTTATGAAGTATCGAGAAGCCTGGCTGCGTGCGAAGGCGCTTTAATTGTGGTGGACGCATCCCAGGGAGTTGAGGCACAAACAATTGCCAATGTTTATATGGCTGTCGACCAGGAACTGGAACTTATACCCGTAATAAATAAAATTGATCTTCCCAGTGCTGAGCCTGAAAAGGTGAAGAAAGAGATAGAGGACTTTATAGGCTTGGATGCTTCCGAAGCAATCCCTGCAAGTGCCAAAGATAACATTGGTACAAAAGATATAATGGAGGCTATTGTCAAAAAAGTTCCGTCCCCATCAGGCGACGGGACAAAACCCACCAAGGCTCTTGTTTTTGATTCCTGGTACGATCCCTATCAGGGGGTAATAATACTTGTAAGGTTGTACGACGGTAATATCAAAGTCGGCGATAATATCAAATTTCTCGCTACGGGCAGAGAGCATGAAGTGGATAAAATCGGGGTATTTAATCCTTTGCCGATTTTTGAAGAAGAGCTTTATTCCGGAGAAGTTGGCTTTATTATGGCCGGCGTAAAACGACTCAAAGATGTAAAGATAGGTGACACTATAACGCTGGAGAGTAATCCTGCAACTGATTTACTGCCGGGCTTTAAAGATGTGAAGCCTGTTGTTTTTTGCGGAATTTACCCTGTTGATACAAAAGATTATGACGATTTAAGAGACGCTCTGGAGAAACTGATTTTAAACGACAGTTCAATAACATTCGAACCTGAGAATTCTGTTGCTCTGGGCTTTGGTTTCAGGTGCGGATTTTTAGGTTTGTTGCACATGGAGATAATACAGGAACGGCTGGAAAGGGAATACAATCTTAATCTTATAACAACTGCACCCACCGTTGTTTATCACGTGTACAAAAAAGACGGAGAGATGGTTGAAGTTGACAGCCCTGTGGACTTGCCGGATGTTTCGGAAATTGAGACTATAGAAGAACCTTTTATCAGTGCAACTATCATACTTCCCAGTGAATTTGTTGGGCCGGTAATACAACTTTTACAACGCAGAAGAGGTATTCAGAAAAATATGAACTTTCTCTCTGAAACAAGAGTCCTTCTTGAATACGACATACCACTGGCAGAAGTTGTCATGGATTTCTACGATAAACTGAAATCATCATCAAAGGGATACGCTTCTTTCGATTATGAACCTTCCGGTTACAAAGAATCTGATGTGGTAAAACTGGATATTCTTATCAACAAAGAATCCGTAGATGCATTAAGCATAATTGTACACAGAGATCAGGCTTATTACAAAGGTAAGGAACTCGTGGATAAATTAAAAGAAGTGATACCGAGACAGATGTTTGATGTTGCAATTCAGGCGGCTCTGGGTAATAAAATTATATCCCGCTCAACTGTCAAGGCCTATCGTAAAAATGTTACTGCCAAATGCTACGGCGGTGACATTACCCGGAAAAAGAAACTACTTGAAAAGCAGAAGGAAGGCAAGAGACGCATGAAGCGCGTGGGCAAAGTCGATGTACCGCAGGACGCCTTTCTTGCAATTCTAAAAATCGGCGATGATAATTAGTGAGGAAAACGATGGAAGAAAAAGAACATAAAAGCAAATTCAGAGATACCTTTGACTCTATAATTGTTGCCTTTGTAATTGCAATGATTATCAGGGCTTTTTTCGTACAGGCTTACAAAATACCCTCCGGTTCAATGCTCAATACACTTTTAATAGGTGATCACATTTTGGTTAATAAAATGGCATATACTTTCAGTAAGCCGAACTACAAAGATATAATTGTCTTTGAATACCCCCTCGATCCGTCCAAAGATTTTATCAAAAGGGTTATCGGAACCCCCGGTGACAAAATTAAGCTGGACGGTAAAAACGTATACCGGAACGGGCAACTTTTAGAAGAGAAGTACGCCCTCTATACAGACTCCAGTCAGTTAAGCACTTTTCTGGGAAACAGATTCCAAACCGAAACCTTCACCGTCCCGGAGGGGAAATATTTTGTCATGGGAGATAACAGAGACTCCAGTTTTGACGGAAGATACTGGGGTTTTGTTTCGAGAAATATGATTAAAGGGGAAGCTTTTATTATATACTGGTCCTGGGATACAAGTGACGGTATTGATATCCGCTTCAACCGAATTCTAAATCTTATTAATTGAAAAATATCTTATTTTAGTGCTATAATTAAAAATATAAGGTAAACAATGATATTGAGTGCGTGATGCCTTATGATATATGTTTAGGTGGAATTATATGTCAGAATTAAACAAAGTTGTATTTAATTCTGGAATAAAAAACATTTTCACAGGAAAAGCCAATGATATTTAAAGTGATAAAAATAGCAGTCATTGTCATTTTCATCTACCTGGCTTTCATCATGACTCTTCCATGGATAAAATATTACATATTCAGATCAGCGACACTTGAAATTATCAGCAATGACGAAAAGATTTCACGAAAAGCACTGACTAACAGCATCAAAGAGCAGGCCAATGATCTGAATATAACACTGGGCAAAAATGCAATAAAAATAGAGGATTTAGGCAAAGCTACTTCTTACACTGTTCAGTATTCAGATAATGTGAGCATACCTTTACTCAAAAAAAACGTTATCTTTAAACATAAAATTGAACAAATAGAACCGATAGAGGGTGGAAATGTCTCTGAAATTTGACAGGATTCTTTTAAAACTAAGCGGTGAAGCTCTTATGGGCAGGCTCAACTATGGTATCGACGGTGACACTGTAAGGTACATTGCCGAAGAGATACAAACCATTCATGAACTTGGCGTAAAAATAGGTGTCGTAATAGGTGGAGGCAATATTTTCCGTGGTGTATCCGAATCAGCTAAAGATATGGACAGAGTATCGGCAGATTATATGGGGATGCTGGCCACTATTATGAATTCACTTGCACTGCAGAATGCATTGGAAACTGTAAACGTTCAAACCCGTGTTCAAACAGCTATTGAAATGAGGGAAATTGCTGAACCCTTTATCAGACGAAGAGCCATGAGGCACCTTGAAAAGGACAGGGTGGTTATCTTTGGAGGCGGAACGGGAAATCCTTATTTTACAACAGATACTGCTGCAACACTGAGAGCTTCCGAAATTAACGCCGAAGTTGTCATGAAAGCGACAAAGGTTGACGGGGTTTATTCCTCTGATCCTGTAAAAGATCCGGATGCCACGAAATTCTCCACAATAAAATATCTGGATGTATTAAACAAGGGATTGAAGGTTATGGACTCAACTGCTATTAGTATGTGTATGGATAACAGCATACCGATAATAGTATTCGATCTTTTCGGAAAAGGTAATTTAAAGAGAGTTGTTACCGGAGAAAAAATAGGAACATTGGTGGAGGGATAGCCATATGTATAATGAGGTAATTAAAGACTTAAAAAAACAGATGAAGAAAACACTCGAACATTACAGGGATGAACTGAGAAGTGTCAGAACAGGCAGAGCTTCCGTTACTATGTTTGACAATGTAAAAGTAAATTACTACGGAGCACCCACGCCTGTTTCCCAAGTTGCCACCCTGCAGGCTCCGGACGCAAGACTTGTAACAATTCAGCCGTGGGATCCTAATATGATTGCAGAAATTGAGAAAGCAATTCAATCGAGCAATATGGGATTCAACCCGTCGAACGATGGGAATATTATCCGCGTTCCCATTCCCCAGCTTACTGAAGAGAGACGCAAAGAGATAATGAAAATGGTTAGAAAAATGTCGGAAGAGGCTAAAATAGCTATCAGGAATGAGCGTCGAAACGGTAATGATGAAATAAAAAAGTTGGAAAAGGAAAAGGAAATCTCTGAGGACGATGCTAAGAAAGCTTTGGACCAAATTCAGAATCTTACTGATGAATATATAGATAAAATTGACGAGCTTACAAACAAAAAAGAAGACGAGGTAATGCAAATATAATGGAATCCTTGCCGCGACACGTTGCCATCATCATGGATGGCAACGGCCGATGGGCTAAACGCCGGGGATTGCCAAGGATTTTTGGTCACAGAGAAGGTGTAAAGGCTGTAAAGCGTATCGTAAGACATGCATCAGCATGTGGAATAGAATATCTTTCTCTTTTTGCTTTTTCCACCGAAAACTGGTTAAGACCCGCGGAAGAAATTAACGCCCTGATGAAGATATTGAGCGAATTTATCGATAAGGAGCTCAAAAACATTATTAATGAAAACATTAAATTGACCGTTTCCGGCCGAACTGATATGCTCCCGGCAAATGTCGTTGCCAAGCTTGATAATGCCCTTTATCTTTCAGGCTCAAATACAGGCCTTAACTTGAACCTATGTCTCAGCTATGGCGGAAGACATGAAATAATTGACGCTGCTGTTCAATTCGCCAGGGATTATTCAAACAATAAGGCAAAAATTGAAACGGCTGATAAAATATTTAAAAATTATTTATACAACCCTGAGATACCGGATGTTGATTTATTGATAAGAACAAGCGGCGAAAAGCGCATCAGTAATTTTATGCTGTGGCGGCTTGCATACGCCGAGCTTTACTTCACTCAGACATTATGGCCCGGTTTCTTTGAGGATGAATTCGATCTTGCTTTGGAAGAGTACGCTGCAAGAATAAGGCGTTTCGGCAAAACAGATGAACAAATACACAAATAGAAAGAGGAGCGTTTTTGAGTAATCTCTTAAAAAGGGTACTAACTGCCGTATTAATTATTCCTCCTATTATTATTGCTATTATTTACTTTAACGATGTAGCTTTCTTTATAGGGCTTGAAGTGATTATCCTGATTGCAACAACAGAATTTTCCTCTTTATTAACCAAATCGGGGTTATCATTCCTGCGGTTCCCTACTTTTATCGGAGCATTTCTTATCCCTTTTGCTTTTTTGATGAATGATCTTAATATTTTTCTTTTCACTGTTTTTCTCGTTTCTTTTCTTTCTCTGGTCATAAAACTATTTGGTTCAAAACCTCTGGATGACAATTTCAAAACAGTTTCTATCACCATGCTGAATGTTTTTTATATACCTTTTTTTCTCTCTTTTATCCAGCTTTTGAGACATTTCAGTTATCACCACATATTTTATCTTTTGATCATAATCTGGATTAGTGATACTTTTGCTTACTTTTTCGGCACAAAATTCGGCAGGACAAAACTATATAAAATAATCAGCCCAAAAAAAAGTGTTGAAGGTCTGTTGGCTGCTTTTGCAGGCGGCATTCTCGGAGGCATGATTTATTCAAACATTTTCAGTCTTTTCAGCATTACGCATACCGTTTTAACTGCCCTGCTTATTGTAGCATCAGGCACAATTGGTGATCTCATAGAATCCATGTTTAAGCGGCGCGCCGGAGTCAAGGACAGCGGAAATCTTTTTCCCGGTCACGGTGGCATGCTGGACAGGCTGGATTCTCTGATATTTGCTGCTCCGGTACTTTATTTCTATTTAACTTTGGTCACTAAACTATGAAAAATATCGGAATAGTAGGGGCAACCGGCTCAATCGGAGTACAGGCTGCAGAAATTATCCAAAAGTACCCGGATGCTTTTAATGTTAAATTTTTATCCTGTCATAACAATATAAATGAATTGTTGAGCCAAATATCGATTCTGAAGCCTGAGTATGCTGTTGTTACAGGAGAAAAGTCAATTCCTGAAGGCTTGACCGATACGAAAATTCTGTATGGTATGGATGCCCTGAAAACATTAATATCCGAAATGTCCGGAGAGCTGGATTTGGTACTATCAGCTGCAGTCGGTTTTGCCGGAATTTTGCCCACATATACTGCTTTAAATAATGGTGTAAATGTTGCACTTGCCAATAAAGAATCAATTGTAGCTGCAGGCAAAGCAATGATGCAAACCGCAGAAAAAGCCAATGCTGCAATAATACCTGTTGATAGTGAACACTCTGCAATTTATCAGTGTTTAAAAGGTCACGGGAATAATTTTATAGATAAAGTGATTCTTACTGCAAGCGGAGGCCCTTTCAGGTATCGGCCTTCTGACTCCATGGACTATGTAAACATAGGCGAAACATTAAAACACCCCAATTGGAATATGGGCAATAAGATAACGGTGGACTCGGCGACTATGATGAATAAAGGGCTTGAGATGATCGAGGCTCATTACCTTTTTGACATAGTACCGGATAAACTTGACGTTTTCATCCATCCCCAAAGTATATTTCATTCAATCGTATCCTTTATAGACGGCAGCAGCCTTGCTCAAATGGGGCTGCCTGATATGAAAACACCGATTTCCTACGCGCTGGGATTCCCCGAAAGGTTGAACTGGGGGGCGGAACCGTTATCCCCTCAGCTTTTGAACGGATTGACTTTTTTTAGGCCGGATAAAAAGAAATACCCCTGTTTTGCAGTTGCTTTAAAGGTTTTAGAGGAAGGGAAAAACAGCCTCATGATAGTAATGAATGCAGCTAATGAAGTAGCTGTTGATGCTTTTCTCAGCGGTTTAATCAAATTTACCGATATACATCGGGTGATAGGAGATACATTAGAACTTTTTGAGCCGAGGGATATCTCAAACATTGACGAAATTATTTTATTGGATAATGTAGTCAGAGAAAAAGCAATGAAAATATCAAAAGATATCGGAAGGTAATATATGTCTATAATTGCAGCAATAATAGTTTTTGGCTTACTTATTTTTTTCCATGAACTTGGGCACTTTCTGTTCGCTAAACTTTTCGGTGTATATGTTGAAAAGTTTTCGATTGGATTCGGACCTGCTCTGTTCACTAAAAAGGCTAAGGAAACTGAATACAGTATCTCCGCAATCCCACTGGGCGGATATGTCAAAATGTATGGTGAAAATCTTAACGATGAAGTGGAAGAATCTATGATCAACCGGTCTTTCTCCCACAAATCCGTTGGTAAAAGATCTCTTATCGTTTTAGCTGGCCCGGTTTTTAATTTTCTTTTGGCTTTCCTGCTTTTCAGCATTGTAAACACAATGGGAACACCAAAACTAAAGCCCGTTATCGGCAGCGTTCAAAAAGATATGCCCGCCGCAGCAGCTGGACTGCAGAAAGGCGATGAAATAGTTGAAATCAATGGTAAAAAAATAACATATTGGCAGCAGATTAGCGACAGTATCAAAGGCAATTCGAACAAACCTGTAACACTCCTTATAAAAAGAGGAGAGGAAACAATCAAGAAAACCATCAAACCTACGGTCACCGAGGTGAAAAATATATTTGGCGAAAAAATTTCGGTAAGCCTGATAGGTATCGCTCCGTCTACTGAAAGCACTATTACTGTCAGACATAATCCTGTCAAATCGTTATATCTTGGAGCTGTTAAAACTTATGAAATAACAAAATTGACAATTGTGGGTATTGTTAAAATTTTTCAGCAGGTTGTTCCCGCTGATAATATAGGCGGGCCAATTCTTATTTTTCAAATGGCCAAGGAAACAGCAGCTGCCGGTATTAACAGTCTTTTACTGTTTATGGCTGTAATAAGCATCAATCTGGCAATTCTTAATCTGCTGCCTATTCCGGTTTTAGACGGAGGACATTTGCTGTTCTACGGGATTGAAGCCGTCAAAGGAAAACCTGTCAGCCTCAGAACCCGTGAAGTGACACAGATGGTGGGATTGGCACTACTGCTGGCACTTATGGTTTTTGCATTTTACAACGATATTACACGGATTATTTCAAAATAATAAATCATTCTCTTTTTTTTGGGAATTATACTGACATTTCGTTGGGAGGGGAGCGGGTTTCCCGTTTTCACCAATATTTACAAAAGTCAGCTTAGTGGTAAAAACTTCATCTTGTTGTGCTTCCGTTTTATTAGTGAAAACTTTTGCAATATAAGTTACAGAGGTCTTTCCGACCTTTTCAGGTCTGATAATAAAGCGTAATATTGAGCCATTCTCTATTCTTTTTTTAAAGTTTATTTCATCCATCCCCACAGTAACAAAGGTTGAACCGGGGAAATCGAGAGTAGCGGCCATCCATCCGAACTCGTCCAACCATTTGAGTAATACCCCGCCAAAAAGATATCCGTGGTGATTCAGATGTTCCGGTCTTACTAATCGGAAATTTTCCATAGGATCTATTTGCTGCCGAATTTTCCTGAAAGCTTTTCGGCGGCCTCAACAATCACAGGAATAACTTCCTTTTCAATCCTCTCTTCGCTAAGCCTTTCCAATGGTGCACTGACACTGATTCCTGCTATGACATTGTTCATAAAATCAAATATTGGCGCCCCTACACATCTTACATCCATCTCATACTCTTCGTCATCGACAGCATACCCTTGTTTTTTAACTTTTTCCAGCTCCTCTTCGAGCTCATCAACATCAGCAATAGTGTTGTCAGTAACTTTGGTCAGCCCCTCCTTGTAAAGACGCTCAATCTCTTCATTAGATTTATATGCAAGCTGAGCTTTGCCCGTAGCTGTTGCATAAGCAGGTCCCACATTTCCGATCCGAGGCAACACTCTGACAGCATGGTCTGTTTCAACCATATTCAAGTAAACCACATTTCCGTCCCTCAATACACTGATGTAAACAGACTCATTAAGTTTCTCTTTGACCATCGTCAGAATCTGGACTGAAATCTCAATTAAATTCAGTTTGTTTATATATGCCTGGGAAATCTGGAATGTCTTGACACCGAGTCTGAAGTTACCAGTATACCTGTTATATTCCACATAACCGAACCCTTCAAGTGTGGCTAAAAGTTTGTTTACGTTACTCCGTGTAAGACTGAGTTTGGCACCGATTTCACTCATACTCAGTTCCCCTTCTGTGTCCCCCAAAAGATCAAGAATATCAATGGCATTATTCACCGCTTGAACTGCGTATTCAGATTTTTCTCTCTTCATCATAGTCACCTTTCAATAAAATATAGTTTTATTTTAACCCTAATCTCTTATTTTGTCAATAAATGAATTAGCGAACTCGTTGTAATATCAAAAAATTTTTTGTTCTACAAGTCTTAATTTACAGCCACACTGCAATTTCATTAATGCTTTTTCTCTTTTTTTCTTTGAATTTGGAATCTTCGGAAACGTATCCAAAAGGTACCATGAGTATCGGATCTTCATCTTTCAGCTTGAGTGCTTCGGTAACAATTTCTGCATCAAAAGCTCCCACATAGCATGTGCCAAGCCCCTCTTCTGTGGCTGCAAGAACAAAATAATCGGTGAGGATAGTAACATCACACATCAGATAATCTTTTCCGTCCTGCCGTTTCCAGTTTTGCCCCTCTAACCCCGTAAACACCGCCACTACCGGTGCGTTTTCAAACCATTTCTTCGGATAAGCCCTGTTTATTTTCGCTCTGGTTTCCCCTTGGGTTACTATATATATTTTCCATGGCTGAAAATTAACTGCACTGGGGGCAAGTCTTGCTTTTTCCAGTATTCTTATAATCGTTTCTTGTTCCACCTGTTTTGGCTGAAATGATCTCACACTGTACCTTTTTTCATACAGATTTTTAAGTCCCATTGATTTCACCTCCAAAATATCCTATAATAATAATATTTTAACACAAGGAGGCATATTATGTCATCAAAAGTTTTTTATTCCACTATGCAAAACAAAAGTCTGCAGTCTCCACTCAACAAGATTACAAGGCTTCTTAATAAATGCGATCCCAAATCAAAATACGGCGACAAGCAACTTGTGGCCGTAAAGACTCATTTTGGAGAATACGGTAATACAGCTTTTTTAAAGCCTGTATACCTCAGACCTGTTATAGAGAAGCTTAAACAGCTGAAAAGCAATCCTTTTTTGGTGGATACAAATACACTTTACGTGGGAATGAGGACAAACACCGTTGACCACTTGCACAATGCTTTTCTTAACGGCTTCAACTATTCCACCTTACAGATCCCGGTGGTGATAGCTGATGGTTTAAGAGGAGAAAATTCCCTTGATATCTCTATAGAAGGAGAACTACTTGATCATGTAAAAATAGCCTCAGACATTTACAATGCTGATGCCATGGTTGTAGTTTCACATTTCAAAGGTCATGAACTGACAGGCATAGGCGGCGCTATTAAAAACATTTCCATGGGTTGTGCCAGCCGCCAGGGCAAACTGATTATGCACTCTACATCCAAACCTGTTGTTCATAAAGATAAATGTACATCATGCGGTCTATGCGCCGCCAACTGTGCTGCTGATGCAATCGTTTTCGGTCCCAAAGCAGAGATAACTGAAGCATGCACCGGGTGTACCAGATGTGTTGCGGTCTGTCCCGAGGGGGCAATCGGTATAGACTGGAATGAAAGCTCAGATAATACGCAGAGAAAAATGGCTGAGTATGCAAAGGCAATCCATGATCACTTTGAAGATAAAATTTTATACCTAAATTTTATTACCGATGTTGCACCAACTTGCGACTGCTTCCCGGCTAACGACACACCGGTTTGCTCCGATCTCGGTTTTCTCTCCTCCACTGACCCGGTAGCGATAGACAAAGCTTCCTTCGACCTGGTGGCTAAACACTCTCCGGGCGGCATTGATCCCTTCGGGAAAATTTATGAAGAAATTGACCCGATAATCCAATTAAAGCATGCTGAAAAAATTGGACTGGGCTCCACATCTTATGAACTAAAAATGGTTAAATAAGCCGGCTTCAAAATTTTTGAATCACTTATTTCTTATGTTTAAAGAGGCATGTTGATAATGTGTTGATGCTATTTGAAAATTTCAATAAGTATCCCATTCTAATATTCCTCCTAAAATAGGGGGATATGCAGAGGGGTACATTTTGTTTTCAAATAAAGGCCCGTACATCAGCAGAGCTGAAACCGCGCCTCCTGAATTATTCAAAACTCTCTTTTTATTCATTTAGGGCATTCAACTTTTGTCAGTTAACCTATGAGTAAAGTGGCAGAACATACCTTAACAACCACTAATAACCATAAATACCATTTTATTAGCTTATCTTTTATTCCGCCGGAATTGACAGCAATGGAATTTGTTTCTCTTCCGGCATAAACAAAAAGCGTGTGTTATAGTTGTTATCAATTCTTATTTTATGAACATTCCTTTCCACCACCGGCTCTTGGATGTTACTTATAGAAGTCACATATGGATTTTCTTTCTTTTTCAGAAATTTATTTTCAAGATACTGCACCATGTCGTAGCCGATAAACGCCTTATAAGGTGGTTGTTTACCGTATATTTCTTCATATTTTTCCATAAATTCTCTGCTTTGTGCATTATATACTGTATCAATATATGTATAGATGTTCACATCACCAAAATAACCGATAAAATTTTTATCCCTGTACATTCCGGTGTACATGTCCGTAACAAGGTATATCTCAGTACCTTCGTTATCGGGAGAAACAAACCGCACCAACGGGACAAACAAGGTCATAGCCTTCTCTCTTCCGATTCCAAGGAAACATCGCGTTGTAACAGTTTCATTATCCGGCTTTTTATATAAATTTTTAAAGCCTTCGGTTTCATAGTTGCTGACCGTGATATTGTCATAAAATTTAATCAGCCGCTGTTTCGTATATTCGCCTGCACTCACAAATCTGTCGTTAACACCGATAACAATCTCTTTACATCCGCTAAAATCAGTATCGTAAAGAAGCTCATCGATTGCATTCTGATAATCTATTTTAAAACTAATCTCTTCATCAGTCATGACACTGAGATTCTCAACGTCAACAACAACACTATCTTCCGTGAGATTATCTCCGCTTATTATCTTTGTGCCGTTGTCCCTGCTAGCTGCCAAAAGCATTCCCTTAAAGGCAGGATTATCAAAATTGCCGTTTCGTGCAAAGATTTTCAACTTACCCTTTTGATTTTCTTTTTTCTTAGCAACCTCTTCCTTTTTACCTTTTTCTCCTTTTACTTTCGCTGTTTCTTTTTTTTGGCTTTCAGTTTTTTGTTTCTTTTTTTCTTTCTCCACAAAAACCGGGATATCTTCCCGCTTAATGCAATATGCTTTTCCTTTCTCACATGTTTGCCCCATTATATAGCTTGTTATCCCGCCGGGATTTTTAATTTTAGTAAGAATATTATGCATTTTTGCTTCATTCCCGAAAAATTTGTAAAGAGATGCCAGCCAGAGATATGCCGCATTATTCAGCCTCTGGTTGTCTGTAGCTGCTGTTTCCTGCAGGCTCAACAGACTGTTTTCATCAGCTCCATTTTTATAATAATAGCCTCCGAGTAATATTTTGGCCTTATTTTTAATCTCGGGGTTATTGTTACTGTTTATTATATTCAATAGTTTAGTCTTGTCATTCGGCTCAGGCATTTTAGTGATAAAATAGTCCACAGAAAACGAGACTGTCCCCTGAGGAGTGATGATATCATTCTTTTGTGCACAACCGAAAAGTATGCTAAATATAATTAATAATGGTATAAGTCCTTTTAAACGGCTTCTCCACTCTGACATTTTCGAACCTCATATTCTTTTTCTTCAATATCTTATCAGCATCTTTGATTTCTTCAAAGACATTTTCACCTTTGTAAAATAACCAGCTTGATGTTTCACGTGAAACATTCATCGTCCATTTGAGTATATGTTTTATTTTCCCAACCCCCCGGGAAACTATCAGATCGCATACCGGTTCGCTGAGATTTTCCACCCGGCTGTTAATTACCTCAACATTGCCCAGCTGCACATCGTTAACTAATTCATTCAAAAATTCACACTTTTTTCTAATACTTTCAACAAGATAAACAGTGGATTCCGGGTAAAATAGTGCAATTACAACTCCTGGGAATCCTCCGCCACTTCCCACATCCATAACGGTTTTAAATTGGAAATCATATTTACTAAAAATATATATACTATCCAAATAGTGTTTCACAAAAAACTTATCTTTATCTTTTATAGAAGTGAGATTGTGGACTGAGTTCATATGTTTTTCATATATGAGGTAAAGCTTCTCTACTGTCCTTTTATCAACGGATATCCATTTATTTAGGTCCATTTCCCCTTACCATCTTTTCAATATGTATATGCAAAAGTGACAGTGCCGAAGGAGTGATACCTTTAATCCTGCTTGCCTGACCAAGTGTTGTCGGTCTTATCTTATTCAGCTTCTCCACGTACTCTGCTCTCAGTCCCTTTATGTTCGAATAGTTTATATCATGAGGTATCTTCACATTTTCAATCTTCCTGTACTTATTGACCTCATCCTGCTGCTTTTTTATATAACCTTCATACTTTATAATAATCTCGGCTTCCTTTTTCACATCTGCCGAATAATCTTTTTCTAGGAAGTCTACAATATCACTTATCTTTACCTCGGGTCTTTTTAAAAAATCATACAACGACACGGGATTATTCAAATTAATATGCTTGAGTAAAAATAACTCTTTTGTTTTGGTGTCGGGTTTCAAGGTAACATTTTGAAGGTTGTTAATAAGTGAATTCAGCTGTTCCTTTTCATTTACAAAACGCTCATATCTTGTCTTGCTGACAAGTCCAAGATCAAATCCTTTTTCCAGAAGTCTGTATTCAGCATTGTCTTCACGCAGCAAAAGCCTGAATTCCCCTCTGGAATGAAAAACACGATAGGGCTCGTCCACACCTTTTGTTACCAAATCGTCTATCATTACTCCGATATAGCTCTCATCTCTGTTTAAAACAAACTCCTTATTATCATAACTAAGCACAGCATTCACAGCAGCAATATAACCCTGAACGGCCGCCTCTTCATAACCTGTAGTTCCGTTAATCTGTCCAGCAAAATATAAACCCTTTATTTTTTTTGTTTCAAGTGTACGGCGCAGTTCCGTGGGCTGAACAAAATCGTATTCAATAGCATATGCAGGTCGTGTAAATTCAACCCTTTCCAGCCCATCTATACTTCTATACAATTTTAACTGCACATCTATAGGAAGGGACGATGAAAGTCCGTTAGCATAATACTCTTTACTATGTAAACCTTCCGGTTCGAGAAAAATTTGATGACGTGTCTTTTCCGGGAATTTCTTTACCTTATCCTCTATCGATGGACAGTATCGGGGGCCAATCCCCGTAATCACTCCTGCATAAAGGGGAGATCTGTGCATATTTTCCCTGATAATCTGGTGTGTTGTGTCATTGGTAAAAGCAATATAGCAGGATCGCTGAGGCAAATTAAGTCTATCCGTCTCAAAGGAAAAAAAGGAAGGTTCGCTGTCCCCCTTTTGCTCATCAAAGCGTTCAAAATTTATTGAATCTTCATGAAGCCTGGCAGGCGTTCCGGTTTTTAACCTTTCAAAACTGAAACCGCAATTTTTTAGAGAATTTACAAGCTGCTCGGAAGAGAATTCATTGGCTCTTCCCGCTTTATAACTTCTTTTACCAATATGGATCAAACCGTTTAAAAAAGTGCCCGAGCATAGAATTACTCGGGGAGAGTAAAAATATTGCCCAAAGTCAGTTGCTACCCCACTGACGCTATCTTCTTCTGTCATAATATCTGTAACAGCACCCTGTTTGACATCCAATAAAGGCGTTTTCGTTAGTACCTCAGTCATATATTCACGGTATTTTGCCTTGTCAGCCTGCGCACGTGAGCTTCTGACTGCAGGCCCTTTTTTGGTATTAAGCAAACGAAACTGTATGCCTGTGTGATCTATGCATTTACCCATTTCACCGCCAAGGGCATCAAGATCCCTTACTAAATTACCTTTTGCCAAGCCTCCTATGGCAGGGTTACAACTCATTTGGGCTATCGTTTCCATATATATTGTCAAAAGTAAAGTTCTTGCTCCCATGCCGGAGGCTGCCAAGGCCGCTTCACATCCGGCATGACCGGCACCAATAACAATAACATCGTAACATGCTTCTTTTTGAACCATTTTATTCTCCTCTTTTGAGTCTGACATATATAATATATAATTTGTAAAAAAGAAAACGGAAATTTAGACATTATACTGAGAAAATTGACATAAGACCTTTTTTTAAAATGATATAAGAAAGCATAGGCAAAGGTAGATGCTGTGGTTAAAAAAATTGAACAGGTTGAAATGGTTGGGGAAACTGATAAATTTGTATAAACATCTTGCACCTTAACTTTTTTAATACACCCAATACTTCTACTACCTTTTAAAGCTTTGCATTACCCTTCAAACATATGAATGTGTAAATCTGGGAATTTGGCACATAGAATAATGTTTCACGTGAAACATTATTAGATTATTTACCAAGGCAGAATTTTTCAAATATATTATCCAGAATCTCCTCAGTATACTTCTCTCCGGTAAACTCGGAAACTATATCCAGAGCCATACCCATATCGATAGATATCAAATCAAGATGTTCTGAAAAGACCTTATTCTTAACTGAAAACAATATTTCATACAGCTTTTTCAGCAGGACAACATGCCTCTCTGTAGTAATTATTTCGCCAGCAAGCAACTCGGAATCATCGGAACTCACACTGTTATATATCATATCCTCTAACAATTCAAAATTAGATCTGTATTTTGCAGATACAGATAAGTCAACAACAGACTCTGTAGAGTCAGGTATATTCACAACAAGATCATCCTTGTTGCCTAAAACAATACGATTTTTGCCTTTAGTCATATCGAGGATTTTTTGATCTTCAGCATCAACCTCACCGGAAAGATCAACTACAACCAGAACAACGTCTGCATCTTCAATCTTATCACGAGCCTTTTCAATGCCTCTGTTTTCGATAAAATCACCCTCACCCCTCAGGCCAGCCGTATCCATAAGCCTGACAGGGAGACCTTTTACACTTATAACCTCTTCAATAAAATCCCTTGTGGTACCGGGAATCTCAGAAACTATTGCACGCTCTTCCTCAAGCAGACTGTTGAGCAGAGAAGATTTTCCCACATTAGGTTTGCCAACAATGACAATCTTTAACCCCTCTCTCTGATACCTGTATTTCTTATAAGAACCAATGAGCCGGGAGATATCGTTCAACACGTTATCAAGTGTATAAGTTACAAAATCAGCATCGTGATCAGAAAGATCATCCTCAGGAAAATCAACATAGGCTTCTATTACACTGCTGATATCCACAAGTGAATCTTTTATCTCGACAACTTTTTTAGACAGGGAACCCTTTAGTTGTCTGAAAGAATAATAAACACCTCTATCCGTTTTGCTTTCTATTAAGCTGGCAACAGATTCCGCCTGGGTGAGGTCAAGCTTGCCGTTAAGAAAAGCACGTTTTGTAAATTCTCCCGGCTCCGCTGCTCTTATACCTTTGTCATATATTACTTCAAGAGCCCTTCGGACAATTTGAGGATTACCATGAAATGAAATTTCAAGAACATCTTCACCGGTATACGATGCCGGAGACCTGAAAAAATAAAAAACAACTTCATCCAAAATAGAACCGTACGAATCGACAAAATTACCAGTATAAACATGTCGCGGTTTAATATTATCTCTTTTTAATTCCTTCCCGCCGGCTAATACAAGATTATCCGTACAGTCAAAAGCTTTTTCACCAGAAATTCGAAGCATGATAACAGCGGAAGTGATAAGCGGGGTAATTGGTGCTACAATTGTGTCCATTATGCGTTCATTCGTATTTTAAAAGATTTAAGTGTATTATATAAAAGCATTGTAATTGTCATAGGTCCTACACCCCCCGGAACAGGAGTAATATAAGAAGATTTTAAGCTTACACCTTCAAAATCAACATCCCCTATGATTTTACCATTGACCCTGTTCATCCCAACATCCACAACCACAGCACCGTCTTTAACATAATCGGCTGTAATAAGATGAGCTTTACCCACAGCAGAAACGAGTATATCAGCCTGTTTAGTAATCTCACACATATTTTTGGTTCTAATATGACATATGGTAACAGTGGCATTTTTTCTCAGCAGCAGTGAAGCCATTGGTTTACCCACTATATTACTGGCACCAACAACAACAGCATGTTTGCCGTCAGGATTTATGTCATATTCCTGAAGTATTTTTATCACACCGTACGGTGTACATGGAAAAAGCGTGTCTGCACCTATATTTAGTAACCCCACATTATAGGGATGAAAACCATCCACATCCTTAGCAGGATCTATAGCCAGAAGAACATTCTCCTCATCAATATGATCCGGTAAAGGAAGCTGTACGAGTATCCCGTCTATACTTTCATCGTTATTATAATCCTCAATGAACCGCAGCAGTTCCTTAGTAGTTACAGAAGAATCAAGTCTCTTGACAACAGATTTAAATCCAACATCCAAACATGCTTTTTCTTTCATACCAACATATAAATTACTGGCATAATCCTCTCCAACCAGTATTACAGCAATACCCGGTTTTCTGCCGAAACGTTTTTTAAGAGAAGGAACCTGCTCTCTGAAACTTTCCTTAAATTTATTGGATAAAGCCCTGCCGTCAAGCAGTCCCGTCCGCTGCCGGGCGAGATTTGACATCTATACCTCCTTAACCACAGCGAAAGAAACGATATAATCTTCACCGGTATTCATCAGAGTAACACCCTGCGTATCACGACTTAATACAGAAATTTGAGAAACCCCTATGCGAATTATTTTACCGCTTTTTATAATAAGCATTACATCATCGCTTTGCCTGACCTGTTTTGCACCACATATCTTCCCGGTTTTTGAAGTAACTTTAGACAGCTTTATACCCTTGCCGCCCCTTGACTGTAACCTGTATTCATTAACAGGGGTACATTTTCCAAAACCGTTTTCCGTAACGGTAAGAAGATAAGGCGCACCGGATGCAATCTCCATTGAAACTACTTCATCATACTTTGCCAAATCTATACCTTTTACACCGGTTGCATTTCTTCCCATAGATCTGATGTCTTTAGCTGAAAAATGTATAGCTTTACCCTTTTTCGTGGCAATAAACACGTTGTCATCATCACTGACAAAATCAGTGGAAACAATTTCGTCTCCGTCTCTTAATTTTATTGCTATTATTCCACTTCTACCGCTTTTAAAAAGACTTACAGGAGAACGTTTTACCAGTCCTTTTTTCGTTCCGAAAATGATATCCTTCTCTTCAATATTATCTGAAACAGAAAGCACAGATGCTATAAATTCATCATCGGAAAAGTGTATGAAATTTGATACATGTCTGCCTCGGGTGCCGGGAGCTGATTCGGGGAGTTCGTAAACCTTGAGAAAATAAATACGCCCAAGATTGGTAAAAAACATCAGCTTAGAATGATTAGATGAAACGATAAGCCGCTCGATAAAATCATCACCTTTACTGAGAGCGCCGGATTTACCTTTACCTCCGCGTTTTTGTGAAGAAAAAGAGTCCAGCGGTGTTCGTTTTATATATCCGTTGTGTGTAATAGTAACTACGGTTTCATCATCCGGTATAAGATCCTCAATATTTATTTCTTCCGAAGATGCAGATATTTCGGTTTTTCTCTTATCACCGTATTTCTCCTTAATTTCTGTCATTTCTTCATAAATAACATCTTTAAGAACATTTTTATTCGTAAGAATATTTTTAAAGTATTCAATATTTTGCAAAATATTTCTGTATTCATCTTCAAGCTTTTCAATTTCAAGACCGGTAAGTTTCTGAAGTCTCATATCCAAAATAGCCTGGGATTGCGTATCACTAAAATTAAACCGCTCTATCAATCTTGCCTTTGCATCTTTCCCATCGGAAGAGCCGCGTATAATTTTTATAACTTCATCAATATTTTCAACCGCCGTTTTCAGTCCTTCCAGGATATGCAGGCGATTTTCGGCATTTTTAAGAAGATATTCGGTTCTTCTGGTAACTACAACTATTCTGTGCTTGATAAACTCTTCCAATATTCTCAGAAGAGAAAATGTCATCGGTTTGCCTTCAACAAGAGCAACCATATTAATACCAAAAGACGTTTCCATTTGTGTATATTTGTAAAGCTGGTTTAATACAATGTCAGGGTGATCACCTTTTTTAATTTCTATAACCACTCTGATACCATCTCTGTCGGATTCATCCCTTAAATCTGTAATGCCGGTAATTTTCTTGTCTCTGACGAGCTCTGCAATCTTTTCTATAAGATTTGCTTTATTCACCTGATAAGGCAGTTCGCTAACTATTATACGCTCTTTGCCGCTCTTTGCCTCTTCAATATTGGTGCGTGCCCTGACCTTTATGGAAGATCTTCCTGTTAAGTATGCATTTTTTATATCCGATTTACCCATAATAATGCCTGAAGTAGGAAAATCAGGACCTTTTATAAAAGCAAGAATGTCTTCAGCTGTGTAATCATCATTTTTAAGCATATACTGCAGGGCATCGATCACTTCGGTTAGATTATGCGGCGGAATATTAGTAGCCATCCCCACGGCAATCCCGCTGCCGCCATTAACTAACAAATTGGGAATCTTGGTGGGCAAAACAACGGGCTCATTAAGTGAGCCGTCATAATTATCTATGAAATCAACAGTATTTTTATCCAAATCGGCCAGCATTTCCTCGGCAATCCTGGCCATTCTTATCTCAGTATATCTCATAGCAGCAGGAGAATCTCCGTCTATCGAGCCAAAGTTACCCTGACCGTCTATAAGCGGATAACGCATTGAAAAATCCTGAGCCATACGAACAGCTGTATCATAAACCGCTGAATCACCGTGAGGGTGATATTTACCAATAACATCACCAACAATTCTTGCAGATTTCTTATAAGCCTTGTTATGGACAATCCCCATTTCACTCATAGCATAGAGTACTCTTCTGTGAACGGGTTTAAGGCCGTCCCTTACATCAGGCAGTGCCCTGCCCACAATAACACTCATAGCATAATCGAGATAACTTTCTTTAATAGAGTCTTCTATACTAAGCTCTATAATCCCCTTTTTCTTCATTTTTCACCCATGTTAAATATCTATATTTTTTGCTTTCAGCGCATTTTCTTCGATAAACTCACGTCTTGGTGCAACAATATCCCCCATCAGCAGAGAAAACAACTCATCTGCAGCTTCGGCATCTTCAATTTTCACCTGATAAAGGGATCTGCGCTCGGGATCCACAGTCGTTTCCCAGAGCTGCTCAGGGTTCATTTCACCAAGACCCTTATAGCGCTGAATTGTAAGTCCCTTTTTCCCTCTTTCCTCTATAAACGTTATAAGATCCTTAACACTATCAAAAGTTTTAACATCACCAGCAACGGTTACTTTATAAGGTTTATTTCCAAGCTCTTTAACAAATACCCCAAGTCGTCTCAACTCTTTAAACTCGGGAGTACCCATAAATTCTGTATTAAATACGAAACGTTTAGTTTCACTTTCAACTACGACATTATACCTGTCAAATTCATAATTATATTCGATTTCAGATTTTTTATATTGATCAAAAGCACCCGAATCTTTCAGATGCCCGAAAAGGTCTTCCACAAAATCCTCCTGGGAAAAATTAGAAGCATTCAGTCCTTCATAAACTGCCAATTCGGACATCAAAGGACGGTATAAGCCTTTACGGGCAAATTTATTCAGAAGATCATCGTAAGCCAGAAGATTTTTAAAAACCTCTTTATATCTGTGCTCAGGAAGTTCATCAATTTCAATATCCACTAACCCTGAATCAAGGAGAAAATCTTCCATCTCCTCTTCATCGTGAATATATCTCTCCATCTTTCCTTTTTTAATTTTATAAAGAGGAGGTTTGGCAATGTATAAATAGCCCCTGTCTATAATAGGTCTCATATATCTGAAAAAATAAGTAAGAAGAAGTGTAGTAATGTGCGCGCCGTCAACATCAGCATCTGTCATTATAATGATTTTGTGGTAACGTAATTTTTCAATATTAAAATCATCCTTACTGATCCCCGTTCCCAGAGCAGTAATCATACTTTTTATTTCATTATTTGATAAGATTTTGTCATATCTGGCCTTTTCAACATTTAGGATTTTACCTTTCAAAGGCAGAATTGCCTGAAATTTTCTGTGTCTGCACTGTTTTGCCGAACCTCCTGCCGAATCACCCTCAACAATAAAAATTTCAGATTTAGAAGGATCCTTTTCCTGACAGTCAGCCAGTTTACCCGGCAATGTTGAAACTTCCAGCGCATTTTTTCTTCTTGTAAGCTCTTTGGCCTTTCTTGCAGCTTCCCTCGCCCTGAAAGCCTGTATAGCTTTATCAAGTATCCTTTTCACTATAGATGGATTCTCTTCCAGATAATCTGTAAGATAAGTATACATAACATTTTCTACGGCAGTTTTGGCTTTGGAGGAACCAAGTTTGCCTTTGGTTTGCCCCTCAAAAACCGGTTCGTTCATTTTCACTGACAATATTGCCGACATTCCTTCTCTTATATCGTCGCCGGTGAGATTGAATTTTTCCTTAAGCAGACCATGTTTATTTATGAATGAATTAAAAATTTTTGTATAAGCAGCTTTAAAACCCGCTTCATGCGTTCCGCCGCCGTCTGTATGTATATTATTTACAAATGAATAAATAGCTTCATTATACGAATCATTATACAAAAGTGAAATTTCAACAAGAATATCTTCATACTTACCCTGAATATAAATAGGCTCATCGATGAGAAGCCCCTTACTTTTGTTAAGATATTTTATATAACTGACAATCCCACCTTCGGCAAAGAAGGTTTTTGATTTATCATCTTTTTCATCGGATATGGCAATTTCCACACCGCTGTTCAAAAAAGCAAGTTCTCTGAATCTGCGGGCAAGCGTTTCATATGAAAATTCTGTTGTTTCAAAAATCTGCGGATCCGCTTTAAATGTTATTTTCGTACCGCTTTTGCTTGTTTTTCCAATCTTATCAAATTCACAAACAGGTTTGCCCCTTTCATACTTCTGATAGTAAATCCCGCCGTTTCTTCTCACTGTTACTTCCAAAAACTCAGAAAGTGCATTAACAACGGAAACTCCCACTCCATGAAGTCCGCCGGAGGCGTAATAAGCACCGGAGTTAAATTTGCCGCCTGAATGAAGAGTAGTCATTACTACTTCCACTGTGGGTTTGCCTGCAACGGGATGATTTCCTACAGGGATGCCTCTTCCGTCATCTTCAATGGTGATACTGCCGTCAATATGCAGAGTAACAGATATTTTGCTGCAAAATCCGGCCATTGCTTCATCTATAGAGTTGTCAATAACCTCGAAAACCAAATGATGGAGCCCTTTTGTCTCAGTGGAACCAATATACATTCCAGGTCTTTGTCTTACCGGATCCAGACCTTCTAATACCTTAATACTGGCTTCGCTGTAATCCTTGTTTAATTCCATTATATCCCCCGCGGGCAAAAAATATATAATACCCGCCTGTAATTATTTATAAAGCAATGTTTTTTGCGTCTTTGAAATATCTGTTGCTAACACCTGTAATGAATGTCTGGTTATTTCCAAGCAATTCTTTAAAAAAATTAATTCTTGAACTATCCAGACCAACCTCAAGATCGTCTAAAATGATTATTATACCACTATTTAAAAATTCTTCAACTATTAAAACAGAAGTGAATAGTGAGCAAAGGGCAAATGTTTTCTTCTGCCCGAAACTTGCAAACGATTCATATTTTTTGCCCCTGTAAAAGACATAAATTCTGTCCAGATGAGCTCCGCTTAAAACTCTTTTTTTTGCTTTTTCTTCGGTAATTTTTTCAATATCAATTAAAAAAGGTTCGTATATAAAATAAAAGTTCTCTATTTTACCGGGGACATTATTATAAAATTCTGATATTTTTGAATTTATTTTATTTACTACATCTCTTCTTAACTTTTGTATATCATCTGAAAATTTATACATACTTTCGGTGAGCGACTCAAGATATCTGTAATCGGGATTATTGTGGTAAAGGTAACCTTTTTTTATTCTCAGAAGTTTATTGTAATTCTTCAGATTGTTAAAATGGGTTTTGTTAGTGTAAAAACAAATTTTATCCAGAAATTTACGCTTTTTTTCCTGATTTTCACTTATAAGCCCCTCATTTTCAGGAGAATAAACAAGAACAGGGTAATTGAATATATAATCTTCTACTTTTGTTATCTTTTTATTATTTTCATATACAGAGCTTCCGTTGTTATATTTAAATTTTATATTGTATAGATATTCATCGTTATAATCGTAGAAATTTCGCATAATATTAGTTTCTATAAAAAAATTGTGAGCATCAAAATTCACAAGGTTTTTAAGTTGGGATTGCCTGAAACTTTTCAAATTAAGAGCAGTGCAGACGGCTTCAACAACGCTTGTTTTCCCTGCAGCGTTGGCTCCTTTTATGTAATTGGTATTTTTGGAAAAAGACAGATTTAATTTATTATGATTTCTAAAATTAAAAAGAAACAAATCTCGGATGTACACTGTTTTTTTAAAATTACCCCTAATATCTGTCTATTGAAATAGCAACGAGTAAATACTGATATTTACCGTCTTCCGGAACTATAATAGCAGGATTTTTCCTTCCTATCATTTTTATAGTGAAAAACTCTGAATCTATATGATTTATTATTTCCAACAGAAGTTTTGAATTGAATATAATATCTATTGATTCACCTTCCAGTTTTATATCATCAATTATTTCATTACCCTGTCCGTATTCTGTTTCAAGACTGAATATGTTTAAAGCGTTTTCGTTAAAAGAGAGTACAATACCCCTGGAAACTTCACTCGTAATGGTTGAAATTCTTCTTACCACTTCTTCAAACTGTCTGGTTGGAATTCTTGCTGATATTGGATAATTTGTTTTAAAAAGTGAGCCTATATTCTTTATAAATTTTTCTATGAGTTTTGAGTAAACAACGATGTTGTCTATTTGAAACTGTACCTGTTTTTTGTCCGTTTCAATTTCAACGTCATCATCCAGATCAAGAAGTTTGGAAACTTCAATAGCTGTTTTTTTGGGGATGTTTATCGTAAATTCGTCACTGAATTCTTCGTCAAATTCAGTCTCTGCAGTTGCTATTCTTTGAAAATCAGCTGATCCTATTTCAAGTTTATTGCCAAAGACTTTGAAGTGTGCTCCTGTGTATTCTGTTTTTGAAGGATCGTTGGAAATGCAAAAAGATGTTTTTTGTAATAGTTTTTCAAGAGATTCGCTTTTCATTTTTATGCGGTATTCAGGGGTTATAGGTGTCATTGTGGGGAAAAATTCCGGTTCTATTGTGGAAAGTGTAAATTTAGATTTTCCGGAGCTAAGTTTTAGTTTGCTTCCGTCATATTTAAAATCAACTACAGCGGCATTTGGAAGTTCTTTTATAATATCGTGCAGTTTTTTGCATGATACTGTTGTAATACCTGTTTCTTCTATGTTTGCTTTTATTTTTGCTGAAAAACCCATATGGGTATTTGAAGCTTTTAATTGTATCTCTTCTTCTTCAGCTTCGATCAGTATATTTTCCAATATTGTATTAATTCCTTTGGAGCTGGTAAAATTATTTGCATGTTGAATTAATGGAAGGATATTTTCTTTAATTATGCTGAATTGCATATGAGCTCCTATTAATTTATTTAATATAATAAATAGTAGTAGTAATAGTAAAGTATTTGGAAAATGTTGACAAGTTAAAATTTGAATATTGTGAGAGTACTTTTTGGTATTGAAAATTGTGTGGATTTTACGAAAAAGTTTTCAACTGTTTAAACAAAAATGAGTTGAAAATAATTAGATATGTTTTTTTCCACACTTTATACGTTGGTTATTAAGATGATATTTAACAATAAGGCATTTATGAATGTTTAAATATGTTGATTGTGTTGTGGAAAGTCAGCTGTATAGTTTTTTATAAATGACGTTTATTAGCTCTTTTAGCTCGCTATCTTCTTTGATTTTATTTTCGATATTTTTTATTGAATGCAGAACAGTGGCGTGATCTCTGCCGCCGAAATATTCACCTACTTCCTGCAGCGAGATATTCAGTTTTTCCCTGAGAATATACATGCATATCTGTCTGGGATAGGAAATGCTTTTTGTTCTTTTTTTGGATTTCAATTCAGAAGGCTTTATGTTGAAAAATGATGTTACCGTGTCAATAATTAATTCCGGATTGAGAGCTCTGTCTTTTTTTATAAGAAATTTATCCAAAGATTTTTTGGCCAGCTCAATAGTCAGCTCCTCATTGTGAAATGATGCAAAAGCGCTCAGTCTGATCAAGGCACCTATAAGCTCCCTTATGTTGTCACTTTTAAGATTTTCGGCAATAAAAAGGGCCACTTCCTCATTAAGCTCAAGATTCATCAATTCCGCTCTTTTCATTAAGATGGCCGTTTTCTCTTCATTTGAGGGTGCCTGAATATCTGCGATAAGACCCCAGGCAAATCTGCTTTTAAGCCTGTCTTCCATTGTAGGAATCTCGTTGGGTGTTTTATCGCATGTTATTATAATCTGCTTTTGTGAGTCATATAGGGAATTAAATGTATAGAAAAATTCCTCGGTACTCCTCTCTTTACCGGCCAGAAACTGGACATCATCAAAAAGAAGTACATCGATACTTCTGTACTTACCTCTGAATTCATCCATACTTTTTGTTTTTAAAGAGTAGATCATCTCATTGGTGAAATTTTCACTTGATATATATAAAATTTTCAGTTTAGGATAGCTCTGCATCAGTTTGTTTCCTACAGCGTGCATCAGGTGCGTTTTGCCAAGTCCGACTCCACCGTAGATAAAAAGAGGGTTGTATGTGTGAAAGAAGCCTTCTCCCACTGCCATGCATGCAGCATGGGAAAATTGGTTGGAACCGCCGACAACAAAAGTATCAAATGTATACTGTTTGTTTATGTTACTGTTATGATTATTAATGTTTATATGATACGTGGGAGCGCTTGCAGGTATACTGTTATTTTTTTTCTTTGTCTGGTTTTTTATAATCAACTCTATATCAGCATCAATAGAAAGTGTGTTATTAAAAATATTTTTTATAAGAGCAAGATATTTATCCTCCACCCATGTTTTATAAAATCTGTTTGGTACTGATATCGTTACGATATCCCCTCTCAGTTCTGCAATACTTAAGGGTTTAAGCCATGTATTAATTTCCTGCTCATTTAATTTGGAAGAAGCTTCTTTTAGTACTTCATCCCAGATTTTCACATTGTCCAAAGTCTAAACCACCCTAAAATAAATTACAGAGTCCTTTGAATAATTAATCTTCCGTGTTTCTGGATGTGGGACTTTAATCCTGCAAGCCTGCAAATACTGAGTTTCAAAAAGTGCTTGCACGGCTGAAGCCGCACTTCCTGAGTTATTCAAAGGTCTCTTATATATAGAACTGTAGAAAGTCTGTTTCTGTGACAAATAGCACCAGCCGAAGGCTGGTAAACCCGTCCGCCGCCGGGTGGGATATATGTAACACATTATTTTCAGCTTTCTCCACTTTAACAAAGTGGATTCAATTGTTCAAAGATATTTTTTTATAGGATTAATTGTTACAATATACAAGTGGAAATTGTGTTTAAAAAAATATTAGAAAAATTATATATAATAATTAAGATTTGTTTATCAGTATGTTATAAGACAACAGGCGGATTAAATAAAGAATTTATAATTTTGCCGCCTGTTGAAAAAGTGTTAAAAAATTTATTCCTCGTTATCTTCGACGTCTTTGCCGAAAAGCTCATCAATAATTTCATATGCATTACATGCGCCCTCTTTCTGAATAATTGCTGAAGAGAGGAAAACATTTTTCGGCTCCATATCCGACGTTAAATCAAATATTTTTTTGTAACAATCCATTTGGCTTTCTGTCATAACTTCAGTCTGTTCTTCCTCCACAGCGGTTATTGCCGGTACAGAATCACTTCTGAAACCGTCAGTAAGGAATAAAAGTAATATGACAAGAATAAAGAGAATTATAGAGGCAGGTAAAAAAATATTAAAAATGTTACCGTTGCCCTTTTTTTCAAACTTTGTGAGTAAATCATTGCCCCAGTTATCAATTTTTTGGGATATTTTTTCATAATAACTGCTGCTTACCGATTCTTCAAATTCTTCCTCTTCAATCTCATCGAGATATTCGAAAAATTTCCTTCTTATATACGGCGTGAGTCCTTCATCCAGGTTTTCCTCTTCACGTTTTTTTTGGTGCTCGGCAGCCAACCAAGAGATCTTGCCCTTTATTACTGTTTCATTGAGTTTTTTTTCCTCACATGCGGTTAATATTTCTTCAGCCAGCTTTTCGGAAATATCAAATTCTTTGGCAAAAGATTTTATTTTTTCCTGATCCATTAGTGCACCTCCTGTATTTAAAAAAATATATCATAAATTTAGATATTTCTGCAACATCTTATCTTGAGCATTTGGAGTTAATCATCTATAAGTATAACCGATTATAATATATATTTATCCAAAGAGGTTTTTAAAATTTTATGATGTTGTTAAATTCAACCCCACTTTATTTGGGGACAAGCGGTTACAAATATGACGACTGGATGGATGTTTTTTACCCTTCCGGTACTTCACACTATAATATGCTGGAGTACTATACAAAACATTTTAATCTTATAGAAATAACATTTACCTTTTATAAAATACCATATGCCAAAACAATGCAAAGCATATTAGCAAGAACTCCGGATAATGTGTGTTTTTCTGTAAGAGTTCATAAAAATTTGTTGCGCGGCAGAAATACGAACAAAGAGCTTAATGATTTTATATACGGTTTAAGCCCTCTTTTAGAAAGCAATAAGATTAAAGCGTTTTTTGCCGACTACAACTATAAATTTACCTCATGCAAGGCAAATATGCATATTATTAAGGATTTGGCCGAAAAGCTGCCTGCCGGTATCCCTTTTTTTACTGAACTTCCAAGCAGTACATGGTACAAGGAACGATATATTGAGGAGTTCAAGGAAAACAGAATAGGCCTGATCGGTCTCCATATGCCCGAAATGGCAGGTCTTGCGCCTTTTTATCCTGTTAGTACTAACTATTTTACTTATCTTCGGCTTTATGGCAAAAGCAGGCTTTGGGTTGTACCGGATGATAAAATTACCGATTACAGGTATAAAGAGAATGAAATCAAGAAAATATTAGAAAAATGCATAGACTCAAGTGTGCTCAGTAAAGAGATTTTTATCTCTTTTTGTAACGTAGCCGGCGGAAACGCTGCAGTAAATGCACTTGATACAAAACAAATTGTGGAAAATGAATTCTAATTTAACGAAAGTATTTATCCTCTTTTTTAATATTGATTTCATGACTTCCTGAAAACATTATATAAATGTTCTTTGAAATTTTGAGTGCGAATTTTTAAATTTTTTTCAAAAATCAGAGTAAAAAAATTGACCTGTCTTAAACTATTCCAGCCTTGAGAGTAAGTTAAAAAATGTAAATAAATCCTTGACATATTGAGTTAGTCTTTTTATTTTTACTTTAGCACTCAGTAAGGGAGAGTGCCAACAAATTTTTGTAATAACAACGGGAATGTTGATGAATATTAAATTATCCGATAGAGAGGAAACAGTACTTAGGGTTATTGTTGATGAGTACATCAACAGCAGTCAGCCTGTGGGTTCCAGGTATGTTTCAAAAACAGGGTTTCTTAGTTTAAGCCCTGCCTCTATAAGAAATATCATGAGTGACCTGAAAGACAAAGGCTACATAATACAGCCCCATACTTCCTCAGGCCGCGTTCCCACTGATACAGGGTTTAAATATTATATAGATAAATTTATCGCTATCTCCAACAATGATCTTCAGGATCTGCAAAATGAGTTCCGGGATCTTAATGATGTAAATGTAAGAAGTATTTTTGACAGTATAAGCAGAAAGCTCGGGGATCTTACGCATTCCATCGGATTTGTTATATCTCCCAAGCTTAACACTATGTACCTCAAGCACATAGAATTCATAAGGCTTAATTCCGATACCGTATTGACGGTAATTGTTACAAAATCGGGTATAGTGCATAATATGCTTATGAATATTGATGAGTCGATCAAGGATAATGACCTGGTAAGGGTCGCTAATTATCTGAACGATAAATTTAAGGACAAAACGCTTCTGGAAGTTAAGGAGCAACTTGTCAATGAAATGAGGGATAATAAGGATAAGGTTAACGAGTTGACCGAAAAGGTTATAAAAGTCAGTCAGAATCTCTTTGATGATGCTGATTTTGGTTCGGAAATCATTTTACACGGTACGTCCAATATTATCGGACAGCCCGAGTTCAAGGATACGGAAAAGCTTAAAGATTTTTTAAAGGCTTTTGAAGAAAAACACTTTGCTTATCAAATTCTTGAAAGATGTATGCGTGAAAATGGGGTGAAAATTTTCATAGGCTCAGATTTGGGCTCAGATAGCGTGGAAGAGCTGGGGCTGGTTACTAAACCCTATCTCAGAGACGATAAAACGATAGGAACATTAGGGGTCATCGGGCCGAAAAGGATGAAATACCCCGAAGTTATACCTATAGTGGATTTTACTGCGGAAATAATAACAAATTTATTAAAAAAACTCGGAGGAAGCAATGACAAATAAAGAAGAAGAATTTGTTAAGAAGGATAACGAAGAAGAAAAACAGGAACAGGGTGAAAACAATCAAGACGGGGCAGTTGCTGAGAAAGCCCCGGAGAATGAGGATAAACAGTCTGATAAAAAGGAGAAAGATGAGGAGGTTGAGATTCTGAAAAAGGATAAGGAAAAACTTGCAAAAGAACTTCAGGAAGCCAAAGATAAAGTTTTACGTATTTCTGCTGATACGGATAATTACAGAAAACGGCTGGCCAAAGAGTCTGACGACAAGGTGAAATATGCCAATCAGGGGTTGATCCTTGAGCTGCTTAACGTAGTGGACCATCTTGAAATGGCTTTGGAGCACAGTGCGGAAGATTCTAATGTTGAGGCTTTAAGAGACGGCGTGGAGCTTACATTAAAACAGTTTAAAGATGTTCTCAAGAAATACGGAGTTGAAGAGATAAAAGCCAAAGAAGGAGACACCTTTGACCCCAACGTTCATGAAGCAATGATGCTGGATGAGCGTCATGATCTTGATAATAACTGTATTTCAACTGTTATGCAGAAGGGTTATAAACTTCATAACAGGGTAATACGATCAAGCAAAGTCAGAGTGAATAAGAAGGAAGAAAAAAATAATACACAGGAGGAAAATAATGAGTAACACAGGCGGAAGAGTTATAGGAATTGATCTGGGTACCACTAACTCTGTTGTTTCGATAATGGAGGGTGGTCAGCCTAAAGTGATAGTTAATGCTGAAGGTATGACAACCACACCTTCGGTTGTAGCTTTTACAGACAGTGACGAAAAACTTGTGGGAATGCTTGCCAAAAGGCAGTCCATTACGAACCCCACAAATACAGTTTTTAGCATTAAAAGGTTGATAGGCAGAAAATATGAGGCCAAGCAGGTGGAGAAAGCCAGAGATATTCTCCCCTACAACATTGTTCCTGCGGATAACGGAGATGCATGGGTTGAGGTGAAAGGTAAAAAGTATGCTCCTCAGGAAATTTCCGCCATGATTCTGCAGAAACTGAAAAAAACGGCTGAGGAGTATCTCGGAGAGACGGTTACGGATGCTGTTATTACGGTTCCAGCATATTTTAACGACGCTCAACGTCAGGCCACAAAAGATTCCGGTAAAATTGCGGGACTCAATGTTCTCAGAATCATTAATGAGCCCACGGCCGCATCTCTTGCATACGGACTTGACAAGAAAAATGATGAAAAAGTGGCCGTTTATGATTTAGGCGGCGGTACCTTTGATATTTCAATACTGGAACTCGGCGACGGCGTATTCGAAGTGAAAGCTACAAACGGTGATACTTTTCTCGGCGGTGACGATTTCGACATGAGGCTTGTCGAATGGCTTATCGATGAATTTAAGAAAGAAAACGGCATCGACCTGGGCAAAGATAAAATGGCTCTTCAGAGACTTAAAGAGGCAGCAGAGAAGGCTAAACACGAACTCTCGTCTTCTGTTGAAACGGAGATAAATCTGCCTTTTATCACTGCGGATCAGTCCGGACCGAAGCACCTTGTCAAAAAACTTTCAAGAGGTAAATTTGAGTCGCTTGTCACTGATCTTGTTGAAAGAACGCTTGAGCCTTGCAAAAAATCACTTGAAGATGCAGGCATTGCAGCTTCTGAAATAGATGAGGTTATTCTTGTGGGCGGTATGACAAGAATGCCACTTGTTCAGCAGAAAGTTAAAGAATTTTTTGGCAAAGATCCCCACAAAGGTATCAATCCGGATGAAGTTGTTGCTATTGGTGCAGCTATTCAGGCTGGTGTTTTAAGAGGTGATGTAAAAGACGTGCTTCTTCTGGATGTGACACCGTTGTCTCTCGGTATTGAGACAATGGGGGGAGTAATGACAAAAATTATCCCGCGAAACACCACAATACCCACTAAGAAGAGCCAGGTGTTTACCACTGCTGCAGATAATCAGACATCTGTTACTGTTCACGTTCTTCAGGGTGAAAGGGAGATGGCTTCCGATAATAAATCGATCGGCAGGTTTGACCTTGTAGGCATTCCGCCTGCACCAAGAGGCGTTCCTCAGATTGAAGTTACATTTGATATAGATGCCAACGGTATTATGAATGTTTCGGCTAAAGATTTGGGAACAGGCAAAGAACAGTCTATCCGTATTACAGCAAGCAGCGGTCTGAGTGAAGAGGAAGTTGACAGAATGGTGAAAGAAGCCGAAGCCAACGCTGAAGAAGACAAGAAAAAGAAAGAGCTTGCAGAGCTTAGAAACCAGGCGGATACTTTGGTATATTCCACTGAAAAATCTTTGAAAGATCACGGTGACAAGGTAGACGCTGAGACTAAGGAAAATATAGAAAAGGCGCTTGATGAAGTGAAGAAGGCTCAGGCTGGTGAGGATACCGAAGAGCTGAAAAAAGCTATCGAAAATCTTTCCAATGTTTCTCACAAGCTTGCTGAGGCCGTTTATCAGGCAACAGGCGGGCAGGAAACCGGTCAGGATGCCGGCCAGGCAGGCGCAGAAACAGGGGCCGGCGGTGCCGGGCAGTCTCAGGGCGGCAAAGACGAAGATGTTGTTGATGCCGACTATGAAGAAGTCAATGACGAAAATAAAGACAAACAGTAAAGCAAAAAGCGGGCTTAATGCCCGCTTTTTTTATCCAAAGATCAATACACAAATACTGGGTTTAAGCGGCTACGAATAGTTGCTAAAGAGGAATAAATATGTTATTAAGCGCAGTTTCGCTTTGAGATAGATTTATGTACGATGATTTGGAGGTAGATGTTGACGAAAGACTATTATGAAATTCTGGATATACACAAAAACGCTTCCGATGCCGAAATAAAAAAGGCATACAGGAAACTTGCGCTGAAGTATCACCCTGACAGAAACCCCGATGACAAGGAAGCCGAGGAAAAGTTTAGAGAGGTAAGCGAAGCTTACCAAGTACTTAGCGACCCCCAAAAAAGGGCACAGTACGATCAGTACGGCCGTGTTTTTGACGAAGGATTTGCCGGGGGTGGAGGCGGATTTAATAACGATGATTTTGCTTCCACAATCTTTGAAGAATTTTTTGGAGATGCTTTCGGGGACTTTTTCGGAGGCGGCACAGGAAGAAGAGCCCAGAAACGTCCCAGACGCGGCTCCAATATAGAGATGAAAGTTGATGTGGAGTTTAAAGAAGCGGCGTTTGGTGTGAAGAAAACCGTTGATATTCCCAAGGTCATTAACTGTCACAGATGCAATGGCAAAGGAGCTGAACCGGGCGGAGTAACTACATGTTCAAGGTGTAACGGAACCGGTCAGTTTGTACGTAGGCAGGGACTTTTCCAGATTTCAACACCCTGTCCGGAATGTAACGGAACCGGGGAGTTCATAAAAGAGAAATGCAAGGAATGCCACGGCGAGGGGTCTTTAAGGAAGAATAAGAAACTTGAAGTCAAAATCCCTCCGGGTATTGAATCAGGCATGACGTTAAGAGTCAGCGGAGAAGGCAATGACGGCAGCAACGGCGGGCCGGCCGGTGACCTGTTTGTTCATGTGAATGTCAAAGAGCATGAATATTTTAAAAGAGACGGAAGAGATGTTGTTTTGGAGCTTCCCGTTTCTTTTGTGGATGCTTCATTGGGAACCACTGTTGATGTCCCGACGCTTGACGGAAGTGAAACCATTAAAATAAAACCCGGGTCACAGCCGGGCGATAATATCGTTTTGAAAGGAAAAGGTATTGCCGATGTGCAGGGTTATGGTATCGGGAATATGAGGATTGTATTGAAAGTCATTTTGCCTACAAAACTTAATAAAGAGCAGCGGGCACTGCTGGAGAAATTTAAAGAAAATTCCGATGAGGAAACGTATAAGTCTCACAATTCCCTGTGGAATAAAATGAAAAATTTTTTTGCAAGCTGACTGGCAATATAAACAAACAATACAAACAAATTTTACGGCCTGCCATTAACATTCCTTTGGCAGGCTTTTTTATTATACTGAAACGAAATTGTCCTTTAAGCCTAACTATCCGAAATATAGACTCTTTGAATATTTGTGGCGTAAAATCAACTGATCAAAGTTCAGCGTTAATCACCTAAATTATTTCAAAAACCTTTAACAATATCAACTTAATAACTATGATAGTATCCCCGTTCCAAAATGATGGGAAATAACTATCAAACATATGATTAAAAAATAATCATATAATACCATATATGATTAATATATAATCACATGGGATCCTCTCACATAGTATTTCACAATGAATAATAATATTTATCAATCGTTTATCAACTTGGCCTCTTTGTTGCTTTGAACAAATGAAATAAAGCAGGAGGTTTATATGAAACTTATCAGAGGGATTTTAAAACCACACAAACTTGATGATGTCAAAAACGCCCTGATGGAGATCGGTATAATCGGCATGACAGTAATCGAAGTCAAGGGTTACGGCAGACAGAAAGGTCATAGCGAGCTTTACCGCGGTGCTGAATACAAAATCGATTTTGTACCAAAGGTGCAGATTGATGTTGTCGTTGCCGATGACCAGGTTGAAATCGTAGTGGAAAAAATTGTCAGCTCTGCAAAGACCGGACGTATAGGCGACGGTAAAGTATTTGTTCTCCCCGTGGAGGAAACAGTTCGTATCCGGACCGGGGAAAAAGGGATAGAAGCATTATAAACATAAACTTTAGGAGGTATGGTTATGGAAAGTTTTGCACATTTAACTTATGCAGTTGATACATTTTATTTTTTAATATGCGGCGCGCTTGTTATGTGGATGGCAGCCGGTTTTGCTATGCTTGAAGCAGGGTTGGTCAGGTCAAAAAATACAACGGTTATTTTAACAAAGAATGTTGTTTTGTTTGCGATAGCATGCGTAATGTATCTGTTAATAGGCTACTATATTATGTATTCAAGCAATGCCGGCGGAATTTTGCCAAACTTTGGTTTTCTGATAGGCTCAGAAAATGCTGCTGGGGATATCCTGGCCGGCGGTGAGTCTGCTCCATATTATTCGGCAAGGTCAGACTTCTTTTTCCAGGTGGTATTTGTAGCCACTGCGATGTCAATAGTTTCCGGTGCGGTTGCGGAAAGGATGAAATTATGGGCATTTATAATTTTCTGTGTTATTCTCACCGGTTTTATTTACCCTGTGGAAGGTTTCTGGACATGGGGCGGAGGATGGTTGAGTGCGATGGGCTTTTCAGATTACGCAGGCTCCGGTATTGTACACCTTGCCGGAGCGTCAGCTGCCCTGTCAGGCGCCATTTTTTTGGGTCCAAGAAAGGGGAAATACGGCTCCAAAGGGCAAGTGAATGCTATTCCCGGTGCTAATCTTCCGCTTGCAACACTAGGGACTTTTATATTGTGGATGGGCTGGTTCGGTTTTAACGGTGGTTCAGAGCTAAAAATGTCCGATATTTCTTCAGCCAACAATGTAGCTCAGGTTTTTGTAAACACCAATGCCGCGGCAGCAGGCGGGGTCGTGGCCGCTCTTATTGTCGCAACAATGCTGTTTAAGAAGGCGGATTTAACTATGGTATTAAACGGTGCTTTAGCAGGCCTTGTTGCTATAACAGCAGGTCCTTCTGCACCATCAGCTTTGGGTGCAACACTCATAGGTGCTGCAGGAGGAATTATTGTAGTTTTCTCCATTATCTTTATAGATAAAACGTTTAAAATCGATGATCCCGTGGGTGCAATATCCGTGCACGGTGTTGTGGGTATTTGGGGCTTGATTGCCGTTCCCATAACAAATCCAGAAGCATCGTTGGGGATTCAGTTAGCAGGTGCTTTGAGTATTTTTGGATGGGTTTTTGTAGTTAGTTCTGTAGTATGGTATATTTTGAAATTAACTATAGGCATTCGTGTGGGTGAAGATGAAGAATACGAAGGTCTAGATTTTATCGAATGCGGAATGGAAGCCTACCCTGAATTTACAAAAACAAGCAAATAGACAGAAATGTATAAAAAGCGCCTCAGGGCGCTTTTTATATTTGCAAATATTATAGATTAACGGACTTCATCCTTTCAGCATCATATCGTTCTCCTGCAGCTGCACCTTTTGGAGCTACCTTATCTATCCTTTGTAAATCTTCATTTGTGAGTGTAATTTGTAAAGCTTCAATATTTTCTTTTAAGTAAGAGATCCGTTTAGTTCCCGGGATAGGTACAATATCCTCCCCTTGTGCTAACAGCCAAGCAAGTGCTAACTGGGAGGGTGTACAACCTTTTTCCTGAGCTATCTCTTTTATCTTCTGTACAAGGTCAAGATTCTTTTGGAAATTCTTACCCTGGAAGCGAGGGGAATGCCTGCGATAATCATCCTCCGGCAAGTCTTCAAATTTCTGGATCGCTCCCGTCAGAAATCCTCTCCCAAGGGGGCTGTATGGTACAAACCCTATTCCCAGTTCACGACATGTTGGCAGTATTTCATCTTCCACATCTCTGCTCCAGAGGGAGTACTCTGTCTGCAGTGCAGTAATGGGGTGAACAGAATTTGCCCTTCGAAATGTTTCCGGCTTTGCCTCTGACATTCCAAGATAGCGGACTTTTCCTTCTTTTACAAGATCTGCCATAGCCCCTATGGTTTCTTCGATGGGGACATTAGGATCAACCCGATGTTGGTAATACAGGTCGATATAGTCAATGCCTAAACGTTTAAGGCTGGCATCACAGGCTTGTTTTACATACTCAGGACGGCCGTTAATCCCTAAAAATGATCCATCTTCTCCTCTTACGTTACCAAATTTAGTGGCAATTATGGCTTGGTCCCGCCTGTCTGCAATAGCACGCCCCACCAACACTTCATTTTTTCCGATACCATACATGTCCGCTGTATCAAGAAACGTGATACCGTGATCAAGAGCATAATGAATTGTTTTTATGGACTCATTATCATCACCACTGCCATAAAATTCGGACATTCCCATGCAACCCAATCCTATGGCAGAAACTTCCAAACCATTTTTCCCAAGCTTTCTTTTTTCCATCACAATTACCTCCTATTTAAAATTTTGTTGCATGATTTTAGTTAACTAATGTAAGAAAACTTGATAAGATTTAAAGGGGTAAAGTATCTGACGACACCATTTTTTCCAATAAGCAGAAAATAGCATATAGATGACGAACTAAGCGGTCGAGGTGACATAAATCTGATGTCCAAATAGGATGTTATACATATCTGTCAGCCTAAAAGACTGGCGCTAAACACAGGCATTATCTCGAGCGGAGCCGAGCACATAAACATTTATACTCGGTGGAGTCGAGAGATTTCTGCCGCAGTAAACAATATAACAAATAAATATGCTAGGATACTTAGCTGCTACTCCTTTTTGTTTTTTGAAAAATACCTACTGATGCTGGAACTATCCGGGATATCCTCAATACCACTGACATAGCTTAAAATATTATGAAAAGTAACTTTGTCTATATCGCTTAAGTTCTCTGTCCCTAACCTTTTTAAACCTCTATTGCAACTACCATAACATAAAAAAACGTAGGAGATCTTTGAATAAGTATTCCGCCTTCTATCAAAGAGTTATCAGGGACTAATTTGCTGACGCTACCAAAAGTATAATCTTATTGTTCGGCAGCAGTTTTTTATAAGACTACTGCTGATTTTAGTTTATATGATTATTAAGTTTAAGATTAGATATGCTACCGGTATTGCATACAGCAGTATACGTACTTTTTTATTGCCCGTGATTCTTTTGAAAAAGATACAAAGGAAAAGCGGTAAAAATATAGCAGATCCTCTGATCCCCATCGAAAGATAACTCCATTCGAGTATAACATTATTCAGCTCAAGCAGTACCACCATCAAAGCGAGCATAAGCAGAATTACTCCTATGATTCTTATCCTCTTCAGCTGGCTGCTTTTATTTTGTGCAGGAATAATATCTCTGTAAATGTTTGTAATGACCCCCAGAGTAAGACCGGAACCCGTACCCACAATGATGATAAAAACAAAAGCCATAAAGATTGTGGATACAGCAATCGGGAAATAGGTTTCTATAAAATAAGGCAGAGCAGCTGTGCTTGCTGATTCGAGTTCCGAATGGGATACTTTTAAATACATTCCAATAAAAACTCCCATAAGTCCTATAGGAGGGATAAGCAGCGCACTCAGAAAAGCGCCTTTTTTAGCCTCTGAAACGGAGCGTGCAGAAAATATTGCCTGCAGGTATGTTTGCGTGGCAAGAACACCGATTACCATGGAAAGCAAATCAAGCGCAGCATCTTTTTGTCCGTAGCTGAAAAGGCTAAACCATTTGATATTTTTCGGCAGTTGGGATGATAACTCCGCAAATCCGTCAGATTTAAATACTGTTATTAGAAAACAGCTCAGAATAACGACGTAGAGAATAACAATTTTTATTTTCCCCATTGCAGCAGTACTTTTTATCCCACCGCTTAGAGTGAAGATTCCCAGAATGACGGCTGATACAATGCTTGCTTCTTTTAAGCTCATATCGAAAACTACGACCAGTATTGATGCTGATGCTAAAATTTGGGCTATAATATGTATAAAAATACCAGCCGAAGTAAAAATACTGCTGTATTTCCGAAAACCTTTGCCGAAAGAAAGACCTATGTATTCGGAGACAGTGGCGGTTTCGGCATTTCTTAATGGACGGGCGAAAAACAACCCCAAAAGCAGACATGCGATACCGCTGCCGAGTGTAAAAATCCAGGCTGCCAGTCCGAATTTATAAGCAAGTTGAACAGTCCCTATTGTTGACGCCCCGCCAACAAGAGTACCGATTATAATAGCAGCGACAGAAAGCGAAGATGCTTTACGGTCTGCCAGTGAAAAATCTTTCTCTGTTGAAGTGGATTTCCCTGAAAGGAAAACGGGAATGCTTATTGCAGTAACGGCTATAATAAATAAAATTTTTTCCAAAAGCGCCCCTTACTTTTTCTTTATATTTTACATATTAGATGAGTCCTAAGTCAAATACTCTTTCTTTTTTATATATTGGTGCCCTACAAAAATCACAACTTTATATAGTCAGCCCTGAAAAATGAGATAACTAAACGTTTTCCATAGACATAAAGCTTTATTATGAAATGATCAAATATCTTGTAAGATTTGCAAAGAAGCATGGTATCCTGTTAAATGAGTTATAAGACCTCTGAATATTCAGGCAAAGCCCTGTTAAAAAAATACGGAGGTTATTCCCATGCCACGCATTACCGCAGGGCTAATAAAGTAATCCGCAAGATGCGTACAAATATGTGTAAATTGTATAGGTCAATAGAGAGGAGATTGATTGGGGAATTGAGAAATTCTGCTGAGTTTTACCAGTTAAAGTTTTTTTATGAGAGTTTAGAATAAAGCTTATTTTGACCTGGTATGTTTCTTGCAAAGGTATTATAATATAAAAAACTGTTTGGAGGTGAGCATTATGTTTAAAAGAATTTTGAGTGCGATTTTTGTGGGAGTATTTTTTCTGGTTCTGTCTTTGCCTCAGGCAAAGGCTGATGAAAAAAATCTTATTATTGCGACAGCCACAACAGGTGGAACCTACTATCCGGTTGGTGTTGCTATCGGGACATTGATCAGTATTAAGCTTGCAAAAGAACACGGGATTACAGCTACAGCGATAAACTCTGCAGGATCCGGTGAGAATGTGCAGATGCTGAAAAATGCAGAGGCTGATTTTGGCATTCTGCAGGCTTTATTCGGTTTGAATGCTTACAGAGGAGACGGCCCTTATGAAGGGAATCCTGTAAAAGATTTCCGGGCAGTTACAATGCTGTGGAAAAATGTGGAACATTTCGCCATTCTTGATGAGTATGTAAAAACAGGCACAATCATGGATTTAAAAGATTTCCCTGCTAAATTTTCCATAGGAAAAAGAGGAAGCGGAACAGAAGGCTCCGGACGTACTATTCTGAAAGCATTAGGTATTGAGCCTGAAAGTTTAAAGCTTGAATATTTGGGATACAATCCGTCGGTACAGGCAATGATGGATAATAGAATAGGCGGCGCCAATATCCCGGCAGGGCCTCCTGTAGCTGCTATTACACAGCTGTATGCCCAAATGGGAAATGACGCGACTGTTCTTGACTTTACCGATGAGCAGCTGGCAAAAGTTAGGGAGTCATACCCCATATGGACGCGTTACGTCATTGAGCCGGGTGTCTACCCAGGCCAAAAGGAACCTATCAACACCATAGCTCAGCCAAATTTACTGGTTGTAAGGAAGAATCTGCCTGAAGAGGTGGTTTATCTTGTTACTAAAACAATATACGAAAATCTTCCTTTCTTAAACAATATTCACAAAGCTACTAAAGCAATGAGTCTGCAGGAAGCTCTGGACGGCCTCCCGGTGCCGCTGCATCCCGGAGCAGCCAGGTATTATGAAGAAGCCGGATTAGATATACCGGACGAGCTGAGAGAATAAAAACAGACGGGAACCGGATAGGCCGGTTCCCTTTTTACTAAGCAGATACGCAAAAATTTTTAGCATATAGGGTGAGATCTCTCGGCTTTGCCCGGGATGACATAAAGTACTATATAACAGCGATAGCTAAATAGAATGTTACACATATTTACCAGTCTGAAGGGCTGGTGCTAGCCGGAGGCATTATTTCTACCATAAGAAACTATATAGCAAACATATATGCAAGCGTGCTTAAGCAAATCAAATAAAACAACAAAATGTCCATAAACTTTTCTGGGGAGAAATATGGGTAAAGTAGACGATCTGCTGGGACAAAATAATGAAGGAATTGAAGATGCGGGTGAGGTTTTAACATATAAAAGAAGCTTTGCCGGATGGCGGAAAAATTTTATATACTGGTTCGCCATTATTATGTCTTTATTTCATCTCTGGATTAATACAATAGGTGTAATGCCGGAGATACAGCGTAATGCGATGCATTTTGGTTTTGTGGTTTTTTTGGGTTACCTTTTCTACCCTATGAGGAAGAAATGGGCGGATAAGACATTGTGGCTGGATACTATTTTAGCCGTTTTGGCAATGGCGGCTGCTGTTTATCTGGTGCTTTTTGAAGATGCGCTGCACGCCAGAAATGAAGTGCCTATACTTCGTGATCTTATATTTGCCGGACTTGCCGTTATACTTATGCTGGAAGTAACAAGAAGGACTACAGGCTGGCTTATTCCTGTCTTGGCCGGTTTTTTTATCGCTTACGCTCTTTTTCTGGGGAAACTGTTTCCTGGGGTGTGGAGTTTTTCCGGTGTAACAATAGAAAGGCTTTTGTACAGAATGTATTTTGCTCCTGACGGTTTATTCGGAACCATTGCTACAATTTCATCCACATTTGTGTTTTTATTTGTCTTATTTGCAGCATTTCTCCTTAAGTCCGGAGCCGGAGAATTCATTATAAAACTTGCCGTTTCACTTTTAGGTCATACCACCGGCGGGCCTGCCAAAATGGCAGTATTTGCCAGTGGATTTATGGGATCTATTTCAGGGAGTGCTGTAGCTAATACAGTAGGTACAGGCTCAATCACAATACCAATGATGAAAAGGATGGGGTTTAAACCACAATTTGCTGGTGGTGTTGAAGCTGCTGCAAGTACCGGTGGACAGCTTATGCCGCCTATCATGGGTGCCGGTGCTTTTATTATGGCACAGTGGACACAGATATCTTATCTTAAAATTATTGGAGTAGCTTTTATTCCGTCCGTAATGTATTTTTTAAGTGTGGCATTTTTTATTCATTTAAGAGCAAAAAAGAAAGGCTTGAAACCTATACCCAAAGAAGATTTGCCTAAGGTTACAGAGGTTTTGAAGGAAGGATGGAATTTTTTCATCCCTATCGCTGTATTGGTATATTTGTTAATAAAAGGTTACACTCCCACATATGCAGCTTCTCTTGGTATTGTTTCTATTGTAGTTGCAAGTTGGTTTAACAAAAGTACCCGAATGGGGCCCAAAGACATCCTGGACGCGCTGGCTTTGGGAGCGCAGAATATGGTCAGTACCGGTGTTATTCTTCTATGCTCCGGCATTGTAGTTGGCATAGTGCTTATGGTTGGAATGGGGATAAAGTTTTCAATGCTCATTTCTACAATTGCCGGTGGAAGCCTGTTTATCACCATTGTTTTGGTAGCATTGGCTTCACTTATCCTTGGAATGGGACTCCCAGTTACTGCTTCATATATTGTTTTAGCCGTTTTGGCTGCTCCTTCTATAGAAATGCTGATGCTGAAAGATCATTTGATAGCTAATTTCGGTTTAACAGCACAACAGGCACTTGATCCTAATATTGTGAACAATATGATAGGTCTCATTCCGAAGGAAGTTTCAGAAGGTTCTCTTCTTGCTGCCCATTTGCTGATTTTTTGGTATTCACAGGATGCTAATGTAACACCTCCTGTTTGCCTGGCGGCCTATACGGCATCAGGTATCGCCGGCAGTGATCCTTTAAAAACAGGGTTCGAATCCTGGAAGCTTGCAAAAGGACTATATCTTATCCCGATAATGTTTATTTATGATCCGGCAATTCTGTTTCAGGGTCCGCTTATAAGAACATTTGAAAATATAATAACGGGAACTGTGGGTTTATTTGTATTTGCTTCATTTTTTGAGGGGTATTATTTCCGCATTATTACTTGGATTGAACGTATTATTCTTGCTGCCTCAGCACTGATGCTTTTCTGGCCGGAACGCCTGACAAATATAGGCGGTATTATTCTTGTTGTTTTAATGTGGATTTATTGTACAAAAATCAAACCAAAAAGAACAGAAGAAGTCCCCACATAAAACGGGGACTTTTCTTATCTTGAAAAGAAATAGGGTAGTTCTTTTTCAAATCTGCGTACCTTGTCCATGTTTGCCAGCAGCTCGGCCAGGCTGTCATAAGTGCCTGCCAAAAAATCTTTTTTTGCGTTTTGATTGATTTGGAACTTGTATGTTTTCCCAGGCGTTTGCACTGTTTCCTTTTCGATATCTATTACAAGCTTTATTTCCGGAGTCTGTTCAACAAGTGATTTGAGCTCATTTATTTCACTGCGGCTGAGCGTAATGCATACAATTCCGAGGGTTGTGGCATTACCGTGAAAAATTTCCGCAAAACTTTCTGCGATAACCGCATCAATGCCGGCTCGTTTTATTGCCTGTGGTGCATGCTCCCGTGAAGAGCCGCATCCGAAATTTGCCCCGGAAATTATGATGTTTGCACCCTTAAACCGGTTGTCATTGAGAGGGTGTTTCTTTTCTGTTCCGTCAGCGTTAAATCTGTCATCATAAAAAGCGTATTGCCCTAAACCATCGAACGTTACGCATTTTAAATATCTTGCCGGAATGATTCTGTCTGTATCTATGTCGTCCAGTACAATAGGTATCGCACGCCCTTCAACCCTGGAAATAGGATTTATAGACATTTAAAACCTCCTTATAAGTTAAATACTTTTCTTGCATCTGAAACTTTACCGGTTACAGCAGCAGCTGCTGCCATGACAGGACTCATCAGCACAGTTCTGCCGGAAGACGATCCCTGGCGCCCTTTAAAATTTCTGTTTGATGTTGAAGCACAAAGCTGATCACCTTCCAGTTTATCCGGATTCATTGCGAGACACATGGAACATCCCGGTCTTCTCCATTCAAAACCGGCTTCTGTGAAGATTTTATCCAACCCCTCTTTTTCAGCCTGTCTCATAACAGAATAGGAGCCGGGCACTGCCAGTGCAGTAACTTCAGAACTGACTTTTTTCTCTTTTAAAACACGCGCAGCTTCTCTGAAATCCTCAATGCGTCCGTTTGTACAGCTGCCGATAAAAACAACATCAACCTTTGTGCCTTCTATAGGTTTTCCACCTTCCAATTTCATGTACTCAAGGGCTTCTTTCTCACCTTCGGAGACTCCCTGGGGAATATTTTCATCTATCCCTATGCATTGTGCGGGATTTATCCCCCATGTCACAGTGGGTTTAATCTCAGCGGCATCAATTGTCACCACGTCATCGTAATCTGCATCACTGTCAGATTTTATGCTTTCCCAGTAGGATATCATTTCATCCCATTTTTCATTTTTTGGCGCGTATGGCTTATTTTTTAGGAATTCATACGTTTTTTCATCAGGATTGATATATCCTACCCTTGCCCCGCCTTCTATTGCCATGTTGCATATTGTCATCCTTCCTTCCATTGAAAGTGACGCTATGGTAGAACCGCCGAATTCGTAAGCATAGCCTATACCTCCGTTCACTCCCAATTTCCCGATTATGTGGAGAATTATGTCTTTGGCATAAACACCTTTGTTCAGCTCTCCGTTTATCTCTATTCTGCGCACTTTAAAGGGGCTCATGGCAATTGACTGGGTGGCCAGAACATCCCTAACCTGACTTGTACCAATCCCGAAAGCGATGGCACCGAATGCACCGTGAGTAGCTGTATGGGAATCACCGCAAACCATAGTAATGCCTGGCTGCGTCAAACCCATTTCCGGGCCAACGATATGGACCACACCCTGCTCTCCGCTTTGGGGACTGAAAAAAGTTATTCCGTGTTTTTTTGTGTTATTTTCAATGGCTTTTATCATTTCCTCAGCTATTTCATCCTGGAAGGGTCTTTCGATATTATCGGTGGGGATAATATGGTCGCAGGTGGCAAAAGTCCTCTCCGGGTATGCAACGCTCAGACCGAGCTCATCAAGCATTGCAAATGCCTGCGGGCTGGTAACTTCGTGTATTAAATGCAGACCGATGAAAAGCTGATATTTTCCTCCTTTCAGCTCGGCCACTTTATGTCTGTCAAATACCTTTTGGAATAATGTTTTTCCCATTTGCACACCTCAATTTAGTCTGATTTAGAAGAATATAATTTATTTTTTGTTTTTTTTCAAACAAAAGTTTAGTATTACCAAAAAAAATTCAACTAAACAAAAATAAAATTTTTGAAAATTTTCTCTTGATTTTTTTGGCATGATTTATATAAATATAAAAGCTGTTAGCACTCGTTAGAGATGACTGCTAATAAAATAAAATACAAAACAAGACAAGGAGGTAGAAATGGCCAAAATCAAGCCGCTACACGACAGAGTTTTGGTAAAACGTGTGGAAGCAGAAGAAAAAACAGCTTCAGGTATCATAATTCCTGAAAGCGCTAAGGAAAAGCCTCAGGAAGGCGAAGTAATAGCTGTAGGAGAAGGGAAAGTTTTGGATAACGGAACCAAAACAGAGCTTTCTGTGAAAACCGGGGACAAAGTACTTTTCAGTAAGTACGCAGGAACGGAAATTTCATTGGATGATGAGGATTATCTGATAATGAGAGAAGACGATATCTTAGGAATTATTCAGTAATTGGAGGTGAAAAGATGGCAAAAGCAATAACATTTAGCGAAGAAGCAAGACAAGCTATTTTAAAAGGTGTAGATAAACTTGCAAATGCAGTAAAGGTAACATTGGGACCCAAAGGAAGAAATGTATTAATAGAGAAAAAATTCGGTTCTCCGACAGTAACAAAAGACGGCGTGACCGTTGCTAAAGAGATTGAGCTTGAAGATGCTTTAGAGAACCTTGGTGCCCAAATGGTTAAAGAAGTGGCTTCCAAGACAAGTGATATAGCAGGAGACGGTACAACAACTGCTACGGTTCTGGCGCAGGCGTTGTATAAAGAAGGTATAAAAAATGTGGTTGCCGGCGCCAATCCTATGGAACTCAAAAGAGGCGCTGAAAAAGCTGTTGATAAAGTTGTTGAAAAGCTGTCCGGAATATCCAAAACAATTTCCGATAAAAAGGAGATTGCCCAGGTTGGTACAATTTCCGCAAATAATGACTCAGAAATCGGCGGAATTATTGCCGATGCCATGGACAGAGTGGGCAAAGACGGTGTTATCACAATAGAAGAAAACAAATCCACAGAAACAGTGCTGGAAGTTGTTGAAGGGATGCAGTTTGACCGCGGTTATCTTTCCCCTTATTTCGTAACTGATACTGAAAGTATGGAAGCTTCGTTTGAAAACGCATATATACTTATCTATGATAAAAAAATATCAAATATGAAAGATGTTCTTCCCGTACTTGAGCAGGTTGCAAAGCAGAATGCACCGTTTGTGATAGTAGCTGAAGATATCGAGGGTGAGGCGTTGGCCACGCTTGTTGTCAACAAACTCAGAGGTACATTGAACTGTGCGGCAGTTAAAGCCCCCGGTTTTGGCGACAGAAGAAAAGAGATGCTTAAAGACCTGGCAGTATTAACAGGCGGACAGGTGATCAGTGAAGATGTGGGGCTTAAGCTTGAAAGCGCTCAGTTGAGCGACCTTGGTAAAGCTAAGAAAATCACTATTGATAAAGAGAACACAACTGTCGTAGAAGGCGAAGGCAAAACAGAAGATATCCAGGCAAGGGTCAATCAGATCAAAAAACAGATCGAAGATTCCACAAGTGATTACGATAAAGAAAAACTTCAGGAAAGGCTTGCCAAGCTTGTCGGCGGTGTTGCTGTAATCAAGGTTGGAGCTGCCACTGAAACAGAAATGAAAGAGAAGAAAGCAAGGGTTGAAGACGCTCTTAATGCCACAAAAGCAGCTGTTGAAGAAGGCATTGTTGCTGGCGGCGGTGTTGCGCTTGTAAGAGCAATGAAAGTTCTTGACGAGTTAAAGCTTGAAGGCGATGAGCAGATCGGTGCCGATCTTATAAAGAAATCGCTGGAGTTCCCTCTCAGGCAAATCGTTGAGAATGCAGGATATGAAGGGTCTATAGTTGTCAACAAAATCAAAGAAGCCAAAGATGATAACTATGGATTCAACGCTTCCACTGAAACTTACATGGACTTAATCGAAGCCGGTGTAATTGATCCTACCAAAGTTACACGTAGTGCTCTTCAGAACGCGGCTTCCGTTGCAACTCTCATGTTGACAACAGAGGCCACAATTACAGAAGTTCCGGAAAAGGACGACAAGTCCGGCGGTGCACCCGATATGGGCGGCATGGGCGGAATGGGAGGCATGGGCGGAATGATGTAAGCCCATCCTTCTTTGATAGATATTAAAAAAAGGGCGCCTAAACGGCGCCCTTTTTTTGGTTTTAACGAAATTTAGGTAAAGGTTATCTGTTTAATATATCGGCAATTCTCTTGGCAAATTTACACATATCATCATCAGAAGCATATTTTTTCTTTTTCATTGAGAATCTTATATTGTCATCCTTAAATCTTGGAACAATGTGCAGATGGGAATGGAAAACTTCCTGTCCCCCCGCTTCTTCAACATTCTGAATTATATTCATACCGTCGCACTTGAGCGCTTCTTTGATTGCTTTGGCTATTTTTTGAGCAACCGGATATGTTTTCTCCCCTATATCCTCCGGAGCATCCAGAATATTGTGGAAATGTTTTTTGGGAATAAGCAGCGTATGCCCGTAGTTTATCGGGTTGATATCCAGTATTGCAAAAAAGT